>Ga0247609_10000655_pt1 | contig 46078 bp, 24 predicted proteins | sample 172DNAGHGlowgp2_FD_193487 | JGI IMG/M metagenome (GOLD analysis project Ga0247609, IMG submission 193487) | Sheep rumen microbial communities from Palmerston North, Manawatu-Wanganui, New Zealand - 1728 DNA GHGlow gp2 | ecosystem: Host-associated > Mammals > Digestive system > Stomach > Rumen ... | reverse complement strand
CAGAAGAACATCAAATTAGGTAACGGGATAACATGGACTCCACAATACAACGTGTCGTTGATGAAGCCCTGGTTCAAGTCCATGTTTAATGGTCAAGAGAAAAGTTTCTGCCATCCGATGCTGACCCTGCAACTGGGCAACATCCTGACTTTACCTCACGACTGGCTGTTGCAGGCCGACTTCTACATGCACACCCACGGCAACACAGGTTCAAACATCTATGTTGACAGTACCAATCCAATGCTCTCGCTCAGTATCAGCAAAGACTTCTTCCAGCACCGTCTGAATGTTAAACTGACTGGTAACGATATTTTCAATGGAGGTATCAATCATGTCATGCTTTACAGCAACAGGATGATGTTTCGTAAAATGGAGGACAACGATTCCCGTTGCGTCCAACTCTCCTTGCGCTACAGATTCAATGTCACCCCGTCGAAGTATAAGGGTACTGGTGCCGGTAATGCTGAGAAGAACAGACTCTGAATCTCACGAGGTGCTCCTATGGCTAAAAATTTCCTGCTTCATCATTATAAGGAAAGAAAATGCCCACAGGACACCTCTATAATCCTTTCTGCAATTATATCTAGAAAACAAATAGATGTCGAACCCTCTAACATACAATTTATTATGAGTCCTTAAGATATTTTTCAAAAAATGTCGGGATGTAAAGGGGAAATAACATTTTTACAAAAATTCTCTGAACATTTGTTCAGACTTTCACCCCCGACAGCATTTTTTCGGTCTTGTTGGGGGCTTTTTCGTGGGATTTTCTGTAACTTTGTGGCTCGGAATGACAAAAAACATTGTAAAATGAAACATCAGAATCATTACAGACGATTCCTGCTCCTGTTGACAATTCTGTCGCCAGCGACATTTGGAATGTCTCACAAGATATACAGGGCTATCGCGGCACAGGCTTCGGCATCGGCCAAGGCGTGGTGATGATTCTGAAGGTCGTAGCCGCAAGCAGCAGCAACGGTATGAAGTTGATGATTAGGCAGCGAATGGCCGAATTGTCGGCGTGAGGCCGTGAGAGTATCGTAGAAGCGATAGTCGGGATAGTCCATCTGATAGACCTTGAACGCTGCTTTCAGACACCCTTCATCGAAGCGGGCATTGTGGGCCACAAAGGGAATGGTAGCTATTTTGTAGCGGAGATCATCTATTGCCTGTTGGTCAGAGAAAAACACATCCGCTATCCGCTCTTCTAACTGCTCCCACACGCATGAGAAGACAGGCGCATCGTCAGTATCGCATTGGCTCAGTCCATGCACCCGCTGACACCAATAATTGTAGTAGTTTGGCTCCGGCTGAATGAGACTGTAGAATCTGTCTGCCACCTGTCCATTACGCACCATGACCACTCCGACGGAGCAGATACTCGACGGCAGCTGATTGGCCGTCTCGAAGTCGATGGCAATGAAGTCGCGAATCATCGCTTATGAAATTAAATAATCTTTGTCTTTTCAATCGTTTATGACTTCAATATAGAAGCTGAACGGACGGAAACCGTCATTACAACTAATCATTGCACTCATAGGGTTCTTCATCCATCCGTCGTAGAAGTTGCCTTCGCCCTTGGCGAGAGCCTCCACAAACGGCCTCATGGATTCCCATGCTGATGGACACATCCCTTCCGGATGCTGACCATCGATAGAAACCCATTGCATACCTGGTCTGACATCACAGGTATGCTCAATGGGATTCTCGTACTTTTCCATCAGGTCGGGATAGACCGTCTGGCGAATGGCGGTGATACGTACCTTATTATTCATTACAGTTTGCTGACGATTTTTACTCGCAATAATTATGATCCACTACGATAACCACCAGCATGTTGGGCACCAAGGGCTGAATCTCACTGGTAAGCTTGGCGACAAATGCCGCTTCATCATGCACGGAAATGTCGGGCACCACGTCAATGGATAGCATCTGATCTTTCTCAGAATAGTAGAATCCATGAACCTGAACGATGTCCTTGTGGGCAGCGATAATCTGTATCACTTTCGACTGCAGTTCGGCGTGACGGTTCTCGCCAGTGGCAATGGCATAGACACCTACGGTCATGATAATGCCGTGACGCTCCATCATCTGCATGGAGATTTTACGCGTCAGACCATGAATCTCGTGAGCCGACATGGTGTCATAAACGCTGATATGCAGCGAGCCAATCTTCACGTCTTGACCATAGTTATGCAGTATCAGATCGAATACTCCGTGAACGCCCTCAAAATCGGAAACCTCTTTCTGAATCTGTTTGGAAAAGTCTGCCGAGATGCTCGTACCCAGCAGTTCATTGACGGGCGAAGCCAGCATCTCGATACCAGCCTTGATAATCACAATGGAAATCAGTGCGCCCAGGATGCCATCGAGCGATACGCCCCACAACAGCATTACACCAGCAGAGATCAGTGTCGCCAATGTAATGATAGCATCAAACAGCGCATCTGAACCCGAGGCAATCAGCGCATCGCTTTTCAGTTGTTCGCCCTTGCGTTTTACGTATTGACCGAGAATAAACTTCACCACGATGGCCACCGCGATAACCACAAGTGTGGTTGTTGTGTACGAAGGCTCTGTAGGGTCGAAGATTTTCTTTACTGACTCGATGAGTGAGGTGATACCAGCCGAGAGCACGATGACAGCGATGATGATGGCGCTGAAGTACTCGATGCGGCCAAAACCGAAGGGATGTTTCCTGTCGGCTGGACGCTGGGAGAGTTTCGTGCCTACGATGGTAATGACACTCGATAGTGCGTCGCTCAGGTTGTTGACGGCATCCATCACGATGGCCACGCTGCTGGCAAGAATACCTACTGCGGCCTTGAAGCCAGCCAACAATACATTAGCTATAATACCAATCCAACTGGTACGGATGATTTCTTTACTCCTGTCCATGTTATAAAAGATGTCTTTTTCTGTGAAAAACGAATGTATTCGAGCGACAAAATTAGTAAATTCTGATAAAATATGGAGAATAATGCGTAACTTTGTGCCAACTTTTTTGAATATTTTAGGATTTATAAGTGAGTAATATGATGAAGGTATTATTGATAAACGGCAGCCCGAAGGAGCATGGCAATACTTTCCAGGCACTCAGCGAGGTGGCAAGTGTGCTTAACGCCGAGGGCATTGAGACTGAGATTGTCAGCATCGGCAAACAGGCTGTTCAAGGCTGCATTGGCTGTGGGTGGTGCGGCAGGACGGGCAAATGCACCTACAACGATGACTTGTACTCAAGGATATGGCGGGCTGTGAAAGACGGTATTGACGGACTTGTCGTTGGCTCACCGGTATATTATGGCGGACCAAACGGTTCGCTCTGCGCTTTGCTCGACCGTGTGTTCTATTCCTTGGGGCAACAGTTGCAGTACAAGCCCGCAGCCAGTGTGGTGGTATGCCGTCGTGGTGGTGCATCCGCAGCTTTTGACCGTCTGAACAAATACTTCACTATCGTGAATATGCCTGTGGTCAGTTCACAGTATTGGAACATGGTTTATGGTCAGACACCTGGGCAGGTCAAACAAGACGAGGAAGGTATGCAGACGATGCGTACACTGGGACTCAACATGGCTTGGATGATCAAGAAACTGAATGTCGCCGAGGACGGACATCCTCAGAAGGAACAGCCAGTCAGGACTAATTTCATCAGATAAAGATAGTCCATTACTACGTCGAGTACCATCATCAGCCGAAGCCGACATATAAGGAAGCACTGGCATCAGCATAGAGGTCGGTAGCAAGACTACTTGTGTGCTATTTCAATAAGTTGGTCAATGCTTTCAATGATATAGTCAGCTCCAGCCTCTTCCAGTTCCTCTTTAGTACCGTTTCCATAAGTCACGCCACAAGTCATAGTCCCGGCATTAGCCCCCATCAGGATATCTACGTTCATATCACCGACAACGAGCGTTTCTCTTGCATCGAAACCGGTGGCGGTAAGCGTATTCAGTACCGGCTCAGGTTCAGGCTTTGCTTTCTCTACATCATCAGCTCCTACGAGGTAAGAGAAATACTCAGCAATACCAAGATCGCGTGTCAGTTCGGAAAGTGACTTGTGCCAGCGTGAAGAGGCTATTGTGAGCGTATAGCCCTGGGCCTTCAGCGTTGACAGGGTCTCCTTAACCATCGGAAATACCTGGGGCTTCATCGTCAACAGATTCTCTTGGAAGATTCTCCTATAGGTGTCGGCACAGCGTCGTATGGTCTCTTTACTCTCATCAGGATATAATGCCTCAAAACAACCATCAAGAGGCAAACCAATCTTGGAAGCACATTCATCATCAGTACGTCCAGTCAGCCCTAACTCCGTAATGGTCATCTGCATAGTCGTGACGATATGATGTCGGGTGTCACCCAATGTACCGTCAAAGTCGAATATAATCAGTTTTATCATACTCAAATCAGTATAGGAAGCATCGTTATAGCATATATCTCTAATCGGCTGCAAAGATACTTCTTTTTTGTGAGAATCCATATCTATTCGCAAGACAAAAGAACGGAAAAACTGTGATTGTCGTTTCTTGTAAAGAAAAAGTGCAAAAAAATGGGGGTCTGGGAGAAGGGGCTTCTAGAGTGAAAAACTGCGCTAAAAGTGCAACCTAAAAAGAGTTGAAAAGTAATTTTGGCTGTTTTTCAACCCAATTTTGACAGTTTTACAACCTAATTTAGCCATGATTGCATCGCAATTTAGTCAAAGTTGCATTGTAATTTAGCCAAGATTGGAATGCAATTTTGGCTAAATTGAAAAACTGCTTTTGTACAGAAAACGGAAGTCGTTGAAAAACAACCATTTACAAACTCCCAAAATACTGGCCATTTTCCAAAAAAATAATATTCGTTTCAGAATTCTCGAAAATTAACGGGATATATTGTAAAGAAAAATCCCCAAGGCAGCGGTGTTGCTGCTTTGGGGATTTGTTTGTCGTAATAGATGGATGCTGCCCTTACATCTCTTTCTTACCGATATTAACAACCGCATTGCCTGTCACTTCGGCATTGTTACCACCACCATACACATTGTCGCGGATATCCACACCGAGGACGGTGTATTTCTTGTAGTAGGTCGTGTCAGCTTCTGCTGTGCCCGAAACCGCGTCATATCCGCTTTCGTTCTTAATGTAGCAATTGGCAGGCAGCGTGGCACCTTCCTTGACAGGTATTTCAATATAGATGTCGTCACCTATCTTTGTAGAGATGTTGACTGTTGTGTTGCCCATCACCTTGGCAGCATTACCACCTCCGAAAACACTATGGATAGCGCCCATCTTACCCTTCACGTGAGAAGGCAGGATGACGTCATGTCCGGCAATCGTCGTGGTGTCACCCGCATAGTCAGAGTAGTATTTAGTTTCATCGCCCTTAGTGTACGACTTGTTCTGTGCTTCACTCTCTGGGTCGGCTACCACGTTGATGTTGACCGTCGGACTGCCCACCATTACAGCTTGTTCACCAAAGCCACCGCCATATACAGTACCGATGCTTGTGAACGACTTCACGTTAACTTCCGGATCATCAGAAGGATTAGTACCCGATACTTTTGGCGTGCCGTCGTCCTCATAGCCATAGATAGAGTAGGCTGCGAGGTTACCACCGCCATAGAGTTCGCCGATGATGATAGGACGGCAGCCCACCTCCTCGATGTTCACTTTGATAGAACCGCTGATGGTACCGCTGAGGTTGTTACCACCAAAGACACGGTTGAAGGTACCGTTGGTAATCGTCAGCGTCACGTCGTCATGGATATCGGCAGCCTGGGCACCGCCATAGACTTCCTCCAGTCCAGGGATGCATGCCATGAGCAACTTAGCCTCAGCATCCATAGGAGCGCTCTTGCCACCGCCGTAGGCCTCGTTAACGTGGAAGTCACAGATTGGAGCACCTCCGTCTGTCACTTCCTCCAGCATGGTGAGGGCTGTCTTGCGGACGTTACCCTTGGTATTGGAACCACCAAAGACGCGGTGGATAGTACCACCCTTGACGATGACATTAGCCAAACCGGTGCCATAGACATACGCGTCAATGAAGTCTTGATTCGTCTCGCGCTCTTCCTTTGTGTCCCAGCGTTCATCGTTTTCTACGGCGTAGTAGTCTTTGAATCCTACGTTAGCACCCGGGTTTTCAGCACCGCTTGGCAACTTATCCTTGCCATTACCGCCTCCGAAGAGTTCGCCAATCTCGAAGGTGCCGTTGACCGTCACCGATGTAGCAGGTGTGGAAGCAGCATTACCGCCACCATATACCTGTCCGATACTCGTTCTGCCACAACTGTCGATGATGACGTTGGTCGTGGCGTTCACATCTTTCGGGGTATAGGCAGCAAGGTTGCCACCACCATAGACGGCTGGTACGTCGAAGGTGTTCAGCACAAATTCGCCTTTGGCATCCTTTGTACCCTTTACCTTGGCATTGGTTACCTCTGCAGTATTGGTGATGCGCGAGGCACCATTGCGCTGAGTCTTGTAGATATGCACGGTAGCGGTACCCTCCGGTGAACTGTTGATGTTGTTGCAACCGAAGATTGGCCCTAATACGACACATCCCTTGGCAGCATCGTCGACACCCTTGTTGAGTTCTACAGAGACATTCTTTGAGATACCATAGTTAATGTTTTCTGCTGTGCCCATACAACCACCGTAAACATTTCTGGTCACTGTGCCACCCGTCAGACTGACTGTCAGGTTGCCGTGATCGGTGCCATCCTGCATCTTGCCATAAAAAGGATTATCGGCCATAGCGAAGTAAGTACCTACCGAGGCGATACGTCCACCACCATAGACCGAACCCTTGATGGTGCCGCCTTGGATGAAAAGGTCTGCATTGCCACCAACCACACCAGCGGTCAGTGCTCCTATGTGACCCTGTCCGGCACCAAAGACGTTACCGTCGTTGCCCGACTGTCCGTCACAGCCTATCACCGTGGTCTTACCCTCAGGCTGACTGATCGTTGTGGTGGCATTACCTATCACGTGACCATCCTCTCCGCCGCCAAAGACAGAGCCATAGACGGTGCCGTTGGAGATATTGACCGTTGTGGAAGCAACGTTAGTACTTGTATTGAAGAAGATACGCTTGTCACCCATGCCGGCGCCATAGACATTGCCATAGTTGGGATTGGCGGTGTTGTCATCCTTACTGCGAGGCACACCGACGGTACCTCCAGTCATAGTGACAGTGACCGCTCCATCGATATCAGCCATCTCGCAACCGCCATAGAGGTTGTTCAGGATATGTCCGCCTGAGAGGGTAACGGAGGCCGTGCCACCAATGTGTCCGGCAGATTTCAACCACTTGCCTGGAGCGTATGGATAGTAACCGGAACCGCCGGCAAACACGTTGCCGAAGAATGTACGACCGTCGGTACCTACAGTAGCACCCCCCTTGGCATCATAGCCTGTTGTGCCAGCATACTGGTCGTAAGGAGCACCGTGGCTTTCATTTGTCCAGTGAGCGGTGCCTGGCAATGAAGTTGAGCTGAAGTCATCGTCGGTATATAGCGTATCACGTCCTACACCACAGCCCACCTGTCCGCCAGAGATAGTGACATTGGTGTTGTTTAGCACGTGTCCGCTCTCACTGCCGCCATAGACAGAGCCGCAGACGAAGGCACTACCGCCGATTGTCATATTCGTATTATTGAAGAAAGCACAGGTCTCAATGTTAGGGTAGAGGGTAGGGTCTTTAGAATAACCTCTTCCGGCACCAAACACATGGCCGAAGTCGTCGGGACCGTCCGTGCCATGGCCTGTCATCGTGGCATTGGTCATACCGATCTTACCACCCGTGATATTGACGGTACATGTACCTGTATTTGTGGCGCAACCGATGGGCATCCCGTCTTGAATGTCATTAGTCTCGTCAGTATCAAACGTGTATGTTCCCACAGAGCCCATAGCACCACCGCCATAGACATTGTGCACGATATGGCCACCGTCGATATCTATCTGGGTGTTGCCCATCACGATACCGGCATGGAAGTCGTAGTAGGTCTTCTTGTTGTCACCTTCTCCATGGTCAAAGGTATCGGTACCGCAACCGGCACCATACACATTGCCGCGCGTTGAATAACGGGCACCGCCATCGATGCTGCTATCCGTGATACCGATGGTACCGCTATGGATAGTTACATGAGCATCTTGGTAGTTGTGTCCATTCTCACCACCTCCATAGACAGAACCCTTTATCGCTGGCGTAGCATTCGATTTTGCGGAAGCGGTTCCGATAATCACATTTGTATTACCGACCCATGCCATCTTATTGACGTTGGCATCTAATGTTGGGTCTCCTTCAGAACCTCGTGACGAACCGAAAATCATACCGTTCTCCTTACCGCTGCTACCAAACGTTCCACCAGTGATGGTGATGGTTGCAGTACCGGTATTCGTTTCAAGACTATTAGGGAATCCAGTAGTGCCGTCATAGGTAAATGTACCCACAGAACCGTATGCTCCGCCACCATAGACATTATGGATAATCGTTGGCGTTCCACTGATATTGATATTGGTATTACCCTTCACCAGTCCGGCATTGAAATCCTCGGCCTTACCCTTACCGCCGCCATACACGTTGCCCCAAGTAGCGCCGCCCTTACCAGTAGTACCGATGGTGCCACCAGTAACGGTCACGGTAGTATTACCGTTTACGACAGATTCCTCACCACCGCCATAGACGCTCTCGCCCACAGTTTTTCCATTGATTGTGAGAGTGACGTCACCACTGACTGATCCAAGGTTTTCAAGAGACACCTCAGTATATATATAGTTCTTCCCGTCACCATTGGGGTTTAAAATGGTTGGTTTTGATTTGTTGAGTGTTGTTGTACCAAACTTCGTTGTGTTAGTCCATTCGTATGTAGTAAATGTTCCGCCAGACTGCGGTTTAATCATACCAGTGTATAAGTTTGGTACTGGTGGAACCTTGTCCTTATTGTGAATATCAACAGTACCTGCTGAAGCTGAGTAGCCAGCACCAAAGACAGCGCCATTGACTTTGCAATTGTTAAGCACTGAAGTGACGTTTCCTGTCACACCACCAAGGAAACCGCCGCCATAGAAATTGGTGTTGATGGTGCAGTCGGTCAAAGTATTCGTAACGTTACCCGTGTTGGTGGTGGCAAATTGGGCAGAGTAGTAGTAACTACGGTTGACGACTCTTCCGTCGGTATAGTCGCCAGTGGAAGGGTTGATGACCTCTATGTCATAGTCGGCATGATAGCCCTGATCCATATTGCGGTACTTTCCAGGGGTATAATTAGAGTTGATGGTGCCACTCCAATCAGAGACAGGGGCTCCCGTAGCATCGGTATTGGCATACTGCATATAGTTGGTGCCGCCGTTGCCAGCACCGAAGAATTGGCCAAAGGTGGTACCAGTTGCGCTGGTGGTAACAGTCTTTCCCGACACCATATCGCCGAACTTAGGACCACCGCAGTATTTGCCCACGATGCTATTGTCGATGACCACATCAATGCTGCCTTTCACTATCTTATAATTATTGCCTGTAGCTTGGGCCATGACACCGCCGCCGTAGAACTCGCCAATGAGCGCGCGATTGATACGCCAAGTCACATCACCAGCAATGCCCTCCTTATAAGCTGCGGCTATGGTGCCGAAGCGACCACCGTCGATATAACAGTGGGGGTTATCTACGAAGGGAGTGATTCCCTCATTGTAACCGCCAGTGAGGTAGAAACTCGTGAAGTCACCTCCGAGAACGTTAACGGCACAATGACGTGTTTGATATTTAGCACCGCTACTGACGTGGGCGCCAGGGGTGAACGACGGCATGACAATATGGCCGCCAAGGATGACATAATTGATGTGTTGATTGGTTTCATCGTTTTTGCCACGACAGTACTGGTCGTAGATACCACCATTGAGGATGACAGGACCTTCATCGCGCTCCTTAAGCTCAAACTCAAACTGTCCGAAGCGGATAAAGGCAGTCTCAGTAACCTCGAAATGTCCTTTGGAACGGTAACAACCAAGTGAGAAGAAATACTTCGAGTTATGCAGCTTGCCTGCTATACCCAATTCCACTACAGGGAGGAAGTCAAAGCGTATGGGTGCGATAACCTGACGTTTTGTTTGATAGCCGAGTTGCCATTCGAGACAGTAGTCGGGCTCTTCATCAAAGTCAAGGTCCACACTCATGATGGTGAAACCGCGAGTGGCTTCGCTCTCATGTGTGACATCTTTCTGACCAACAGATTCCTGCACATTACCCACCAGCACAAGAGCATAGTCATAGACGGTCTTTTTCGCGTCGATATTAGCATTAGTGAGCGTTCCCTTTATCGATGTGGTCTGGATGGTTGCGCCAGGGATATTATTATCGCGTGTACCAGCAGGAGCAAAAGCTGCCCCCGTATTGCCTACGGTGATATTGACTCTGTCGTAGAAGACTCCATCATTTCTCACATAGATGGCTTTACCCCAATAGGCCTCAATGGTGATTTCCGTAACACCGTCAGGAACATAATAGTAGCCGCCTTGCGCAAAGACACGGCCAGAGACACTGTTGAGGTCCTTCTGAGTGCAGTTGCGGTCAGCAAAGTTATAGCCGTCCTGCCAGTGAGCGACAAATGAACCTTCATTACCGCCATTGACATCGGTTATCTTCCAACCTGTCACCACTTGATCTGTGTAGTTGCCGGCATACTTCTCCTCCCAAGTAGCACCGTTGGGGTTACCGAATACGGTGTTGTAATAGGGCAACTGTATTTTGCGGTAGCCAAAATCGTAGTGCAGGGAGTCCATGTCGGTAATGGGGATGAATAAATGTTGATCAGAAGCAGAGCCTCCCGATTTAATAATGACAGAAAGTGTTCCGAGTTGCTTTCCCTCGAATTCGTTGGCTGTGGAGCGATCGAACCATGGGGTGCCGGTGTTGGTATTGATAATTGAAGGGTATTTACCGAAAGGCTTCAGTATGGGGTAAGGGGCGACATTAGGGTCAACCACCCACTTGTACATTAGTGAGGCATCCTTGGGAATAGCCTGTACCTCAGTGGTAGTTAAAGTGCTTGGCGCCACGTCGGAACCTACCCACCAACCACAGAGCTCACGGTTGCTGTTCAACAGGCTGCGATGGAACTCCACCTGTGTGAGATAGCGCTCATCGGCAGGGAAAGCACAATTGTAGGCTGTGGGCTCACCCGTACCCGTAGTGAAGGCAGAGCCGCTTCTGTAGTAGTTATAACTGCTGATGCCTGTAGCGGCAGCATTAGTGATTAGAGAGCCACCATAGACGCCATACTGCTTTGTGCCACCTGTGATATTACCGTAGAACATACAGTTCACCACAGCCGTCTTTAGCTTGGTGTATTTACCACCTGAAACCTCTGCGGTTGACGCAAAGGTGTTCTGTCCTACGATGCCCGCTGCTGTGGTGGACGCGCTGACGTCAGCATAGCTGTAGCAGTTGATGACACGAGAATCTCCATCCAGTTTACCTACAATACCTCCAGCATAGGTACCACCACTAACAGTAGGATGAATGCCATCTGGGAATGTTGCATCGTTAGGCAGAATACCACAGTTGTAAATGCGGCTATAGCCCTGAGCGATGCCGGCAATGGCACCCACATATTCCTCAGAACTACTGATAGATACGTTTTTCAGCGTTACATTTTTTACCACGCCACCGTCAACAGTGTTGAAGAGGGGATGGGTAAGACCTGTAATGGGCTGCGTGCCGCCATCGAACGTGCCGCTGAAAGTTTGGGTGATGGGGTCGGTACCACTGAAGTCGAGAGGAGCAGTAGCGATAACCTTATAATGTAAGGAGGCTCCTTCTGCTGTATTGACGTGATCAATGAAGTCTTCTACGTCAACTTGGTACTTGATGGTATAGGGATTTCCTACAGTGCCGTCGCCATCCATGCCTTCTTTTAGGTTGGCGGTGGCTACGTCAGAGTTCTCATAGTTCGTTGCCACAGCTATCGCCTTGACGGTAATGGGGAGCGTACACGGTACTATGTCGCCAGGACTGATACTGCTGCTTGAAGTGCTGGGAGTGGTGTCATCGGTGGTATAGTAAATGGTGACACCCGAAGCAGGGAACGAACAACTGATGGTGAAGCCGTCGTTGCCGCTGCGCGCAATGACAGGTTCTGCACATTGCAGTATCACCGCATCGCTACCCACGACGGAGGTGACCATACCTTCCTTAACTGCTATTGCCTTGATGGTGACATTGCTGATATTTTCAGTTAGTGGCACCGTGTATTTTGTACTCGATGTAGTCGGTGTGCTGCCATCGGTAGTGTAGTAAATGGTAGCACCAACAGTTTCTGTTGTAATAGACACCGCATTGCTGCCGTTGTTTTGGATAGTTGGTGTGGCCACCTGGGGAATGACCAGCTCTGCCACAACGGAAGGGTCTAAATCCCCATGGGTGGCAATTGCTTTCACTGTCGTGGGACTGGTAACAGAGAACGGACCAGTGTATGCAGTACTCGTGGTGGTAGGTTCGTTGTTATCGATTGTGTAATGGATGGTGCTACCTTCGGTTCCACAAGTAATAGAGACCGTCGAGGTAATGTTGTTAAAACTAATAACTGGTGTAGCACACCTGATGTCTATCTCACCCTCACCTATGTCGGAGTTGATCATATTATCCTTAACGGCTATCGCTTTGATGGGTTTACCTCCCAGTTCTTCTGATGCACCGGTGTAATGTGTTGATGAGGTAGTCGGAGTTGTGCCATCGATCGTATAATAGATCGTTGCACCCGGTGTTGTTGTTGTGATAGAGATATTATGAGAACCCGTTTCCTGCTGGATAGTAGGAGTTGCAACTTTTCCAATCGTTAATGTTGTCACCTCTGAATCAGTATATCCTGCTTTGGTGACAATGGCCTTGACGGTTGTAGGCTTTGTCAATGCAAAGGGTCCTTCGTACAATGTACCGTTAGTGGATGAAGGTGTTGTCTCGTCTGTGGTAAAATAGATTTTGGGCAATAAGGTGGCTGTCGTTATTGATGCCTTTCCAGTGGTCCTTTCGAAGGCAATAACAGGGTGGTCACATACGGTGCTAAAAGTTGTCTTTTTAAATTCCCAATGGGCACCATTGTTTTCGCCTCTACTATTGATGATACCCATATTCAGGCCATTGGTAATGTTTGTTTGCTCAAAACCGATGCTACTGCTTGTCCATAAATTATCGATGAGTAGTTTAGGTATGATAGCATAACACTCTTTACGGCTACTTCCGTCACCTCTTGCTGCCTGCACCACGACAAACTGATAGCGGTCTTCATTTGCTGAATCATACGCTTTTACACTGACCGCATCTGTTTGATCTTTGGTGTTGTCAGCAGTGCCTTCATAATACATGTATTTGCCCCCTGTTGCAGGGTTGATAATGTAATAGTACTTATACCATGAATCGGATGCAGCCTCTTTAAGATACCACGCCCTGCTTTCGTTTGCCTGATTGGTAAAGATTACCTTGTCGGCCGTAGCGTCTGTTGCGGCAAAATGCGTGTCTTTCTGGATATTGTGTATTTCGTAATAATGCTTCTCCGAATCATCCGATAGCGTGAAAGGAGGGGTTGGCCAGGTAAAGGATTCGTAGGGTATAAACTTCCACAAGGAGTGGATGTCATTGACATACTGGTTATTCGTCAATTGGATGGGCTTGGCATTAACCATGCTGCCACCTCTCTTGTTTAAGGCATAATAAGTCTGGCTTCCTTTCACTATAATGTTATAAAAGCCTGCTCCCTTAGATTCATTTAAAACGAACTTGAATTTGCAACTCTCATCATTGGATGGGTCTTTTTCTACCAATGGAACACCTCTTTTGGCATCATTGTTAGCACTACCATCGGCATGACTTACGTATTTCCCCGTACTGTTGTTGACGATATAGTAATATTGAGTACCACCATCTTCACCTGCATCCAGAAAATACCACAGCATATAATCACCAAGTATATTATTGGTAGTAATGTTGTTATTCTGGGGTGCTATATAGAAACTTGGAAACGCATTCGTCTGAATCAGATAGAATTTCTTCTCATTATCGTCGATGGTACCGTTATCGTTGGTGTCAGTGGTCATCTCAACGGGGCTTTGTCCCCACGCACTGCCGCTTCCCACTGTGAGGAGTAGGAGCAGGGAAATGGCTGCCATCAACCTTGTTACTTGCTTCTTAGATCCGTATGTTGTATTCATATCTTCTATTTTTATTTCAGTGGGTGAACCGCTGAATGCTGTTTTCTGTTTTTTTACGACGGGTGAACCGCTGAACACGTTATTCTTTATTTTTCCACCAGTCGTCCTTTTGGCGGCAGAGGGCTTGGGCTACACAGTTCATCGCCTTACAGAAGGGGATGGTAACCTGTTCGTTCTTGCCACGATATTGGTATTGCCACGGGGTGACCAGTAACAACTGGTCTGCGGCACATTGGTAGAGTCGCACTTCTGATGGGTGGTAGCGCTCTGGGAAACCGTTGTCTGCGATGATAATTGTGGGGAAACCACAATTCACCATCTCATTCATTATTTTCTGTTCTCCAGCAGCGATACGTGGTGACACCATGATGGCTCCATTAGCAGCCTCTTCCATGCAGCGCTGCCGCTGTTGCCCGAAGAGCGCCTTGTCCTTGCGATGACATACTACGGGAAGCAGGTTGCCGTTTAGCAGCTGGCGGTTACCGTAGGTGTCGAGGGCTATTTTCCCGCCTGCGAGAAGCAGACGGCACTCGATGGTCGTGAGGGCATCGGGTGTGGCATGCTTCTGCAGACACTCACGCTGTAGGAAGCCACGAAGGGCTGATGGCGTAAGGGCTGTAGTATAGCCGTTGCGGCAGACTGTCAGCGTGTCGCGCTGGCTGCTGCGTAGCATGCGGCAGCGCGGTTTCGCCTTGATATAGGCACGCTGTGTGGCCAGCTGTTCGGGGGTGATGGGTATCACGTCGCAGTAGCCATAGGCAAAGAGAGGCCTGCGGCCAGTGGTGCCGTTTGAAGGGGTGCGCTTGAATTCTTTGGCGGGTGAACCGCTAGGCACCCGGAGAGCGGGTGAACCGCTAGGCACCTGAGAAGCACCGCCAGACATAGTGTTCAGCGGTTCGCCCGCTGAAACTGCTGAAGCATCTTGTCCCACTATGGACCAGTAACGGCGGTTGCAGCCTTTCTTAAAGCCGGCAATCACCTGCCCGAGGTGGGTTGGATGTCCTGTACTACTGACGATAGGTGCCGTTACTTTTAGGAGGACGTGCACATGCTCAGGCATGATAACATACGTATCAACGCTAATCATTTTATAGTGCTCAGTAATGCTGGTGAGCAGTTCTTCACGCACCATATTCCCTACTGGGGGCATTGCCACATGAGGAGCGTTGGGGCTGTCGTCTGTTTGTTCCAATGAGCCTTGTATCTGTCCTAAGGGTTGACCCATACCTTTTGCCACATGCAAGGTGATGTGGTAGAAGCCAGGCAGCGCGTAATCGTGTGTAGCCATTCGGCGCTGCATGCTGTGGTTGGTAGGGTATTGTCTTTCCATCTTTCTTTTAACCAGCGGGCGAACCGTTGGACATGATTTTTATTTTATTGCAAATTTCTTCTGGATGCGACCTCCATCAGCACGGACTATGTAAACACCTGCTATTGGGATGTTGGTGTCGATGGTCTCATCGGGTTGGATGGTGAAGCTGGCTATGGTCAGACCACCGGTGTTGACGATGCGGAAGTCGGCAGTGCGACGCAAGGTCGACGAGACGCTGATCTTGTGACTGCGAACGGTTATCACTAGACCGCCCTCGCCAAGATTCTCGTTTGACGGGTCTTCGTCTTCATTGATGGAGAACGAGGAGCCTTCGCTGTCGAACAAAATAGACTGGGCTACCGTGCGGTGTGGTGCTCCATGCGGTGAAGGAGCAGCGATGAAGTAAGGACGGAATGGAACGGTAGTCCCCGAAGCATTCACATCGAAACTGTTACCCTCAGCATTCATCAAATAGCCATTCACTTCTTTCTTCATATAGTTAGGTACGAAGCTGTAACCGTCGATAGGCGTTGTCGTCAGTTCGTCATCGCTGACAGCTATTGTAATGTCAGGGATGGAGACGAAACTGATAGTTTGTTTGTCAAGTTGTGCCGGTGCTGTAGGTGCCGTGTTTTGTGCACTCCACTCACCACTGAGGTCAAACTCGTAGTATGTCTTGCCAGGGAAGCCGATGATGTATGGCACGGCAGTAGCAAGCAGCGGATATTGCTCTAAGCTACGTGATGTCTGATAGTATGTCTGGTAGGTATCTTCATGTATATCCAACTGGGCGTTCTTACTGTAATAATAGTCCCATAGGAAGGTGTTTTCAACGGTCTTGGTGTCACCTGCAGCATCAGGATAGTTGACCTTGGCGGTGAGAACATTGTCTGACTCGTTTTCAATGCCCTTATATTCTCGCAGCCAGTATTCGTGACCTATCTTGGCATCGCTGCCTTCAATGGTGGGACTACCGCTGTAGAAGTGAGTTATCTCACCCTTGTCCTGGGTAGAAACGAGCTCTGCGGTAAATGGCAGACTGATTGTTTCCCAACCCTTGGTCGTGTTCACATAGAGGTCGGGCATACGCTGATACCACATACGCTTACCGCCAACGAAGCTATAACTGATAGGACAGTTGAAGGCTTGCTTATCTACCAGTAAGTGGTCGCTGGTAGCTGTCAGGTCGTTCTGTACCAAGTGACCGAATACCTTCCAGTATGGTGCTGCTTCAACGCGGCGATACAGATCGCTGCCGTTGTAGTAGTCGTCATAGGATAGGTCGGTGAAGTAGCTGGTCAGTACGCCGTATGTCTGTGCGTTATCATCCACAGAAGGTGAATAGACCAATAGGTTAGAGGTCTCATCACGGTTGATGATATTGGTAAGACCGTTCTCGTCAAGCAGTGGTTGGTAGAAGAGATCTACTCCTGCAGTTGAACCACCGGACACCCGACCGAGTGTCCACTCAGTGTCGTTATGACCGGCAAAGTCGATGGCTGTCATGTTAGGATAAGCAGCCTTAAGGTCGGTATCATTAGCCGTCTTTGGCTTAGAGTATGCCACGAGGTTAACGCTCGGGTTGAAGTGTGCCACATCCATTACCTTCGACTGATAGTAAGCAGGAGCACGATATACACGGTTGCTCTCGTCGGTATTAAACAACCTACCACTGTTCTTTACGATGTGTGACGGTACATCCTCGTGCGGACGCTGGTTGTTCCAGTTATAGGTCAGCATCTGTCCGAAGTAGAGATAGTCATCTGGCCAGATGGGGTAGAAGTGTGACTTTTCTTCGGTGTCAATAAACATACGCTCGTCTTCGCTCTCTGGTATCACGCCGTCGGCATAACGGAAGTCGCCGTCGCCAAAGCGTTCCTCAACATATCCACCCTTTTCATATACGCCAGTGTAACCTGATGAGCAATATTCAGCATTGGTTGCATAGTGCTTCGTCTGAGGCTCGGTCAGAGAGCCGTCCTCATTGATAGCATAATACTTATATTCAGTGGATGAACCACTGGGCAAAACGTGGTCGTTATAACGCTTGAATAGGTAGAAACCGTTCAAGTCATAAGCCACCGTACCATTATAGAAGGCAGCTTCCGGCATTGGGTGTGCCATGCCGTGATGGTCGTCCGTTGTGTTGTAGTCAAGTGTCACCGGATAGTAGCAGTTGACACGTTTGTAGCCATCGGATGTGGGATTACCGAAGACTGCATGAATTCCAGCGAGTGAACCGCTGGACGCTGTGGTGTTGATCCAGCAGTTCTCTACATAGCCGTCACCGGTGTCGGCTATACCTGCAGAGGTGAATGAACCTGTTACACCGAGGTTATAAACATTACCACAGAGATGACCGAAGAGTGAGTGGTCGAGTCCGTCGATGTGATAGCCGTCACCGTGTAGATTACCTGAGAAGCAGTGGCCTTCATCGCCGATTGGGGTCCAAGCAGGTGAACCACTTGGCACGGTGATGTTAGTGTGCAGGATGAACTCCAAGTTCTGGCAGTTTGCGACATGTTCGTCAAGAACAGTGGTAGCGGGTGAACCGCTAGGCACGGTGAGGTCGAAGAACTGTTTCAGCTGAGAAGCACCATTGGTGGCGTCAGTGATGTAAATCTTAGGATTGCGCTTTACGGTAGGATTGTCCACGTAGTAGTGGTGCTTGGTGTCTTCTATCACCTTCTTCAGGTCGTGGTAGTTGGCCACACTTACTTGTACGGTGTTAGAGTATGTCTCACCGAGATAGGTCTTAGCGTAGTAAGCCAGATAGTACCCATGCTGATACCAGTAGAGCGGATCGGCAGTGGGCGTGTATTCGACACCGTTGATATGGCTCTCGGCATCTGACTTCTTCTCAAAGAGTTTCCATCCGCCTCCAGTTACCTCGTAGGCACCTGGTGTCACGTGAGGCTCTCGAACACCGACGAAGGTACCCGGCAGCACTATCTGTGGTGCTTTGATGTCTTCAACAATGGGAATACCACTCTTGAAAACAACATGGATGTTCACCACATGACGCTCGCTGACAGGAGTAACGTGAGCACCGGAAGCATCGCTTTCCTCGTAGTTGTACTCGTAAATGACGGTGATAATCTTTTCCTTTGAGAGGTCGAAGATATCAGAGTTACGTGATACGTAAAGAGTACTTGTCTCCGTTGGGGCAATACCGTGGATGCTGAAATTCGTCTGCCAGTTTGGTAAGCTGTTATATTTGCTGTTGTCGATGACAAGACCTACAGGAACACTGTCGTTGAGAATGTATGTACCTGTCACACTACCAGTCACTGCAGCATTTGTTACTGCGACGCCTTCATCGTTCTCATTTACCTTATAGCGTTCACGGCAGTAGTAGAAGGTTTTATCTACCTGCTCCCCAGTGAAGGTCAGTTTGGTGATGTTATCCTTGTCGGAGTCGCCCAAGCCGTCGTAGACGCTCTTAGAGATGACGGTACCCACAGCGTATGGTGAGTTGCCCACCTGGAAGGAGCTCTTGACAACATACACATCACCTGCCTCCTTGACTTCGACGGGTGTATAGTGACGTTTCTCGTTAGGCAACTTTTCGTATTCCGTACGATCATATTCTTTATCCTTCTCAAGCTTCACACCGTTATGGGTAGATGTTTCGTCACCATTATATGTGGCTGAGTAGTTGACGGGCTTCTCCAGTGAGTACCCTGCTTTATTTGCTACTGCAGCATCGTATGTTCCTGCGGCTGAGTCATACTGGTATTTCTTTCCTTCAGGATACAGGACACTGGTGCCCGCAGCATTCTTACTGTAGAGAGGATCGATGAGCAGGTCGAATGCATCGTAGTTGAATGCGAAGCGTTCGCGGTCTTCCTTCGACATGGAACTCCATACGGCCAAGCCTCGGTAGTTCTTGTTGGCTTCATAGTAGTCACCACCATAGAGACCGTCGACAGTACAGTAATAGGCAGGAACGATATCCTCTTCAATCATTGCTGCTAATGTGGGATTTGATTCACTGTATGTAGCGATATAGGCATCCTTCTCGTCTTTCGTCATGCGGTTGCCTACATAGATGTACTCTGTCTTGCTGAGTTGAATAGTGCTGGTACAGATATAGGCAGGAGCCACATACCCTTCCATTTCGTCTTTCTTGCTTGCCGGTACTGTGCTGCCTACATTCAAATGCTCGTCGCCATCCATATACTCTCGTGTGACGATATAGGCACCCTCGAAGGTGGCCTGTCCATCGGGGATAGCTGTCGGATGGTTGGCTTTCATGGTCTGGTAGGTGTTGTAAACATCCTCCGAGATAAGGTTGCTTACCTTATACTCACGTTGTCCGAGGACACCAGCATCACCGCTTGCGAGATGATAAGTAGGTCCGTCTTCATAACCTGCCATCTCGTTATCTTTCTGTTTCTTTTCTGCAGTAGCACTCTCAACCTTAGTGTACCAAGTGTTCCAGTCTGTCGGGTTGTTCACCTTATAGGTCAGCATGTAACCTGTGTTGTGGCTCATGTTGTTGGAAGAACGATAAACGAATTCAAATGGAACTTTCTGCTGTTTCTCTATGTGGTAAACGGAATCGCAAGAGGTCTTCAATGAATTATATTCAGAAGGCAGCATAACCGTACCGGCAGGGATAATGACAGCATCCTCACTGTTGTACTTGCAGTCAGCAATGGTTACGTATGTTTCATCCACAAACAGAGCCTTCTCTGAACTGGTCAGCAAGTACCAGTCCCAATAGTTGATAGGATCGTTCAGGTGATACTCCACATCGTTGATGATAATCTTCTTGTCAGCCCCAATTTTTGTCCCGGGAGCAGAATAGTAAGCATATTTGTTTGGCATCACGTTGAGCAACTTCATCGTACCGTGTGAAGCTGCCGTGATGGTCAGCGGGATATCCACCGTTTCGCTGTATGCGTTAGGTGCACCGGTATATGCTGAGATATACTGATCATAGACATATACCGAACCTTTAATGAACCAGTAGTGTGCAGGAACGGCATCTCCGCCTTTATACTTGCCACTTATGTTATAGCAGTCGTCGATAATGGTCTGTGTGCTATGTATGAAGTTTCCTGATGTCTCCCATTCCACATCGGCACCGGTATATGTGAAGTCACGTCGAGTAATAGCACCAAGATTCAGTGCTGTCAGGATGTTGTGGTCGTGCTTTGTATAAGAACCGACCTTGTGTACGTTCTTGGCATATACGAAACCACCGCCCATGCCTGGCTGCACGTTGATGAGGTCTAGCTCTACGACACCGGTGATATAGCCCCAGTCCTTCTCATACAGGTCATCGCCAGTACTATGTTCTGTGGTCAACTCCAGATAGACGCCTGATGCTAACGCCACCTTGTTAATACTAGTACCATTATTGCGCTTACGCTCATTGACGAATCCTGCCTTCCAATCGTAAAAAGAAGCCTCACCGTATAGCCTTGAACTGCCGCCGTCGTATGCTTTTGAGGCTGCCTTGAAGTCTGGGTTAGAGGCATTATCGGTGTAACGCACATTCCTTGAAGGTAGGAAGAATACATCGCTGGTAAGAGCTCCTAAGTAGTTTACGATGCTATAGATACCGAAGTAGTTGCCGTGAATAGCGTTCTCCATCTTTACGAAATCATCTGGATTCTGGTCCATGATGTCTTCTGCCTTCGTCTTACCATCCTTCAGGGCCAAGTCACCAGGAATGACGGACGTCTTATGGTTGAGTGATACCTCACGTACACGGTTGATGGTGTAGTTGGTATGGTCTACAATCTCAGGCACACGGTCCTCAGCTCCCTGCATCACCATACGCGAACCGAAGACACCGCAGAAGTCAGCACGCTGGATGGTGTTCATCAATCGACCAGCGTAGATAGAGCATACACCATTCTCTTCCCAATACTCGGGATTAGGATACCACTCACCTGAAGTCTCATTATAAAGGAGAATATCATCATCACCGACCTTGATACCTTCAAACAGTGTCAGTAAGTCGTCGATGGTCAGCGTAGAGGCCTTGCTGCTACCGCTTCCTTCGGTGTGATAGGCGGTACCATCCTTATCAGTACACTCCTTGATACATTTATATTTCAACTGATAGTAGTCGGCCTCACGTGGAGGAAGGGCATGGTATGTCTCAATCGTGATTTCCTTGGCGATGCTATAGTAGTCGGTACCATAGTTGGTGATGTTCAGTCCACGGTAGCCATCTACAAAGGTGAGGTTGCCATCGCCGTACAGTCCACCGGTATGACCAGTGCCTAGGGTAATCAGGTCGCGGTGAAAAACATCATGGATAGATGCTGTGGCATTACCGAATACTGTCGTAGTGTTGGCATATACGGTTGAAGAGCCTGATGAGGTGTTTCCTCCTGCAAAGACAGCGTTAAAGATAGTGATGCCTCTAACATCCAGGCTGTTCCATTTGGCATCGTTCTTGTTGCCCAGCGTGTGAAGGTCTGTTGTTGGGACATAGTCGCCTGCCTCATAGTCGTGACCGTTGATACTGATAGGTGATAATACCTTACAATAGGGTTCTATCAGTACCTTACAGTCTTCTGTCATGTGTTTCTCATCATCTTCGCCAAGTACATTGCCATCATCATCAGTAAAAGAACCGTTCTTGGATTTATAGTAGTAGCCCTCATCTCCGTCATCGTAACGTTCACCGGAAGCTTTACCCAAGCCCAGGCTACCGTCTGCATATTCGTAGGCACTATAAACAAAACCAATATCTCCACCACCGAAGACGTTGCCGTTTTCATGTGCCAACTCTTTCGCCGTACCTATCGTACCACCATGAACGTGTACTTCTGTATGTCCGAAGACATAACCATCAGAATAGAGTGTACCACCTTCACCGAGGTTGTTGTAGCCTCGGCCCCCACCGAATACATTGCGGTGTACATTGCCATCGAAAAGAGTTACATTAGCCTTACCTGCCTTATAGATGCCCTTTAGAGTGCGAACGCTGTTGTCAACGCCCGTTGCCTCGATGACGCCACGTCCGACGGCAGCTATCTCACCACCACCAAAGATGGAGTTACGTACGTGACCGCCATACACCATGACGTTGGCAAAATCCACACTACTATTATCAATATAACCGCCACCAAAGATACATCCACTATCATACAAACGGTTTGTGCCATCGCCTGTCCAAGTCTCATCGTTCAACTTCTCCTGATAGTAGTCTATATGGATGTTAGGAGCTGTACCTGACCACACCTGCAGGGTGTCGAGGCTTGTATCTGTGGTGGGTGCGGCATCGAAGTGACGATAACCGATAAATCCATTGTTGAGTGTGATATTGGTCGTACCGAATACGGCACCGCCCTCACCACCACCGTAGGCATTACGCTCAATGGCAGGGAGACCATTGAAGAAACTGGTACCATCCAACTTACCAATCGTCACGTTTGTCTCACCAAGGATATCACCTGTTGTAGCAGCGTCGATGCCTCCTGCGTGATAACCTACACTACCTTGCCAACCGCCGCCATAGACGTTACGTGCTGTACCGCCCTCGATATAGGCGTTGGTAGAAGCGATAAACGGCTGGCCGAAGTCATCTTCGGTTACGTTGTATTTGTTATTTACCGAACCTACGGTTCCTGCGGCATAGAGATCCTTTGTTACCTTACCACCAAGCAGGGCGATGTAGGTGGTTCCGTGAACGTCGCCCGTGTTAATAGTTAAGGTGTCACCCAGACCGCCACCGTATGCGTAGGCCCCGCTGAGGCTACCTTTGTACATGTAGCCGCAGATATTTGCACCTTGGTTGATGATAACATTGGTGTTGTATTTCTTGCCATTTCTCTCTGTTGCCAAGTCATTGTCCAGTCCGGTGTCAATATAGCTGCCACCGATGGAAATGTCAATAGCTTTTGGTTCTTGTGGCATAGGAGTCGTAGACTTCTCGTCTTCTGATAAAGCCTCCCATTCTGCGAGTGCAGTAGCGTATGAAGAGGTGGCTTCGGCATTGACTTGGTTTACCCATGCATCTACAGACTTCTTGTTCATCACGCGCCCCAGTTGACCGCCACCATATACCTCGTATACCCGTGCAGTGTTGTTGAGATTAACTTCAGTGTATTGTGACCAGGTATCCTTACCATAACCGGCACCATAAACTGTAGCATAGTATTGATTTGCCTTGTCGTAATAGACTGGAGCATTGATGTTGACGTGACTGTAGAAGGTGCGGCGACAGTTGTTGTTACCGCCATATATTCCTGAACGGTAGCCACCCACAATAGCATCGCTACTATTCCAGTTGACATTTGACTCATATACGTCGCAAGGATATTCATTATAAAGACCGTAAGCGCCACCAAAGATAGCCTCTGCACGGAAGGTTGAACCTACTGGTACATTCACCTCCGTACGTCGTGTCACGCCCTCTTGATAGCTGCCGCCATAGACAGCCTTGAAGTGCCCGCTCAGCAGGTCGATGATAGCGGATGCCTTATGTGCTGTAGCCGTGGCATCGGCTATTTCTTTATCAACGCCCATACCTACGCCGCCACTCTCTCCTGCACCGAATATCTCGGTGTCCTGATAAGTCTGCATGGTCTGTGGTACGTCGATAAGGATATAACTGCGGTTCTGCATCAAGTCCTCCTCTTCCTCACCGAGATAACCTTGGCCAGCACCATATATTTGATGTACGGTGTTCAGCGGGTTATTAGTGTCGTTAGGACGGAAGTTAATGAAGGCGTTATCCAGGAATGGCTTGTGATAGCCTGTTTTTGCATGACCGTCGGTATCGAAGTAGGTGCTGAAGTGTGAGTCCTTATAATCATATACACCGTAAGCGCCACCGAATATCTTCTCTACGCGTCCCTGAACGTATTCCATATACGCAGAGGCGTTGAGCATGTCGTCGTTAGAAACCTTGCTGCGAACGGCATCATTGCGCAAATGACTTTCGAAGTTGGCTGATCCCAGGATTCGTCCACCAAGGTCGTTACCACCATATACATAGTCACGAACGTATGGGAAGCCATTCGTACCGATATAGGTCTCTGTGTGTCCCAGGACATCGGCATTACAAGAACCGGCGAAGGAGTCAAAGATACGTCCGTTGCCCAAATTGATAATACAATTACCGGCCACGGTACCAAGGAATCCGCCACCATACATAAACTCACATTCAGCAATGTCCTCTGTTTTGTTTTCTTTTCTGGAAACACCGGCAATAGGACCGTTCAGATTGATGTAAGTGCTGTATCTTGGGTCATAGCTGTAATCTATCTTTCTGGTATCCCAGTTATATGTTCCCTTACCGATACCGCCTTCCTCACTGCCTCCGAAGATCTGGAACATATAACCACGTTTCAGGTTGATGGTGACAGAGCCCCATATTTCGGTCTCCACACCCTTACCGCCACCAAACACGTTGAGGGCCTTACCCAATACGTCCATTCCCTGTTCGGCAAGGATGACCCCACTGTTTCGCTTAGTGATATGATATTCATCGTTGTTGTAGAGTTTGTCCTCACCTGATTCATCTTCTTCCACTTCGTCGAAGAGAATCTCACGGTCAACGATAGAACTGTTGATATTGATAACGACATTACCATTGACGAAACCAGTGTTATAGCAGCCGCCATAGATGTTACCGCCATCAAAACGACGGTCTAAGTCATCATCGTTACTGGTGACAGGACTGTCTGTGCTTGCGCCAGATGTTTTAGGTTCAACGAGCTCGCCTGTTGATGACTTGATGGTGTTCCAAATCAGTTCGGTATGGTCAGTATTCCAACGCTTGGGTTGTATCTTAAGACCAGAGAAGTTCAGTTCCAGTTTGTCACCGATAGTACCTTCGGGTGAGCCTGCTGGTGCGGGATCAGGACTACCGCTAATACCGCCTTCATAGATGGCGTTAAATCCTGTTTGAGGAGCCACGAAAGCATTATTACAGCCACCAACCACCTTATTATATACAATAACCTTGTCGCTGAAGTTGATAGTCGTCTTTCCCTCAGTAATCATACTACCCACATTACCGCCGCAGTAGAATGAGCCAAACATAGTAGAATAAGGAACGTAATCGTCAGCATCGCCATCCGTTCTACTCTGAAAGACAACGGTGGATTTTACTTTCATGGCGCAACCTTCCATGTATTTCGCAAAGACAGTCGAATCTTCCAAATTCATAGAACTGAACCTGGAACCGTCGGAAGCAATGTCTTCACGTTTGAAAGTGCGCAACACACCTTCACCTCTACCTTCAGAGTCGGCCTCGTTAAATTTAATCATGTTCTCTCCGTTGTTGCCGAGAAACACGTTGTCAATGATGACGTATGAACCAATCTTAATATGTGTTTGGTCGCCAGAACTTGAGCCGGCAACATTCTCGCGAAGTGAAGCACTGTTACCGCCTACATAGAGACTGCCATCTACGATGGTAGGATTGTCTTCTGCTCCCTTAACGAGAATTGACACTTTTTCTGCGTTCGGACGAATAAGGTTGAGGGCTGTGACAGACTTGAGTTCTTCTGAAACGCCTGTTATACCAGCCTCTTCCAGTATTTTATCAGGGTCGTAGTAGAAGTCCTTCCATGCAGGATCATCTGCCAGTTTGGAGTTGTCCGTATAAGCATACGAGCCGTTACCACCACCATAGACATCACCGTAGATATGGGTCATGATACCTACGGTGTTACCGGCATAGACATTACCTGAGATATCGTTTCCGCCATATACGTTATTGACATGACCAGCCAGCACTCTGACACGAGATGCGTAACCCGCAGGAATATTGTTGGGGTTGTCTTCAGCCTTCAGCGCTACTTGGTTATATGGAACAGGTGTGTCATCATCGTTATTGTATAATGGCTTCACGTCGGCCTTCCGACAACCGCCATAGACGTTGTCGATTGTCATTCCTTCACCTTCTATCTGTAGCAGCAGACCTTCAGGACTAGTCATACGTCCCTCATTGCCACCGCCGTAGAGATTGCGAATCTTGCCTTCTTGCAGATTCCATCGAGGGCGGATAGCCATATCCGCCTTGTTGTTACCACCAAACAAGCGACCAATCTGGTAGGCATCGCTACTGGGGTAGGAGAAGAACGTATTGATGCCCATCCAGTTCTCGAAGCGGTCATTGGTAAGCAATTCACCGACAGCGCCCTTCAATGGGTCAGTATTAGCATTTGGATTGCTTGTGTCAATGATACTGTTTACCACTTTACTTGCATTCTTCAAGGCGATAACAGTTCTGTCTGTGATAGTCGCATTATTACCTCCACCATACGCATACACGATGGAACCGCCCAATATCTCCAGATATGTCTTGCCTAACTCAGGTTTAACCATACCTTTGTACGGACTATCGTCAGAGGTATAGTCGTAGTCACCATTGCCGCCTCCAAAGAGCTGTCCGATGTAAACTGCTACCTTGTTGCCTTTCGTATCGCTGGTAGTTTTACCATACGCGTCATCCCCCTCTTCTGCGGCCTCTATTTCTTCTTGTGTGTAGTTAATGGCAGGAATTGGTGACATTCGCACGAAAGCGTTCCAGGTGCTGTCGATTTTATTCTTACCGCTTTCTGTACCTATTTCCGTGAGTTCTGTGGGAATCGTTTTAGATGCGCCGATTGTTCCGGCGATATCGTTACCACCGTATGCCTTGTCAATAATGATGTACGAAGAGGCATGTTCACCGTCGATGTGTAGGAAAGCGCTGCCTCCGATGTTTGCTTGACGGGCACCGCCATAGACGTTATGTAGGTCGCCACCGTAGATGTTGACGGTGGCTTTTCCTCCCAAGTCGCCGGCATTACCACCTCCGTATACGTTACCACCAATAGTAATCTGTGCCTGTACCATTGTTACAGACAAACAAAATAGTAGGATGGTCGTTATTTTGCGCATTATCTTCAATTCTCAATTGTCAATTATCAATTCTCAATTTTCATCGTAGGATTGTCCAGGTCACGCTCCGACAATAAATAGAGGTATGATGGGGCAACAGTTATCAGGAGCGTTCGTTTTTCTCCTCGTTGCAACTCGTTGAGCGGTGTAGTCAACTTATTTGTTGCCGTTCGTTCGGCTATCTTATTTCCTTTTTTGTCGTAGACATCAAACTCTGCTTCCAGTTGCAGATTATCGAACAATTCTGTCACAGGCACTACGAAAGCATTGCATAGCACAGTAGGTGTAGTTGTCAGAGTCTTTTCTTCGTTTAGTACGACACATGAGCTTTCTGCTGTGTCTGTTGTGGTAAAACTTATGGCGCTGATTCCTATGCTGTTAGCTAAGGTGATGTCAGCGGATGTACTGCTGATATTAGCCAACTTCAGGGTCATCTTCTTGATCTTGATGGTGCGTAGGGTATTGTATGTTGCACTAATCTTCATGTTGAACTCAATTTGACTCATCATGTGGTCAAGAAACAGATTGATATAATTCTGTCTGTTGCTGTTATATTCGAATGAGAACGTGCCGCGTGTGGCCGATGTCTTGTCTGTTGCGAGTGACACCTGACGTACTCCTGTCACTACACAGTAGTCGTCCAAAGTCAGCGGGTTGATATTCTCTATTCTCAGTACAGCCCCCTCATCCGTCCATGATGATAGCGAAGAGGTCAGCAAAGCGTCATCGGGCATAAAGCCATACAGACGGTAGGTGCGCTGTCCAGATTTTAGTTTCAGTTGTGTGCTCCATTCTTCCGTATCGCTGGCATATTTGAACTTTCCCTCAGTCAATGTCGTTCCGTTGGTAAGGAATGTATGTATGTCATACCACTCTGTCTCTCCCAAGGTAGCACGTCTGATGCCCACCATACGCAGTGGCGCATACGACGTCTCACCCTCCTGAGTGGTAGATGTGGTGTCGAAATCGTCCATAGAGTCTTTCGAACAGCCAACCACCGACAGCAGTGCCATTATGACGAGTATGTTATATATTCCTTTCCTCATTATTCTTACCAGTTATAGAAATCGTAGTTCTTCTCCGTTTGTCTCCAAGGAGCCACTTCAGCTACAATCACCTTCAACTTGGCTTCTGCCAAGTATGAATATACCGTCCATACGTGGTTGCGAGAGAATCCACCCGCGTCAACCATGGTGAAGGTAACTGTTTGTTCGTCGCCATTGCCCACCTGATATTTGATTTCTCCCGATATCAGCTTATCACTCTCACGCAGATAGAAATACTTTTGAGTGAGATATCCGCTGTTTGCAGCCGTTTCGATTCTGTTCTCATAGACTTCAGGACTTGCTTCGTCGTAACCCCATGCATAGATGACGGGATCTTCGTTCTCGGCAATCTCAGTGATAACCTCGCTCAGCATGTTTGGCATTGTGGTGTCATAGCCGCTATCGCTCTTTATATGACAGGTGTGGCGGTCGTAAGGATAGCCGGGAGCCATAAAGAGATATTCTGCCATAGGCAGCATCTCTGTATTCAGCTTGATGCTGTTCACTCGCAGTGTCTCTCCGCCTGTCTGCCGTGAGAAGGCGAAGCGTAGTTTTGAAATGGTGCGTATCAGTTGTACCTTTGCTATCTCACCTTCATTGTCAAGTCTTAATACCGGTGCTGATCCGGTGACTGGTTGATTGCGTAATACAGCAGACATCGGCAGACCTACATTCTCTGGCACCTGGGAAATAGGAGCTGTCACCCCGAATGGGTCAGCAGTAGTTTTCTGTATCAGTGCGGCTTCCAATTGTGCCTGAGTCATTTGACCATCCAGTTCGACGTTGCAGTTAGTGTCTTCCACATTGGCTGCAACATAGACATCCACATGTTCACGACTTGCTTCTTCCGTCTCAGCATAAGCATCGTCGATGGTCATCTGTATCAGTTCGTATGGTTCCAATGTGCCGAGACTGGATGGTTGTGTAGAAGCGTAATAGCCCAGCAGGTTATGACTGGTATTTCCGAAAACCCATATCTGGAGTGAATATACCGATGACTCGTTTGTTATCGGATCTACATCGCCTTCGTAGGCACGGGTAGATTGCGCCTCTTGCGGTGCGTAGACATAGATATACAGTTTCGTACTAGATGTCTTGTCTGTATTCGTCGGATCGACAATGTCATTGTCATCACCACTTGAAACGCATGCCGCTAGACAAAACAACAGCAAGGGCGTCAACAACCATCCCATCCAGTTGTTGTGCCCTCTCACCGTTATATGTCTTTTCGAATACATCATAGTACCATCTCTTCTGGTGTTGTAGACACCCATTTTGTTACCAGTTCTACGCCCAGCTCCAGTCGTGGTGACAGTAGGTTGGGCACTACGTTATAGGCTTTTGACAAACCTGTCACTCTCAGGTTCAGCGTTGTCGTACAGTCCTGAGTGAACACGCGATCACTTGTGCCGGGGTCAATCTGAACAGCCAGGTAGAATTTCGTGCCATTATAAATGATGCCGTCCACCCCTTCAAAGTTAGTGCCACTATTGTTGATGAACTCCAGCAATACCGGGATTCTCTTTTTATCGTAGGTTTGCAGTACCAAGGTGTTGGTCTTCTGAGCGGCGTTAGCCGATGCGCTCAGATAGAGCTCTGGAAGCTGATTGTCGTAGATATACTTCATGTCAGCCTCTGAGTAATCGGGGTATGATGTAGTAGGTGCGAAGTCGAATCCCACAGGTAGTTGTCCGCCCACTATGATTCCCGTGAGAGGGAAGTTGGTGGTACCCACTGCTATCTCATTACCCTTTGCATCTGTGAGATTCTCTTCAGGTGTCTTTATCAGATTGATTTTCATGCAAGCGACACCATACTGTAGAGGTTCAATGAGGGCTACAGCCTTTGTGCTCGCCTTGACTACTCCGTTGGCATATTCGTAGGTAGCCAATACACTACTCCAATCTTGGTCTGTATATGAAGTCTTGCGGTTGTCGACGGATGAGGTGTTGATGCGACTGTTGCCATAATAGTAGAGTTCAGCGGGATAGGCAATACGGTCAATACCATTAATATCTGCCAATGCTGTATTTGAAACCTCGGGCACGAATCTCTCACCATTCCAACGGATGACCGCAGCTCCGTCAGGTAAACCGATAGAGGCTGGGAAATTTCTCCAACTGCCCGTTGTTGGATCCAACTTGTCCTCATGCTCCTCTATCTTTGCGATGATTGCCGTGCGAATGGCAGCGTCATCGCCTGACAGCGATAAACTGTTCAGTGCATTTTTCAGTGCTTGTGTATGTGATTTGATATTAGCTGATGCGCCAGGGAGTATGTTCCCGCTTGCTTCAACCTCTGTCAGGTTGAGGAAGTTCAGATACATCACTTTGAGTGTGTTGTTGGGAGCATCCTTCCAAGCGATGTCATTGCCTTTAGCCGTGGCTATTGCCGTCATATAGTTGGCAAGACTGGTTGCTACGTCATGTGCAACCTTTTGCGAGATGGATTCCAATTCAAAACGGATATCCTTAGGTGCCATCGTGCGTGGGAATGCCTCTATCAGCGAACCGTTGGCTGCTTTGTTCTCAGATATTAGCCGTGGAGCACGACCATAACTGAGGAATGAAGCCACTCCCGACATCAGCGTGCAGCTATTGAAATAGTAGTAAGGTCGTTCTGTTACGGGCTTTTCCCCGCCTCCCAATATCGGGAAAAGCTTTGGCGTGTCTGTTGCTGTAATCTTTCCTTCTACGGCAAAAGGAATGATATTCTGCAGTTCGATGCCGCGATACTGCTCGTTATCCTGCACCACCTCACTACTCATACGTGTCTGGGTATTTGTAGAGCTTGTCACTGCAAATGCTATAGTGACTGCTACGGGTTTTTCTTCTTCTGTCTCCTGTAGTAGTGCATTATCCTCGCTGCATCCTGTCATTGTTGTGGCAAGGAGCAAAAGGTGTAGTATATGTTTGCCGAATATCTTCAACTTATATACCTTTTTTAAATAGCGCGTGCGTACACGTATGCGCGTGCGTTCTATCTTTATTATAGGTCTGGATCGTATATGCTGCCTTCGTGCCAATCCAGTGTAATGCTAATTCCGACTTTGCTGTCGTAAGGGCGTACGGCTCCTTGATCGTCTAGTTCGCCCTTGATGATTTTCAGGTCGCCCGCCTTCAGGGGCTCTTTTATATCGAGTACTGTCTCGGTGATAGTGCCGTCAGTCTTGGTTAAATACACTTTTAGTTGCCACAAGGTCTCTTTTTCTTCTTCTGTTTCTTCTGCTTCTGCTCTTGTCTTCGCATCATGAGAAGGGAAATTGACGGAACAGTAGCAAAGCAAGTCGTTGTCAACATCAACCTTATCTGCTATTATCAGTTGGCTTTGTTCAGGAAAAACGTAAACGCTATCCTTGATGTTAAACTGTTTGGCAAAGCCGGTGCCATACACTTTCATGTCAGTGTATTCGTGGCCTTTGGGGTTGAGTACCAGAGCAACGGCACTGTTGGCCATATAAAGATGTACGTTAAATGTCTGGTCGACACCTGATAGTACTTCCATCGGCTGACGTGCCGTAAACAATCCGGTGGTGTGCGAGTTCAGAACATCCCCGTCAGCCTGCAACAGCATGGATGTATTGCTATACTCTTCACCTTTTAGTTCAATTACATTGTTCTGAATGATGTTTGCAACTCCCAGGTGCATATATTTACGCATTGGTAAGGATAGGGAGTAGCTCGTTTGGTTGGCATTGATGATGTCTCTTTTATGATATAAGTTGTTCATCAAGCCCTCTGTATCATAGAATGAGAGGTCTATGTCATGGGCGAAGTCGCTGAAGATGTCCCCCAGATGTGTCTGTAGAGCGTTGGCGACGCTGAGTTCTGTGATGGTCGTCAACTCGGTCTTTAGTTCTGTCGTCATGTTAGTCACCAGTTTCAGTTCATATTCCATCTGATACTGTGTGTCGTCAGTGGGACAGTACGACTGGTCTTCGTCAACGGCAGAACATCCTGCTGTCAGCCAAGCGGCTGACAGCAGGATCCATGTCATGAAGGTATTCCTTCTCGTCTTCACCTTGATAATGTATTACAAGATTAGTTACCACCGAGGTCTGCGTCGAAATCCATACCTGTTCTCCATTCGAGATCGACGGACAGACCGAACGACAACTGACTTGAACGCAGGTCAGGAATCGTGACATAGGCGTTCTGCAAACTTGACGTGTGAGCACCCGCGTCTGCAATGAGCCTGAATTTTGCGACGGTCATGTAGTCCTGGATAAAGACACGAGGAGTCTGGGTTGAAACGCCGCTTGCGTTAAGAGGCGGAATCTGATAATGGCTGTCCCAAGTTACATCCTTGCCCGTAGGATTGAGTGTGGTCACGAGGTAGAATGTCTGTCCCTTGCGAATCAGATTGTCGCGTCCCCAGAAGTCTGCACCATTGTTCTTGAACTGCAGTGCCACGAGTACGTTGTTCTGCGTTGCAGCGGTGGTATAATTGTCAAACACAATGGTATAGTTAGCAGCGGATGCTGAACCGGCGGTACCTGGCAAAGCCGTTCCTGCAGCAAGGCCTGTGATGCGGTTGTCGTAGATCATCTTATCAAAAGATGTGGTAGGCAAGAACTGCCAGTCAACACTTCCAGGCTGACCACCAATGATAAGGCCAGTCCAGGTAAAATCAATATCACCAGGGTTGAACGTATTGTTGGATTCACCGGGGTTGAGCGCAGCTCTGTTGTCCTCAAGTGAAGCGACACCTTCCTTAATCTGTACAGTGCTCTTCAGCATAGCTACGCCATAGTTCACATTCTTTTCCATAGCTGTGGCGCGGGTAGCTGATGTCACCGTAGTACTTCCAGCTTCCCAACCATTTGTTGTCCATGAGGATTCGGTATCCCAGTTGCTTACGCCGTTAGGATATTTAGCGTCAGTCTTCTCTGTGTTGGAGGTGCGCACGCCGCTGTTGCAGTAGTACATCAGCTCTGCTGGGAACTGATATGCTGCGGGGTCTGTTGTTACAGCTTTGTTAAGCAGGCTGGTTCCTGGGTTTTTGTGGGTAAATTTGTTATTATCACCATCATAAGCGAGCTGTGCACAACCCTCTGGCAAGGTGAAATTAACAATGGGGAAGTCAGCAAGCTCCTCATCTGTAACAGCATCCCAGCCGGTTTTCCAACCATCACCATAGCTTGTTTTGATACCATCGACACCTCTAAAGCCGTTAATTGGAGATTCTGAAACAGAAGTAAAGTAACTGGTTATCTGACCATTGATGGCCGATGCGATGTGTCTTGCCAACTCCTCGTATGGAGAGGTAGCTGTGGCTGCGACTACTTTGGTAGTAACAGAATACAGGTCCCTTACAGTGGTAAGAACAGCCTGTGAAGAGCCGCCGCGCAGCTCGTTAGCACCATAAGTTGTAAGGGCATGGAATGCCTTGAAGAGAATCTCCTCCAACGGTGAAAGAGCTCGACCTTGAGTTGTCGGGTTCAAGTCTTTCCAGGAGGAAGTCAGAGTGGCAGCACCGGTCCAATCAGGATAGGTTGTCGTGTTAACGGTATAGGTGCCGCTGACATTGACAATTTTGGTCATGATAGCTGCCAGAAGCTCTGCTGTAGCGGTAAATCTTGCACCATCGCCTCCGATACGTGGCATGAGATCAAAATGGAAGCCAGTGGCTGTTGAGCCAGTTACAGAATAGGTGACTTTACCGATCTCGTTATAGTCAGGAGTTGAACTGCCCTTAATAGCTTTACCATAGAACAACATAGCGTCCGTGCCAGTAGGCATGGCGAGCTCCAGGATACGGTGGGACTTGTCGTTGTCGTTCAGGGAGCCTGCGGCAGCCACCATTCCCAGGACATAGCGGCTGGCGGCATCTGCGGCTGCAAAAGTGCCGTCAATAAAACGCTTGCCACCGGTATTGTAGGCAAAAAGCAGGGTGTTGTCAATACCACGGAAGTTCAAACCTTCGTTCTGCACCGTGGTAGCTGAAGATCTGGTTTGCGTCTGACTTGCGATGTTCAGCACAAACTGCGACTTTACGAGTCCAGTCGTTTCATCATAATTTGGGTTGGTTTCTGCTTGATCAATGTTGTCTTCTGATGTACAAGCAGTGAAACCCAATGTGCCTGTAAGTGCTATCGCGCTCACTAAGGCGAAGTTAAATAACTTTTTCATAATCACATTGGTTTTGTTAATATTATTCATTTTCTTATTGTTCACTTAATGTGTCTTCTATCTCTTTCAAGTTCTTAGCCGCATCTTCGTTACCGCTCTCAGCAGCACGGCGGAAGTGTTCCATAGCCTCCTGTCGTTTACCGCAAAGGTAGAGGGCTACTCCGAGAGCATTCTGTGCTCGTTCATCGTTGCTTACCCCCTCCAGGAGTTTGAGCGCTTTATGGTGGCATTCGCTGCTATCGGTCTGCAGCAGTTTGCTGGCCTCGTTGATGATGGCTGCTGTGGTGTCGGGTACGTAGTCGTAGTATACGCGTATATAACCCGAATTACGCTGGTCTGCAAGTATGTTCTCCTTGAGGTATTTCCAGGTCTTGCCACCTCCAGCGCGTCGCAGTTTCTTTTCGCGAAGTGCCTCGTCGGGCTCGTTGTCGATAATGCTGATGGCTTGTTTGATGTTGTCGATACTGATGCCGTCAGCCTTACCGGTTTCCACTACTTCATTAAGCTGGTCACGGAACTCTGCCCATGCCTCACCGCCGGCAATAATTTCATAGATGGAGTCGGGTGTTGCAATCCGCTGCTGCACATACTCCTTCAGTGCGTTGGCACGGTCAGCCGACAATTTCTCGTTGGATTCTTTACGTCCTTCTATTGATGCAAGACCGATAATCTGTATGCACTTGACCTGACTTGTAGAGTCAGCCATAATCTGACGTGTGATTTCTACTATGCGGTCCAGTGTGTTGGCATTGTTCCTGAAGTCGTGAAGAAGTGCATATTTCCCCACGTGGAAGTGCACGAAGAGAGCATCCTTGTCTCGACGAAGGATTTGTGTGCGATCGTATGGACGATACTGTGAGATATGTTTGAGCACAGGGTTCTCCTTTTCCAGTTGTCCGGCACGCCCTGTGTTGTCAGGTACTTCATGAATCGTGGGCTTAACAGGCGCCACTGGCACTTGCACTATCTCTGGCACTTGTACTATCTCTGGTACGGGAGCTACAACAGGTTGAGCCGATTCTTTTCCGATGCTCCATACCATGTTAAGTGCTAACTTCGGAAGGAGGAATACCTTGTCGCTCTTGCCAAGATAGACGCCACAGGTACTGCATTCGTATTTCTTATACCATGTGTAGGCGAGAGCCAAGCCAATCTCTGCCTCTAAGTGCAGGCGTCCCGTGAGCCACCAGTTGTAGCCGAAGCTGCCTCCAAGTGCGACAAGGTCACCTTGTCGACGCTCATTGCGCACATCTTTGTATAGTCCGAACGGGAACTTCACGTTGCCCACGTTGTAGTGGGTATATACGGCATGAATGCCCCAGAACGACTTTCTGAACAGGGTGTCATTGTAGTGTCGGAGATTTGGCGAAAACAGGATATGTCTCCATTTCTTGTTTTTTGCTTTATCATAGTCCCATAGGTTAAAGCCAGCGTTTAGTCCCATCGTCCAGACAGGACTGAGGCGCATTTCAACACCAAGGTTTGGAGTCAAGGTTGCATCATACAAGAGATTGTTACGTATTGCTATCCCTTGGCTGCGAACTATTGCTGCGTAAAGCAAACCAACAAATAATAATATCGATATTCTACGAATTCTCAACATTTCTTATTATATAAAGTCAAACTTGTCACCTGTTGGCGACAAAATCTGATACGCTTAACATTATGTCCTTTTTTTGTATAATAATTTAGATCTTCATGCAAAGATATGAAAAAATATCGAAAATGTATTATTTAATAATGTATACAGGAATAATATTAACACCTTTTAGCGGTATTAACACTTTTAGTGTGGGAAAATCTTATTTTAATCGGATGATATCCGACCATCGTGTAGTGGGGTTTTTACTTCTGAAATCGTGCTTTATAGCATTAGCAAAGACCTCTGCCTTTACCTTGTTGCCGTCCTTGCGTATATATTGCTGTGCTCCGATGACCACTGTCTCCGAGCCATTCATGCGGTTGATGCGGTCAACCACTTCATCCAGCCGTTTCATTTTCTGAATCTGTTCGGCATTCGTGTCGAAGAGATCCTGTTGGATAGGAGAGTCAGGCGAGATGCCCATGACGATAACTCCCGCCTTCTTGTATTGGTAGCCTTGTCGGTAGACACTCTTCAGCACGTCGCAGGCAGCCTTTACGATAGGTATGGTGCTATTGGTCGGTGTGATGAGTCGTGTCTCCTGGAAGTTCCAGTACTGTGCCAAGTCTTCACGAAACATGTTGGTGTTGACAAACACGGCCACGATGGTAGCCACCGTCTGTTGCATCCTTAGTTTCTCAGCACATCGTGAAGCATAGTTTGCCACATGTGTACGCAGCGTGTCATAGTCGCTTATCATGCCATTGAACGACCGACTGGTGCAGATACTTTTCTTCTTTGTCAGTTCCTCATTGGGCACCACGTCCTCTCCGTTCAGTTCCTGCCAAGTGCGTACGATATTGATGTTGTTGAAGGTCAGTCTCACCCAGTCTTTATGATGCTTTGCGAAGTCGAGTGCCGTCTTGCAACCCATTGCCTGTAGCTTGGCGGCATAGCGTCGCCCTATGCCCCAGACGTCCTCGATGGGGCACCATTCCAGTGCCTTCTCTCGTTTGTAGTCATCGTCTATCATGCAACAGTGTCTGTACACCTCGAACTTTTTGGCTAATTTCGAAGCAATCTTAGCCAGTGTCTTGTTGGGAGCCAGTCCGATGCTGATAGGCAGTCCTACCTCTCGTTTCACCCGTTTATGCAGGTTCTCTCCCCAATGCTGCCAGTACAAGCCCCCTAAGTTAGGGGGTTGGGGGTTTGAACAAGCACCTTTCTTTCCCTCGTTCAGACCCCTGTTGTCCCCTAACTTAGGGGACTCAGGAAGATACATGAAGCACTCGTCGATGCTGTAGCGGAAGTAGGCAGGAGCCTCTTGTCTGATGATGCTGATGACACGTCCGGTCAATTCACCATAGAGCTCATAGTTGGAAGAGAAGACCGCAATTTTCTGATTGGGGAACTGTTTCGCCAGTTGGAAATATGGTGTGCCCTCTTTGATGCCCATGGCTTTTGCCTCGTTGGAACGTGCCACCACGCATCCGTCGTTGTTCGACAGTACGACAATCGGTTTTCCCTCCAAGTCAGGACGGAAAACCTTCTCGCATGAGCAGTAGCAGTTATCCAAGTCTGCAATACCATACATGTTTTCTTAATCAGGGTATTTCAGTTGTTCAAGACCGTTGTCACCTTGCGGTTGAGGTAGAGATAAGTAGTGTTCAACATGATATAGTCGCGTGACATATACCAAATGCCGTTATATTGTCCGCTTTTGCCCCATGAGTTTTTGACCATATAGTATGGTTTGCCCTGTTCGTCAACAGCTTTCCCATAGATGAGCATCACGTGATCGTAGGTAAGTCGCCAATCGTCCCATTGCTCTTGTCTCATCTCCTGGGTAGGAACGACGTCTTCTGGCAGCATGGCCAGTCCGGTGCGGGTGAAATCGCCAGTCACGTCGCCTCCCCATGCTACGGTATATCCGGCATCCAGGGCCTTGTCGAGCACCTCCATCAGTTGTTCGATGGGAATGTTATAACTGGGTTTCAACCTCCATTTATAAGGTGCTTCTATGACAAACCATTGATAGAAGGGATGATGCGTGAAACTGGTCAGGCTCACATAGTCGTCGAGATGAAGGCCCAGACTCTCGGCAAATGACTTTGGTGTATAGGTCTTGCCTTCATAATCGAATGTCTCGGGACATCGGCCAACATATTTCTCGATGACCGTTTGCACAGTATCACGCCAATGGGGTAGGGGAGTCTTTGCGTTTTTGACGACGATGCTGCTCACCTTACGCTCCAGTTCAGGAAAGAACACCTTGAAGTTGGCTAACGAGTCGCCTGTCAGTGAGCCAGGCGCCGGCATGGCGTCTTCCGGACAGATGCCATAATTTCTGATGACCTCGACCACATCGTCGCATGACCCACCCTCTGATATCTGGCTATAGCCATGCATGCGCACATAGTGAGTGGCGCAGTCCATATAGTCCTTGTTGACCACGAACATCTCACACAGGTTATACTCCTTGCCCGTCTGCCGTAGTATTTCACTCTCAAGATAACCCAGTGTGGCGTATGCCCAGCAGGTACCGCTGCGATGCTGGTTTTTGACACTCGTTATCGGGAGTTCCTTCACAGTAGTGAATGTCTTCTTTGTCTGTGATGCTATTGCACTCTGCTGCAGGTGTTCCTGCGCTGCGCTGCTGATGCAGCACATCAGGGTCATCCATAAAAAGGTAGTCTTCTTCATGCGTTCAGTTGGATGTCTTCAATGCGGAGTTTCATGGTGCCAGCAGGCACTTGTACAGTAACTGTGTCGCCCACTTTCTTGCCCAGCAGAGCCTGTGCTATGGGCGACTTGATGGAAATCTTACCTTCGCGGAGGTTCGCCTCGTGAGGCGATGCGATAGTATAGGTCATTGTGGCGTTATTAGCCATATTAGTCATCTTCACACGGCTGAGCAGTTGTATAGTGTCGGTGCCCAGCAGTGAAGTGTCGATGACCCGAGCGTTCTCAAGCACCCGTTGCATAAAGCGTATGCGTCCTAAGAGACGTCCTTGCTCGCGTTTTGCCGCATGGTATTCGAAGTTCTCGCTGAGGTCGCCTTTATCGCGTGCCTCACTGATGGCATCCCTCACCTGTGGCAGTTCCACGGTCTCCAGTTGCCTGAGTTCGGCTACGAGTTTGTCGTAGCCTTCTTGTGACATATATTCCATTTATCTCAGTGAGTAAGCCGTTATTCCCTTACTCATCGTTCTTTACGTTGTCTATTTGTTGGTTAATACAGGTGCTGAATTTCAGTGGGTTTTTGATATGGTCGTAGCGATTGGTCGCCTCGCCTGTGGTGACCAGCACGCTGCCATAGTTCAGTATGCGTCCCATGATGCTCTGCTCAATCTGTATGCCCTCGCATTTGCGTAGCAGCAGTTCGAAAGAGTTTCTGCGTATAATGCCTCGCTTGAAGATGAGTCGTCGGGTAGTGACCACATACTGTTTACCGCCATTGATGGCGATGGCCCAGATGAAGGCTCCCAGCCATACGGCGAGCATCGGTATGATTCGCCACATCCACTCCAGGTCTGGAATAAACAGGAATCCTATTGCCAGCAATGCCACGAGGCATGGCGATGTATATACGATGTAGTGGAGGTTGGCCTCGTAGACCACTTGTTCGTTGACCATCAGGTTTTTTTCGATATAGCCCATATGATTGAAAGTTGAAAGTTGAAAGTTTATAGTTGATAGTTGAAAGTTAACTGTATTTATTTGATGTTGCAAATGTACTAAAAAACTTTGAGATGTGTTCAAAAAACGGAGAAAAATTTGTATATTCCATTTATTTGCATTATTTTTGCAACAAAATACCTGTGGACTATGATAAACAAGCAACTATTACAACCCGAGAGTATCGTCGTCATCGGCGGTAGTAACAATGTACATAAACCAGGTGGTGCTGTGGTTCGCAACCTTCTCAGTGGTGGCTATCAGGGCACGTTGCGTATTGTGAACCCCAAGGAAGACGAAGTGCAGGGCATCAAGGCATTCCATGATGCCAAGGAGATTCCTCCCACCGACCTGGCCATCCTTGTGGTGGCAGCAAAGTTCTGTCCCGACTATGTGGAGTATCTGGCATCCGAGAAACAGGTTCGTGCGTTTATTATCATCTCCGCCGGTTTTGGTGAAGAGACCCACGAAGGTGCCGTCTTCGAACAGCAGATTCTCGACACCTGCGAGAAGTATGGTTGTGCACTCATCGGTCCCAACTGCATCGGTTTGCTCACCCGTTGGCATCACTCCGTATTCACAAAGCCCATCCCCAACCTCAACCCCAAGGGAGTCGACTTCATCTCAGGCTCCGGTGCCACGGCGGTGTTTATCCTTGAGAGTGCCGTCACCAAGGGTCTGCCTTTCAATAGCGTGTGGTCTATCGGCAATGGCAAGCAGATAGGTATTGAGACGGTGCTGGAATACATGGATGAGAACTTCGACCCTGAGCGTGACTCGATGGTGAAGTTGCTGTATATAGAAAATATCTCTGACCCCGACAAACTGCTGTATCATGCTACGTCGCTCATCAAGAAAGGCTGTCGCATCGCAGCTATCAAGGCCGGCTCATCTTCGGCAGGCAGTCGTGCCGCCAGCAGTCACACAGGTGCCATTGCCTCCAGCGACTCCGCTGTGGAGGCACTGTTCCGCAAGGCCGGTATCGTGCGTTGCTTCTCTCGTGAGGAACTGACCACCGTGGGCTGTATCTTTACTTTGCCACGCTTTTCAGGTAGGAATGTAGCTATTGTCACCCATGCCGGCGGTCCTGGCGTGATGCTCACCGATGCCCTTTCGAAGGGCGGCATGAACATCCCGTCGCTCAGCGGACCCGTTGCCGATGAGTTGAAGTCCCAGCTGTTCCCAGGCTCCTCGGTAGCCAACCCCATCGACATCCTGGCCACCGGTGGCCCCGAGCAACTGGCCCTGGCTATTGACTACTGTGAGAATAAGTTCGATGATATTGATGCCATCATGGTCATCTTCGGCACACCAGGCTTGGTACAGCTCTATGAGACCTATGACGTGTTGCATAAGAAGATACTGGAGTGCAAGAAACCTATCTTCCCCATCCTTCCCAGTGTGAATACCGCAGGTCCTGAGGTGCAGGAGTTCCTCAGTCGCGGACATGTGAACTTCTCCGACGAGGTCACGTTAGCTACTGCGCTGACCCAGATTATGAACACCCCCGAGCCAGCCGACCAGACCATCAACCTGCAAGGTGTCGATGTGCCGAGGATAAGGCGGATTATAGAAAGCCTGCCCCAGACCTCTGCCGAGGGGAAGGGAGGCTATATAGAGCCCCGGTACGTGCACGAGTTATTGGAAGCTGCCGGCATCCCTACCGTCCCTGAGTTTGTGAGCAGCAATAAGAAGGAGGTGACGGCCTTCGCCGAGAAGTGCGGCTATCCTGTGGTTGCCAAGGTGGTCGGTCCTGTGCATAAGAGCGATGTGGGTGGTGTGGCGCTCAACATCCGTTCCAAGGAGGTGCTCAGTGCCGAGTTCGACCGTATGATGAAGATTCCCGATGCCACTGCGGTGATGGTTCAGAAGATGATCAAGGGCACCGAACTGTTCATCGGTGCTAAGTATGAAAACCGTTTCGGCCATGTGGTGCTGTGCGGTCTGGGCGGCATCTTCGTGGAGGTGTTGAAGGATGTGTCGAGCGGTCTGGCGCCCCTGTCGATGGCAGAGGCCGAGAACATGATTCACTCGTTGCGTGGCTTTAAGATATTAAAAGGTACGCGCGGGCAACAGGGTATCAACATCAGACGCTATGCCGAGATTGTCGTGCGTCTGTCCACGCTGTTGCGCTTTGCCACTGAGATAAAGGAAATGGACATCAACCCGCTGCTTGCCGACGAGAGCGACGTCATTGCTGTTGATGCCCGTATCCTGGTCGAGAAATAAAAAAGTGCTGAGTCGTCATTTGCGGCTCAGCACTTTCTTTTTTTTACATCCACTTCGTCAGGTCTTCCTCGGCAATATACTTCAAGTTATTGGCGAGAATGACTTCTTTAGCCTTAGGTCGGTTGTCTGTGCGGAATACCAGTATACCTTTACCCTTCAACAGGAAGGTATACATATAGACGATGTTGATGCCAGCCTCGCTGAAGGCTTTCACTGCATCGGCAGCGCGGCCTGGTTCGTCATCGAGTTCCAATGCCAGCACACTGCTAAGTGCAACGGCTATGCCGGCCTTTTTCAGTTCCTCATAGGCACGTAGTGGTTCGCTGCAGATGAGTCGGTAAATGCCATAGTCGGCGGTATCGGCAATCGTTGAGGCCACAATCTGTATGTTAGCCTCTTTCAGTGCGTCGAGCACCTTGATGAGTGTGCCCGAGCGGTTCTCCATGAAGATAGATAATTGATGGATGGTCATAATTTCTTTTGTTTTTTTCGTTATGTCGTTATGTCGTTATTTCGTTATTCCGATTTTTCGATTTTTCGATGCTTTCGGGGGCGAAATCATTGATAAACCTTTCTCTTGTCGACCACACGCACGGCCTTTCCCTCGCTTACGGGCAGGGTGCCGCGAGGCACCAGCTTTACGCGGGGTGTGAGCAGTATCTCGTCCTTCAGTGCCCGTGTGATTGACTTACCCAACTGCTGCAGTGCGCCATAGTCGTCGGTAGCCTCTGCCAGTTCCACCTCTACGGTCATGTTGTCGTTGTTGTCGTCGGTGGTGAGTGTGATCAGGTAGTTGTTGCCCAGCTCTGGGAACTGCATCAGTATCTTCTCAATCTGTATGGGGAAGATATTCACGCCACGCAGCACCATCATGTCGTCAGAACGGCCACGCATGCGGTCGAGTCTCACGTGGTTGCGGCCACAGGGACAGCCACGTCCCAGTACACGTGTCAGGTCTCGTGTGCGGTAGCGCAGCAGTGGCATCGCCTCTCTGCATAGGGTGGTCAGCACCAGTTCGCCGATCTCTCCGTCGGGCACCGGTTCCAGTGTCTCAGGGTCCACAATCTCCACGATATAATAGTCTTCCCAGAAGTGCAATCCGTTTTGCTCCTGACATTCAAAGCCCACGCCGGGGCCGCACATCTCTGACATGCCAAACGAGTTGTATGCCTTTACGCCCATCATTTCCTCAATGCGCTTGCGCTGTTCCTCCGAGTGTGGTTCTGCACCGATGGCGAGCACCTTCAGTTTGGTGTCGCGTCGTGGGTCTACGCCCTCCTGTTGCATCACCTCGTAGAGACGGGTCACGTAGCTGGGCACGGCATGGATGGCAGTTGTTCCGAAGTCCTTGATAAACTTTATCTGTCGCAGTGAGTTGCCGGCGGCTGCAGGTACGGTGAGCATGCCCAGTCGTTCGGCACCATACTGGAATCCCAGTCCGCCAGTGAACATGCCATAGCCCGATGAGTTCTGGAACACATCGTCGGGGCGCAGTCCCACCATCCATAGGTTGCGTGCCACCTGGTTGGCCCACTCGTCGAGGTCTTTCTGCGTGTGCAGTATGACGGTGGGGTTACCGGTGGTGCCGCTCGATGAGTGCAGGCGTACGCACTCTCTCAGAGGCACACATGCCATGCCGAAAGGATAACTCTCGCGCAGGTCCTGCTTGGTGGTAAACGGCAGTCGGCGCACGTCGGCCAGTGTCTTGATGTCGTCGGCAGTGATGCCAGCCTCCTTGAACTTCTTCTGGTAGAACTCGTTAGTCAGGCAGTGGCGTACGGTCTCTTTCAGTCGTTCCAACTGGAAGGCTTCAATCTCCTCACGAGTCATTGTCTCGCGTTCGGGGTTAAAATAGGGTGACTCTTTTATCATAGTTTTCTATTATCAATTACATGTGCACTCTTTCCTTGTGAGCGTTCTATGGTGCCGGGAGCCTTCAACTGTACCTTGGCGGCAATCGAGAGCACGCTCTTCAACTTGTTTGAGAGTTTCTTCTCCAGTTCTGCCACGGCAGCAGGCGTGTCGAAGGTACTGGTCAGGTGCTCCTGCCGAATCTCCACCTGTACCTGTAGCGTGTCGAGGTTCTTCTCGCGGTCAACGATAAGCATATAGCGTGGTGCGAACTCCGGCATGGAGAGAACGACGCTCTCCACCTGTGATGGGAACACGTTGATACCACGTATGATGAGCATATCGTCTGAGCGGCCCTCTATGCGTCCCATGCGTACCGATGTGCGTCCGCAGTCGCAGGTGCCGTCCATCAGTGAGCAGAGGTCGCGTGTGCGATAGCGCAGCAGCGGCATGCCTTCCTTGGTCAGTGTGGTGAATACCAGTTCGCCCGTTTCTCCGTAGGGTAGTGGTTCCAGCGTGTTGGGGTCGATAATCTCGGGGTAGAAATGATCCTCGTTGATATGGCTGCCGTGTTGCAGTTCACACTCGTAGCTGACGCTGGGTCCCATTATCTCTGAGAGTCCGTAGATGTTGTAGCCCTTCAGTCCCAGTCGCTCCTCAATCTCCTGTCGCATCTGCTCCGTCCAGGGCTCAGCACCGAAGGCACCGATGCGCAGTTTGATGTCATCGAGTGTGATTCCCATACGCTCCATGGTCTCTGCCAGATAGAGCGCATACGACGGTGTGCAGGCTATGCCCGTGACGCCCAGGTCGCGTATCAGCTTCAGATGCTTCTCGGTATTACCCGTTGAGGCCGGTATGACAGCAGCGCCCAGATGCTCCACACCATAGTGGGCACCCAGTCCGCCGGTAAACAGTCCGTAGCCGTAGCTCACTGAGAAGATATCATCGCGTGTGACGCCGTAGGCCGTCAGACAGCGTGCCATGCACTCACTCCATACACCGATGTCCTTGCGAGTATAGCCTACGATGGTGGGGTTGCCTGTGGTGCCCGATGAAGCATGCACACGAATGATCTCACTCTGTGGTGCCGCCTGCAGTCCGAAGGGATAGTTGTCGCGCAGGTCCTGCTTCGTAGTAAAGGGCAGTTTGCGGATATCCTCTATCGTCTGGATATCGTCGGGTCGGATATCCAGTTCCTGCAACTTGTTCCTATAGAACGGCACGTTGTGATAGACATATTCCACTATCTTGTGCAATCTCTTACCTTGTAGCGCGCTCATCTCGTCGCGGCTCATACATTCTTTGTTAGGATTCCAAATCATTTCCTTTTCCAGTGTTGGTTTATTGAAGATAATTGACCGCAAAAATACAAATAATGTTACAAATCCCCAAAGAAAAGTGAAGAAAAGTAACATTAAGGCATGACTTTCAAATAAAATATACAATAAATGGCAACCACCTTTCGGGTGATTGCCATTTCTTTTTTTTATCTGAGTTCAGAGATTAGAACTCATCGTCCCAGATGCTGTTGCCCTTATATTCACGAGCTCCAACATCCTCAATATCTGTAACCTGTTTATTATCATCGATTTCAGCAGATACACATATCATCTGACTTACCTCCACTTTCTGGACATTTGTCTCAGGCGCAAAATATATCTTTTTCATTTCAATTTCCTCCTTTCACTTTATTTAATCACGACCTTTTTACCATTCACAATGTACAGACCCTTTTGAGGCTGAGCCACGCGGCGACCCTGCAAGTCGAAACATTGACCATTGACCATTGACCATTGACCATTGTTCACCGTCTCGATTCCTGTGGTCTCTTCTTCTCCAAAAATAACATTCAAGTGAGCCCCAGAACCACTTACAACGTCAAGATAAGCCTTTGTTGATGGGAAAGCCAGAGTAGCAGGATCGAACCAACCGAACTTCAGAGGATCGCTATCCTTAACCATTGCATAGTACTTATGTCCGCTCACTTCATCGAAGATTGCACCTGTTTCATTAACAAGAAGCAGGTTAGTACCGCTGATGTCAGCGCCTGAAGCAACAACGGGGATGCTGTATGTTCCGCTTTCTGCTCCAGCCAGTAGCAGGCCTGTATTGGCCTTTACTGCCTCAGTTACCTCTGTAAAATGAACGTTTGTACCATTGATCGTCTCAGCCTTATAAGCAGTAAGGCCATCAGGCAGAGA
>Ga0247609_10000654_pt1 | contig 46095 bp, 38 predicted proteins | sample 172DNAGHGlowgp2_FD_193487 | JGI IMG/M metagenome (GOLD analysis project Ga0247609, IMG submission 193487) | Sheep rumen microbial communities from Palmerston North, Manawatu-Wanganui, New Zealand - 1728 DNA GHGlow gp2 | ecosystem: Host-associated > Mammals > Digestive system > Stomach > Rumen ... | reverse complement strand
AAAAGTAAACCGACTGATACAAAAGGAATTGGGCGATATTTTCCAGAAGGAACTGAAGCCCAAAGTGCCGATGCTGATGATTACGGTGACGCATGTGCGCGTCACTTCCGACTTGGGCTATGCCAATGTGTACCTCAGCGTTTTCGGTGTCGACGACAAGAAAAAGGTGGTTGAGGAGGTGGGCGAAAACGCACGCGCTATCCGTGGTTTGCTCGGCAACCGCGTGCGTCATCAGATGCGCGTGGTGCCGGAGCTTCGTTTCTTCGAGGACGACTCGCTCGACTATATCGAAAACATCGACAACCTCTTGCATCCCGAAAGTTGAGACTCCCGCTCTTCATAGCAAACCGTTACCTGCTGGCCAAGAAGAGCCACAATCTCATTAATATCATCACTTGGATTTCCATTTTGGGTATTAGTGTGGGCTCGTTTGCGCTCATCGTGGTTCTCTCGGCCTTCAATGGCTTGGAGAAGGTGATTTCGTCGATGAACAACCGCCTCACGCCCGACTTGCAAATTGCACCAACGAAAGGCAAAACCATCGACCTGACGGCTTTTCCGTTGGGACAACTCAAAGAAATCCAAGGTGTTGATTATGTGATTCCCACGATTACCGAAGACGCGCTTTTCCGTGCCAACGAAAAGCAGCATATCGGTCAGGTGAAAGGCGTTGGCATTGAATATCAAAACATCGACCGCCTCAATGAAATCATTTTCGGTAGCGATGGCCTCCAACTTGCCGACGACGAAGAGCACAGCTTCGCCGTGCCAGGGGCAGGTGTGGCGTGGTATCTCGGCATCAATGCCTACAATCCTTACGCAATGGTGCGCGTCTATGTGCCCAAACGCGGCAATGCCTCGTTGATGAGCCTCGAAAACAGCTTCAATTCCGACATCTTGACCGTGCGCAGCGTGTTCTCTACCGAACAGGAACAAGACGAGAAACTGGTCCTCGTACCTTTCAATTGGCTCTCTGAACTGCTTGAATATGAGAATAAAGCAAACAATGTGGAGTTATTCGTCGCGCCAAACACGGATATTAATAAGGTGAAAAAATCGGTGGCGACATTGATAGGGAAGGACTTCACCGTGAAAAACCAACAGGAGCAGCAAGAGACGCTCTACCGTATCATGCGCTCCGAGAAATGGGCGGTTTATGTCATCCTCACTTTCATCTTGATTTTGGCGACTTTCAATGTGGTAGGCTCGCTATCCATGCTGATGATTGACAAGCGTAAGGACACCGAAATCTTGAAGGCTATGGGTGCCGATAATCGTCTAATACAGAAGGTTTTCATGAACGAAGGCCTGCTGATTTCCGTGGCTGGCGGCATCATTGGGCTGTTGTTGGGCATCATTTTGGTGTTGTTGCAGCAACAGTTCGGTTTCGTGAAGTTCGGAACAGGCGGCAACTACGTCGTGGATGTCTATCCTGTGCTGTTGAAGCTTAAAGATGTGTTGCTGATTTTCACCACGATTTTGGTGGTGGGTTGCACTTCGGCTTTTCTTACCGTGCGCCATGCTATGCGGAAATCGGCCAATCAGAAATCAAGGTTAAATGACAGGTAATATCTTGGTTTTTTGTTGATTTGCCCATCTTGTATGCCCCAAGCCACGTCACCTCTTACAAAATAACCGAAGATACAGGTGCGCAACCCCACTCCGATGCCGCCCACTAACGGCTCTTTCATCTCAGTGACGGTGATGTTCAGGTTGCCATCGCTGATGTGGGTATTGTAGAGTGAGTTGCTCGGGTCGTATGGATTCCATCCCGTCCAGGCGGTGCCGAGGTCTCCGAAAGCCACAATCTGGAAGTCGCGGATGAATTTCATGTTGATGGGCCGGTTTGTGAAATAGCTGAATACGGGGAAGCGTAGTTCGCTGTTCAACACGACGAAGTTGTTGCCATTGCGGATGTTCTGGCTGAAGCCACGCATATTGGTGGCAAGGGTTTGATAGGCATAGTTTTGCGAGTAGTCGACGGGTGCACCTTGGTCGAAGGTGGCCAATATCCAGTTGTCGACACCGCCCATGTAATAGATGAGTTTCTGCTGACCAAACGAGCTGCTGCCCGCGATGCGGTTGGCCCAGATGAAGTTGCGGCTGATGCGGGTGTAGTGGCGGTAGTCAAAGCCGACGACAACCATGTTGTTGGTGTTGCGAGCAATGCGTTGGTAGTATTCAGCAAACACTTTGCCACGTGCTCCGACAAGCAGATTGGTACCGATTTTCTTTGAGTTGTCGTAAACAAGCTCTGCCCTCACTCCGCCCCAGTTCTCATATCTGTCTTTGTCGGCCAGGCTATAGTCGTCAATGGCCAAGTTGACTCTGTGATCAAGGCGGTAGATGGCTGTGCCGCGAAGGCTTACTATCTCGCTGAAGGGGTAGCTTAACGTATAGAATGCCTCGTTGGTGAAGGTGCGATAGTAGTAACTTGAGTAATCATCGGTAACATAGCGGTGCAGAGTGATACTCTTGTCGAGGCGTTTGCTGTAGTCGCTGAAACGCAGCACGTATTCGTTGTTGATGAGGCTGGTGTTGAGTTTCACTCCGAGTTCTATCTTGTAGTCTTCCATCAGGTCTTTCATCTTGGTGCCGAGGAAGATGTTGAATCCCGAGTTGAGATAGATGGGCATACCACCGCCACTGAAGGGCTGGTAGCTGTAGTTCATGCTGGTGAAGTCGATTTGGCTCATCAACTCGTCAGCAAAAAGTTCCACATAATAGTTGTTGGGTCGTTGTATGGTGTCCTTTTGCTTCGGTCTTGGCGCTTCACCGTTGCCTTTCACAACTTGTGATGAGTCGTTTCCAAGAGGTCCGCCAATGGCATGTTTCCGACGCGCGAATCGGTAGCTTGATGAGAAACGGTGCTTGGAGATGGGTTCTGCTATGGTGTCTTTCTTTTTTTGGAGTTGATCGTCGAGAATCCTCTTTTGGGCGTAAGGATTCATCTGTCGGATGGTTTCTTCATGGCCACGCAAGATGGGCGACATGAAAAACTTCTCTCCATTTTGGTCTGACATCAGCAGGGCTGCTTTGTTGTCGCGGGGTTGGTAGGCGTAGTCAATAATGTTAGATGAGTAGTCCGTAAGTTGTTCTTTCTTGCCGAAATAGCGGTAATGAACGATGGTGTCGATATGGCTGATGGCGCTGTCGAATCGAATTTGGTATAGGTTGAAGTAGCCGCTGGTGTCGTTGAGATAGAGCAGGCTGCCATCTTTCATTGGTTCAGGCAGGATGTTGTTGGAGTAGTGCTGTCGCGTTAGGTTTTGGAGTGTGTTACCTTTATTAATATAGTTGTAGGCATAAAGGTCGAATTGCTTGTTTTGGAAGACAATCTTGTCGTCTGTTTTCAGTGTGTCGTTGTCGCGATTCGAGCTAAACACGATTTGGCGGTCGTCGTAGGTGAAGACAGGGCTCAAGTCGGTGTTCCAGTCGTTGGTGATTTGTTCTAAGGTATTTGAAAACAAATTGTAGACGTAAATGTCGGGTTTGCCCATTCGGGTGGCGGCGAGAACGATCTTACGACTTTTGTGTGCGTATGAGAATGAGCTGACCTTTTGGAAATCAAATAAATAGATATTTGCCCTTTTGCCTGAATTAATGTCTAAATTATAAAGTTGGATTTTGCCTTCTTCTTCAAGGATAAATGACAGGATTTCGCTGTTGGGATGCCAAGCCAAGAGCGGGAACGACGTGTCAATGTTCTCGTCGGAATGGTAGCCTGCCTTGAATAGTTGTTGCCGCTTGCCTGTTTGAAGGTCTTCGAGCCAAAGTCGTATTTTGCCTTCGTCGTTGCTCACATAGGCGATGTGTTTGCCATTAGGACTAATGGATGGCTGCGTAAAGGTGCGGTATTTCTTGTATTTCAGGCGCATTACATCGGTGGGTTGGTTGGCCCAAAGCGTCTCATAGCGTGCTTTGTAAAAGTCGTACCATTCTTCAATCAAGTCCTTGTATTCTTTGCCTGTAACATACAATAGGGCTTTCTTGACGTTTTGGGTGTTCTCGGCCAAGGTCATGATGTCGTTGAACGACTTGCTGCCGTATTGCTCGTCAATGAAATTCCAAAACGAATAGCCTGCAACAAGAGCGTCGTTATTGTGCAGATGGCTGATTTTCTTGTAGTTGCCAGATAAAATGCCCCGTTGCAATTGGGCTTCCTTGTGACTGTCCCAGTTGTCGGCGATATAGGCCACCAGTCCATCTTGGAACCATTGTGGGATATTGTAGCGGTAAGAATTGCGGATTTGGGAGCCGATGCTGATGCCATTCATCACTTGGCTGAATAGTAGTCTCGTGATACCTTCACGGATCTGCGCCTCGAAGTGGGTATAGTTGCCGTCAAAGTAAAGGATGACTTTCGATCCGATGATTTTGGTAATGCCGCCCGTGTTGCCGTTCTCTTCTTCCTCAAGGTCGATGTTGCTTTGTTTGAAGTCGCTCTTGCTGTTGAACACAATGAATTGGATTTTCTTTCCGAAACGGCTGCGCAATCGGGTCTCGAGATTCGGGATTTGGCCTTTGGCGTAAGCTTGCGCATAGCGGGCGAGGTCATCGCCACCTTGGTAGAAGTATACGTCGAAATTGTCATTCTTGTAGTACGACCAATGGAAGTCGCCCCACTGTACGCGGTTCTTCCCGAAGGACATGTTCATACCGTTGTAGAACTGGGCATGGACAGGTAGAATCGCCGCCATAAGCAGTATCAACAGGATGGCATATTTCTTTGTTGACGACATTGACACAAAAATTAGCGGACAAAGATAAGCAAAATCTTTAGAATCTGCGGAAAAATCCCTATCTTTGCCTTCGCAATTGATAGTCGGTGCTTCGGCAGATGCGGCAACAAAGGTTCTTGCATTTGTCGAAGGTCGTATATAGTCTTGATTCTTAATCTTAAAATCCGATACTTCCAAATGCTTCAATTCGAACAATTTGTCTTCAATCCCTTTGCGGAAAACACCTATGTCGTTTATGATGACAACACCAAAGAGTGCGTCATTATCGATCCCGGTTGTTCTAACGCTTCTGAAGAAAATGAGCTGTTTGGTTTTGTCGACAGCCATCGCCTCAAGCCCTTGCTGGTTATCAACACGCATGGCCACATCGACCATATCCTCGGCAATGCTGCCGTCAAGAAACGCTACGGCATCCAAGTGGCGGCGCATCCTAACGTGAAGGGTGATTTCTTGCGGTCGCACCAGCAGGCGCAATTGTTTGGACTGCCTTTTGACGGCAATTCTGAGTTGCCCGACCGTGACTTGGAAGATGGCGAAATCATCAAGGTAGGGGAGAGCACCCTTGAGGTCATCAGCACGCCTGGCCACGCCGAAGGCAGTATCAGCCTCTATGCCGAAATGGAAGGCTGGGTCTTCACCGGCGACGCACTCTTTTGCCGCAGCATCGGCCGCACCGATTTTGCGGGAGGTAACTACGAAACGCTGCGCACGAGCATCAAGGAGCGCCTGTTCCATCTGCCTGACGACACTGAGGTGTTCTCCGGTCATGGCGAGAGTACAACCATTTTCGACGAACAACGCTACAATATGTTCCTTTGATGAAACGATTTCTTTCCATATTGTCGTTCCTGATGTTTGCCTTGGCGTCTTTCGGCCAAGAGGAGATGCGTGTTGTCGACAGTCTGGAAAGCGCCATGGCCCAACAGGAAGGTCGTGAGAAGGTGATGACCATGATGGAACTATCGAAGGCTTTTTTCGATTTCTCGTTTGACGACTGCGTCGATTGGGGTGAGAAGGCCATTGAGGAAGCACAGCGTTTGGGCTTAACTGATTTGGAGGCCGATGCGACGTATGCCTTGGGTTTGTATTATGGCTATCATGCAGACCTCGACTTGGCACAAGATTGCTTTAAGAAAGCGTTCGACTTGCACAAGTCGGTGGGTAATGACGCTCGTGCATTTGAAGACCTTTGGGACCAAGCCTACTTTGAACAGGTATTGGGCAATATCGATTCGGCTTTCGTGATTTATGAAAAGGTATTGTCGTATGCTAAAGAGCGAAACGACACCCTTGCTATGGCCAACGTTTGTGCCAATATGGCTGTCATTCAGTATCAAATCCATGATTTTAAGAGTTCAGAGATCTATTTCCAGGAATGTCGGGCGCTTTATGTTCTTTTGGACAATAGGCTTGAGTTGGCCAGAACCAATGCAAATCTAGCCAATCTTTACATGGAGTGGGGAAAGTTTGCCGAGTCAAGGAAGCTGTATCGGGAGGCCATTTTGGCATTCGAAGGCTTGGAACGTTACGACTTTTTGGTGTTGGTTTACAAGAACTACGGCATTTTGTTTGAGAAGGATTATGTCAACTATGATTCCGCAAACTATTATTTTGAAAAAGCGATGGCATGCGTGAATCAGGTGGAATGGCCTACGGGCAGTTTGGAAGAAGTGGTGAACGCGAAAGCGGATTTGTTGGTAGAAATGGGGAATTTGGCCGTTGATCGTTGTGATGAGCCGCTGGCAAAGAAGTACCTTGAGGAAGCTTTTTCATTGGCCGAAAAAAATAGTTATCATTTCGGCTTGATGCAGGCAGCCTTGAGTTTGGGCCAGTTGTATGCTATGCAAGGGAAGGCTTCCCTTTCGATGCATTATCTTGATACCTATGCTGAAGAAGCAAGGAAATCGGGTATTACCATGATGGAACCGGCAACGAAGAAGCCATTGATTCTCAATTATGCCCGGTTGGGACGCTTCGAAGAGATGGCTTTCGAACTGGACGCGCTCGATGAACAAAAAAAGGCTTTGGAGCGCGAAAACAGTGATTTATATGACCAAATAGCATCGTATCAAGAAGATTCCCAAGGCCTCCTCCATCAATATGAATCCCAAAACGAACAAATCAAATCCCTAAAATCCCAACGCGACCAATACCGTTTGGCCTTCTTTGGGTTGCTGGCTATTGTTCTTTTCGTAGTGGTTTTGTTGATGGCCTACAAAATTGTTCGTAAAAAACGGATCAAAAGTGTGAAGTCTTGAAATAAAACCTTAACTTTGCACGGATTTTTGAATCTTAGATCTTTAAATTTTAAATAAACAACAATCATGATCGAAAAAATCACATCATCACAACAAGCTATGGACCTGGAAGCCAAGTACGGAGCCCATAACTATCACCCGCTGCCGGTCGTCCTCGCCAAGGGTAAGGGCGCCAAGGTGTGGGACGTCGAAGGCAAGGAATACTTTGACTTTCTGTCGGCTTATTCAGCTGTCAACCAAGGTCACTGCCACCCGAAAATCATCAAGGCCATGACCGACCAGGCCGAACGCCTCACCCTCAGCAGCCGCGCTTTCTATAACGACGCACTCGGCGTGTGGGAGAAATATGTGACCGAATACTTTGGATACGACAAGGTGCTGCCCATGAACTCGGGCGCCGAAGCCGACGAGACGGGCCTGAAGCTGGCTCGCCGTTGGGGTGTTGTCAAGAAGGGTATCCCGAACGACAAGGTGAAGATCGTGTGCTGCGAAGGTAACTTCCATGGCCGCACCATCACCATCATTACGATGAGTAACGACCCTGAGTCGTATGCCAACTATGGTCCCATGACTCCTGGTTTCATCCGCATCCCTTACAACGATCCCGATGCTTTGGAACAAGTGCTGGCCAAGGAAGGCAATGAAATCGCTGGTTTCCTGCTGGAACCCATCCAAGGCGAAGCCGGTGTTTACGTGCCGGATGATGGCTACCTGAAGAAGTGCTACGACATCTGCAAGAAGTACAATGTGTTGTTCATGGCCGACGAGGTGCAGTGCGGTATCGCCCGTACGGGTAAGATGCTGGCTTGCGACCACGAAGGCGTGCGCCCCGACATCCTCATCCTGGGCAAGGCCCTCGGTGGCGGTGTAGTGCCGGTTTCGTGCGTGTTGGCCGACGACGACATCATGTTGAACATCAAACCCGGTGAGCACGGCTCGACCTTCGGTGGTAACCCGATTGCTGCCCGCGTGAGCATAGCCGCCCTTGAAGTCATCAAGGAAGAGCACCTGATGGAAAACGCCGAGCGTCTTGGTAAGATCTTCCGCGAGGAAATCGGCAAGATCAAGAGCCCGATGATCGAGAAGGTGCGTGGTAAAGGTCTGTTGAACGCCGTTATCATTAAGCCCAAAGATGGTAAAGAGGCTTGGGATGTGTGCTTGAAGATGCGTGACCTCGGCCTGTTGGCCAAGCCCACCCACCAGCACATCATCCGCTTCGCTCCGCCCTTGGTCATCACCGAGGCCGAACTCCGCGAAGCCATCGAAATCATCAAGAAGGCCATCGCCTCATTTGAATGATTTGATGAGTAAATCTCAAAAAAATGCCTACCTGATCCCAGGTGGGCATTTTTTGTTTTAATGACATTTTTTTCGACATCATTGTTTTTTTTGCCTATTTTTGTGTGGTAAAAATATCACTACAATGAACAAAACCACAATGATTTTCGCATTGGTCATTTCCATGTTCCTCACTTGCTGCGGCCAGAATGACAATGCCAACACCAACAACGAAGAAAAGACGATGAACACTACGATGAACGACCTGCTGACGCGCCGCAGTGTGCGCAGCTACACCGATGAAGTGCCTCCCATGGAGGTGATTGAGGAGATTTGCAAAGCCGGCACTTATGCTCCGACTGGTATGAATCGCCAAGCGCCTGTTATCGTCGCCGTCATCAATAAGGAAGTGCGCGACCGTTTGAGTAAGCTTAACGCCGCCGTCTTTGGTCCCGACAACGACATGGATCCTTTTTATGGTGCTCCTGTGGTCCTGGTCGTCCTTGCCGACACAACAGCAGCCAGGACTTGGAAGGAAGATGGCTCCCTTGTGATGGGCAACTTGCTTAATGCAGCACACGCCAAAGGTTTGGGCTCCTGCTGGATACATCGTGCCAAGGAAGTCTTCGAGACAGAAGAAGGCAAAGCCATCTTGAAGGATGCTGGTATTGAGAATGAGAATTTGGTTGGAGTCGGCAACTGCATCCTTGGCTATATCGCAGGCGATTATCCCGAAGCCGCACCACGCAAAGACAACTACATTTATTGGATCAAGTGATGATTCGGAGGGCGTGAGACTGGAAAACTGTTTCCACCGTTTCCTCATAATCTTTTAGCGCATTGATTTTCTTAATCTTGCGCCAAATGTCTTGTGGCTCATCGAAAGAATACATCAGATACGACCATAGCTCTTTCATCCTGCCCAATACCTTTGGACTACCGCCAGCATGACGAAGGCGATCTTCGTATAGGTCGAGGACGTAATTGTGTAGTCGTTCAGTCTGTCGCTTTGCGTCATTGCGAGGCCTCGCAATGACAGAGGACTTGATGTCCTCCGCCAAAAACGGATTCGCCAGAAGGCCGCGTCCAAGCATAAAACTATTCACGGGTTGCACGGCATTGCAGGTGCGCACGAAGCTTTCTACCGATACAATATCCCCATTGTAAACCAGTGGCGCATTAATATAAGGTATTAATGCCGCAAATCGTTCCACGTCTGCTTCGCCTTTGTATAGTTGTTTTCCGATGCGCGGATGGATGATCAGCTCGCTCAAAGGAAATTTGTTGAAAATCGGGATGATGGCATCGATTTCCTCTGGGCTGAAGTACCCTAGGCGGCATTTCACGCTGAACTTGATGTCGATTTCTTCAAAAACCCTGTCCAGCATGGCCTCCACTTTGTCGGGATAGGGCAGGAGTCCGCAGCCGCGTTTCTTGTTAGCCACCCTGGGGAAGGGACAACCCATATTCAGGTTGATTTCCTTGTAACCAAGTTGTTGGCATTGTTTGGCGAAACGAAGAATCTCTTCTGCGTCGGTGCTGAGGATTTGGGGCGTCAGAGTCTCCACGTCGTTGAATCGCGGGTCGATTTCTTCCCCTTGCAGGTTTTTGGCATGTTCCTCCTTGTGTATGCCTGTGAAGAAAGGCGTGTAGTATTTGTCGATGCCGCCGAAATGCCGTTTGAAAACATTGCGGAAGGGCGCGTCGGTGATGCCTTGAAAAGGGCCTATTGAAAGCAACGGCTCACTCATTTCTTTTTCTTTGTGGTCTTGGCTGTATTCTTGCCCAGGTCGATGAATGTCTTGGCAATTAATGTAATGAGCATCACGAAGGTAAGGTAAACTGCGATGCGGCTGAGGTAGTCGCCGTGTTTCGCATAGAAAGTAACATTGGTGTTGGCTTTCAAAGTGGCGCGTATGGCATCGGGTACCCAATAGTGGGTCTGCTGCAATACATCGCCGCGTTGGTTGATGAACCCAGAGCGGCCTGTGTTGGCAGAACGGGCGATGCAACGGCGGCTTTCGATGGCACGCAGTTTTGAGAATTCAAAGTGCTGGCGATAGCCGGGTGTGTGGCCCCACCAACCATCATTGGTGATGACGAAAAGCAGGTCGGCGCCTTTCTTGGTAAAAGAGCTGACATATTCACCAAAAGCCGACTCATAACAGATGGCAGCCCCAATCTTATGGTCGCCGAAAGTCATCACTTTCGATTCCGGATCTCCTTTCAGTGTACCACGAGCGATGCCCATGGTGAGACTGAAGTTGCGTAAGAACCCCATCCACTCGGGGATGGCTTCCACCGCAGGCGTGAGCTGCGACTTGTTGCGGTGCTGCAAGCTGATACTGTCGATGAGCAAAGCCGAGTTGTGGCAATAATAGTATTTATCGGTGTTGCCCACCTGTCGTGCCGGGAAATCGTCTTCCATGCCTTTGGGTACCCATTCATAGGTGGTGCCTCCAATGACGAAAGCCAACTGAGGGAACCGACTGACATAGTCATGCAGCGTTTTGAGGGCCTTGGATTTATCTAGCTCATTCAGCCAGATGCCTTCTTGGATGGCCGACTCTGAACTGACGATAAACCGCGTGTTGGGAGTCACTATAGGTAGCGAGAGATTAATGTTGTTTTGTATTACCTGGTCATAGAACTGACTGTCGAACTGTTCGTTCCATGGGTCGCAGTTTTGCTGCACTACGATGACTTCGGTGTCTTCGCCTTGTTCCTCGTAATGCTTATACATCGACTTGCTAATGACGATAGGCACGATCAGGATGAGACCTTCAAGACCAATGCTGATGAGGATGGGCTTGGCAGCTTTTGAGCTGAAGAACTGAAGAATGTTGGCGATTAGGATGTTGACCATCAAAACCCATAGAGTTCCACCAGCCAAGCCTGTGTATTCGTACCATTGCACCCAGCTGACTTGGCTCGAGAATACACCACCCAAGTTAAGCCAAGGCCATTTGACCGCCCAGATATAGGTGAGAAGTTCGAAAGCCATCCAATAGGGGATGAGGAAGAAGTTGCCCCATGGATTGTTACACACTTTCTTTTTTGTGAGATGGAACAACCAAAAAACAGTGGCCATGAAGATGGCATTGAGGGCCCAGGCCATGATGGCTGCAGGTGTGGCGTTCCATATCCACCATGTCGTGGCGGTGTTCCAAATCAGGAAAGCGAGGAACCCGAGCCAGAACACCTTACCTCCGTCGCCTTTTGCTGCACGGTCTTCGATAAGCAGCAGCGGTACGAAGCCGATGAATATTAGTGGCACCACACCCCATGTGGGCCATGCCGCTGTCAACAAGCCGCCACTTAAAACAGCCAATAAAATATTGCGAGTTCGTAGTTTTTGATCAGGTCCTTGGCCCCATTTCTTCTTCTTCGCTTTTTTCTTTTCCATCGGTTTTCTAAAATTTCGGGCAAAGGTACGATTTTTTGTTGGCATCGGTATGGATACACCCGTTTTTCAACGAATTGTCCATTCGTATCACGAAAAAAACTATCTTTGCAAAAAATTACGTTCGATGAAAAAAACCTATCAAGTCGCGGGCCAGAAGTTTAGCTTGAAAATGCCCGATGGCAATTCCTATTGGAAGAGTATGCAGTCTTATGAGCCCTTTCTTGTGGAAGATGATGGGGATTGTCTTTTTGCTGTCAGCCTGCTTCAGGATCTTCCAAGCATTAGTGGAAAACAGTTTGTGAGAACCGACGAGGGCGAGTCGGACGGTTTGTATTTTGAGTTGTCGGAGCTAAACGGTGAATGGCTTTTTGTTATGCTCAGACATGGCGAAGATTTGCCGTTGGCATATCTCTTCACCGACAAGGCCTTCAAGCAAGGACGGATATATCTCGAGAGCGATGCTGTTTTTTTGATGCATACAATGCTGCTTCTTTTGTTTTCTCTTGCTACTGCCGACCGTGGCGCTTTGATGATGCATGCCTCTGTGACCATGTGTGACGGCAAAGGCTACTTGTTTTTGGGTCGTAGTGGTACTGGTAAGAGTACCCATAGCCAGCTCTGGATTGACAATATTCCTGGCAGTGAGTTGCTCAACGACGACAACCCAGTGCTTTACATCGATTCAGGTGGCGTTATCCGTGTCAGCGGAACGCCATGGAGCGGTAAGACGCCTTGTTATCGCAATGTCACCGTCCCCGTGGGCGCTATTGTTCGTATCCGACAAGCCAAGGAGAATAAGATACAAAGATTGTCGCTTCCGGAGGCTTATGCGATTTTGTTCGCTTCCTATTCTGGCTACCATGCCCTGCGCCAACTGGCGGACGGCTACCATGCCACTTCCGAAAAGGTTGTTACTTCGGTACCTTTCTATGTACTTGATTGTCTGCCCGATGCCGATGCCGCCTACTTATGTCATAATATAGTTGCCCACTGATGGAAAACGCAGGTAATAATGTTAGGATGGAACAATTGCTTGCAGAGGGGAAACTGGTCAAACTGACCCCTGTAGGTGATAGTATGTTGCCTTTCATACGAGGTGGGGCCGACAGCGTGGTGCTGTGCAAGCCAGAGTCATTTCGTGTGGGCGACATTGCCTTGGCACCTTATCGCGGGAGGTATGTGTTGCATCGTGTTGTCCGAATCGAAGGCGATACTGTGGTGATGATGGGCGATGGCATCGTGAAGGGGAAAGAGAAGGTCGACAAGTCGGCAGTGCTGGCAATCGTCATAGAGATCGTCAAAGCGAATGGAAAACATCGCAAACCCACTCGCGGTCGCTTGTGGAGAGTTTTACTGCCTGTCAGACGTTATCTATTGAAGGGCATGCGAAAATGGAATAAATTATTTGGAAAACAATAAAACACATTATTAATATGAGAACGAAAAAAGGCTTGATAATGCGCACCTTGGGCAATGAGTTTATCCTTGTCGACGAGGGTTCCAGCCTGACCGACTTCAATCGCATGATTTCACTCAATGCGTCGGCCGCACTTTTATGGGAAGCCGTACAAGACAAGGAGTTTGATGCTGCTGCTTTGGCCGATATTCTGTTGGACAATTATGACATCACCCGCGAGGTGGCTGAACACGACATCGATGCTTTGATTCTGAACTGGCGCGAAGCAGGAATATTGGAAGAATGAACATGACAACATCGGAAGCTCATTACTTCTCATTAATGAAGGCAGCTCTATGGGGTGAGCCGGTGACTCTTGATGGAAACGTCGATTGGCGTGAGATTATAGGTATTGCCCGATTCCATGCCACTACTACACTCGTTGCCGATGTGGCATTGCGTTTGCCCGAAAGCGATCGTCCTTCCGAGGATAGGCAAGCCAAGTTAAAGGGTGCCTTGCGGTCGAACCTCTTCAGCCAAATCGAATCAAAGCAAATACTGACCAAGGTGGTGACCACACTGCGAGAGAATGGCATTGAGCCGGTGCTACTCAAGGGTTTTGGGCTTGCGCAACTCTATCCTAACCCTGCCTTGCGCCAGTTTGGTGACAATGACCTGTTTGTGGGTTTGGCCTGTTTTCACGAGGCTTGTGCTTTGGTGCGTTCACTCCCTGGCGCATACACTTGGTGTATGGAAGTAGATTCAGGACGCCATTATAATGTAGAGTTCGGTAATGTAGTGTTTGAGATACACCGTGTCAGTGCCGAAATGACCGAACCTAAGGAGAATGCCTTGTATGCCGCCATCGAACATGATGGATTGGTGGAGCATGTCCAGCATATCGATATTGATGGTTTCCCTATAACCATACCGTCAAAGGAGTTTATGGTGTTTTTCACTTTCTTCCATGCGTGGCATCACTTCACAACCTCTGGTGTGGGTTGGCGTCAGGTGAGCGATGTGGCTATGGCACTGCATGTCTATTACAGGCAGATTGATCTCGATAAACTGCACAAATGGATAGAAGCCATGGATTTGATGCAACCATGGCAGGCTTTTGGCTATCTTATCGTAAACTGTTTGGGCCTTCGCGAGGCCGAGATGCCATTCTTTAATGCATCGTGCCGACGTAGGGCGCAAAAAGTGTACCGTCGAGTCATGGCAGAAGGCAATTTCAAGCGTCCCAACCGTTTTCGGAATCGAAAACCGAGAAACAAATTACTTCACAAACTACACACTTCCATCCTTGTCTTTGTCGATTTCTTTCATTTGGCAAGCGTGTTTCCGCGATGCGCTTTCAAGGAGTTGCGCACCTCCCTAAAGAATGGATTCAGGAAATTTTTTTAAAAATTGACTTTTTTCCATCACGTATCAATTAATTTATTACTTTTGCGGCCGAATTAATGACTCCTTTTGATTAGTAGTCAATTAGAAAAGAATAGTAAATCAACATAAGTTAAACCTTAAAAACGAACAAAATGAAAAAGATGAACAAGTACGAAGCCCCTAAGGCTGAAACGATTGAAATGCTGAACAACGTGGTCGTTGTGATGTCTGTTCCAGGTACTATTGAACCCACACCTGAAGAATAAGTTATTATGGTACAATAAATAAAGTGTAGTTAAGTAAAATCATCAAACAGATTACGAGATGAATAAAATGAACAGAATATTTGTGGCATTGTTTGTTGCCGGTTCTTTTACTTTGCTGCTTGGTTCCTGCAAGAAAAACGACACTGCATCTACCTTGAACCTCGGATTGCCTCAATTTGAGGAGGAGATGGAAGGCAGAGCCTATCTTGACATTGCCAACAATAATTCCTTCAAGTGGAATGCTAATGACCAAGTCATGGCTTACAACATTGATAATGCCGACGGTACTCAGACTGTCAAGGGCATTTGGAGCACCAATGCCAGCGCCGAAGGCAAGGCAACTGCCTCTTTCAACGGTCCCGACCTTGGTAGCAAAAAAGACCATTACTTTGTTTTCTATCCTTGCGACAAGGTGGCAAGCGGTGAAGATCCTTTGGATGCCAGCAACTTCGAGACTTTCAATGTGCCCGATCAACAAGAGTATACCCTTGTTAAAGGCAAACCTACGATTGACAAAGCTGGTATGGCTATGGCTTGCGAGAGCGCAAACTTTAAGTCTTTCACGCTGAAGCACATCTTCGGTACTTTGAAGCTGAGACTGACGGGTACTGGCAAAGTCACCCAAATCGTGGTGGAAGACAAGAGATTCAATCTGAGTGGCAACGTGACCATGAAGCTTCATGAAGTCGATATGGACAAGTTCACCCTTCTGCAAAACGATTTTGTTAACGCTGAAGATCCTTACAACGATGATTCCTTCGTGACTGATTGGAATGATTTCAAGAATAAGCTTGGTTACTCGACCCAAGGCGGTGGAAAGACCATGACCCTCAATTGCCCCAGCGTTCAGTTGAGCAATACCGAGTCCTTGTTCTTCATCGGTCTTCGTCCTGGTGCTCTGAAGTATGGTTACAAGATTTATGTGTACACCGAAGGTGCTAACGAACCTCAAGTGTTCGAAAATGCTGCTGATTGGCATTACGGCATCAAGGCTGGTGTCATCAAGAACCTTGCCCTTAGCCTTAACTGATTGTAAGAACAATTGAAACTCAAAAGCACCTCCTTCGGGGGTGCTTTTTTATGTCTATACACAAAAAATGACAACAAAAAAAGAGACGCCATGCGTCTCTTCTTTGTGGTGGTACCGACGGGAATCGAACCAGTGACACGAGGATTTTCAGTCCTCTGCTCTACCAACTGAGCTACGGTACCTCCGTATTGCGGCTGCAAAAATACGACTTTTTTCTTTCTTGACAAGAAAAAATCTTCAAAAAGAACAAATTTTTTGTTTTTAAAAATCTTTCGTATTGATTATCAATTAAATAACAAATTGTGCTGATAAAATAGGCAATAAATATTTGCTCAACGAGTTAAAAAATCGGATATTTGCACGCTCAATTGGGTGTGCAACGCGATTGTATTGAATATGAAAACATCATTGTTGAAAAGCATTTTGGTCGTTTCGATGCTGGCTTGCTTTGGCTTTAACGCTTTTGCCCAGGCCGATGTGGATTCGCCCTATTCCTTGTTCGGTATCGGGCAAGTGAGAGAAAAATCGATGAACGGCAGGTTGCAAGGCATGGGAAGCGTGGCCAATGCCATGTTTGACAAAGGGATGATTAATGTTGAGAATCCGGCCTCGTATGCCAAGATTGACTCGTTGGCTTTCCTCTTCGACGCAGGTTTCTATTTCAAATCATCGACCTTCAGCACCTCCAGCCTCTCGGAGCAATCGAGCAACGCCTCGTTCGACTACGTCGCTATGGCTTTTGGCCTTACGCCTTGGTGGAAACTCTCGCTCGGTGTGCAACCCTATAGCACCTCGGGCTACACCATGCTTGTCGACAAAACCTTGCCCGACATCGGGAAAACCACCACGCGTTTCAAAGGTAAGGGCGGCCTCAACCAGGCTTTCGTAGGCACTGCTTTCAAGATTGGCGACCATTTCTCTTTGGGTGCCAATGGCTATTATGTATTTGGCGATAGCCAGGCGGAGACAACGCTTTATTTCCCCGACTCGTCCTATTGTATCGGTTCGCGTCGTAGCGTCGACGTGATGGTGAAGTCATTCATGGTTGACTATGGCTTGCTCTTCGATACCGGCCTCGGTAACGATATGAGCCTCAGTGTCGGCCTCACCTATCAACAAGGCCTGAACTTGAAGGGCAATCAAACCCTATTTATCCGTTCTATCGAAGAAGACATGGAAACCGAGGTGGAATATGTCATCGATACCGTCGCCTATGGAACCTCCAACGCCAAACTGACCATGCCTCAGGGCATCGGTTTCGGCGTGGCTTTGCAGAAGAACGAGCGGTGGACTATTGGTGCCGACTTCAACTGGACGCAATGGTCGAAGTTTGCGCGTCAGGGACACACCGAGGGCCTCACCGACTCCTGGAATGTGTCGGCAGGTGCCGAATTCACGCCGCGCCATACTTCCATCAGTGGCTATTTCTCTCGTGTCACCTACCGTGTTGGTGGTTTCTATGAGAAAGGCTTTGTGCGCCTTTCTGGCAACGATGGTAATGCCTATAATATTAATAAGGTAGGTGTCACGGCAGGAATGTCTTTGCCGTTGCCACGCACGCTCTCGAAGGTCAACCTCGCCGTGGAATTGGGCCAATACGGCACCCACAAAGGCGGTTTGATACAGGAGCGCTATGCCAGGATGAATGTCGGTATTTCAGTGTTTGAGCATTGGTTCATGAAGAGGAAATACAAATAAGGAAGTTGTCCAAGCCATTTTGGAACGATATTTGAAAGAGGAAAACAACAAACAAACAATTAAAATACGAAGCGATGAAAACGAAGAAATTTTTGATGATTGCCGTTGCGATTGGAATGGCAATGAGCGTAACCGCCCAAGAGGCTGCAGAGTCGAAGTATGGCACCGACAGCGTGGCCTGCGTGACTAACCTCTCCATCTATGGTGAGGCCTACAAGCAGTGGGAAGCTGCCAAGTTTGCTCCCGAGTCCATTAGCATGGAAATGGTGAAAGCTTGGCGCGAGGTGTTCCTCAACTGCCCGCGCTCCAGTCAACTCATCTACACAAGAGGTGAGAAGATTATGGACTACTTCATCCGCACCAACCCGAAGGATAAGGATGCCTACATCGATACCATCTGCATGATGATGGACAACCGCGCGAAGTACTTCCCAACCGACAAGTCGGGCGCCTCGCAAGTGGCCAACATCAAAGGACGTAAAGGCTTCCTTATCTACACCTACAACAAGAACCGTTACGAAGAAGCCTATAATGTGCTGAAAGATGCCGTTGCCATGGATGCCTCGCAAATGCAGGCCGCTTACATTGATGCCTACTTCAGAGCCGCCATTGATATGGTGAACAACGACAAGGCTGAGAAGATGACAGTCATCAATGTATATCAGGAGCTTTCGGAGGTCGTCGACAACAATATCTCAGCTTTGGCTGATACCGAAGCCGAACTGATTGCCGCCAAGGAAGAAGCCGAAGCCGGTGGTGACACCGATGCCGTTGCAGGATTCGACAAACAGCTGGAGAAGAACGAGAAGTCGATCAACAACAACAAGGGAACGAAGAACAACCTTGATAACCTGTTCCAACCCTTCGCTTCTTGCGAAGACCTGATCAAGGTGTTCAGCGCCAAGATGGCCGAAACACCTGATGATGTGACGCTGCTCAAGCGTATCACCACTATCCTTGATAAGAAGGACTGCACCGAGTCGAAACTCTTCTTGGAGGCTGCTGTTCGCCTCAACGAGTTGGAACCCAGCCCCGAGGCTTCCTACAGCTTGGGTATCAAGTTCTTCAAAGATAAAAAATGGAGCGATGCCGCCACCTTCTTTGAACAAGCCACCAAGACCGACAACAGCGACCGTAGGTATCGTGCCTATCGTAACCTGGGCATGTGCTACGAGAACATGGGTAGCTTGGGCCGCGCTCGCGACATCTACAGAAGAGCCGCCCAGGTCGACCCGACCAATGGCGAACCTTATCTCCTCATCGCCATGCTCTATGCCGGAAGTGCCAAGCAGTATAGCGGTGACATCGAGAGAGGAGCTGTTTACTGGGCCGCTGTCGACAAGTGCCAAAAGGCTAAGTCGCTCGATCCCTCTTGCGCCGACAAAGCCAATGGCCTGATTCGTGCCTACACCGCTGCCTTCCCGTCGATGGAAACCATCTTCTTCAACGACTACAACGAAGGTCAAAGCTATAACGTAGGCGGATGGATTGGCGAGACAACCACCATCAGAGCGAAGAAATAATTGAAACGCCTACTCAAGATAGGACTTACTCTCAACATCACAGCTCTAGTGGCTGTGATGTTGTTTTCGTGTTCAAACCCCGATGCCATCATTCAAGCCATGGGGTCGGACGACACGTTGTCGGGCATTATTGCCGACAGCGTTGTTTTTTATCGCAGCGACTCGGGTATCATCAGCCTCGAACTGCATACCCCACGCATGGTCCGCATGGAGACCGACGAAGACATCATGGAATTTCCTTTAGGATTTGATGTTTATATGTTTGACAACCAAAAGAAGACCACCGAGCTTCATGCCGATTATGGCAAAAGCTATGGCTCGATAGGCCTACTCGAAGCCCGTGGCAATGTGGTGGTTCAAAACTTTGGCAGTGATGAGACGATGTATTCCGACAAAATGTTCTGGTACCAAAACATGAAGATGATTTACACGCGCTCGCATGTCAGAATTGTCACGCCCGACAAGCAGATTGAGGCGGATAGCCTTGTGGCACGTGAGGATTTTTCGGAGTATACCATGTATTCGGGTAGCGCCCTTTTAGACGTCGATGAGGAGGAATAAGTCATGAACCATTGGGTTGTTGTTGCTGTCACGCTGGTTTTTTCAGCCCTTTGCTCGGGCCTTGAGATTGCATTCAACAGTATCAATAGGCTGCAACTGGAGGTGGAGTTGACCAAGAATAGTTTCTCGGCCAAGCTCATCCGACTGTTTTTCAAGAACCAGTCTCGTTTCATCACCGCGCTGCTATTGGGCAATAATATTGCACTCATCATTTATGGCATGAGTATGTCGCAACTGTTGTTGCCCGTAGCCCAATGGATGTTGCCTGTTTCCCTCGAAAACGACTTTATAATTCTGTTGGTACAGACCGTTCTAGCCACCTTGCTCGTGCTTTTGGTGGGCGAGTTCTTGCCCAAGATGTTGTTCCGCATCAACCCTAATGCCATCTTGTCGTTTTTTGCCCTGCCCGCCTTCATTTGCTATTGTCTTCTCTATCCGCTGATTTTGATTTATACGGGTGTCTCTGAGTTCATCATCCGTTATGTGTTGCGCTTGAAGGTCGACAGGCAGGAGTACAAGTTCAGCACAGTGGATTTGAACGACTACATTGCCGAATATGCCGACCCGGAGGAGGCAGATGAAGACATGCAACAGGAAATCCAACTGTTCCAAAATGTGATGGAGTTTCGTTCAGTGAAGCTCCGCGAGTGCATGGGCCCGCGTAACGAGATTGAATCCGTGAAGCTGACGGATAGTATCGATGTGGTGAAAGCCCGTTTTGAGGAAACCAAACACTCCAAGCTTATCGTGATAGGGGAGAGCATCGACGACATCGTGGGCTATATCCATCTCAATGATGTAATGCGCGCCATCGCTGAGCATCGCGAGGCAACATTGAACGACTTGGTACGCACCATCGACTTCTTCCCGGAGACCTATACGGCAGATCGCCTTTTGAAGCATTTCATCCAGAAACGGCAAGGAGTGGCTGCTGTTGTCGACGAGTTTGGTGGAACAGCTGGCATCGTCACCATGGAAGACGTGGTGGAAGAGATCTTTGGCGAGATTGACGATGAGTATGACGTGGAGGACGAAGTGGAGAAAACCGTAGATGACAACACATTTGTCTTTTCTGCCCGTCTCGAAATAGACTATCTCAACGAGATTTATAAACTTGACCTTCCTGTCAGCGACGACTACGAGACACTCGCGGGCATGATCCTTCATTATTGTGAGAGCATTCCTGAGGTCGGTGAGGTACTTGAAATCGGCAATTATAGGGTCAAAATTCTTAAGGCATCCCACATGAAATTGGATGAAGTTGAACTGAAAATTAAATCTAAGTAATTGAATTTTAAATAGATAACTTCTATTAAAAGGTGTCTCCACGTGGGCCGAAAAATAAAAATGAAACATTTGTCCTTTTGAGTTGAAATCTTTACTAAATTTGCACGCTCAAATTTGAAGTTTAATAATCAATAGAAAAATAAAATTATGGCAGCAATTGAAAAAATCAGAAGACACTCCGGATTGCTTATTGCAATCATCGGTATCGCATTGTTAGCGTTCGTCTTGCAAGACCTTTTCTCAAGTCAAGGAAGAAATTCGAGCGGCCCCAAGATTGCGGTCGTCGATGGTGATGAAATCTTGGTGAGAGACTTTGAGCAACTAAAGGATAAGAGTCTTGAGCAAAGACGGTCTTCGTCGAGCACGGGCAATCTCTCTTCCGCTGAGACTTATAGCATCTACAACAATACCTTGGAAGAGATGATCAAGAACAACCTCATGACTAAAGAATATGAAGCGGCTGGTATTGGCATTACCGATGAGGAGCTTCTCGACCAAATGACTGGTGACCATCCTCACGAGTGGGTGGTGCAGAGCTTCGGAGGCGAAAACTTCGACAAGGCACAAGTCATCCAATATCTCCAGAACCTCAAAGAACTTCCTGCCGAGTATTATGACCGTTGGCTTGATTTTGAAAATGCGGTGAAAGACAACCGCTTGGAGACCAAGTTCAATAATTTGGTGAAGGCTTCTTATTTCCTTCCCACCGCTTTGGCCCAGAAGTATTATGAGAACAAGAATATAAAAGCCTCTGCCGATGTCATCGCTTTGCGCTATACCACCATTCCCGATTCGACTGTGGTTGTGACTGATGCCGACAATAAGGCTTTCTATGAGGAAAACAAATCTCGCTATGAAACCGATGAGCGCCGCGACATCGAGTATGTGGTTTTTGAAATCAAACCTTCACTGGAGGACCGTCAGGAAGCTTTGAAGTATATCCAAGACATTAAGGCTGATTTCACCAATGCCGAAAATGTGGCCAGCTTCGTCAATGCCAATTCCGACAAGCGTTACGACAGCACTTGGTATGGTCGTAAGGACGTGTCAGAATTGGTCGAACAAGCTGTTTTCGATGGTGGCAATGGCGTTGGTTATGTGTATGGACCCTATGAGGATGGAGAAGCTTTCAACTTGGTTCGTATAGTTGATATGCAGAGCCGTCCCGACTCACTGAAGGCCAGTCATATCCTGATTGGTTACAAGGATGCTTATGGCAGCCAAGACACCATCAGCAAAGAAGAAGCTGAAGCAAAGGCCAACGAGTTGCTGGCCCAACTGAAGGCCGCAAAAAACAATGACGAGTTGTTTGCCGAAATGGCCTCCCAATACAACAAAGACGCCACTAAAGATAAGGGTGGCGACCTCGACTGGTTTACCGATGGCGCTATGGTGCCTCAGTTCAATGAATATGTCGTGAACAACCCAGTGGGTTCGTTGGGCGTCGTTGAAACTCCGTTCGGCTATCATGTCGTGAAGGTCACTGGAAAGACCCAATCCCAACCCAAGGCTCGTTTGGCCTACATGACCCACGAGATTACTGCAAGCACGAAGACCTATCAGAATACCTTTGCAGAGGCCAACAAGTTTGTTTCGCAGAATAGAACCTACGAACAATTCAATCAAGCCATCGAGGATCAGGGCCTGACCAAGCGAACCATGCCTCGAATGAATAAGGCTACCTATCAAATCACTGGTATCGATAATCCTCGTGAAATCGTTCGTTGGGCTTTCGATAGCAAAACCAAGAAGGGTGATGTTTCCGATAAGGTTTTTGAGCTTGATAACATGTTTGTTGTGGCAGCCTTGACGGGCATTGTCAACGAAGGTTATGCTCCTTTGGAAGCTGTTGCTGAACAATCGAAGTATCAAATCCTCAATAAGAAAAAAGGTGAGATGGCTGTCGAAAAGATGAAGGCTTGCGGCAACGATGTGAACAGAATGGTCAATGAATTGGGCGCTGAGTCAACCTCGGTAAACGACATTTCTATTGATGCACGAGTGTTGGGCAACTTCGGTGTTGAAGCCGACATCGTTGGTACGCTCCTTGGCATGAAGGAAGGCGAAGAAGTTGGTCCTATCGCGGGCAACAGTAGCGCTTTCATTATCAAAAACGTGAAGTTCACGCAGCCTGCCACAACCAATGATTATAGTGACATCATTAGGGAAAAAACCAGCCAGTTCACTAATAAAGTGCTCAACAATGGTGTGTACAATGCCTTGAGAAACAGCGTCAAGATCAAGGACAACAGAACTGAAGTTTATTAATGGAATAATAAGTATAATTGTTTTCATGGTAGGAAAAGGGTGTGTCACTTCTTGTGACCACCCTTTTTTATCAAGCACAATAATAACCGTGTTGTTTTTTCGTTCTTTATTAACATTGAAGTAAAACCAAATCCTTTGTTAGATATGAAAAAAGTAAAATGTTTGATGTTTGTTGCAGTCGTAGCTATGTCGCTCCTTGGCTGCCAAAAGACCATTGAAGTGTCGTTTGATGGCACTGTGCAAGAAATAGAAGCCCAGGGAGGCTCATTTGATGTCATGCTGAAGTCGAATGGCGAGTGGACTGTAAGCTCAAGTGCCGAGTGGCTCGCGGTGACGCCTGCTTCGGGTAGCGGTAATGCTACACTGACCCTTACTGCAGATGCCAATACTATTGGAGAATCCAGGTCGGCGCAAATAACGGCGTCCACCAAGGACAACACTGCTGTTTTGACTGTAACCCAACAGGCTCCTCTGTACTATCTGAATGTCACGCCTAAAGAAATCAGATGTGGCGCTGAAGGAGGTGAGTATGCCATTCAGGTATCCTCGAATATTGATTGGACGGTATCCGTGCCCCATTGGATTACCAGTTCGGTCGATCAAGGTTCCAATGATGCTACGGTGACTTTGACGATTTCGCGAGTTGAGGGAGAATTTAGCGAATCTCGTGATGTTGAGGTCTTTTTTGGTAATTTAGTCACTTCCGACAAGGTGCATGTTGTGCAGAGCATAGATCCTGTTAATGGTATAGAGGTTTCTCCTTCGGTACTTGAATTTGTTTGCACGGGCGAGACGAAGACTGTGGCCATCACCACTGATGATTCATGGACGGCTTCAACTATGGTTGAATGGCTTGGTTTGGGTCAGACTGAAGGCCAGGGCGATGCTTCAGTCAGTGTGACCGTGGGCGAAAACCCTGAGTATACCCAACGGCAGGCCAGCGTTGCATTCGTCACTGCTGGTGGTGTTCGGACCACTTTGATTGTGAGGCAAGAGGCTTCACCCGACCCGCACTTCTTGGAGGTCTCTCCGCTTTCGTTCCAGTTTGGCAAGGAGGGCGGAGAATCGGAAATCAATATAGCTTGCGATACCGATTGGATTATTGGTTTGTCTTGCGACTGGTTGTCTGTTTCACAAAATGAAGGAACAGGTAATTCTACTGTCAGCTTGATTGCCGAGCCCAATGTGTTAATGGAACAAAGGACGATTGTCTTCCCTGTCAAGTCGGGAGATTTGAACTTTGATGTTAGTGTGACTCAAGAGGCTGGTGACGAACAGATTTATGCCGAGTTCTTGACAGACACCTTGTTTGTCTCCTTTAATGGTGGACTTCAGCACTTGGAGTTGACTTCCAACACATCGTGGACGCTTCAAGGGAGCAATTGGATTTCTTTAATTACCTCTTATGGCGAAGGCGATGTCTCGTTTGATATTGCGGTCGACAGCAACCCGAGCCAGGAAGAACGTATAGGATATGTTAATGTCATCCATGCTGGCCAATTGCTTGATGCCCTAGTCGTTGTGCAGGAAGGAAAGCAGGAAATTCTTGAAGCTGATGTTGCCGAGATTGATGTGCGTCCGGAGGGTGGAGAATACACTGTGCACATCACTTCAAATCTGTCGTGGACAGTAAGCGTTGATGTCAATTGGCTGCGTTGTGAACCGATGAGTGGATTTGGCTCCAAGGATTTGAAAGTCACGGTGGATGCGATGTCGGGCACACGGCCACGCACGGGTCGCATTAAGATTGGTGGTTCAAATGGTGCTGAAGTGAGTGTTATCGTGAACCAACACTAAACAAAGAAGGAGAGCTAAGGCTCTCCTTCTCTTTTTTGCATTTACAGGGATTAGAATCCCATGCTAAACCAATACCAGAACTTGTTTTCCATCTCTTTCCAGGCCTGACGCGTCGAGGCAGCAAAGTCGGAGGTGTATTGGTTGAGAATTTCGGTGGCTTCCTTGGTCTTTCCGTCGGCAATCATGGCTTGGGCCTTGTTCTCGATGGCGGGAATCTCGTCGAAAGCTTTCTGCTCGAAACGGTTGGCCGTACCCAGCAAAGTCTGTTTGGTGCGGCCCCATTGCACAGTGGCCAGTTTGTTGGCCTTGCGGTAGTGCCAAATCCAAGCCTCATCGCGATAGCGCAGTTGGCCACATTTGTCGAAGCCTTCGGGCAGGGTGGTGGAGCCGGAGAAAATCGGGATACGCGGGCTTTGGCCAGGGTTGTCACAGGCCATCCAGCAGATGGCACCGATTTCGTCGGGCATCCAGCTGCGGCATTGGATGATGTGATGGTAGCTGCTCCAAGCCACGGCCACGGTGCGTTGGAAATTGACCGTTCCAGGGGCGAGATAGTTCAAGGTGTTCATCGTGGCTGAGTTGAGCCAAGGGTTGGCGATGGGGCTGATGATGGTGTCGTTGACCACTGTGCCGTCGTCTTGGCGTTTTTTGGCCACCATTTTCACGTTGCGGGTCATGTCCATGTCGGTGCCTTCGTAGGTGCTGCGGAAGAGTTCCATCACCTTGCGGACGTCAACGTTTTCGTCGGGTTTCACCGAGAAGGGCAGTTCAGGCATGTCGCGGTTGAGGTTGAGCGACGGAGCCAGCTGGCTGAGGATGAAGAACTCGCGGTCGCTGTAGTTCTTGCCGCCACCGTATTCGGCACGGAAAGTCTTCCAGAAGACGAAGTCGCCCTTGCCGTCCCAAAGGCCATATTTCTTTGCTACGGCCTCGCAGTTGTCGGAGCAATAGAAATCCTTGCTTTTGCGCTCCAGCTTGCCAATGCGGGCGATATTGGCCGAAACGCCCACCTCGTCGTCGGGGATGCGCTTGGCTGCCCAAACGCCACCGATCTTGTCGGGACCTTCGCCGAGGATTTCCATCTGCCACACTTCGTTCTTGTCGGCGATGGTGATGCATTCGCCACCGTCGCCATAGCCGTATTCCTTCACCAGTTTGCCGATGAGTTGGATGGCATCACGGGCGTTGTCGCAGCGCATTAGAGCCACGCGCTGCAGTTCTTCAATCATGAACATGCCTTTGTTGTTGACCAAAGTGTCGGGTCCAGAGAACGTGGTTTCTCCTATGGCCAGTTGTTTCTCGTTGAGGCAGGGATAGGCCGTGTTGAGGTAGGCGTAGGTGTGGGCCACTTGCGGGATTTCGCCCGCCAGTTCCACGCCACGGTTGTCGAAGGGGTCTTCGGTGTGCATGGTGCCTTTGTAGACCTTGTGCATCTCGCCTTTTTCGTGGTCGGCGGCGGGCTCCCAGCGCATCCAGGTGCGGTAGCGGCCGTCGCAGGTGTGGGAGGTGATGACGGAGCCGTCAGTGGAAGCTTTCTTGCCCACCATGATGCTGGTGCAGTTGGCGCCAACGAGGCGCTCGTTTTCGTCTTGAGCCATGGCACCGAGGCCGATGAGCAGAAGACCAGAGAGGAGTAATGATTTGAATCTAAGCATATTGATAATGTTTGTGTTCGTATTCAAGAAGTCGGCCCTTCGACCCTTTGAGGTGCCTCATGGACCGCAGCTTCAATGACCTTAACTCAAGGCTGATTGGAAGTCCAAAAATAGGAAAGAAAATGGTAGGTTTGATGGTTTGGGTGCAAAAATCTACTTATTCCCAAAACAATTCCTCCGCCACACCGTCAGCGAAGAGCATCTGCTGGTCGGTAAGGTAGAGGAATTCTCGTGTCTGTGAGAGACGGCCTTGTGCAACCAAAGGCTTGGCGTGTTGCTCACAGAAAGTCGAAAACCTTTCGCCCATCTCGCGTTTCAGCCATTTCAGGTCGATGCCCCAATGCGTGCGCAGGCGCAGCATGACGTATTCATCGTATTGTTGCTCGGGTGTCAGTTCTTCTTTTTCAGCTGAAAAAGAAGAACTGACACTCGCCACATTCCATTGCCGCGAAGTCCCATCATAGGAATGCGCCGAAGGCCCGAAGCCAATGTAAGGCGTTCCAAACCAATAACTGGCGTTGTGTTTGGAATGCATTCCACGTTTGCAGAAGTTGGAAATCTCGTAATGCAAATAATCGTTTTCCTTGGCGTGTCGGCAAAGGGTTTCGTAGTCGCGGAGGGCGTCCTCCTCGTTGATGGGTTGTGCTTTACCTAATTCTATTTGTTTCGTCAGGATGGAATTGGGCTCAAGCGTGAGCGCGTAGGCCGAGAGGTGCGGCAGGTCGTAATCAAAGAAAATGTCTAAGTTGTGGTTCCATTGCTCGGCATCGGAGGTGGGCAAACCGTAAATCAGGTCGATGCTGATGTTGTCGAATCCGGCTTGTTTGGCCCAATCGAGGCATTGTCGGGCATGGGTGGCATTGTGTTTTCGCCCCAAATATTTCAAATCTTCATCGAAGAAACTCTGGATGCCGATGCTGAGCCTATTGACACCCATTTTGCGCAAGGCTTGCAGATAGTCCAACGACAGCGTGTCGGGATTGGCTTCAAGGGTGATTTCGGCATTAGGGGCAACTGGATAATACGTATTAATAAGGTGCAGTAGCTCGTCGATTTCCTTTATGGATAGTATGGAAGGCGTACCGCCACCGAAGTATATGGTGTTGATGGTGGGCAGGTCGTGATTACCTTTCAGTGCGGGGGATTGCGGGTCAAGCCCGCAATGAGGCCCGCGCTGAAGGTACTCCTTTCGTGCAACAATCTCCGCTTTTAGAGCCTCCAAGAAGCGATTTTTCAGCTTCAAGGATGGCAGCGAATAGAACCCACAATAAGCGCATTTCGAGTTGCAGAATGGAATATGGATGTAGATGCCAGCCATGGTGCAAAAATAAGAAAAGTCCCGCATTTGCGGGACTTTTCTAGGATTTAGGAACAAATTACATTAATCCTTCTTGCACTTTTCGCAACCGCCGAGGCATTTGTAAGCCAGACCAGCGAGGCCAGCGCCAACAAGCGGGGCCACGATGAAGAGCCACACTTGGCTCAAGGCGCTCCAAGCACCACCGCAGTTGGAGAACAGGGCCACGCCGAGTGAACGGGCGGGGTTGACCGAAGTGTTGGTCAGCGGGATGCTGATGAGGTGGATGAGCACGAGGGTGAGACCGATGGCCAGACCGCCGAACTTACCATTGGCGTGACGGCTGTCGGTGATGCCGAGGATGACCATCAGGAACACGAAGGTGAGCAGGCACTCAACGAGGAAAGCACCACCCATCGAGATGGCTTGATAGTCGGCATTGCCAGTGGCAGCAGCGAAATCAGCACCAAAGCCATTGGAGGCAAACACGCCAGTGGCACCGCCACCGATGGCATTCCAAATCACAAGCAACAAGGCACCGGCGATGATGGCGCCAATGAATTGGGCGCACCAATAAACCAGCATTTCCTTAGCGGTCATGCGGCCATTGACGAACACGCCAAAGCTGACGGCGGGGTTGAGGTGAGCTCCCGAGATGTGACCAATGCCATAGGCCATGGCAATCACGGTGAGACCAAAGGCGATGGCAACGCCGAGGAAACCGACGTGGCCAAACAAGGCAGTACCGCAACCGCCAAACACCAAGACGAACGTGCCGAACAATTCGGCGAAGAATTTGTTAGATGTCTTCATAACTGTTTAATTTTTAGTTAGTTATAAGTTAATTGGTTTTCTTTTTATCAACAAAATTTCCTAAGACCAAATCCTTTTAGATTCCGCAAAAATACAAAAAACTTGAGAGAATACAATTTTTTCATTTTTTTCGTAATCTCTTTTTTTTACTTTTGCGGTTCGTTTTTATTGAATATGAGGATGAAAAAGAGTATAATGGCATTGTCGGTTCTTTTGATGCTGTGCTTTTCGGGTTGGGCCCAAGAGCAACGATCCTATCGTTTCTCGTTGGAAGACTGCATACGTTTTGCATACGCCAACAGCTTTGAGCGTAAGTCGATGGAACTTACTGGACAATCACTGGAGACAACTTATGAACAGTCGAAACAACAACGCTTGCCCAATGTGAGCGCTTCGGTGGGACAAAATTTTTCGAACAACGAGAACGGTTGGTCCACCTCAGGCAACGTAGGTGTGGGCTCCTCAGTGACGATTTACCAAGGTGGTAACATCAACAATACCATTGAACAAAACCGCCTGAATATGGAACGCAACGCGGTGCAATTGGAGCGTTATGATAACCAACTGACGGCACAAATCCTGCAAAGTTTTGTCACCATCCTTGGCAACCAAGATTTGCTGAACTATCAACAAGAGGTGCTTAATACTAGTCGCGAGCAGTTGAACCAAGGCCGTGTGCGCCATAAGTTGGGATCCATCCTTGAAAGCGACTTCCTGTTGTTGGAGGCACAGTATTATAGCGATTCCAACAATGTGGTCGATACACGCATCAACATTGAGAACAACCTGATGGACCTGAAAGTGTTGCTTTCAATGAATCCAACTGATGATTTGGAGATTATTGCGCCTTTTACTGACAATCTTGACGATTTGAAAGCGTCGTTGCCGACCGAGGAAGAAGCCATCAACCTTGCTATGGAGTATATGCCCGACCTGCGTATAGGCGACTACGACATTCAATTGGCCGAAAAGAGCGTTGACATGGCACGAGGCAACTATTTTCCTTCGATCACTGCGAATGCCAACGTCGGCATGGGCGTGCTTTCGTTTGACGATGATGGAAACAAAAAATGGTATGGGACGCCTACGGAGTCGGCCGGCGTTTCGATGAGCATTCCCATCTATAGTCGAGGTCAAACCAAAGCCAATGTGAAGAAGAGCCGCATTGCCTTGGAACAAGCCCAACTTGACTACGAGCAGTCACGGCTGAACGTGCGTCAGACTGTCGTTCAGGCCTACCGGAATGTGTTGTCGGCCTACAATGCCTATAAAGTGTCGCAAATAAAGGAAAATGCATACAGCAAGAGTTTCAATGCCTACAACATCCAATATCAATACGGCACCATTACCACGGTGGAATTGCTACAACAGCAGAACAATTATTTGAATGCCCTCAATTCATTCATCCAGAACAAGTATTCGTTGGTGATGCAACGCAAGATATTGGATATTTATTTGGGCAAAAAGATAGAATTATGAGTTTAGGGATGTAGGGCTGTCACATTGTGGCAGCCGCAGAATAATAGAGATGTATGGTTGTCACACCGTAGCAGCCGCAACAAAAACGAAAATCGAATAATACGATATATGAAGAAAAAAAGAAAAATATGGTTGATCATTCTGGGCATCGTCGTTTTGGCCATTGCCGCGATAGTCATTGTCAAGTTGACAAAATCAGCAAACAAGGAATTGGTGATCCGAACCCATGTGGTTGGAGAGTATACCGTTGAGAATACCGTCACTGCGACGGGCACCATTGAACCGGTGGAGACCGTAGAGGTCGGTACACAAGTGTCGGGTAAGGTGGAAAAAATCTACGTCGACTTCAACGACGTGGTGAAGAAAGGCCAGCTGATGGCCGAATTGGACAAACAGACGCTCAACCAGAGCCTCAGTCGCGCCAAGGCGAGCCTCACCTCAGCTGAGAGCCAGCTCAACTATGCCAAGCTGACATACGAGCGTACCAAGCAGCTCTATGAGGCGAATGCTGCCACCTTGGCCGCCTATCAAGAGGCGCAAAACTCCTACACGCAAGCACAGATGAGCAAGCGAAACGCACAAGCCTCCTACGACCAGGCGCGAGTTGACTTGGCTTATGCGGAAATCTATTCGCCCATCGACGGCATCGTGCTCGACCGTGCTGTGGATGTGGGCCAGACTGTGGCCGCCTCATTTAGCACGCCTACGCTGTTCACCCTGGCCAACGACTTGACAAAGATGCAGGTGGAAGCCGACGTCGATGAGGCTGATATAGGACAAGTGAAAGTTGGACAGAGAGTGAGTTTCACCGTCGATGCCTACATGGACGATGTGTTTGAAGGCACCGTGAACCAAATCCGCATGAAACCTACTACTACAAGTAATGTGGTGACCTATACCGTCATCATTGATGCTCCCAACCCTGACCAGAAGCTCTTCCCTGGCATGACAGCCAGTGTGACCATCGTCACGGAAGAACAAACTGGCCTGGCTGTGCCTGCCGAGGCCTTCAACTTCACGCCCGACGAGGCAGTGCTGAAGGCTATGCGTAAACCCGAGAAGCCTGAGGGACAGAATCCAGGTCCACCCCAAGGTGAACAACCAAAATTGGATGGGAAGGACAGCCGTAGCATGGTATGGCTGAAGAACGGCAACAACATGGTGCCGCGTCCCGTGCAAGTGGGCATGAGCGATGGCGCATACAAGATCATAGAACAAGGTGTGCAGGCTGGCGATTCAGTCGTGCTGTCGGCACAATTTGTTGCCAAGGAAAAGGCCGTGAAGAAGGGTGAGAACCCCTTCATGCCTGGTCCTCCTGGAAGAAACAGGAACAACAACCAGCAACAGAAGAAATGACGTCTGACGCTATGAATGAGAAGCAATCCATCATCAAGGTTGAGAACCTCAAACGAACGTTTGTCGTCGGCAGCGAAGAGGTGCATGCCCTCAAGGGCGTGTCGTTCGACATTTGTCAGGGCGAGTTTGTGAGCATCATGGGCTCGTCGGGCAGCGGCAAGTCGACCTTGCTCAATATCCTCGGTTGCCTCGATCAGCCTACGGCAGGCGAGTACTACATCGATGGCATCTCGGTGAGGACAAAGACCAAAAACGAGCTGTCGGAGATTCGCAACCGTAAGATTGGTTTTGTGTTTCAGTCCTACAACCTCTTGCCGCGCACCTCGGCCTTGGAGAATGTGGAGCTTCCTTTGGTGTATAATCCCGATGTGTCGCATCGCGAGCGTCATGAAAGGGCGCAGCATGCCCTGGAACTTGTGGGTTTGAAAGACCGCATGGGTCACATGCCCAACCAACTCTCGGGTGGTCAGCAGCAGCGCGTGGCCATCGCCCGTGCCTTGGTCAACGACCCGGTCATCGTGTTGGCCGATGAAGCCACGGGTAACCTCGATACCCGCACTTCATACGAAATCATGAGCCTTTTCCAGAGCCTTCACGAGCAGGGTAAGACCATAGCCTTCGTGACGCATGAGTCTGACATTGCGGTGTTTACCAGTAGAACGATATTCTTACGCGACGGTCACATCCTTCGTGATGAGTCCGTAGCGACCAAATCGGCGGCGGAAGCCCTTGCGGCTTTGCCCGTAGAAAACGATTATTGACCATGGATATACTGAATCTCATAAGAATTTCGGCGAAAGCCTTGATGCGCAACAAGACGCGCTCGGCCCTTTCCATGCTTGGCATCGTTATCGGTATTGCTGCCGTCATCGCTGTGGTCAACCTGGGAGAGGGCTTAAAGCAAAGTACGGCGAATCAGCTCTCCGACATGGGCACCAACCTCATCATGGTGATGCGTGCCAACCAACGGCGTGGCGGCGTGAGCATGGGCTCTGGCAATGTGCAATCGCTCAAGGTAAGAGACTGTGAACTGATTGCCAAGAACGCTAAAAACGTCACCATGGTCAGTCCTGTGGTCAACAGTGGCGGCCAATTGGTGAATGGATCCAAGAACTGGTCGGGAACGGTGTATGGTGGCTCTCCTGACTATCTGGAAATCAGAAAATACGAGATTGCCACAGGTGTCAACTTCACCGATGAAGATGTGAAGAAATACGCCAAAGTCGGATTGATAGGCCAGACCATTGTCAAAGAGCTGTTTGATGAGGGTGAAGATCCTATCGGCAAGACCATACGCGTTGGGAATATGCCTTTCAAGGTCATTGGGACATTGAAGGAGAAAGGTCAAAACGGTATGGGCATGGACCAGGACGACCTTGTGGTGATGCCTTATTCTACAGTGCAGAAGCGCATGTTGGGTGTTGACTATATCCAGCAAATCGTGTGCTCTGCCGCTTCCGAGGATGTGGCAGAGGCCGCTGTGGAGGAAGTTGAGAGCATTTTGCGTGTTTCACACAAGATTCCAGACGGTGGTGCAGACGATTTCGAGGTGCGCACCCAACAGGAGATGTTGGAGATGATGACATCGATGACAGGCATGATCACCACGGTGTTGGTTGCCATTGCTCTGATATCCTTGCTAGTGGGTTGTATAGGAATCATGAACATCATGTACGTCACCGTCACCGAGCGCACCAAGGAAATAGGCTTGCGTATGTCGATTGGTGCCAAGAACTCGGCCATATTGATGCAGTTCCTCACCGAGAGTATCATCCTGAGCCTCATCGGTGGCATAGTAGGCATGTTGTTTGGATTGTTATTATCTTATGTGGCCTCCATGGCCATGTCGTTGCCTTTTGTCGTAAATGTGTTGTGGATGGTCATCGCCTTTGTTTCGTGCGCCATTCTCGGCCTCATTTCGGGCTTCTTCCCCGCCTTGAAGGCATCGCGCACTGACCCGATAAATGCCTTGAGGTATGAATAAAGATAGTGTTGTCATGAAAAACATGAACCTGAACGAAGTCGACAAATACCTTTCGCTGAAGCGGATTGTCATGATGACACTCGCCATAACGATAGGCTATTATTTCTTGTTTGTGCTGAGCCATTATTTTGGCAGGCCGTCTTTTGCCGATGCAAACGAGCAAGAAGAGTTTGAACGTGAGAAAGAACATGTGGTGGGCACCAACGAATATGTCTTTGGGACATTTCAAAAAAAGTTTCCGGTGCTGTTTCAGGCAGATAGATTCCAGTCCGGCCATAAGTTCGATAAGCCAAAGTTCTCTCATATTTTGCTGTTTAACGTGCCGTTTACCTTCTTGATGATTTTGTCTGTGTTTCTTTATAACAGAAAGGTGATGAGCCGGCATTTTGCATTGCGCCGCAACGAATTGATGATTAATGTTGTGGGAACGTTGTTGATAGCAGGATTCTTAAGTTCTTTGTGTACGCTTATCCAACTGTATATATGGCCTTATGGCCTCGTTCCCCGTTCTCTGATTGGATATATAAGCAGAGGCATGTTGGGTGATTTCTCTTTGGTTTCCATAGCTTTCGTATTCAGTTATTTGCAGCGCTCACTTTACCAGCAAAAGCGAATAGCGGTTGAGAACGAGACGCTTCGTGCCGAGAACCTTAACTCGCGCTATGAGACCCTGAAGACCCAGATGGACCCGCATTTTCTTTTCAACTCGCTGAACACCTTGAAGGCATTGATTGACGTTGATGCCGACAAAGCCGGCGATTTTGTCCACCAGTTGTCGACCGTGATGCGCTACACCCTTAAGAATGAGGAGGTGGTGACTTTGTCACAAGAACTTGAGTGCGTGCGCTCCTACTGCAGGATGATGAAGATGCGTTATGGCGACAATCTCGTTTTCGACCATCATATCGACCATGAAAAATACGACAACTATTATGTCTTGCCCCTCTCCATCCAGGGCTTGATAGAAAACGCCATCAAGCACAATGTCATCTCATCGAAACAACCTCTCACCATCAATATATTGACTGATGATGAAAATCATTTGGTAATCAGCAATAAGATCCAACCCAAGATTGGAAAAGAAGATGGAACAGGCATTGGCTTGGCCAACCTTTCGGAGCGATATCGCATTAAATGGAACGAAAATGTCGAAATTTTTGATGATGGAAAGATTTTTAGTGTAACTTTGCCCCTTAAACAATAAGAATGAACCATGAAAGCTCTAATCATTGAAGATGAATTGATGGCTGCAAAGACGCTCAAGAAGCTTCTTGGAGAAGTCAGCCCAGATACCGAAATCGTTGGCGTACTTGAGTCGATTGAAGATAGTGTCGATTGGATCAGTCAACATCCCATGCCCGACCTCATTTTCATGGACATTCATTTGGCTGATGGGTCATCGTTTACCATTTTTGATCGCGTCACGGTCACCTGCCCTGTCATTTTCACCTCAGCCTACGACGAATATGCCTTGAAGGCTTTCGAGGTGAACAGCATCGACTATCTGTTGAAGCCCATCAGCAAGGAGGCTTTGGAGCGTGCTGTCGCAAAATACCATAACTTAGGCAGGGGTCTCGAGCAGCAACAACTTGAAGCCTTGCTAAAACATTTGGGAGCCAAGCCGAAATACAAGAGCTGCTTTCTGCTTCCTGAGCGTGACAAGTTGGTGCCGCTTCCCACCAGCGACATTGCCTATGCCTACATCGACACCAAGACGGTGAAGTTGGTCACCTTTGACGACAAGACCTATTACATGAACCAGACATTGGACGACATTTTAGCGCAGCTCAATCCGCAGTTGTTTTTCCGCGCCAATCGCCAGTTCCTTATCTCGCGTAATGCAGTGAAGGATGTTTCGGTTTGGTTTGGCAATAAACTGGCCATTAACCTCACTGTTGAGACTCCCGAAAAGGTCATTGTCAGCAAGGCTCGTGTGGCCGAGTTCAAGGCTTGGTTTGTGTCTTAAGCCTTATTCCTGTATTGTGTATCTCTTGTTGGCAAGACTTTCGGCGTAGCTTTGTATCACGGCTTTCAGAAAGTCCTCGTCGTCTTTTCCCGGTTTTCCTTCTTTGATTTCCACAACCCTTTCGGTATTGAAATAGAACGTTGTTGAATCGGTGATGCATTGGTACATTTGGTTGATGCAATTGAAGGCAATGGGTTGACGTTGTGGCTCGTTGAACACGTCGCGGCCGAAGGCGAAGTAAGGCTGTTTGTTACCAAGAAGTCCTAAGACTGTAGGCATGAGGTCGAGTTGTTGAACAGTTGTGCTGTCTGTACCTTGCAGAGTGCCGTCGGGGGTGTAGAGGAATTGGATGATGGATGAACGTCCTTTCATGGTACTACGTGTCATCGGGTCATAGGCAAGGGGTGCCACGTGGTCGGCAACAAAGACGAAGATGGTGTTGCGAAACCACGGCTCATTTCTGACGCGTTCGAAGAAAGCGCGGAAAGCCATGTCGGTATATGTCACCACGCGTTGTTCTGGGTTGTGACCATTGGGTACTACGTCGGCATAGTCGGGTGGCACGCGGTAGGGATGATGCGAAGTGAGGTTGAAGACCGAAGCGAAGAAAGGCTCCCGCATCATGTTGATTTCATCAGCCATGAAAAGGAAATAAGGCATGTCATAGACGCCCCAGAAAGGTTCTATGGTGCTGTCGTTCACGGGGTGACCGTTTTCGTACTCTTCGCGGCAATAGCATTTCTCAATGCCAAACCTTTGTGCCATTTCCTCAAAGCCCATCGAGTTGCGCTCGCTGCCGCTGAAGAACGCCGTTTCGTAGCCTTGTTTGGCCAGTATTTCGGGCAAGGCTTCAAACTCGCCGAATGTCTCGGGCATGGTGGCAAACGAGGTCTTGAATGAGGGGATGGAGGCAAAGATGGCGGGCATGGCCTCAATCGACTTCATGCCGTTGGCGTAGGCGTGGGTGAAGGTGTAGCCTTCCTGCATCAGCGAGTCGAGGAAGGGCGTGCAGCCTGTTTCATTGTGATATAGTTCGGGACGGAGGTATTTTGAATGTTCCTTGCTAAAACTCTCCATGATAAACACCACAACGTTGCGCTGGCCCAAGTCTTTGGAACAGCTGTCGAGGTCATGCTCGGGACTAAAGATGCGGTTGCATTCCTCGTCGTTGAAATAACTTACACGGTCGTATTCGGTGGCCTTGTCGAGTGATCGGAAGAAGCAGTATGGGTTGCTGAGCGTAAGCCATGTCTTCTCGGGCGAATAATCCGCTGCCTCGCTCATCTTGGTCCAAGGCTTGTTGGGGCTGAAGGTGCCGCGTATTCCGCAAATTGTCAGAACTATGACTATCAAGGCGATGACGGAATTGACGAGGTAGTAGCGCCGCTTGTTTTCGATACGCGTAGGATGGTATATGATGTAATGCCAACTATAGATGAGCAACCCTACGAGTGCGAGTCCGATGATGATGACATGCAGGTTATGTGTGATGAAGTCGAGGATGATGGGTAGGTTGTTGCTATTGCTGGTGAAATGGGTGTCTTCTAAGGTGATGCGCTTCATGGTGTGGGTGAAGTAGATGATGTCGGCGCTGTTTAGGAAGACAACAGCGGAGTTGGAGATCAAGTAAATAGTATACAAGACGCCTTGATACCAACGTCGCTCGCGGAAGTGGAAGGGCAGGATGGAGAGTAGGATGAACGGAGTGTTGGCCAGTAGCACCGACATGAGGTTGAATCGTAGTGCACCTTTGGCAATGCTTAAGGTTTCGCTGAAGTCAGAGATGTGTCCCAAATAAGGTTTGTCAATCATATAGAAAGCCACCTGCAGGATGGCCATGATGACATAAACCGCCAAAAGACGCAGCAGAAGCGTGGTGAAGTCGTTTTGCCAGAGTGGATTGCTGCCCTTTGATTTGGTGTCTTTTCTCTTCATGGTTCTCGGTTTAGTTTTGAGTCGGCAAAAATACTATAATTATGTATAGGTTATCCGGTTTTAATGGAGTATAAATTAAGTTTTTTGTTGTGTTTTGTTGTTTTTATAAACAATTGTTTTATAATAGTTTAGTATGTTTATGAAAAAAAAGTTGTTGAAAAAGGTTCTTTGTATTGAAAAAGGTTGTACCTTTGCAGCCACAAACCGAGAGGTTCAATGATGCTTCCGTAGCTCAGTTGGTAGAGCACCTGACTCTTAATCAGGGTGTCCAGGGTTCGACCCCCTGCGGGAGTACAAAATAAGTCACTGATTCAGTGACTTATTTTTTATTCTATGATGAGGTTTTGAAACCCACATGTTGCAAAAGTCTCCAATTCGTTTTTGTCGTTTGCATAGATGTAATATGCTTCCACGCCGTCCATGCTCTCAATGAGCGGTAACGACTTCTCCATACCCATCACCATACAAATGGAGGCCAAGGCGTCGGCCCAAACGGAACTGTTGGCCATTACCGTTACACTGAGCACCTGATGTTCGACGGGATAACCCGTGTTCGGGTCAATGCAGTGGGAATAGCGTTTGCCGTTGCGCTCTACGTATTTTCGGGTGCTGCCCGAAGTGACCAAGCCCTTGTTGCGCAAGGCTACACGGGTTTGTACCACCTGCTCCGAGTCCCAATTTTCGGCAGGCTTCTCGATGCCCACAATCCACGATTGACCGTTGGGCTTGCAGCCTCGAGCCATGATCTCACCACCCGTGTCGACCAAGTAGTTCTTGATGCCTCGGCTATCCAAAAACGAGGCAATCAAATCGGAAGTGTAGCCTTGTGCTATGGCATTGAAATCCAGTGTTATGGATGGATTCTCTTTGATAACCATCCCGTTTTCAATACGCACTTTGCGATAATCGACCAATTGCTTTAGGCTGTCGATGAGTTGGGGTGTGATGCTATCGCCATGCTTGTAACTGAAGCCCCATGCGGCCACGATGGGCGAGATGGTGGGGTCGAAATAACCGTCAGACAGCCGCGCCGCTTCTTGGGCGATATTGAAGTTGTCGATAAAGATGGAGTCGAGCGTGACGTTTTCGTTGCGGTTGACTTTAGAGATGACCGAAGTGTCGACCCACAGGTTGACCGACACATCCACGGCGTGGAAGATGGAGTCGATCTCATGTTGGAAGTTGCGCTCCTGCTCGTCGTAATAGGTGATGGCATAATAGGAACCTTGTGCCTCGCCTCGCAACATGGTTTTCTTTGGCTGTTGGTTGCATGACGTTAGTAAAGCGATGATACCGAATAGTATGGCAAGTCTTTTCATGGTGGTTAGAATTCTATTATGGCACTCCATTTCAGAGCGAAGTTATCCCAGACCTTGGGCAAAGTGTAGGCACCATAGCGGTAAAACACGCCCGCTCCGACTTTGGCGAAAGGAGAGGATAGTATTCCGTCTACGACGAAGCCACTCTCGAAATATCCTCTTTCCATCGTCTTGAAGTTTTTGTCGGAAAAAGCGGCAGCACGGCGCATGTCACCCCAGCCGATGTTCGTGGCGATGGTGAGTTCAGGTCTGAACCACTGCGAGTTTGTCTTCCAGAGCATTCCATTGAAATTATGGCTCAGATAGATGGCTACGAAACGGTCGCAGAAAAACTCGTCCAAGCGCATGGTGCTGAAACTGCTTGGGGAATACAGCCCGAAGCGTTCGTAGGTGCCTAGGATATTGAAGGTCTCCGCCATAGGACAAGACTCGGTAGCATATCCCATTTGTATTAAAACTTTAGAGACACCTATGTAGTGGGTGTAGAAATTCTTGGAGATCTCGAACTTGATGCGGTCGTACTCAAATTGTCCTCCAAAGAGATTTGGGAAGGCGTGTTGGTACGAGATCCACACGATGGGTGCTGTTGTGCCTAATGAGCGTATCCCTTGAGGTGTACTGAGGAACTTCTCGTTGTAGGCAAACCTCAACTTGACCTCGGCAACTGTGAAGCGTCCTTCCATAAGCGAATCGGTGGGGATATGGAAGTAATTGGTGTTATACCATTTGTGGCTAGTGCTGAAGTTAAGGTAAGCCTTGAAGTGCCGGGCAAAGCGAGTCGAGTAGGTGACATCGAAACGGTTGCGGCGCGAGTGTATGTTTTCGTAGAATGTGTACTTGTAGCTCGATGTGGAGAGGAAAGAGCCGCTCTCTTTCTCAAGCATTCCGCCGAACTCTCCGATGGGTTCCGACCTGTGGGAGTATTGGAAATCGAGTTCCATTTGCCGTTGGCGGTTGAGTTTCAGTTTTAGGCCACCGTTATAATCCAAACTTTTGATTTTGGTCCAATAACCAAAGGACCCCCTAATGCTAAACCAGCGAGAGAGACGGTCGTTGGTGCTGGCACCGAGGCCGAAATAAAGGCCTCGCGTGCTTGAGATGTTGAAGATGTTGCCAAGGTCGAGGTTAATGGGACCAACGGGAATGGCGGATTCGTTCAGCAGTTTGTCGGTGAATCCAAGTACGCGGTCGAAGATGTCGGTACCTTCAGTGAGTGAGTCGACGAGGATATAGGTCGACTTGATGCGCTCAGTGAGCGAGTCGATGCGGTGGGCATCCCAGAAGGTCTCGTCGCGGTAGCCGGCATCGGGATCCACCTTGATTTCGATATCGGAAAACTGCCGCTTGTTGAGTTCAGGGTTGATTTCGATGTCGGTGAGATAGCTCTTTCCGATGGCGACCATCGACAACGCGGCGCCGTCAACATCGGCAATGATACTTGGAAATTTCAGGTTGGTGTTGAGTTGCTTTGGGAACCATTGGCCTTCTACTTTCTGGTAGAGCTGCTGGATGTCGGCGGCAAATACCCCGCCTCGTTCGTTGGGCGAGGCTTTGACACTCTGTAATGCCCAGCCGTCGCTGTTGACGGTCATGGTGCCGCGTAGTCCGTTGAAGTTGCTGCCGCGCATGGGGTGGAATGAAATCACATAAAGAGAGTCGTTCTGTCCAATGGGATGGACTGCCTCTAAAGTAAAGAAATAGTGTGTCTTGCTGCCACGGCTAATGGGGTTCACATAGTCAGTGCCGGTGATATTGACGGTTTCGTCGTAGAAGCTGACGCTCTGCATGCTGTTGACCAAGTATACGAAAGTAGGGTTCTTCATGCCTGCAATACGTGTGCCGAGCACGTTTTGCAACTTGCGGTCAGGCGACTTGAAAAGCACCTCAGAAGCGGTTTCCATCACCATCAAGTCACTCTTTTTCAGGATGCTGTCGAATATCTGCAAAGTGCCGCCTTCTTGCTGTTGGGCCAAGGCATTGCCCAATTCGGAACTGTCGACGGTGAAGACCATCTGATCGTAGATTTTGTAGCAGTACGACTCCAACGAATTGGGGTTGTTGGCGCGTCGGTGAGCCATCACGCTGTCGATGATGCGATGTGCGGGATTCTCGCCAGCTTCCACGGTCACTTCGTTGAGTTCAAATGTCTTGGGCGTTAATGCGACATTACATTTCTTTTGTTGGGCCTGGAGCTCGATTCCCTTGGACTCATAACCTATTGACGAAAATTTGACTTTATGGATAGGCTCGTCGGCAACGATTTCGTATTTGCCATCGATATCGGTGATGACGCCTTGCAACCCTTCGTTAACAACCACGTTGACGAAAGCTAGAGGCTGGTGGTTGCGCTCATCGGTGACTTTGCCGCTTAAGGTGTGTTGCGAAAAAAGAGTGTGAACCGAGATGAGAGAGAAAATGAGGAGTAGAAAAGCCTTTATGCCGAAAGAAGTTCTCATTCTTGCGTCTCAATTAGGTAGATGACCTCGTTGTCGCGCTTCATCAAGTATTGTTCGCGTGCTACTTTTTCCATTGTGGCAGTGTCGTTTTGCAAGGCGTTGAGGTATTTCTGGCTCTCCGAAATTTCCTTCTCGTAATACTCGATTTGCTGTTTCTGGTCTTTCAGCGACTTCTTGAGCCTGCGTTGCTCGAAGAGGTTGAACGGGTCTATGACTAGGATGACCAAGAGGAAGAGTATGGTGGCGTATAAGTAGCGGTTGTTGAACTTGCGTAGGTTATTCTTGAACGTCGACATGGCTTTGTGTTTTTTTTCAGTTTGCAAAAGTAACATTTTTCTTATTTTTGCACCTTATAAAACCATTAAAATTATCAACAATAATTCGATAAACTCATTGACATGAAAAAAGTGATTGCAACAACTAAGGCTCCGGGAGCTATCGGACCTTACAGTCAGGCCATTGAGGCCAACGGAATGGTGTTCATTTCGGGTCAACTTCCCATCAATCCTGCCACGGGTGAGATGCCCGAGGGGGTTGCTGCCCAGACCGAGCAAAGCATGAAAAACCTTGAAGCTATCCTCAACGAGGCTGGCTTCACCTTCGACAATGTGGTGAAGTCGGTGTGCTATCTCGCTGACATGAGCTATTTTGGCGAGATGAATGCCGTGTATGGCAAATATTTCAAAGGTGACTATCCTGCCCGTGCCGCTTTCGCTGTGAAAGAACTGCCAAAGAAGGCCTTGGTCGAAATTGAAATGATCGCTGCAAAATGAAAATCGTCTTTTTGGAGCCTTTGGGCTTGAAAGTCCAACAGATTGAAACAGCTTGTGCAGGCTTGAAAAAAGCAGGCCATGAGGTTGTCATTTATCCTGACCGCAATGAAAATCCTGATGAGCTGAAACGTCGGGCCGAAGGCGCCGAGGTTATCGTCGAGAGTAACATCCCGCTGCGCAAGGATTTCCTGGATTCTTGTCCCAACTTGGAGATGCTCTCCATCGCCTTCACGGGTCTGGACCACATCGACATGGAGGAATGCCAGCGTCGAGGTATCCTTGTGAAGAACGCAGCGGGTTATAGCACCGAGGCTGTAGCCGAACTCGCCATTGCCATGATGATCGACATGTATCGTAAAGTGATTGAAAACGATGCAATTACTCGCCAATGTCAGCGCAAAGGCATCATGCCTGGACGTGAAATCGGAGGCAAGACCATCGGCATTATTGGCATGGGCAACATCGGTCAGCGTGTGGCCAAATTGACGAATGCCTTTGGATGCAAGGTTTTGGCATGGAACCGCACGCCTAAGCAAGTCGAAGGCGTGACCTTTGTGGACAAGGACACCTTGTTGAGGGAATCCGACATTGTCACGCTTCATGTTGCTTTGAATGCCGACACCCGTGATTTCATTACCGAGAAGGATTTCGATTTGATGAAACCGAGTGCCCTATTAATCAATACGGCTCGTGGCCCTGTTGTGAATGAGATGGCATTGGCCAATGCCTTGAAAGAAGGTAAGATAGCTGGCGCAGCCACTGATGTCTATGCCGTAGAGCCGCCTCTGAAACAGGACAATCCCTTGTTTGATGCCCCCAATCTCCTTATGTTGCCCCATATCGGCTTCGCTACCGAAGAAGCATTTGTCCTTCGGTTGGGGATTGTGGTGCGAAACGTTGAAGAGTATTTAAATTAAGAATGTGGAATGATGAATGTGGAATGGGACAAACGCCATTCCTCATTCCTCATTCTTTGAGTTGAGTTTAGGTCTGAAGATTCTGTCCGCCGTGACGAAAGCCTCCTTGAAACGGGGCTTGATGCGGCGTAGGCATTTCTCTGCCTCCACGCGGTTGCGGAAGTCACCCGCCCGCAGACGGAAATACGGTTCGGAATAGGTCAGATAGATGGGAATGTCAGGGAAGGCACGCTCAAACTGGGCCTTCACGGACTTGGCATGGTCCAAAGCCTCATTGCCGATTTCCATGAAGATATGGATGCGGTAGCCGTTAAACGAGCTGTCCATCTTGTAAAGTGACCGTTGCTTCGCGATGAGACTTTCGATGCGATTGTCTTGGTCAACATGCACAGAACCATGGTTTTGCGCCAAGGCGATGGCGGTCATTGCAATGAATATGGATAGGCATAGGATGCGTTTCATGATGAAATGGTTTTAGGCTGCAAAGATACATTTTTTTGAGAATATCCCAATTTCCGACGAAAGTTGTATCTTTGCGACTTAAAACAAACCTATGAACAGTAATCTTGATGCCAGCGCCTCCCACTTGTCGAAGGCCGAGAAGGACCTCGAAAACGCCTTGCGCCCCGATATGTTTGAAAGCTTTGCGGGACAGAAGCAGGTGGTTGACAACCTGCGCGTTTTCGTGAAGGCAGCCGCCCAGCGTGGCGAAGCCCTTGACCATACTTTGCTTTATGGCCCTCCAGGTCTGGGCAAGACTACTTTGTCGTATATCATCGCCCACGAACTGGGCGTAGGTATGAAAATGACCTCGGGCCCTGTCCTCGACAAGCCTGGCAACCTTGCGGGTCTGCTCACCAGCCTTGAGCCTAACGACGTGCTGTTCATCGATGAGATTCACCGCCTTAGCCCCGTAGTAGAGGAGTATCTCTATTCCGCCATGGAAGACTTCCGCATTGATATCATGCTGGAGACGGGACCGAGTGCGCGCAGCATTCAAATTTCGCTCAATCCGTTCACTTTGATTGGCGCCACTACCCGAAGTGGAATGCTGACGGCCCCGTTGCGCGAGCGCTTCGGCATCAAGCAGCGTTTGGAGTATTATGATGCCAAAACCTTGTCGAAGATCGTGAAGCGCTCGGCGGGCATCCTCAATGTACCCATCGACGACACGGCAGCCTTCGAGATTGCGCGTCGTAGCCGTGGCACACCGCGTATTGCTAACATGTTGTTGCGCCGCGTTCGCGACTTTGCCCAAATCCAAGGCGACGGTACCATCACCTTGGACATCGCGAAAATCGGCTTGAAGGCCCTTAATGTGGATGAGCACGGCCTCGACGATATGGACAACAGGATTCTCACCACCATCATCGACAAGTTCAAGGGTGGTCCCGTGGGTGTTAACACTATTGCCACTGCGGTGGGCGAGGACCCAGGCACCATCGAAGAGGTCTGCGAGCCGTTCCTCATCCAGGAAGGCTTCATCATGCGCACGCCCCGTGGCCGCGAGTGCACCGATTTGGCGTACAAACATTTGGGGAAGACGCGGTTCGCTAAATCGGGGACGGGAGAATTGGAGTTGTTTGGGTGAAATCTATAAATATGTATTTTTGCGATTCAGTTGTATTGTATTATGGATAAATATCGTCTCTATAGCATAGGCCATTCCAATCAGACATTAGAGGAGTTTCTGATGTTGCTGCAGACCCATGACATCAACTGCATCGTTGATGTTAGGAGCGTTCCTGCAAGTAAATATTCGCCACAGTTCAACCAAGAGAACCTCAAGTATTTCTTGCGCTCGCATGGCATCCAATATCTCTGTTTTGGCGATGAGTTTGGCGCTCGGCGGACGGATTGTTTGGACGAGGACGGGCAGGTCAATTTTGAGCTGGCAGTCGAAACGCCAATGTTTCAGCAAGGCGTAAAACGTTTGATGAATGGTCTCGAAAAGGGCTATCGCATTTCTTTGATGTGTTCGGAGGCCGACCCGTTGGAATGTCATCGGTTTTCGTTGGTGTCGCGTTATTTCCATGACCATGGCGTTGACGTTCAACATATTTTGAAAGGTGCGGCGCTAATGTCGCATGTTGATGTAGAAAAAAGAATGATCGAGGAATACCTTCATTCAAGGAAATACCATCTTTCGGAAGTTGATTTGCTTTTCGGAACCTATACCGAAGAAGAACAGTTGAAAGATGCTTACCGTTTGAAAAACAAAGAAATAGGATATAAACCCGCAATGCAATTGGAGGAGGATTATTGATATGATTACGCTTTATACCATTGGTTTTACCAAGAAAAGTGCCGAACGGTTTTTCAATCTGCTCAGAAACAATGGAGTGAAGCAGTTGGTTGACGTTCGCATCAGCAACAGTAGCCAATTGGCAGGGTTTGCCAAAGGCAAGGATCTGGAGTTTTTCGTCAACGAGATTTGCCATATTCCATACAAACATATTGCTGATTTTGCCCCAACCAAGGAACTCCTTGACCGCTGGCACAAGGATGATGTGACTTGGGGAGAATATGAAGAGATTTACGTCAAGATGCTGAAAGACAGGGATGTCATCCGTAAATATGGTGTTAAAGCATTTGATGGAGCATGTTTCCTTTGCAGCGAGGACACACCTGAGCAATGTCATCGACGGTTGCTGGCCGAATATATGCAAAAGAACAGCAAGGAGAAAGTCGAGATTGTCCATCTAATCTGACACTCATGGACAAGTATTTCATCTGTTTGGCCAATTCCTACAAGCATGGAGGCCGTTGTTTGGCAGGTATCGAGATTGCTTTCAATGCCGATGGTAAGCATTACATTGTGCGCCACGATGACGGGCGTCCGGTTTGGGTTAGGCCTGTCTCAAATCAGCCGGATGGTTCTATTCCTACAACGATAGCCCAACAGATAAAGCTTTTCGACGTAGTGAAAATGACGGATGTGGTTCCTTGCCCCGACAAAGCACATGTGGAAGACACAAAATACGCAACTTTGGACTGCAACCTAGGGCATCACACTCCTAGTGACGCGCTATTGAAGCTTTGCATTGACTCGAAGCACCAAAATGTGTTTTATTTTCGCGGCAAGGCCATTCCCGCCAAAATGGTGGATCGCCTCGACTATTCGCTGATGCTCATCAAGCCTGAGGAAGCGTATGCCTATATCGATGAAGATAGGGAGAAGTCGAAATATCGGATGAAATTTACCTATTATGGTTCACATTATGACTTCCCGATTACTGACCCCGTTTT
>Ga0247609_10000653_pt1 | contig 46108 bp, 85 predicted proteins | sample 172DNAGHGlowgp2_FD_193487 | JGI IMG/M metagenome (GOLD analysis project Ga0247609, IMG submission 193487) | Sheep rumen microbial communities from Palmerston North, Manawatu-Wanganui, New Zealand - 1728 DNA GHGlow gp2 | ecosystem: Host-associated > Mammals > Digestive system > Stomach > Rumen ... | reverse complement strand
ATATGCGTGTCTATCAGATATACTTAACAATCCCTCTACTTTCCATTTTTCCCCCGCTTTAACATCAAACAAAAAGACCATAGCACCACTTGTTGGATATAGAGAACCCTCATTATATCCCCCACTTGCTTTAGTTCTTCTTATATAAAAATTGACGTTAGTTGATGCTTTCAGCCCACCATATTCCCTCAACATATCTGCCCAATAGTAAGACTCGTCGCCCAATATATCCACGACATCTTCAGTAAGTGCTTCAATAGCTTCCTGCACATTCTCTGCACCTAACTGAGTGGTTGTGTCATCATAGGTAATATCCGTAGCATCAGTAGCTACCTCAAGGTTAGAATGCCCAATAACATACCATGCACTGCTTGTATAAGCATATATGTCAAGTCCAGTTGTAGTACCATCAGGTACAAGATATACACAAGTAATATCCCAAGAAGCCTGTTCTCTTGTATCAGGTTCAAACTTAAATATTTGTGATAACTGATCTCCTCTGCCGTATATATTACCTTTAACTATTACACAATGAGTATCGCTGGTATAATAAACATTATTTGGATTAGACACAGATTCAACTAAAGCCTAATCATTAGTTTTATCAGTAATTACTACATTCGAAATAGATGTATACACAGCATTAGAAGTTATCGGATTAGTTACACCCGCTTCTGCTTTAGTAGATTTATTTAAAGACATCTGCAGGCCCTATATACTAATATCATCACTTGTATTTAAAGCTGATGTATCTACCTGTGCTATACTTATTTTTCCTGGTAAATGTATTCTATTTAAACTCATTTTAACTTATTTATTATTTCTATATTACCTCCAGAGATTAATCTTTTTTTTCTAGATATATAATGTACATTATTGGTGCGTTTAAAACGTACTTCTTTTAATAGATCTTCTTCCATATCTTTTAACTCAGGATTTTGATCAAAGAAATTATCGAAATTTCTAAAGTCATTTCCCATATTTCCTCTTATAAGCATTCTTTCTTTAAAATCTTCCCACGATTTTGTGAAATAATGATTTAACCATGCTTTTTTAAATATTTTTGGATTCTCTGTCCCTTTTTTAAATTCGGCATCTACTCCATTTTTAATATGATGATTATTCTCCATTCTTTCTCCTTTTCTAATATTAACAAAGCTCTTTTTTACCCATTTTATACTATCGACATCTGTATCAATGACATTAGTATAATTATCCATTACTTTGCCTTCTGGCCTTTTAATGTGTCCATTGGCATTATACATTTTCCAAGGCAATAATATTCCAGAATAATCTTTAAATTCTTCACATAGCTTTTTTAAATCATATCCTTCTTCAAATACTAAAAATTCATCTATGTCAGTAAGTAAACACCAATCATATTCTCCTTCTTTGGCTAACTTTGCCAAAAAATAATTCATTAGTTTTGACTAACATTTACAGGTATTATATCCTCCAACTCCTGTATCTTCTGCTCTTCTTATATGCACATTGTCATAACCTTCAAACAGATAATCATGTGGTTTTGATCCTTTATCTTCAAATATAAATATATCATCAAAACCCAGAGCTAAATGATAATCAACCCATTCTTTAATGTAAAGTTGTTCGTTCTTAACTAATGTTTCTATACACGTTTTCATGTTATAATATTTTTTTATTAAACTCATCTAAACTTTTTATAGGATGAACTATATCATAATCATTATATTTTTTATTTTTTAATCTTCTCCAATCTGTAAAGATTTTAAACATATCACTTAAATAACCTATTTTATACTTATTATTATTCATTATAAATGAATTTATTAAATATTCGTGATGAGCATAATTTCCCTCTTTTACAAAATTCATTAAATCCTTTAATGTTTTTTTATTTAACGCATAAAGATTTAATAAAGAACTATAAGGTTTATAACCTTTTCTTTTTATATTTTGAATATGATTAAATTTATACCAGAACCATTCATAATCTATCTTTGGTTTTACCATAAATATGAAATCATAATCAAAATTAATTTCATTAAAAATATTTTTATTACATACTACATCTTCTTCATAAAAAATGTAATAATCATATTTATCATTATAAGATTCAAATAAAGTTAAAAATGTAGACCCTATATAATCTTTATTATGATTAAACCTGAATTTCCATTTTCGTTTTAATTCTTTAAAATCTGGTTTATTATAAACCTTTATATCAACATTATGTTTCGTGCAATTATTAGCCCATTCTTTTAAAAGGCCTTCATTGTAATCTCCAATGTCTAAACCTGATATTAAAAGTACACAACATATATTCATAATCAATAATAATAACCATTATGTTTTCTTCCCTCACTATATTTAATTAAAAGATACCATATTCTGTCTAAATATTTATTCAAAGGAAGCATAGTATAAACTTTATAGTTAGATGTTTCTGAAATTAAAGTCGGGCTATCAGTAATCCCTTCCCCGACTATTTGAGCATCCAATATCATTGCATCTTTTTTAATTAAATTACTGCAATTAAATGTTAAATAAGATTCTTCTTCTGTAATATGTGGCACAACATAATCATTTCCAGGCACTGTTTCATCTGGATAAATAGGTAATAAAACTTCTTGTATTGTATATTTGCCGAATCTTTCAGGCAATACAGAAGGCTATGTAGATAAATCTGGATGACTTATAGGAAGGATTGTGCCATTTTCTTTTTCTATATAAAAATCGTCTTCTGCTTTAATAAACGGAATAGCAGTATAAGCCATTCCATTAAAAGATCTTACTCCACAAGTATAATATTTGTTTGCCTTTAAAAATTTTACATTAGGACCATTAAGATATAATTCTTTCTCGTGATGCAAATCATCATAAGGACCAGCAGCAATTACACCAAAATTGTCGAAAGAGCCGTCTGACTTTGGGAATCCCTAAACACTTATATTTCCATTTTTACCATAAACTTTTCCATTTATTACTATTTCTTGTGTATCGCTGGTATAAAAAACACAATTAGGATACCAAACAGAGACAGTTAATGCCTATGCCTTTGTTTTACTTTTAATCAAGAGTCTGTCCCTTACAGCTGAAAGTGCTTGGGACAACCTCTCGTCATTAACATATTTATTAGCCATAAAGCTATTATTTAAATTTTAAATAACGGGGAAGGAGTGATACTCCCATCCCCTCAATACTATCTAGATGCAAATTAGAATCCAAATACATCAGTTACTATCGCATTAATATCACTTGATGTAAGTACATCAGTTTTTTGAACAAAATTATCTGTAACAAATCCTGTTGAACCTATAAGTTCCCACCTATAAGAATAGTTATTTTCAGAACCTGTTCTTATTATTATATATTCATCATATACATCTCTTGCAGTATCACTTTGTATATGTGCAATAAGAGCGATAGTTTGTTTATAGGTATTATAAGTAGTTTCATCTGTTACAGTAGAAGGGGGAGTAGTTCCTGGAAGTTGTGCAAATATCTCAAAATGAAAGTCAGCAGCTTCAAGGTCAGCTACAGCAGATGCAATAGCAGTATACACTGCACCTGAAGTTACAGGCTTGGTGTCTCCATTGGAAACTGTTGTAGATTTATCAACACTGATAGTACATCCAGAATAAGTGAGGTCACCGCCTACTACGTTGGCCATATCTAGACTTACTCCATTAGTATTAACTGTGATACCAGAGCCAGTATAAGTGTTTACTGCTACAGTATCTCCAACTGAAATACCATTACCTGCTTTTACTCTCAATCCTGTAGAGTATCCAGTACCTGCAGTACCAACTACTTCAAGACCTGATATATTGGCAGGAGTACTTGCTCTATTATCTACAAGTTTAAGTCCTATTGCTTTATTAGAACCATTTGTAGTTACAGTTATAGGAATAGTTCCAGTAATATTAGGTACTACAGCAGATGAATCTACTATTAATTTACCATAATCAGCACCAGAAGTACCTATAGTTAAACCACTACCATAGTTTACTTTCAATCCTCCAGGACTACTCATTTGTGGACTATCAATATCAAAAGGTGCTACAATCTCAAGTCCAGACACGTTTTCCAAACTATCTCCACCTATAGATAATTCGTATAATTTTAGTTTTAACTTACCATCATCAGTATTATCAGAAAACTCTAGTCCTGACATATTTGCATAATTAGGTACAGAAGAAGTACCTATATTAGGAGTATATAAACCAACATTAACTTTATGATAACCAGGTGCTGAAGAACTCGTGCCCACTTCTAAACCTTGTCCTAGATTTATAGCCAAGCCAGAAGAATCTGTTTTAAGTCCTCCATAGTGATTTAAATTAATACCTAATGTTCTTGATGTTGAACTGCCTGACCATGTAAGTCCACCATCAGCGGTTAAGTCTTCTCCTTTAACAAGCACCCTCTGTGCAATCATACCTGTCCAGTATAATGTGCCGTCACCATCCATATAACGATTATCAGTATAGTTAACTGCATCAGTGCCTGTGGGATTAACCACATTGTATTGATTTTTTGGGTTTCCTATTGCCATAATTAATTAATTTTTAGTGTTTGACGATATATATTATATTAAAATCCAAATACATCATATATTATATTGTTTATATCGTAGTAAGAAAGAAAACTATCGTTATTTAATTTTTTATTAATCTTTTCATTTACTACTTTATTCTGTACTGGATTCTCGGAGTCGTTATTTAATTCCTTATCTATATTTATACCTATATTAATTTCTCCCTCTTTTTGGGTTTCGTTTAATTTTAAAGGAGCATCTAATAATAAGTTATTTCCTTCCTACTAATGTCCAAATTTATCTTCTGCACTTATACCACATTTTGGTGCCCAGTCGTCGTCAGATTCATCTTGGTCATCTTTGTGTTTAGGTAAGGGACAAGAAGAAGTCTTATTGTTGCCATAAATACATTCGGCACTTTCTAATTGTTCTAAAATGTTATTATTTGCATAGATCATTGATTATTTAAATAATACTGTATAACAAATTTAGATCTATCTAGGCTTTCTTCGTCTGCTAAATTTATAGCACTTATCTCTTCTAATAGGAACTCTAAAGAAGGTTTATGTCCTTTTTTTAATTCGCTTATTATTTTCTAAAATTCACAAATTACTTTATCCTTTAGATCCCTTACTTCCTAAGGACAAACTATCGATGTAAATAAATAAGAATATTCTTTACTAAATACGATTCTTGTTCCGTATATAAATTCCTCAGGAGAAATTATTGGAGAACATCCGCATCCCATTATGTACACCCACAGTCTTTTCCTGGTTTATTCACACCAGTACATATCCCATTACAGCTGTTCATAATCTATTCTATCAATAATTCCGCAGCTGCAAATTGATTATCTTCTACCATATACTTTACTACATTTAATGCAGACCAAGCTAAATCTCTTCTATACCATAAGTCTTCCTAAGATTTGTTATTTTCTATACAAGCTCTCTTTCTTCCAGAACATTGATTATCCTTTAGTCTGTTTTGGAAAATCTATTGGCATAAATTAATATAACAATTTCTTAAATTACATACAGATACAAAATCTTTAGAATATTCAGATAAGATACATTCTTTAAGTTTTGTATTTATTCCTATTATTTCTGGCCATTCTACTTCTTCAAATTCTCCTGTTCCTGCCTGTGGATCATAAGTATATTTATAAGGGTTCTTATCATGTAAACAATATATGTAAGAAAACTAAGAAATATAAGGTGCTCCCTTTTCCACATCATTCTCTATAAATTCTTTTGTAGGAAATATTATATGAGAAACTGTAAACCAAGCATCTGATGGCGGAGAATAAACTATTGGAACTCCATAATTATAGCATGTATGTTCTGTTATAATGGCATCTATAACACTACCCGTACTATAATTTATTTGAATAATATCAGCGGTAACACTATCATACCAATCAAGTCCTTTAGTTGCTACGTCTGGTTCATAAATGGATGTATCTTTTATTAAAATACTACAATTATTAATTGTTTTTATAGATATTTTTAAATCCATTATACTAAGTTTTGATTAACCCTGTCATTATATGGATTTCCGTCATATAACTGCATCCATTCTATCTAAGTTCGTTTACTATTATTTTCAGCAGCATTCTCTTTATAAGCCCTATCTGTTTTAGCTTTAAACATTTCTACTTGATTTCTAAGTTGTATTTCAGTTTGTTCAAGTTGAAGTTTTTGTTCATTAAGCTGACCTATTTTTTGTTGAGCTTGTTGCAACTGCTGACTAACTTGTTGTAGCTGTTGTTGCATTTGTTCGTTCTGTTGCATTAACTGCTACAGTTTATTGTTTTCCTGTTTTTGTTTCTGCATAGCTATTTTAACTTTTGCTTTTGCTTCGGTTAAACTTCTAGCAGTTACAATATCCATTATAATATCTGGTGTCACTAATCCTCCTCTAATAAGTTCTGGAACAAGGGCTTTTATTTGCTCTAAATCTCTTACTATATTAGAAGAAGTAGTTATATGTATGTCAAAATCACTGAATACAAAATGTTCAGGTAATGCTGTAAATGTTTTCTGTAATTTATCTCCTAATATAAGAGTTCCAGTTAATCCTTCTGCATAAACAGACTTTGCAACATTTAAAGCATCTGTAAGCAATTCTACTGTAACTAAATCCATTTGGAAGAACCATTGTTTAGTAATAGTAAAAGAATTATTAACACTTACCTAAACGTTTGTAACAGCATCTTTTTGTTGTATTCCATTTAATCTTTCTCTAAACACTCCTGTTATAGAAGAAGCCGTCATTTCTAATGAATCGATTACTAATTGAATTGCCTAAACAGCCTGTCCTTTAACAGTATCATCAAATCCATTAAACATTGTATTTAAAGGAGATTGTCCAGTATTTAACTGTCCTTCTTGAGATGTGTCAATTAAACCTATTCCTTGTTTTTTATAAGCAAGCCATTTTGTTATTCTCTCTGGCATTGAATCTCCTAAAAAAGCAGGAAGGGTAGGCATATTAAGCCAGTCTCCTGTAGAACCACTATTTGCAATTAATTTATCTCTATAAAAACAAGTTAAGTCATATTTGTCTTGAATAGACATACAAGCTAACATAAGAGAATAAGGAGTTCCATCTCTATTTAAAAAATGAACCCCATTTAAATTAATAGTACAATGAGTTGGATTATCTACAGTTCTAGGTACATTTTCGTCTTTGCCTTTTAATATATAAATCTCTTCTCCAATTCGTATTGTGGAATATCTTTGCATTACAAAATCATTGTCTGTTTCTACCCACTCTACTTCATAAACTGGAATAAGATTATTATCATATCGATAATAAGGCCTTTCTGGAAATCCCGGAGAAACTTCTTCTCCTGCCCTAATACCATCTGTAGCTGGAACTCCAGCCGCAGTTGATATATATCTCATATAATATGAGTTAGTAACATCTAAATGATCTAACCAAAGTTCTTTTATATCTTCGACATCTTTTTTAGTTAAATCCTTTCCATACTTATTTAATATCTGATTTCTAGTCATATATTTCCTAATTACTGCTCTATATGAATCTTTCACATATGGAGAGTCTACATTTCTGTCTATAAATGTATTTAAAGGATTTAATACTTCTATTTCAACATTATTTGAATTAGGAGAAGGTATTGCTCTAAAATATGGAGTACCTGTTATTAATAAATCTAGGAGAATGTTTCTTAACTTTGTTTTTATATCTGTACTTCTGGACTACATTATATATTCTATTACATTCTAAGCAGCCACTTCATATTCAGATACAAAGTCCTAGTTTATTTCTTCTATTCTTTTATCTAATTGTTCTTTTATATTTAGGTCAACAGCATTTTGGCCTCCTACTATCTATAATAGATTGTTTTTAATCTTAGATTTCAGCGTTTTTATCACCTCTGTGTTTATTTTTAGTTGCTTTTCTCTAAAAATATTATTTATGGTTGCCGAATCTTTGCAAGATACTTTTGGAATAATTGGAGTATCTAAATATTCTCCAATAAGAGCATCAATGTGTTTTTTAATGAGCGGGATAAATTCCACTGCTGTTGGCTATCCTATTCCAAAATTTTCTTCTAAGTATTTAAACTGTTCTTTATCTCTTTTACAATTATAATAATTATAAGCCTTTTGTAAAGAACGTTTCTCATACACAAGTTCGGCAATAGCCATGTTCGTTTTATCTATTAATTCTTCTTTACTCATTACATTCGTCTTCTGGATATATTTTTACTCCAGTAAAATATTTAGTACTTATTAACTATCTACTTATAAGTTCTTTTTTTATAAAATCTAAAAAATCTGTATCACTTAAATCAGCGGAAATAACTAAAGGATGAACATCTGGGTTATTAAGTCCAAGCATAAGTTTATAACCATTGCCCCATTTAGTAACTCTTATTTCTCCTACATATTTTTTCTTATATACTTCTTCTATTATTTGAAGTATAGCTTCTTCTAAATAATTCATAGTCTATATCTTGGGTCACTACTTACTGAACCTCCATAATATTCCGATCCCCATGTTGCTATTGTATTAAATTTCTTTTTAGGTATAACACCAAAGTGTCTATAACCTTTTTCATCTATATAATACCCAACATCTTGAAAATCTTCTTTATCCTATTTTATCTATTTAGGTGCAACTCCTGCTAATTCTTCATCAGCAAGTTCTGCCATACCTAAAGCTGCTATAATATCAAATTTAGTTTTATTTTCATCAGAATATCTGGATAACTAATCCAAAAATTCTGTAAACCAAATAGTATGACAATAGTCTTCTATATAATCAGCTATTAAATCTATCTAATGAGCTATAATAGCTTTAGTAGCTGGAGTTCCATATGTTCTTCTTCCTATTTTATTTATATCTGGATAAGTTGCTCTCGGTCTTGGCATAAAATAATTCATAAACTTATTATCCCTTGCCCAAGTTAACATACTTAATCTTGTTGCCTCTATATTAGCTTTACAGTTATAATACATTAAAAGTCGTATAGCTGTTTTATAAGCATCTCTGATTTTATCAGGTCTTGCCATATAATATGCCACATACATAGGTTCTTGCATACCATAAACTCTTTTCTTTATTACAATACAGAACTTAGAAGGATCTTTTGTATATTCTGAAGTCTGTTCTCCTCCAATATCGATAGAGTCTATTCCAGCAACATATAAATCTTTTATAGGTTTTTTATCAGAAGTTAACCAAATAGGATGTTCTAATATATTAATTTTTCCATTATCGTTTGGAATCCATCTTACTCCTGATATATCTTCTCTATTTCTGGAACCCCCTTGTTTATATAAAAATTCTAATTCTCCTTTTTCTATATTTGGAGCTTCTCTCTATAGCCTTATTTTTGCAATTTGTTCTGCAATTAAAGTTTTATTAAATTTATTATCTCCTTCTAATGAGAAGGCTTCTTCTGCTGTAAAACAGAACTCTGCTTGGTATATTACTAAAGCCTTCGGATCTTTGGCTGCCATTCTGTTTCTTTCCCCTTCATAATATTCTCTACCCATAGTTAAATTAGTAAAACCTCTTTTATCCATATAGCCAGGTGCTCTTACTATTTTATGAGCAGGTAAAAAGAAAGCAGTTAAAGTTTCTTCTCCGTCTTGTGTAAAATTATGTCTAAAAGGCAAAACATTATAAACATCAGGAGTATAATAAATATCTCTTAATCCTTCAAGAGCTGGGCCAGAATCTCCTCCCGTTCCTCCAGCCTGTTTATATCCGAAAGTAGAGCCTTGTATTCCTATTAAAGCATCTCCTTGAATAAAAGCCTTTTTTAAATTAGGCCAAGATCCAGCCTCATCATATATCAAAGCATCGGTACGATAACCACGAATTTTAGAAGGTTTATCCGCAATTATTCCAATAATTTGAGACATCCAACCGCTTTCGATTTTTTGTCCATTAATCATTTTATAATGAGATGCTCTTTTTCTAAGCTGTGTGTCTTGTACCTATCTTAATTTAAAAAAGCCTCCATCAGTATAATCATTTAAAAAAGTTAAAGCGTTCCAAACCTTTTCTAGTGTTGGGGAAAGCTGTCCTTCACTAAAAGCAGATATTATAGTAGTAGAATCCCTTTTACAAGAATATGTATTAGCAGCTATAGCTGCGTTTATTTCTGAATAACCGACACCTCTGGCTTTCATTATAACCACATTCTTTCTTAATACTTTAGCCAATTCACAATAATGAAAAAATTCGTACTATGCAACAAAGAATCCTGGAAAATCCATTAAGCGACCTCCACCCGCTTTCTTTGCTGAAGTTAAGTCCATTAATTGGAAATAATTTAAAAAGAAATAGTGGTCACCTGTTACAGTATAACCATTTACAGTTAATCCATCTCTACAACGGGTATATTCTCTTGTCCAGAAATCAGCATATGCTTTAGTTCCTTTTGCATATTCACAATAATGCCCAGTTCTTTTAAAAGTATTTCTAGCTTCTGTAAACCACTCTGGATCAAAATCTAATCCTTGTGTATCGTTTATAGGTCTGTATCCAGTTAATTCATAAGAGCAGTTAACATCAAAGAAATCAATAGAATCAGTTGTTTTAAAATCCCAATTTATATTTAAATCTTTATGTTTTATTTCTGGAAGTTTGCTTTTAACTTCTTTTTCTATAACAGCTCCTTCTTTCTTTAATTCTTCAATTAATTTCTTCATAATCAAAATCCTACTGGAATAAACCCATCTTCAGCCTGTCCTCTAATAGTTGACTGTTCTACAATTTCTTTTTTAACTTGTCCTTCTAATGTTTTTAATTCTTCATTTACTTTAGAAAGATTAGCTATTTCGGTTTGCAAATCTTTTACTTTATAAATAGGTTTCCCTGTTTGTTCGTCTCTTTCTTGTGGGTCTACGTTATTAAAATAATCAATAAATCTATCAACTAATTGTTGAGCGGAATGTAACATTCTAATACTTCTGTTGCTTTCTTGTAGTTGCTTAAATTTTCTACAAGCCGCTCTAAACTTTGGATCATTGAATTCTTCTTCTGTTATTTTAGCATCTTTGAGAGCTTCCCTATGTCTTTCTTGCGGAGAATAATCTGAATAAACAGAATCCCATTGTATAGCAAGATAGATATAGGTAAACTCTCTAAATGCTCTTGTATGTTGTAATCCTTTAGGATCGTCTTTTGTTATATTCCTTTTATTTTCCATTAATTCACTAAATTCTTTTACTAATAGAATTTCAGGAACATTTAATTCAATTTTTCCATTAACATTATTATAAAGGAATATTTTATTTATCATTGTTTTTATTTTTTAAATGCCATTCCGCCGCAGGCTTTCTTTTTAGCTGCTTTTCCGCCACAAGCTTTTTTAACACACTTACATCCAACTTTTCCTCCTCTTCTGAAGAAATAAGGTTCATAACCTTCCCTGCAAGGGCTTTTTAGACTGTTTATATAATTTAATTTCATTCCATGTCTTGCTTTTGCTTTTCTTTTCGCTTTAAACTCTTCATAGAGTTTTTTCATCCCTTCTTCGCCTTGTTCTTTCACAAAAGTTTCTAATTCTTTTTGAGTCTTTGCTCCGCTTTTTTCTACTAAGAATTTAGCAAATTCCTACTTTTCTTTTTCTTGGCTAGATGATTGTTTGCTATCTAGTTGTCCTCCTTCTTGATATTTATTTAATATTCCACCTTGTTGTGCACGTTGTACATTCAACTGAATCTGATTCTGATTTTGCCTCTCTCGAAATCTTGTAAGATCCTCTTGAGTTTTGACAACCGAGTTAGCAGGAGACAATCTAGTACTTGATCCAAATCCTGAGGCAAAACCATTGCCATTAGATAGGTAGCCCATACTGCCCTATCTATTTGAGGTAGGCTGATTATAAGGCTAATATGGCTAAGTACCGAAGTTGGTAGGCTAAGTACTGAAAGTAGTAGTAGGCTAAGTACTGAAAGTAGTAGTAGGCTAAGTACTGAAAGTAGTATTAAAAGTATTATTAGATGTAGTAGTAACTGGATTAGAGTATCCGTTAATATTAGCATTCCATTGTGCATAATTATTATCAAAATTACGCTAAGTATTAGCCTCTCTGTTTATCCTATTAATATTTTCCCACAAATCTCTTTTATCTCCTCCTATTCCAAAGAGGCCCTTTCTGTAAGTTCCTTTTACATTAAGTAGGTTTTCTAAATCGCTTGTCTTCCCTCTTAAATAATCAAGTGGATTTCCTACACCTTTCCATCCAAGATGCCTAGCAATGTTGCTCATAGTTGCAAAATTTCGTTCATTGCTCATTCCCCAAACATTAATAAGATCATTAACGTTATTAACATCGTTAAATTCGTCTTTACCGTATTCAGATAATGTATAATAAGGATTTGCAAATGAAGGGTTCTGAACATTTTGAGAGTTAGTATAGGATGTAGTACCTGCCTAAGATATATTGTTTAGCCTCGTTGTTTTCGATGTTTCTGCATCTGGGAGATCCTTTACAGTCCAGTTATTCCCCCATAAATCTCCAAATATATCCTTGTTTCTATTAAGTATTTGCTGCTATTCTCTTGATAATTCATTCCAGCCCTTATCATTTATATATTTTATCAAATTACTTATGGTGCTATATTGAACTTTTCCAAAACTATTTGGTAGGTTTGTATCCCAATCTTTAAACTTGTCACTTAACCCAAGCCCAGTAAACATATTCATTATTCTATTATGGAGATCTTTAGTATCAATTCTGTGCTATTTTGCCCAGTTACTATACTAGCCCCTTCCTAGGTTATTGAGTAAAGGGTTAGAAGAACTATTATTATTCCAATCTTCCCAAAAATTTAATCCTTTATATCCCCCATCACCTTTAGTAGGGGCACTATATGTATTATCTTGCAATCGACGGTTATTAGAGCCTCCATACTAAAATCTTCTTATAAATCCTCCATTCTTATAATATTTAGGCAATAGTCCTCCTGTTCTATAGGCAGGTTGCCATTTTTGCAACGCTATGTCCCAATTAATTCTTTTATTTTGTTTATCGTATACTTTGCCTTCTTTTTGGTTATAATAAGCTCCATCAGGTAAAGCTACTTCTTCCCATTTATTTTTTCCAGTTTGAACTTTTATCATTCTATTTCTTAATTGTTGTGTTTGTTGCGGAGTAAATCCTGCTGTAACTTGTGATTGTGGATATTGCTATCCTTGATATAAATTATAAGGAGTCCACCCGTATTGTTGATCATTAACAGGTTTTCTAAACAAAACTCCTCTGTTTCCTTCTTGTGCGTATCCGTTAATAGCATGTATTAAATCTTGATAATCTCCACTTGTTCCTAATATTCCGTTTCCGTATCTTCCTTTTATTCCAGCAATCTTTTCTATCTGTCTTTTATTTCTTCTGAGATATTGCCAAATAGATTCACTATTTTTATTCCAATAATCTAACGAAGAACCCATATTAGCATATACCATATTCATGAATCCTTTAGTAAGATCTGATTGTGGATGGGCATATAAGTAATCAAGAAGGGTATCATAATCTTTAACATTGCTGTTATTTAACATTTTATCATTTACTAATTTAAACGGCGCTGTTAAAGGACCCTGTTGTTGATTATTTTGTTGCTGATTAACGTTTTGATAGTTTTGGTTATTCTATCCCTAAGAAGGTTTATTTATATTTATTAAATTTCTCAAAGCGAAATTATCTGAGCCATTATAGAAGCTGTCCCAACTATTTCCATCTTTAGTAATTCTATTTTTAGCTTCTTGTAAAGCCTGATAAGTGTTATTTCCTAATAAACCATCTACAGCCAAAGATTGGTATCCGCCTGTTTTTCCTAAATATTCATTTAAAGCAGATTGTAATTTCTTAACAGATTCTTTATCATTAGTCATTCCAGTAAAACCAAATTCAGAAGAAGCTTGGTTATACATATTAGTATAAGTAGATACATGTGGCTGATTAGAAGATGGATTAGAAGATTGTTTAGAAGATCTTACTCTTATAGAACTATTAGAATTATTTCTTCTGGAAGATACCTGTCTATTATATCCATAATTTTTATTTAAATAATCAATATATATACTTGGCACATCTACCCAACCAGAACCAGTTTTATATACCCATTTGCCTGATTGTTTTTTTACAGTATAAGATTGATCTCCTAATTTTACTTTTATTGTTCCATTACTTTGTGTTCTAATTGTTGGATTATTGTTTCTATTTGAAGAAGCTGTTTGAGAATTATTTCCATTTAGAGAGGCAATTGCATTTTCTAACTAATTAATAAGATTTTGATCTTTTATATCATATATCATATTAGCATCCATATGATTAGACATCATCGTCCATTTTCCATTTCTTTTAGTATATATTTCATCTCCCTCATACCAAGGTCTATCCAATCTTACCTCATCAGGTTTGACAGAAACTATTTCTAAACCATTGATTCGGCTTCCTCCTTGCAATTTCTATATCATAATTTAATAAGGTCTTTAGTATTAAAAATAGCTTCTTGAAGCTCTTTAGTATCTGTAAACCATCTACATCTAATACCTTTTAATACATCTTTTCCTTCTTTAGTTTTTATAATAGAACTTTCTTTTCTTACAACAATCATTTTTGGTTTATTATCTATATCCTATCTTACCTGAACTATATCACCAGGAAGAAAGAATGTTTTATCTTCTGTAAATTCCATATTTATTGTTTCTTTAAATTATTAAATCGTTCGGTCAACCCTTCGTTTATTGTAACTATTACTCTATTTTCATTTACAAGAGCAAGTCCTTGTTTATAAAAAGGAACAGGAACTTCAGACATCTTGGTATACATAATAGTATCTCCAGGTCTTATGTATTTAACATCCTGCCCAATTTCTTGAACAACTGCTACTCTTATTATATTTTCTTCTTCTTCTATTTCTCCATTATCAGTATTTTTATAAGTAGGTTTCTGTCCACCTAAATCTATAATTATACCCGAATCAGACTTTACTATTCTTTGAAATGGATTTTCAGAAAAAGGTTTTACCAATATATAGTTAAGGATTGGCATTATTTCTATCTTATCTACATTGTCATTTATCTGCTGTGCAAATTCATCCAACTTTGTTGAATGCTCATTGAATCTTTCTACATATTCATCTACTGCATCATTAAATTTATTTACAGCTTCTGTCTGTAATATATCTTCTGCATTTTTGCCATTTAATGTAAAATGCTTAGCATCTGTATCTATGCCCACAACTGAGCGGGCTAACTTTTCATTTGAGTTTAAGTTTACTCTTACATTATCCATAATCATTAATTTTATTTAGGCCAATATTGGCATTTTTCGTCTTCGATTGTCACTTTTGCTTTTATAATGCAACCACATTTGTTACATATTCTTGTTTTTAAAAATTTAGTATTATGAGGACAATCTTTACATATCTTTAATCTAGCTTGAGCAGTATCTGAATGGTAATTACGCCAGTTACGCCAATTACCAAGTATTATATTATATATCTTATGTAGAAATTTTCTTACCATTTGTGTGCAGGACAATAACTAGATTCATTAGAAACTCTCCATTTAATGGAGCAGCCGCATCCTCTAAAATATCCGACTTTTGGCTTTCCACTTACATCTCCTGTTTTTGGGTCTAACCATAAACTAGAATTACATGTGCCCCCGTTCCTTGAAGAATATATGGGGCAATTTTTACATATTTCCAAACGTTCTTGTTTAAAATTTTCCATAATCAATATTCTATCTGTTTATATTTATCTTCTTGTTGTTCATGTATTAATTGTTTTCTATAATGTAATAACATCTTTTCTACTTCTTTTTTTAAATATTCACAATGGTACAATGTGTTATTTCCATCATGATCATAGTGATTTATTATTAATCCTTTTATGTTAAATTCTGGATGGATTTTTTGTAACATCCAGGCATAGGTAGATAATTGTAATTGGTAATGGTTAAAATTAATATCATCTAAATTATTAAGAGGATATTTCATTTTAGAAGTAGTTTTTGTAACAGAATTATAAAAACCTTTTGTGTCTATTTTTTTATTAGTTTTATGGTCTATTATAAATATGTCATTGCCGTTTTTTACTATTAAATCTACTTGCCCTGCTATATGTAATATTCCATCATTAGAATCTCTATAAATTAGATATTCTGGATATACACCATTTTCTAAATCCAATTCTGAATAATCCTTCTTACAAGAAAATTTTCCTCCTATACCGAATTTTTTTAAATCCACATTATCTCCGCCTTTATAAAATTGGTGTTCTAATTCAGAATGTATTTTAGTTCCTCTTTCACAGGCTTCTCTATTAGTTTCTTCCCACTGGTCTAAAATTTCTTGTTTAACTTTCTGAAACTCTTTCTCATCTACATCATTAGCCAATAGAAAACCCTCTGGGACAACATGGGTAGACAATAAAGATTTTTTTTCTGTCTTCCACAAATCTTTAGGCATTATTTGTTCTAATGCTTTATAAGAAGACCAGAAATCTTTATCAAAAGGTTGTGCATACTTATCAATTAAAGTAGTTACAGATATATATTTAACATCTGGATTCTTTATATTAAAATAAGTATGTGTTGAATCCACAAAAGCCACATCTCCATTTTGTTTATCAATTTTAACATTTTTCATATTTATAAAAATTTTTTATTAATTCATTAATCATTTATTTTCGATTTTAGTAACCGCTATTTTGGTTATTCTAAATATATTGATATATTTAATAAAGTCAAAATTTATAATTAGCAAATTTAAAATTTATATATATGGAAACACAGTTTAATAAAATTTTCAATGCAATAAAAGCCAAGAGTGGCATAAAAATTAAGAAAGCAAACAAAGGAAAGTTTACAGATTATTGCGGAGGAAAAGTAACAAATGAATGTATAAATAAAGGATTGAATAGCAGTGATCCTGCTGTTAGAAAAAGAGCTAACTTTGCTAGAAATGCTAGAAAATGGCAACATAGCAAAGGAGGACCTTTACATTCATTTAAATTTACCCCAAATCATGTTATGGACAGCAATCCAAATTTAGATAATATGTCCAATAAAAAAAGAAAATATCAAAATGGAGGAGATACTCCAAAACTAAATTGGGGAGAACTATTGGGAGATATAAAGAATACTTTTGGAGATTTTAATAATTATTTGTCTACAAGTGGAAAAGGAAGCGATTTATTAAGCGGAGCTGCAAGTGCTATTATGGGAACTGTTTAGGCTTATAAAGAAAAAGAATCTCTTGATAAAGCAGTAGAAAAAGCCAAAATGTCTGATATGCAAGAACTGAATTCACAAGTTCGCCAAATGTCTTCTTAGTATGGACAAAAGTTCAAACAACTTTTAGAAGGTCTAGGACAAGTACTTGGAGAAAAAGTAAATAGCGGTTCAATAGCTTCACAATTTCTTGGATCTTTAGCTACTAAAGGCTATGCTATGGAACAACGTAATAATATTAATAATATGGCCAACCAAGCTTCAATTAGAAATAATTAGATAACAAATAATAAAGTAGGTAATAGTTTTTCTTCATTTATCAGTTCTTTAGGAGGAATGTTTTAGGATTATATGGATAAGAAGGAAATGGAAAAACAGAAACAGTATGCAAATTCTATGACCTTGTCTCCTCCTTTAGATCAGAACGGTTCTCCAAGTTTCAATTTAGCCAAAAATGATCTAGGTACCCCTTAGCCTTTAGGACTTAAGTATAAAGAGTTAAATTTTAGTAATATAAAATAAGATAATTATGGAATATACAACGCAAAATTTATTTACGGAATATGAACCCTTTTCTTCTGGGAACGAAATAAATTTAAATACTCTATATAATAATACTCCATATATTAATATGGATGAGTATTTAAAATATTATGGTTATAGAAAAAATAGTTCTACTAATACTAATAATACAGAAAACTTTTTTAATAGAACAGGTGCTTCTGGAGAATAGTCTCCTGATTCATCTGTTGTTCCTGCTCAGGGATAGTCTTCTTAGTAGTCTTCTTATACAATAGACCCTAAAGATGCTAATCTGCCTTTAGATGAATTACTAAGATAGGAAGGTGTACATTTTAGAGTGTCTAGCCATAGAAGATCTTTGGCATAGAATTCCAGATTCCCTTCTGGAAAAAATAGTTGGCACGTTAATAGTGATTGGGCTTGGGATATAGTTCCTAATGGAGTATCTTGGGAACAATTTAAAAGAGAAATTTATGGAAATCCTAGAATAGTAAATTGGTTAAGAATAGAAAGACAAGTTAATTCTAGAACTAGAAGAAGGCTTGGAATAATCGATGAAACAAGACCAGAAGTTATGAAAAAAACTGGAGCTACTGGTCCACATTTACATGTAGGTCCTGATACTTGGGCTATACAAATGTTTGAAGAGTATATGAAAACCCCGTCTAGATGGGGAGGAACTGCTGATATGATTAATAGAATAAATCAAAGTTCTCAAAGCCAAGGCTCTCATAATGGAGCATAGTCAGCAGAACAACCTAGATCTTCTAATGGAGGTAATTATATAAGAATAAATAAAGCCAATAAAACATTAACGGTTTATGATTCTAATAATAATGTATTAAAAACATATCCAGTATCTACTGGAATAAATCCTGGAAATAAACAAAGACAAGGAGATAATAGAACTCCTGAATCCAAAGACAAACCTTTCTATATAGAATAGATATAGGATTCTTCTTCTTGGAGACATAACTTTAATGATGGAAGAGGAAATATTCCTTCATATGGAAAATGGTTTATGAGATTAGGTGGAACAGGATTTAGTGGAATTGGAATACATGGTGCTGGAGACAATGATGCTTATATTGGAAAAACAGGAGAAGGTTATAGATATGGAAGTGAAGGATGTATTAGACTAAGAAATGCTGATATAGAAGATTTATACAGATATGTTAAAGTAAAAACTCCTGTATATATAAATAGAAAAGGTGGAATATTAAAAGCAGAAGGAGGACAAACTTTAACTATAAACGGACAAGAAGTTTAGGATTATATCCCTCCCGAATTATTTAAGAAAATAAATAGTTACGGAAAAAAATTTACAGAAAAGGAAATAAACAGGGCCCTTTATACAGTAGGTTATTTAATGCATAAAGGAGGTTTTTCAAAAGACTAGGCTATAGCCCAAGTAGGAATTTTCTTAGACGAAAATAGGTGTGATCCTTCTAATTATATGAAGGCAGAAAAAAGTAGACAAGGAGCACCTGGAACAAGGGGATATAATGAATACGGTGCTGGAATTTCTTCTCTTACGGGAGAAACAAAAAAAGAATATTTAAGATCTTCTGGTTTAAGTCCCGATACTATTGTAGAAGACCTTCCTTTAAATACTCAATGTGATTTAATTATAAATGCTTCTAAGAATGGGTCTCTTTCTTAGTATTACAATATATTAAGAAAATGTAATAACTATGATCAGGCTTCTTCTGCTGCTTATTTAATAACTGCAGGAGTAGGTCATTGGCAACAAGGTAATTGGACAACGGCTCCTACATTATAGGCCGCTGAATAGGCTTCTTCTAGAATTGGTCAAGCCAATGATAGAAGATATAGACCAAGTGCTTATCATAGTAATAGTTTTCAAAGAAGATATAATATAGGAAAAACGTTGGGAGATATTTTTGATTACTATATTAAAACTAATTAGTATAATCAATTTTTTAATTTTTAAATGATGTTTAATGATAGCAGTAAATAATTTTATAAAAGACAAACCTTTAGTTGTAGATAGTTTAGATTCTATTCCTTTTTTTAATAGACATATAAGAAAAGGTCAAGAAGGAATGTAGTTTAACCAAAATGTTTCTTTTAATAAACCTTATCAACCTGTATATGTTCCTAGTAGTATAAACTCTAATGTTATTAAATACAGTTATGATAATTCTAGGGTTAATGGAGAAGATTTGGGAATTGATCATATATCAGATTCTGGATTGCCTGTAGCTCAGGCCAATACACCAGAAGTAGATTTTAATAGGGATAAACAAAATTATGATCAATAGCCTACTCAACAGCAAGGGACTCAATAGCAACCTGAACAACCGACAGTTAGTGAAGGCGGAGTAAGCACTTTTGAAGTAGGAAGTATTCCATCTAATATATTATCGGAATTAAATAATGTAAAAAGATTAGATATGAGAGATATACAGAATGCCGTAAAAACTGTATGGTATCTTGTTAATAAAGGAGGTTTTTCAAAGGTTCAAGCAGTGGCTCAAGTAGGTGTATATCTGGATGAAAATAGATGTAGGCCAGAATCTTACATGAAGGCAGAAAAAGCAGGTAATGGTTCTAGTTTTGCCACTGGAGGAAATGGAAATAAGTATGGAGCTGGTATAGCATCTCTTACAGGTTCTACTAAATTCCATTATTTGGAAGCCGCAGGTCTTCCTGATACTACTAAAGTAGAAAACATGTCATTAGAACAACAATGTGATATGATAATTAAAGCAACTCGCAGTAGTAAATATAGTCCTTACTTTAATATTTTAAGACAATGTAAAAACTTAGAAGAAGCTTCCGCAACTTCCTTCTTTATTACTTCTGGAATAGGTGGCTGGCAAAACGGAAGATGGTCATCTCCTCCTACTTTACAGGCTGCTAGACAAAGAGCTGAAGCAGTAGGAAATGCTAATGATAAAAGATATGGATATAGTAAATACCATCATGGCGGATTCGATAGGAGATATAATATGGCAAAAGCCTTGCTTAAATTAATAGACTATTTAGAACAAAATAAAAAATGATAAAAAAGTTTCAACAAGGAGGAAATAAATGGATACCTTCTAATGTTCCAGAAGAATATAAGCCCTCTTCTATGCCAACGGGAGAACATGTAGTATCGCCGGTACATGTCTCCCATAGTAGTAATCCTAATAGACATCATGAAAGATAGAATAGGAGATAGAATAGGAGATGGAATGGGAATAATAGAAGAACAACTAATAATAGGCCAACTGCTTTAAATAATGGCACTCATTCTATTGAAGAAAATTTTACTCTAGGCAAAACACCTATTACAATTAATAATTATAGACCTTCTAGATACGTTGTAGATGGTGAAGAATCTAGAGAAGCGGATTTATCTGGAGTAGATATAGAAAGAAATCCTACCGAATATAATAAGGTACATGGAGAGTTGCTAAAACAGATGTATCCAGAATGGGGAACTAATCCTATGGAATATATAGATTAGTTGGCTCAGTTTTATACAAAAAATCAAAGAAGTAATTTGTAGAACAAGCCTGCTAATGAAGATGAATTAGACAGCTATTACAATTCTTATAGAAATTTTAGAAACACTTTAATTAGTATATATGAAAAACATAAAGGAGATTCTAAATGGATAAACGATGATGGTTCTCCTACTAATTATGCTTTATCTCAGGCTCTTTAGGGAGAGCACTTTGGAGCCGGGACTAGTTTTAGTAAAGGTATGAGGCAAGCGGGTATAGGAGTTACAGCGGCTTTAGGAGCAGCTGCGGCTCCTGCCATTGTCACTGCTGTAGGTGCAACAGGGGCTGTTCCTTGGGCTGCAAAAAATATAGCCCTTCCTTATTTAGGCGGAAGAGTTGTAGATGAAGGTTCTAGATTATTAACTGGCAATACTTGGGGACAAAATATGTCTAATGGTTTGTAGAGTTTAGGTTTGAATCAAGAATGGTCTGATATTATAGGAGAATTTAGTAATCCTGCTTATTGGACAAACTATGGAAAATTGGCTGGAAACGTTGTAAATGGAATAAATAGTTTTCTTCAATTTTCTAATAACGCAAGAACAAGAGCAACAGAAGTGGCTTTAAGAACAAGTCCTGGTTCAAATGGTTTACAAAATATTAAGAAAGGTCTTAAAGACACTCCTTTTAGAAGAAAACTGGCTGTAGGAAGATACATTCTTACTGGAAAACAAACAGGGTCAAAAGGTTATAGTAGGTCTTTATATGTTCTTGATGAGCCAACAGCAGATGGGAGTTATTTTTATTATGGCGGATTTGACAAGCCTTTAACTACAGAAAAGAATGATCTTATAGACGCCTTTTTATATAATAAAGAAATAGATCCAATGTTTGGTTTAAGAAGAGTAGGCAGAGGAGAAAATGATTTAGGGATGCACAGGTCTTATGTTGAAAAAACTTACCCTTCTAAAATAAATGATATACCAGTCTATGAAACTCTTCCAGAATCAGAATCTATTTATAATACGGTTCCTTATCATGATCAAACCAATGTAAGAACTACATCTGATGTTAGTTCTGATCTTGTAATAAGAGCCCCTCGTTTTACAGCTAGAGGAGTAGGAGATGTAGATGTAGGAGGTTTTAGATTAGAATTAGGTGAATCTAATAATGGGATTCCACTTGTTAGAAGTTAGGATATATGGAAATTTTAGCCACAAGAATATTTTAAAAGATGGCTGAAAGAGGATTCTCCTTGGTACCTGAAAAAAATATTAAAAGGTGGATTAAAAATTGTAGATAATTCAGGAACTCCTGTAATTACAAGAACTCCTTGGTATGAAGGATATTTAGAAAGAGTGCCAGAAGTTCCTAACTTAAGAGTTGGAGCTGAAGGGCCTAAAGAAAGATATTATTCTGGAATGCCAAAAACCAAAATACCTATATATGAAGTAAAATATAAATATCCAGAAAGGCCTTTTAATTTGAACGAACTATTTAAATAATAAGTGATAAAAATATGGGAAAAATAACAATTAATAAAGATACCTATGATAATTTAGCAAATATTGTTAAAATAGCAGGGTTGACTCCAGAGCAGGTTTTAAAAAATTTAGAGCTTTCTCCTTAGGTTTCTAATAATAAAGTGCATCTTACTTATACTGGAAAAGGCATTCGTAGAAAAGAAAGATTTGAAGAAAGAGACAGGGCACGTAGACTTCTTCCTATTAATAGTAATCTTGTGGGAAATAATCACGTATCAACAAAATATGAAAACCCCATACATAAATTAGAAAACTAGTTAGACCCTCTTCCTATAAGGGACGGAGATAAAGAGGAAAGAGAGGCTTATCAAAAACAAGAATCTGATATATATAATTATATAAATAATTACAATCAAAAATTTGATATTCAAAATTCTCTTTCTTTCCATCCAGTTGATGAAAAATCCAATCATCTATATCCCTTAAGAAATGAAAAAGGAGAAGTAGTAGGTGTAAGGCCTTTTGATCCTGCATAGGATTGGACATCGGCTTCTCCTAAAGAAACACCTTTAAGTGGTGTTGACCCTTTTGCAAAATTTTATGTTGAAATGGTTGCTTTAGGAAAGCCTTTACAATGGCTTGGTAGAGGAGTGCAGTGGGGATTAGCTAAGACAGGTAACCAATGGGCTAGAAATCAAATAGCAGGTAGAGCATTTAATAATGCTGCTAATGAAAGTTTTGGGCTTTATGGACAAAAACCTTTAACTGGATATGTTGCAGAAACGCGGGTTCCTACTCAAGAAAATTTGTATGCTGCATCTATAGTTGATGATGCTAATTATTTTGATAATTTTGTTTCTTTAAATTCTGATTTACCAAAACCTACTAATGGTAATAGTCTTATAGCAGTAAGAAATAGTGTGAAGGCATCACAAAAGGCAAGTTCAGATATAGCAAAGATGAATATGTATCATGATGAAAATGTTGCTGAATATAATAGAGCCACTGGTTCTAATGTTAAATCTGTACCATTTAGAGAAAATACTTTAGGACTACAAACTAAAATATTGCCAGATGATGAATTTAATGCAACTATGTCAAAAAAGAGAACGAATTCTCCTAATGACGATGTTAGAAATATAGGAGGACTTTATTCTTCTGAGGATAATATGATATACTTAAGACAAAAAGGCAGTCCTTCTGGTGCTTACCATGAGCATTTGCATGCTCATAAATATGGTGTAACTAATCCAGAAGTAACTAACTGGAGGATTAGTCAGCTTATTGATGAAGATACGTATAATAGTATACCTCCAAGATTGAGGAAATATTATTTAAGTGATGTGGAATTCCCTGTACATTTAAGACAGCAAGGTGAAAATATGGGAATTGAAGTAGGCCAAGAATTTCCAGGAGAAAAAGCGTTTGATGAAATATTTGAAAATGCTAATACTAGTGGGACTAGTGGGGCTGCATATTATGCTGCTGAAAGTTTAAGAAATAATTATTCACTAGAAAGAAAAAAATTATTTTGGAAAGCTTTAAATGGGACATTATTTGGTGGAGCAGCAATAGGTACAGGAGTTTCTATACTCGATAACAACAAAGTTAAATATTATTAGTATGGAGGATAGCTCTCCAGAATATTTCAATCAAGAAGATTTCAAAAGAATCTGTCTAAGATTTTTAAAAAGACAAAAGGAATTATAAATAGACAGATTGAAAGAAGGAATTTTGAAAACGGAGGATGGAGAGACGCATTATAGGAAACTTGGTGGGAAGAGCCAGAAACTGAAGAAGAAGAATTTGAGATGGAAGAACCAGAAGAAGAGGAATCCAATATTTCAATTAATGGCATTCCTAAATCTAGATTTAACAGATTTAATAATTCTTTTTAGTATAATGATTATTTTAACCATCCAAAAACTAATTTTTATTAAAACGAAAAAAGCCTGGCAATCCGCCAGGCTTCTTTTATTTTACACTAATCTCATTTAATTTATCTTGCCAATCTAAAAACCATTGCTCATTCTCAAGGTGAGCAGATCTTACTTGAGTGTCAAATTGTTTTACTTTATCTAATATTTCTTTTGCCTCAAGTATCTCTTCTAGTTCTAACCTATGTTCTTTCATTGTTTAAATAGATCCCCTCCTAGGAATCGAACCCAGTCCATCGCCTTCAGAGGGCCACTGATTTCGGCTTTCATCTTTAAAGATGTCTAGACTTTCGCATCTCCACCATCGTGGAGCAGAATCGTTAAGTCGTTCACGCTGCACACTTTTAAGTTGCTTGCGCCCTGTCACCAAAAAGGCTTCCAAGTCCATTAGATTCTGTTTTCATTAGAAGTTTATGTATTATCCTTCTATGCTCCTTCTATAAAATTTATATCCGCCAGCTACTGTTTTTTGTTTACCTGAACAGCATCTACTTATTCCAGTTCTTATATTTTCTACTGATGTTCCTAAATGTAATTCATTAAAAATATAATTAGCGGCTTCTACAGTAGTTGAAAATTCTTTTGTATTTCCTTCTAAATCTGTCATTACTATTATATCTTTATGTGTTTTTACTATTGAATTAATTAAAGAATTTCTAAAAGAAAGTTTCTTTCGTGCTTCTACTATTCCTATTTCTCTTACAGTGTTCATTATTAAATCTACATCTTCTTTTGGCAAAGAGGAAGCTTTTCTTACTATTGCAGTTCCTTTACCTTTGGAAGAAAAATTTTCTGTTTGAGAATGACAGTTTGGACAAAGTAATTGAAGGTTTTCTATTCTGTTGTCATTATTTATTCCATTTAAATGGTGGAGTTGTAAACTTAAAGGTTTACCTTGCCATTCGGAAATTCCACAACAGGCACATTTATATTTAAATATCCCTTCTTTTACTAACCTTTCTTTCAACTTGGTTCTATTATAATTAGAATCTTTAATTAAAACCTCATTTAATTCTAAAGGCTTTATTGTCTTATTATAATAATTTTCATTCTTTTTTGTAAAGGAAAGATTTAATTTTTCCATTCTTTCTTTTACAATTCTATTTCCCCAAGTATTTCCGTTAGTAGAATATCCTACTGTTCTAAGTACATCTGAAATACAAGAACTATTTTTAATAAGTTCTATAAATTCGCTATCGCTAAGTAAATCAATTTTATTAACCATCGTTATATAAATTTTAAATAATTAAGAGTCAGCTCATGCAACCATACACCAGAGGGGAATTATTTAATAATTAAAGACTTTCTAATTCTCTTATCTCTTTTTCTTTAGAAGAAAGTTCTGCAATAAGGGAATCATATTTTTGATTTAGTGCAATTAAAGATTGTTCTCTCTCTTCAATTTGATTTGATAGAACATTTAAAGATTCAACTATTTCTTCTCTTCTCTTTTCAATTTCTTTTACTTTATCCTTAACTAAATCATTTATAATTTCAGTCATTCCATCTATTACTAATAATGGTCTTTCTTTATAAACGTTTGAAACGTCCATGTCTTTCGACAATTCTTCAAAAGCCTTAACAAAGATGTCATCAGGGACTTGTTTAATCCACTCTTCAAATGCTTCCTTTTCTTCAACGGAATCTGTCTTAATTTCTTTGCCATCAATAATTAGTTTTGTTTTTCCATTTATAGATTCAAAATAAATTGAATTTGCGTTTAACATTTTTTCTAAAAGTTTTTCCATATTAATGTGTTTTATAATTACAATTTAAATATATAAATTATTATATATAAGTGCAAGTTAAAATCTGTTAAATTTCTAAATCTTCATTTTCTTCTTTTTGTTTTTGTTGTTGTTGAAGAAGAATTTGTATTTGCTTCTCTAAGTTTGCAATCTTATCTTCTGTTGCCTTTTGAGACTCTTCCATATTATTTATTCTAGCTTCATGGGCTATAATTGCTTCACAAACAGCTTTATTATAAAGAGCAAAATTAAATATTTTTTCATCTCTATATACTCCTGTTTCTATATCTTTAGAAGCTGTCTTTATAACAGTAAGATAGCCGAGATTAGAAAGAGATATATTGCATCTACTTATAGTGGATGTTGGCATATTAATTTTGTCTGATATTTCTGTAAGAGAATAAGTAGTATTTCCGGTTTCTCCATTTTTATACAAATGTTCCTGAATGGAAGCTAAATAAGATTTCTCTGTAAAGGATGTTCTTTCATCATTTAAGAAATCATAAGAGAATACTTCAAACTTTTTATAAGGATCAAATGTATAAACATGATGCCTCGAATTTGTTTTATCTACATGAATGTATCCAGCTGATTCAAGTGCTTTGATACATTTTCTAATGGTTGGTGCTGATGCTCCACATTTCTTTGCTATTGATTCGTGGGATGGAAAGCAAGCTCCTGTATCTTTATTTTGAAAGGATTTGATTGCTAAATAAACTAATTTATCCTTCGGTGTTAATCCTTCCATATGGGGAAGTTGTATATGTTGCCCTATAGTTTGTTTTTCCATAAGTGAGAAAAAATTTAAAAATTATTATTCCTATTATTATTAATATATTAGTGGTAAGTAATTTTCCAAAATTTTCGTACCTATTCCCAAATTTTTCGTACTCTGGAATTGCCATTAAAGTTTGTAAATTTTATGATGAAATTTTTTAAGATGGAGAATATTAATTTTATGATAGCATATTGTTACTATCTTTATATTTTTGGGTTGTCCCATATTTTTCGTACCTCATCCCAAATTTTACCTCTAACTATACTTACTATACTATTTAACTATACTTACAGCCCGAAAAAATTTTTTTAAATTTTTTATTTTCTAAATTTTAAAATTTTTATTTTTAAAAATTTTATTTTTGAAATTTTTAAAATTTTTTTATTCTGAAAATGGGAGTAGACCACGCCCAGACCCGCCCCCCTTATTGAGTTTAAAACTCAAAATAAAATAATTATTCACTTTTAAAACTTTATTAAAATGAAAGACTCAAAAGAATTAGAGAAGATTGCAAAGAAAGTGTTCGGTTCAGCAGATGTAAACTCAGGTCTACCTGAGAACTTCGTCGGCGAGTTGCAAATTACAGCCTACGGGGATATTACTCCCGCAGGTACGGATTCTTCTTGGTTGCCCGTAACCGTACGGGACGAGGAGAATACGGAATACCAAGTAAATGTTGCCAAACTATGCCGTTTAAACGGCTCTTGGGGCAGCACTAAGGTAACGAAAAGGCTCGAAGCACTTTTTACCGCAATCGATGCTAACAAAGCATCGGCGAGCATTGACTCCTATAAGTGGGAGCCAGCGAAAAACAGTAAGGGCGAGGAGTACATAAGAAAGTCGTTGAAAGGTAGCATTAATCTTGGCTAATAAAATGGGGGGTAAAACCCCCACATTGTTTTGTATTCATGGTTCAATCCAGTCTGATATCCTTACTGACGTTGATACAGGTAGGACTTTTGTATGTTCTAACATGTTGACGTTCGAAAGGAAGGAAGGCTGGTTCATGTGTAGGCCACTCACTCACCCTGAGTACGATGTGGCTATAGTTCGCTTTTTGTGGAAAGACGAGGATTTATCTTAATCCTCGTTTTTTCCACAATTCTCATTTTTAATAAGTTTTAAGTGTAAAAAAGAAGTTTTTGGATATATGCAGGATTCGTATGTTGTATATACTGTTCCTACATCTATCCTACAATATAAAAATCAAAATATTCCTCCAAAATGATAAGTGGAGTCTCTTAAATTATCACCACATTTAAAATTGCTTTAGTGAGATGTAGTAACTGAGGGGGAATTTGACTTTAAACTCCTACACTGGTCCCTTTGAAAAGGGATAAGGGAAAAGTACTTTATTCGCCAGGGGTAGGTCGTTTCAATGTGGAGTAACGAATATCCACTACGTCTGAGTGTATACCAAGGTCGTTCCTTGGCGTCGAAATGTGAGAAGTTGTCAGCTCACTACGTCTGTGTTTGGGTCGTGACAAAGACCGATCTTGTATGTTTCTGAGGGAAATGAACATATGGTGCAGGGATTAGGAATGCCTGTCAGTGGAGTACCTGAAAGCTCCACAACTTTTTTGTCTAACTTAATAAAAAAATTTCCGTTATGAAAAAAGAAGCTAGAAGACCACGATTTACATACGGTCACGGTATAAACGGTGTGGATATCCACTTAGATTTGGTGGAAATATACCACATCATTAATATTAGTTCAAACCTGAAAGAAGACGATAACCATCGTCTGTCTCAATGTGAAAAGATGATAAGTAATTTGGGTCAGAATCTCGCAGTTCTACTCAGCTTACAAGAAAACGAAGCAAACAGCGTATTCTCCCCTCATCCAGAGTGGGCGAATCCTGATAACAATAAAGAAGAAGAGTATTAGAACTCTTCTTCTTTCCACAGTTTCCAAAACTTTAAGGGTTGTGAAAGTCGGTAGTGGGACTAACACATAAAAACAGAAAGAAGTCCAGATAGGATGAGCACTCACTACTCCACTCCTTTCCATTATTGAGAGGCAGATTGTGGGTTGAACCACAAGATTAATCGAGGTGGCGACGTTTTCCTGCAAACGATGTGTCAGGTGCATGCTGGTATGTATAGAAGAAAATCCAGTCCTTTGGTTAGTTAAACGGAGGCAATTAACCATCATAAAAGGTAGGTCAAGCCTTTAATTTTTTTGTCTAACTCTTAATTTCATGCTATATGATAGAGATGCCAAAAGAAAGGATCTTTGTTTATGCTAATGATGGCCATTTGATCGAGGTCATCGAAAGGCCTATGAAGTAGATCCAAAAAATATTGAAGGTCTTTATCCGTTTCTTCCTTTATTACTCATAAGAAACGGGGATTGTGGTCAGCCGCTGGTTCGGGTGTTTTTCTTGGCTACCACACGTCCACTTTACCAGGTGCGATTGTAAGTGTGCTATTGGTACGCACAAAGGGCTGGAAGGAGATGCCTATTGAGGGGTGATAACCTATTCTCCTTATTATGTTAAACTTTTAATCAATCAATTAAGAGGTTGTGGGTTCATCCTACTTATAGACTAGTTCTATATTCAAAACCCTCTTTATGTCAATTTTTCTTTTTTTCAATTTAAGAGTAGGCGGTTGTGCTTTGGTCGGTATAGCTGCTGAAAAGGATTACAAGAAATGACACACATCAGGGGATTTCCCCTGTGGGGCTAAAACAACTTTGGCCAATCATTAGACTTATTGATGATAAGTTGTTGATGCCCGTGTGTCTCGTTGGCAGAGTACTGCCTTTAGGGAGGATGCGTGTCCCTTAACAAACACACGCTAGATCGTAGAAGTAATAAGTCTACTTTTATGATTGACTCCAACTTAAAGAGTATAAAGAAAGATGGTTGGAACTCACCTTAAGTAGTCGAGCAACTATGGACAGAAGTCAGTATACTTAAATGTCGCTGATAGATATATCTGTGTATTCAGATCACCTACCAAACTGTTTATAAGTTGCAAATTAAAACAATGTTCAATTTAAAATAAGGAGGACTTATATGGAAAGAACAAATCCTACATCATTTGTAGCGAATGCTTTTTCGTTACAGATGTTAGCTGACCTCAATGCTGACGTTGAGATTCGCCAAATAACGAAGTATGAGTTTGATGCTGTAAAGTCTCACTGCTACAGTGTAGTGGGACATCCAGATACAGCAGCTGTGTTAGGTGTGCCCTTTAATAGGGCATCAGTATCCCTTATCAAGGGAGATGTTATGTACATTGGTCAGTTGACCGGCGGACGTCTCCCAGAAGGAGCTACAACGCTCCCAGAGGGATTTTCCCTCAAATTCTTGAAGGTCACTATCAAGTGATCTTCAAGACGGTTGTTGGTAAGCCACGTTAAAAACCTTCTATGGTTGTAGGTTATCCATACGCACGCACAGGTGTGCCCGCTTGTACAAAACCTTCTTAATTTAAAAACCTCAACTAAGATGTTGAGAACACCGAGTTTTCTTATCTGGACTTGTAGAAAGGCAAAGGCTGAGTATGTAAGGATAAGTTTTAGGTGTTAAATAAAAAATTTAATAACATCTCAAGATGTTGAGGGCACCAGTTTCTATATGAGAGATAATGACAATGCCACTTGCAAGACTTATGATGTCTGAGAGATAATGAGCGTGCTTGTTGCAATATAGTTTTAGGTGTAAAACACAAGTTCTTAACACTATAATTAAGTTACTAATGTCCTTACAACGAATATTAGTGTAAAACAAGATTGTATAAGTTCTATCCAATGTAGCCTTAAGCAGAAAATAGAACGAAGTTGAGCTTCCAACTATAGAAATGAAGTGGCTCCTGGTTTTCCTTCGGCAAGAAAACATGAGGAAATTACAAGTAATGCATCAATGCTTGTAAATGTGGTTCGAGTCCACCTGGAGCGACTATTGATTTATCTCATTATGAACGAGTCTGCAATACCGCCAGAGATAAATAAAAGAGCAACCATTGTCTTTGATATTGCTATATAAGACATATAATGGTGACAGAATGCTCGTGATGAAAGTTCTACTTATCTTCTTTCATCAAAAATTCCTATAGACGTATAGGTGCAGTTCGAGCAGTTGTAAGAAAAACTGTTACTCTTCTTTGTTATCTAGGACAAAGGAGATAAACTGGGAACGAAGATAGTACTCCAACTAGTCGGAGCTTGAACGTAGGTTAATCCCACAGTGTATTGTTTCAGAACTTTTGGATACACACATATAGTAGAAGATAGTTTCGAATGTTTATATTCTTCCACTTAGTAATGCAACTGCACATTGCATTAGAAAACATCCATTATTATTGGTATAATAAATACTAGTCAATGTTATATTGATAATAATGGCGTTAAGCAAATAGACGTCAGTTAGCGAGATAGATTAATTTAAATCATCAACGTAGCAAGAAAGGGATTAATGTAATACTTCGCGTTTGCATAGTGGAGGATTTAGTTTCGAAATCGTTGAAGTTGTAGGTGAAAATCCTGCTTTCGCTTCTTTTATTGATTATTAACTTAATAAAAAAATTCAATATGAATGTTAGTCATAGAAACGATGAACTTCGGAGTGGTACCCAAAATACTACGCATCATAGAACTGATAAGCGTTGTAGTCTTAATTATAATTCCAAACTTCGCTAAATTCAACGCTTCGTAAAACTGATAAGTCTTAAACTAAAATAACATTCCAAGATGTTGAGGACACCTTAGTTCTTATATGTAACTGAAAACATCATACAGACTTTGCCTTAGGAGGGGCTGCTAGACATAAAGCGGTGTAAATAAGATAGTATAGATGTAAGTAGGACTGGATAACCTAGTGCACAAGGTCCCAGAGTATAAGTTTTAGGTGTAAAACACAAAAGACGAAATGGAGGAAGTAATATGACAACAAACAAGAGAGGTCGTGCTAGAATTAGGGGATTTGTTATTTGAGCTATTTTAAAGAGATTTCTGCCCCTGAAATACTATTAAATGTTTATTTTTAATTAAAAAATTTGTTTTTATGTTGCAACTAAAACAGGTTAAAGATTTCTCAGGAATGAGAAATGAAGACGTTTGTGTTGTGTTTGACGACACGAACAAGAGATATTACATTCCGGAAGGTAACCTTGAAGAAGTGATTAAAACACTTCTGAAGGAAGGTGAAAAGAACCCAGAAGTTCCTGCATATGAATTTCTGGTAAAATTAGGATCTTATAAGGAAATGGATTCAGTAGAAGGATTCTTCTTTCTTCTGGAGACTGCCATCTCCTTAAGTCTTTAAATGTAAAACCGTTTTTGATAGGGACTATCGTTGAGATATTTTTGTGCGTTTTTCACTCTTGCCAAAGAAAAATGTACACTAATCTATAAATCATAAAGGCTATGAGAAAAAAATTTAAAGAGCTCTCAGCAGAAGAGCTAAGAAAGATAATACTTCGGAAGGATGATAACTTCCGAGAACTAAATGCCCTGTATAAGATTGAAAAACGTAGGGCTGACCTTTTAAAAGAAAGGTGCACAGAATTGGAACATACAATATATGACCTCAAGATTACAGTAAATCAAGATGAGGTTTATATAGAGAAATATAAGGTGAAATTAAGAAAGATTTTTAGGAAAATTTCCAAATGTAAATTTTCCATTTTTCTTCTCGTCATTTTCTTAATTTCACTGGCAGCGGTGATGATGTTAAGTTAGACAAGTTGCCCTATCCTGTTTGTGAAAATGGGATAGGGTTTTTTGCTTTAATAGCTTAATGGTAAAGCAACTAATAAGTAGATTGGTGGTTCGAATCCATCTTAAAGCTCAAATGCTTTAGCTCCTTTAAAGTAGGCGAAGAATAGTAACTGAATTGCTTAAAAGGAGACGGTAGTTATGCCGAATGTAAATAACAAACCTGCCTCAATAATGATAAGCCAATGGCATGGCAAAGAGTATGAAGATAGAAGAAGCTATCAAAAATCTAAAAGAGATAGTTAGCAACCCTTTTACAACCATTGTAAGATTTAAGAATGGTCTTACCTTTAAAACAAAGTATGGTAAGATTGTTCAAGTACTTCCTAGGTTTGTAAAGGAGGCTAATGGGAATGACAGAGATCTTTTGAAGGAATTTTTCCAAAAGCCTGAAAAGGATCTCGTTAAGATAAACAGTAACGTGTTGCATTTGAATCAGATGCAATACAAAAGGACTGTTTCTTTTCACAATGGCAATCTTATAAAGATAAATAAGAATGATGCCGTATGTGAATGTAACAATGAGAAAGCTTTCCATTTTGTAATTGGAAGGCCAACAAGTTTGGCCATTAAAGAGTTCAGAGAAAAATGGTTAGTTTTATGAAAAAAGTAATAGTGGTTCTCGGATTGTTAATCTGGGGATATAGTGTAGTAATGTTGTTATGTATTCTAGTTAGTTTCCTATTTTGGACACTAGGATATATAAACATAATATGGTGGGATTTCTTTTCCTACCTTGCTCTTTCTGGATTCTCGATTATAACGGGAATCCTTAGTTACAAGAAAATAAATGACTGGCTTGAATAAAGCCAGTCAATTTGTAAAATCTGAAAAAAACGAATATCTTTACGATATGGAAAAGAACAACATTTTCTTCGCCAAAGAAGGCGAAAAAGGGCTGAATCTAACTTCAGCAAGTCACTTGTGTGCAATAGCTAATCACATTCTCGAACAACATAAAGCTGTTGTAGAGAATATTAGCTTCTTAAATGAAGCTAAGGCTATTGTTGGTTCCAAAGATTGGATTAAAACTGCAGCAGGATGCAGTGATGAAAAACTCGAGAAAATTCCTAAAATTCTCGAAAAGATTGCAGAGTTTAATAGCTTTATAGCTTGGTTTGGAGAAGCCAGAAAGGCTTTTGAGAAGTATAAAGATGAACTTCTCTCCACACCAATGGATGAGTGGGCAAGAGAAAAGGGAATTAAAATTCCTGAAAAGCCCGAGTATCCTGAACAAAGGAGGGCAGTGACAACAGATGATATGATTGCCGAGTTAAATATCAAAGAGAGGCAAACTTATTTGTCTCTAGAAGCAAAAGCTTCTGTACTCGGTAAGTTCATTCATCCTTCCATGCCTATGGAAGAAGCAAGAAAGAGATTGCATCAAAAGATTGCAGCTTCTTTTTCCACTTCTGGAAGTGGAAGAGATACTCTAATTACCAACTATGAGGCGTCTTGTGACCCTTCTAAAGTTGATAAGACATACAATCAGCTCCAACATCTCTATAGAGAAACGGAGCAAGCTCTAAATCATATGAAGAGCGATCTTCAGAATAAGAAGAATGCTCGTAATATAGAGATATCTAACGAAAATCGTAAGATGTGCTCTGAATACGAAATTGCTCTTAGAGAATATAGAGCGAAATTCAAGGAAGTGGAAGAGCAGTATAATGCTTATCTTATTCAATTAAATGAAGAGGTAAGCAAAATCAAGCTTGCTATTCCACAAGTGTTCGCATCGACAGTTGTTTATCTAAACAATATAGATAAATAACTCTTCTCATAATTTGGTGGAGGGACTTGACCCATATTAAAGTCTAACCCTCCTTTACCAAATTTAATTAAGGCTTTTATAAGAATTATTAACTAATGATAATATTAACTAGCCTGCTGGTCAGGCAAACTGTCCGATTAGAGAAAACTTAAATAAATACTTTTCTAATAATGGAGCAATAGCTAGGAAGTTATTAGGTTCAGTCTTTGTTTAAGTCTCAGTTTCTAATCGGGTCTTAGTTAAAGTCTTTGTCTGCGTGCCTTAATTTTATTTGGACAAAGTTAGTCCTATAGTATAAGGGTAGTACTACAGATTTTGGTTCTGTCGGTTGTGGTTCGAATCCACATAGGACTTCAATTAAAATACAAATAGTATGGAAAAACTAATTCAGAAGCTACTGAAAAACAGATCGGTAGTTCTCAAAGGAGGAGACCTCCGTCAATTCACGAAAGAGTTAGCAAAACGTGGTATATCTTACAGAATAGGATGTACTAACTTCTCGTACAATGCCGGATTTCCTGGCAGATATTATGTCGGAACTAACGGCAAAAGAATAAAAGGAAGAAATGTATTAACTGAAATAAGATTAGAATGATTAAATTAAAGAAAATCGTATTATCTTGTGAATGTCCTAAATGTAAAAATTCTATGGACATAGAGGCATCTCCTGAACAATACATGAAGTATGTGGAGAACAGAGATAATATCCAAGACGTCTTTCCTGAATTAAAAAGGGAAGATAGAGAGAGATTAATAACTGGAATATGTCCAGAGTGTTGGAATAAAATGTTTAAGAAAAATGAAGACTGAAAATATCTTAAAATTAATAATTTTAGTATTTACTATACTAGTAAACTTGCTTTATGTATGTCATGAAGTTAAGTTAGGCATTGGAGAATTTCTTTGGCTGGGACTTTGTATTGGATCTTTGTATTTGTGTTCTAAAATGAACATAAGTACAATATCCAAGAAATTAAAAGATTTCCTAGATAAAGACTAAATAAATAGGTTGCTTCCATAGCTCAATTGGATAGAGCAACTGCCTTCTAAGCAGTAGGTTACAGATTCGAGTTCTGTTGGAAGTACTAAACTCTCATCAAACATATGGGCGGATGTTTGGTAATATAGTTCGAGGGTATCTTTAAATCTTGTATAGCGCTGTACAATAAGATTTGAGATTTGGAGAACTATTTATCGCGGAATAGAGCAGAGGCAGCTCGTCAGGCTCATAACCTGGAGGTCGTAGGTTCGACTCCTACTTCCGCAACTAATAAAACAAATTCTACCTAGATGATAGGCAAAGACGGCATTAGAATTGTGGGTTATGCGCAAATTAAGCCTCACAATCTTGCTAGGGAAAAATAATCAAGTGGCCATAAAGAATATTTCCTCATAAGCCTTAGCTTGAATATATAGAGCGGGATGGAGTCATGAATTTGTTTTATTAAAGTATATAAGTTTCCGAGGGCGAAGATTTATTCTTCATTGGGGATACTGAATTGACAGTTGGAAGACCTTGTAGTGGCAAACACGTGATTGAGGTCAGCGGATTGGTAAAGCAACCAGATGGAGACTGTGAAAGGGAAAAGCAGTGAGAATCTGCACTTCGAGGTAAATAAAAGTGGTGATGGATTGAAAACTTGTAGAAGTAATTCTACATCGAATATGAAGTCTATTTGCCTTTGAGTTAATTGCTCTATGACAGATGTAGGAAACTTATTAATATATGGGAAAGGAAACCGGCCTATAATTTCGGAACCAGTAAGAACTACTAAAGTGCTAAATTATAAAGATTCTATGGTTGACCCTCATGACGAAAGGGAGGATCCGAGGGTTCGAATCCCTCTCCCGAGGCATCTCGGGATGGCAGAGTGGTTGATTGCGACCTAAGGAATCTATTTTTGAGGTTTGGCAGAGCGGCTGAAATCACTAAACTAAATTCGAGTGCTATGGAGAGAAATCCCATAGTAGAATCACCTAAATTCGGTGAACATCCTTATATGAGATAATTTTGGTGTAATAGGAAACACGTCACTTAATGTGAAGACCAAGGTTCGAGTCTGCGACTTTATCTCAACACTAAACAATAATGTGTAAGGACAATACCGAGCGAAAATGAGAAATATTTATCAAACAGGGGGCATACTTAGAATGTTGCAAGTGTCCTATAAATATTCTCATAATCGTGTAGAGACTGAACGGGTGATACCTAAGTTGAAATTATAAAGAATCAAGGTACGGAAAACCTTATTAAAACCAATGTTATTCATGATTCTTTGTTACTTGCAAGAATTTCAATAAGGTAATGAGACAGTCCAGACCACAACAAATAATCCAACTCGCAGAGTTAGGACGATAAACCAGTGGCGTACCAAAGATATTCGTCAGGTACTGAACTTCTCGCCAGGAAGTAGTGGTTATTTGGCTATGGTAACATAGAGTGGTAGGAATCTAAAGACCGTGGGTTCAAGTCCCTCCGAGCCCACATAAATAAATTATTATTAATATAAATACCGCGAGGTGGAGAAGATGGTCATCTCGCCTGGCTCATAACCAGGAGATCGCATTTAAGTGGTTCGAATCCCGCCCTCGCAACAAAAAGGATAAATGGAGTCTCCGCTAAGATATGAAAGTACTCCTAAAACCAATTAAAAAATCTTACTTAGTGATAGAGTAGAGTTACTTCAAAACATTATGGTATTTTTAATCAAAGATTTTGCAGGTTCGAATCCTGTCTTTGGGAATGTGACTCCCGAGGTGGCGAAATTGGTAAACGCAAAAATTTAATAAACACTTTATTCGAATGTTCTAGTGAGATTTATTTAATGCCCGTATAGCTCAATTGGTAGAGCAGCTGTTTTGTAAACAGCAGGTTATCGGATCATACCCGGTTATGGGCTCTAAAATAATATATTTGTTCCATAAATAATTAAAAAGACCTTCATAAATTACTTATGAGGGTCTTTTTAGTTTATATATTATATTAAAAAATTCATCATAGACATTTTATGAATAATCCGCCATTAGGTCCCGCAATCATCATTATATCATTGGTGCAGTCTATAGAAGTATTGTTTTTATTAAACCAATTTTTCTTAGGTTTTTTAGAACCGTAATATAGTTCACCGCTTACATCTTCATAGTTTGTATTAATTTCTTTCATGGCGTCTAAAAGTTCTTTTTCACTAGAATTATTTGTAGTAATTTCATTAATATCTTCTGGATTCATAAATAACTGATAATCTCTTTTATTTATCCATGTATTTATTTTAGTTACTAATTTATCATATTGATTTTTTCTGTTCCAATATCTGTAATAATCGCATATATACCAAAATATTACATAAAATAAATTATCGATATGATCATTATTATATTTTATTGTTATACCTGTATTATTATCTACAGTATTAGCTATTTTATTTTGTCCTATTTTAAAACTTTCTTGTATATAATTGATTAGATTTTTCATTATATTATAATATTTTTATATATAGTCCATATGATTTTCCGTATAACCAGATTTTAATGACTTCAGCATATTCATTATATTCAGCTAAAATAAAACTTCTTTTATCTGTTATTTTTTTAGGCCAGTCATTATCATTTTCATCACCCAGATTTTCAAAATCATCTTCTACTGTTTCAAATTTTTCACGGTCATATTTTATTTTATTACATATATCATCAGGCACCAGACTTTTAGAAATCATTAAATCTCGGATCCATTTAATTATATATATTTCATATTTTCTACCGTTTATTATATTTTCAAGTTCGGTCATAAGCGCATACAGATCAGATTCGAAATCATTTTGGTTGATTTTTATTCCGTTTTTTGTTCTATTAGATATTTTTTGAAGTCCTTTGATAACTGCTTCAATATCATTATGACTTACATTGACCATTTTATTCTGACCTATTTTAAATGATTCTTTAATATAATTAGTTATTGATTTCATATATTATTTATATTTTTTAATCATCCCATGCTTTTATTACCTTAAGATTAGGTATATTAAGGTTTCTTGCAGCAGATACGTTTTTATGGTCATCATCTACAAATACTACCCTGTCATATTGTCCGCATAATTCAATAAGGACATTTGCTTTCTTTTCGGCATCATTTTTACCTGTATAGTTTTTTATTTCATCATTTATAGCATGAGACAGTGTATGTTTAAATGATTCACCAAGTTCTTTTAGTGCTCCGTCTTCATCACGGAATCTTAGAAAATCTTTAAGAGCTTGTTTGATAGTGTCTTCACAACCACGTGCAGTCAAGAAACAGAAATCATATCCGGCTTTAATATAGTCATCCATTATTTTAAGATTACGAATTAACGGTGTTCCAGATATAATAGAATTATATACTTTTAACGGATCTCTGAAGTCTCTGTAGTCAAACCATGATTTTTTAGTTTCATCAGACGCATCAGGATCCTTAGCGAATTCTTCTGTTGTCAGTCTAATTTCCGGTTTTCCAGGTTCTTTTTTATATACACCCATAGTAGCCGGATTGACTTTTAATATAGTATCATCTATATCAAAAACAATAAGTCCCTTTATAGTATCAGGCAGTTTCTTGATTTTCTCAAATATATATTGTTGTAATGATTTCATATTTATAATTAGTTAACTATTATATAATAATAATCAATAAATTTGAATTTTTTCCAAATAATTCTATATATAATATGTATTAATATTAATTTAAAATTCATATATTATGAAATCAGCAGAAGCATTTAAAGAGTTTATAAAACAAAGAAATAGTAATAGACTATTAAAGTTTGAAGAAGACTATAAATATCTTTTTGATGATATTGTGAAAGGATTTGAGTATGCTATAAATAAGAGTAATGCGTTTATTAATTATGTTATTAAACTTAAAAAATCTGATTTTATAATATTTGGTAATGTATTAGATAAATATGGGTATACTTATAGTATTGATCAAACAATACCATTAGCAAATGATATGATTGAATATTATTTAACTATTAGTTTATGAGCTGAATATTTAAAATAATAAACTTATGAAAAACATTAAAGTAGGAGATACCATTTATTGGATGGATGATTTGGGGGTTATTTATGATGAAATATGCGTCAGAATATCAGATTATCCAGGTGAAGAGACTTTATATTATACTTATGAAACTGCTAATGGTGGCGGAAGTTTTCTTGCTGAATCTGATTTATTAGATCCTGATTCTGATGAAGTACAAGAATATAAGAAGAAAGTTTTGGAAGCTAAGATTAACGATATGATCGATAACTTTCAGATATATGAAATCTATAAAGCATTTTATGATAAGCTGTGTAATCATTTTACTAAAGATACTACAGAGAAGATATTAGATATTATATGTTCAAAATAAATAAAAATCTAAAATAAATAATTAAATTATGACAAAAAAAGTAACATGGAAAAAAGAAGATGAAGAAAATATGAATAATATTCTTTATATTCTTAATCAACTCAAAGATACCTCTTCTTATAAAGAAGATGATATTGCTGAAAAGACAATTGACTGGCTTAAATCTCTTAAAGATAGGTTTGAAAAGCAAGACAAAGCTGAACAGAAACCTTACGAGCAAATTAAATCACCAGAAGAAAGTCTTAGAATATCTTCAAAAGAATATAATGAGATTGTTAATGATTGTTTTTACAGTGAATCAAAGCCTACAGATAAGGTTAAACCAAAGTTTAAGGTGGGTGATTGGATCGTTGATAATTGTGGCTATGTTTGGAAAATAGAAAGAATTATTAATTGTTTTTATATCTTAAAGGGTGTAGACGAAAATGAATCACAACCTACTATAGAATGGATTGATAAGACAGCTCACCTTTGGTCTATTAAAGATGCAAAGGATGGCGATATACTTGTTTATGGTGATAACCCTATTGACCATCATGTAGAAGTAACTATAATATTCAAATCAGTTAGAAATAAAAATTCTGTTTTTACACATTTCCACATCTTTGATGATAAATTTAGAACTGATGATTGGTGTGATTGTGGAGAAAATGTTCATCCTGCCACCAAAGAACAACGTGACTTCTTATTTTTCAAGATAAAAGAAGCAGGCTATAAATGGGATAAAGAAAATAAAGAACTGAAAAATATTGAGAATAAAATAGAAATAAAAATAGAAATCCCATTTGGTGTTAAGGACAGTGAGTTACAAGAATATTCTTATTATATCCCTAAAGGTTTTTATGCTGAAATAGATGATGATAAAGTGGTTATTAAGAAAGATGAAAAACATATTGATTGGCTTGAAAAGCAAGGTCCACCGGAACCCGAGGAAAATTCTTTTGAAAGTGATAGTGTAGAGAAAGCAATACGTAAAGCCGGATATGAATGGTCGGAAGATACACATCAGTTAAAGAAGGTTAATTTTCATAATAATTCTATAATTTCCGAAGAAAATATTTGAAAAAATCTTGATTTTTTCTATATTATATATGTAATTATTAAAATAAAAATATCAAAAAAATGAAAAAGCCATTTAATACTTATACAAATCGAAATGGTCAGACACTTCCTAAATCTGCAACTATTCCATCAAGTTCTGAAATTCTGAATTGGCTTAAGGAAAATTTCTATTTTGCTTGGGCAAATGCTGGAAAACTTATTGATGAAAATAAACCATATATTGTAATAGGTATAAGTGCTTCACATCAAGGATATATTTATTCTCATATTTATACTTGTGATGAATGCGAAATCTCTATGTATGATCCAAATATGATTAAAGATTTTACCAATGAGGAAGCATTCAAGAAGTATTTGAATTGGGCTCGTAAATTTCCTAAGAAACTTGTTAATACAAAATTTGAATAAAATTAAATACCAAAAAAATGACTATTATATATTGTAATTGGCAAGATCCAGATTCTATACCTTTGTGTTCGGTTTTTAATAATCTAAATGCAAAGGTTATTGAGTTAACTAAAGACTCTACTGATTGGACAGATATGGTAGATAATGCGATAAGCACTGAAGAAGATACTTTAGTATTTCTCGGGCATGGATCTTCTTGTGGACTTTATTTTCCAAAGGATGATTATTCAATGTATGTATTACATGAGAATAATGTCCATTTGATTCATGCTAAGAGAATTATTTATATTTGGTGTTATGCTTCAGATTTTGTTAGAAATAATAATTTACATGGATTTGCGACATCTATGTTTATATCAAATGAGAAAGAAGCATATAATGAATTTATTTATGGATATGACCAGCATTTTATTGATTTAACTGGAAAATATTTTTTCGAAGAGGTTCATGATTTACTCAAGAATAATGTCCCATTAGAGGATTGGGTAATGATTCTTGGAGCACACATGGATATTGAGAATGATATTGATGTATTTAATCGGCAAGGACTTTACTATCAATCATAATAAAAATTTTAATATAGTTTGAATTTTTAAGTTTCTTTACTATATTTTAAATGTAATTAATTTAAAAATAAAAAAATATGAAATTTACTATTGGAATTAAACCAACAATTCTGACCGGGTATGGAACAACTAGAGATGCGAAAGCTCGATTTCGTAAATCAATCAGAGGGTGTTTTGTTTATTCATCTGATTTTGGATCTGTATATACCAATGCTCTTGGTGGAAATCCTACTAAGGTCTATGGATATAATATTGAGGTATTCAAACGGGGTAAGCATCGTCAAAATAAGCATTACGTAGTTTACCGTTATGAGTTTCCAATAGAAATATTTAAGTCTCTAAATGCAGAAATTAAACAAGGAACAAGAACATTTAAGATTATACCAAGAAAAGATAACTAAAAAGAAAATAAATATATTATGGGAAAGCAAAAAAGATCAGCAAACACTTATCAGAAAATTAATACAATTTTCTTGAGAGACGATAAAGGAGTAATTATGCCAGAAGCTCCATTGGTAAAACCAGAATTTGAGTATCTTCGTGGTCTTAAATGGCATGCTGAGGAAAAAATTGATGGAACTTCAATGAGAATTGAAGTAAAATCCAGGATTGAATATCAAGTTGACCAAATAAATAATGTTGAATTTGAAGAGACTAATATTCCTCTTGGTGTACATTTTGATGTTCGCATAGCTGGTAAGACAGATAATGCCCAAATTCCTAAAAATTTGTTGAAGCATATGCAGAAGAAATATCCAGATGACAAGGTACTTGAAGCTCTTGGACTTAAGAAGTATATTCCTGTAGATGAATGGGCAGATCATAAATGGAATTCTGAAAAGGATATCCCATATATGTACACAATTTATGGTGAAGGATATGGTGAAGGAATTCAATCTGGTGGTTGGTATATTAAAGGCGGAAATGAGTTCATTGTATTCGATGTTAAAGTCAATAATTTGTATCTTAATATTGGATCTCGTAATGAGATTGCAATGAAACTCGATGCACCTATTGTTCCATTCATGGGAGAATTCACTATTGATGAAGCTATAGATTTTGTTAAGAATGGTTTTCGCTCTCAAATTGCAGAGAATCCAAATGCAAAAATGGCTGAAGGATTGGTATTGAGAACAAAGGTTGGTCTTTGTGACAGAATGGGTGAAAGATTGATTCTTAAAGTTAAGCATGAAGATTTTGTAAAATATAATAATTCTAAAAAATAAATTATTATGACAAGACTAGAATATTTTGATATTCGAGAAAAGATTGGAATTCATAATCAAATTCAAACATTTATGAAATATATTTATGATATTTTGCAAATATATCCGCAATTTAGGGGGTGGACATTAGATTCCGTTGAAGATTATTTAAAAAATAAAGAAACAGTATATGAGTTAGAAATACAAAAGGATTTAAAAGTTGATACATTATGATAAATAATTTTGATGTGATGAAGGAATATATGGCGCGCGAAAATATTCCTGAATCTAAAACTAAAACTGGTGATTTGTTTTTTAATATTATGCTAATTAGACGTGGGAAAGATCATCCGGATCTTCCTGCGGCTAATTATACATTCAAAAGTTATTATATTGATTCTATTGAAAAATTTAACAGTATTGAAGATGAGATAATCAAATGCTGCGATATGTTTGGTTTGAGAGCATATATTTCTGTTAATGTCAAATCAAAAGAAAAGTTTGCAAAATATTGTAATATGAAATTTTCCGAGAATATATTGAATAACGAATATAAGAAACCTTGGAAAGTAATTGATCATACGTTTGGAAAATTGACATCACCAAATGGTCATAGATGGATAATTGATGTTGATGATTGCACATTTGAATCAGAATATCTACATAACATTTTAAATATAATTAGTGAATGTGATTCAAAATTTGATAACGTTGTTATTATGCTCGTAAAAACTAAATCAGGTGTACACATAATAACTCATTCATTTAACATTCAGCAATTCAAAACAAAATGCACAAATGCAAATATTGAAATACCTGATATTAAGCAGAATCATATAACATTACTTTATGAAAATATTTAAAACAAATAATTGAATTTTTTATAAAAAATTCTATATTAATTTATCTAAAGATGAATATAATTATTAATAATAAAAAATTTTAATTATATGAATGATAAATATATAAATAATTGTTTTGTAGATTATCCTTATCCTTCCAAGGATTATGGCGATTGGCTTTTTGAACGAACACTTCGTATTATTGAAGAAAATGAAATTGAAGAAAATGAAATTGAAGAAAATGAAATTGAAGAAAATAAAGTATGGAAATGAATATCAAAGTAAGAAACTTCTTAGACAATCATCATTCAAATATAACATTAGCTGCTCATACAGATACAATGTTATTTGCTGAACTTGAAAGATTGTTCCAAGAGATATATGATATTGGACATGCAGATGGTTGGTCAGAAGGTTGGGCAGATGCTTCGTTAGAAATGAACTATTATACTGATGCTGAAGAAGAAAACAAAAATCATTTGGATTTTAATCACTTTTAAAAAATTAAATATATGGGATACGAAATTAATTCTACTTGGACACAGCTTCGTGAAAAGGATATAAAGAAGCTTAATGAAATTATTGATGATGAGTATTGCAAAGAGCTTGAGATTGGTCGTAAGCTTAATATCATGAAAAAATTCAATAAAGCTTTTAATGCAGCGATTAATGATTTTAACTTTGATATCGTTTTGAAATTTATGCATGATAATGATTGGGAATGGTATCATTATGAGAATGGAAAAAGCTTCTATGCAGTTCCAACAAAGGAGCATTTTATTGAAGTTCTAAAAAATGATTATCTTAAACACGGTCTTTATGACATTATTGAACTTGGTAAAACATCATTCGGCATGTCAGGAGGGGGAATTGTATTTAGCATGGATATGATTGGTAATGAATGTTATGTAGAAATTGGTTTTGATATTGCGCATTTTACAAAATAATATAGTTAGATATCGTAGATAAAAAATAATTAGAATTATGGAAACAGTTTTTAAAATTCCAGAAATAGTAAATGATACAATTAAATATTTTGTTGATAATGAATTTGTTGGTAATGTTAATGTGTACCAAGTAAATCAAATTAGAGAGAATATTATTGACTATATAATTAAAAACAAAGACAAGTCAATTCTTGAAAGATTTTATTTTATTGGGCATAAAGATTCAAATGATAAGCCTGGAAAAGAGATTAAGATAACAATGGATGTATTTGGAAACTTTTCTGATTCGTCTTGGGAAATGAATCATATTCGTAGAAGTATGAATCGTCTTTTACATGTTGAACGTATTAACCATGATCTTTTAAAAATATTACTTTAGAAAATTAAATAATATGACTAAAGAAGAAATACATTTGATAGCTAAAAGTAATGAATTAGCAAATGATATTACAAATTATATTGCATCAATACCAAATTGGATATATTACTTTCTTAATCCGTTAGCAGGAGGTAATGAGGAACTTTTTGATTGTATTAAAGAGCATCCTGATGATTGGGAAGATTATATTAATTTTGAAATTTACAATATAAGTGGTGGTTCTATACAAATCAAAATACATATAGATGATTATACAGATTGTGGAATTACATTAGGTAGGTATATTTATCTTCTCAACTTTGATGAAACTGTTAAAAAGAATAAAATGCTTTATGACGGTAAGATGGATGAAGTTAGAATAAAGATTATTAAAGAAGACATTATAAGTCTTAAAGATGCCTTAAACAAGAAAGAGGAAGAACTAAAAAAGTTAGAAAAGTAAATTGAATAATATTGAATTTCTTACATTTTTCTATAATGAAATTTTAAAATATTTTGTTTCAAGTTTTTCAACAAAAAATTGAAATATTTCATAATATTTCTATATTATATTTGTAATTAAAAAATAAACAAATATGAATTGTGTAGTAATTATTGATGAACGAACAAGTCTGCCTACTTGTATTATAAAAGGTAGAAAA
>Ga0247609_10000651_pt1 | contig 46159 bp, 92 predicted proteins | sample 172DNAGHGlowgp2_FD_193487 | JGI IMG/M metagenome (GOLD analysis project Ga0247609, IMG submission 193487) | Sheep rumen microbial communities from Palmerston North, Manawatu-Wanganui, New Zealand - 1728 DNA GHGlow gp2 | ecosystem: Host-associated > Mammals > Digestive system > Stomach > Rumen ... | reverse complement strand
TTCCGTCGGAAACTTGATAATTTTTCTTGTCAAAACTATCTATATGCCATGAATCACCAAGTTTATTTACAACCCAATCACCTTCATGAAACTTTGGTTCAATTTTATTAACAGTTTTCTGTTTAATCTTCTTCAACTCTTTTTTCTCAAAGTCAAATTCATAACCTGCATCTTTCATCTTGTAGAACAAAAGTTCACGCTGTTCTTGAGTTGCAGGTTTAATCTCTTTAAATGTCCAAGTATCATCTATAACCTGAATATCACCACCAATATCTAAACCAATATATGCTATAATATGTTGTCTATAAGCATAAGCAGGTTCATCAAATTGTTTAAATATTACAATTTTTTTACCATCAGTAAGTACATCACCAGGTTTTGCATCTTGGATTGTCCAAAGGTGATAACCTTTAAGGAAATCAATATATGTTCCTGTACCATTACTGAACCATACTCTCATTCCAACTCCCTTATGTTCTTCAAATTTAGTGATTTGAATGGTATTTCCATTAACGCCATTTTCAACAATCCAATCCCCAACTTTGAACTTTGGTTCAACTTTATTATCAAGTTGTTTAGGATTGTCATCAGCCCATCGAAGAACATTTGCAATCGTTTGCATAATATATCTATCATCCGCATAAACGGCACAATCGGTACAACAAATATCAAAATCTCTTTTTGTGATATAATTTTGTGCTTCTTCAAAGGACATATCATAAGGATTATTTTTATCTCCTTGATGTATCTTTATATCAGTAGGCTTCTGAATATCATCAGCAAACTTCTTTTCACATTGTTTTTCAAGCCAAGCAAGACAATCTTTTAGATTTGTACCATAATCTTTAAACCTTTGCTCATTTGCATCAGTAAGGCACATTCCTATACAATTTATTATATCTTCATCAGTAGGATTCCATTTTGAAACAAGGGATTCAATCTCTTCAACTTGCTCATTGCTAAGATAGGCAAGGTTAATTTTATAATAACCATTACCACCATTAAAATCTTCTAATACTATTTTACTCATAATTATCTCCAATTTATGTTATTATCACTTTGTTTTGTAAAGTTCACGATGTCTTGCATTATTTCCTTCACTTTTTCTTCGTCCCATACAAAGACAGAACCTATATAATCGTTGGGGTCTTTCATTGTTGTTCAATCTTCTTCAGCTCTTTATTTTTCGCATCCCACTCATAACCTGCTTCATGCATTTTTTCAAATAAAATGTTACGTTGTTCTTTGGTTGCAGGTTTCAAGTCGTTTATACAGATACAACAAGTGCCTTTATCGAAAAATTTGTCATTAACGAGAAGTGCATGATAATGGACGTGTCCTTCATAAGGCTCATACAAAGACATAAAAATCATTATCCATAACTCATCTTCGTCTGTTACATAAGCAAAAACATCACCGTTCTTTGCATCTTGAATAGTCCAAAGATGATAGTCTTTATCTACACTCTGTACATCTGTTTCAAAATGACAGTAATCATCATTGTATAAATGTAGTTCATAGGATTTACTCATGACGCTCAATACTTTGCAAATAAGTTGCCCGTTAGTAATCCAATCACCAACCTTAAATTTTGGTTTAGCTTCGGTAGAAAATTTCTGCTTGTCTTGCTTTTCAAACCAAGACTTTCCACATCTTACGCCAGCATAAAACAAATCTGCAACACTATACTTATCTTCTCCCTCTGACAAGAAATGTTTAGATGCTTCATTAAGACATTCATCAACATACTTACCATATCCTGTTGGGGCATTTGTTTCTTCATTCACATTATTTTCTTTTGGACAATGCTCTTGAGTAAACAAACAATAAAGTTGCTTTGGTGTAATATGAAACTTTTGATTAAGAATGTTATCGCTTCTTCCAATGTAGGTGTCATTGCCTATATATTCAAGCCAATAAGAATTATCTTTCTTAAACTCATTAAATGATGCTCTGCATTCTATATATTGCCCACTTACAAAATCATACTTTTCTTTTTCAGCAATTTCATAAGTTTCTTTATCTACATTACCTTGCTTTTCAAGCCAAGCAAGAATTTTCTTTGTAGCAACACCGCAAACCGCATAATAACTATTATTATCACTGGTGGTAAAGTATTCAATCAGTGCTTTTCTAATTCTCTCATCCTCGGATTTTTTGAGTTCAGGAAAAAGTAAATCCAATGTTTGTTCAATATCAGAATACATTTTTGTCTTTCCTTCGTAGTAATCCTTTACTTTCTTTACAGCCTCATCATAGGCTCTTGCTTTTTGTTCTATTGTCATATATTTACAATTTAATTATTATTTTCCTATATCCACAAACATTCTTTTCAAACCATCTGCAAAGTCCTGTTTTAGAAAGGCCTACACATTCTTTGTCAAGCACCCATTTGGTACAAAAAGGGAATGTGGTTGGGATACCAGTAAATCCATAGTAAATATCATAGAGAGTTTCACCGTCATGCCCCTCTCTGCCTTCTATCTTAATCTTCATAATTATCCTCGTTTTTGTTTTCAAACTTATCACACGCTTTCGTATATAACTTAACACAATAATGTCTTGTGTAAGTTTTCCCCCAAGTCCTTGCAGCACACAGGTACATCCCACTTACTTGAGGATGGTTCATAATATGCTTGCAATTCCTGCATCTTGGCTCTTGTGTCTTGGCTTCTTTCGCAAGTTCATTTCTCCGCTTTATTTCAGTACGGAGTTCTTCTATTGTATAATCCTTTAGTTCCATTTTCTTTTCTCTCTATATTTCTTTGATGATTTTCTTTTTCTATCAATGTCGCAAGGTTTATCTCCTCTGCAAGCACAACCATTTCCATAGGTTTTGCTTTTGACGTAGAATCTACAAGTTGAACATTTCATTGTTGTTCCTCAAATTAAGTTTTTTAATACTTTTAGTCTGTTATTGTATTAATTTTAATCGTTATTTTAGGAAGCCATTCTTCTCCTATTTCCCCAATAATACAACCAAGCCCTACCCACTTAATAGGGGTTTTATCTATAGAAGAAACTAATTCAATTATAGTTTTAATAGTAAGATTTCTAGGTATATCAAAATCATTTCCTCTATAAAATAAAACATGGTCATTTAATATGTATCCTCTTAGTACAAAGTTTATATACTCTGGATGTCCAATCTCTTTAAAATATTCACTATGAGATTGCCCTTGTTTAAGATATATAATACTTTTATTACTATCTACATAAAAAGCAATTCTCTTATTATGAAATATTTTCTCTTTATTCATTGTTGTCCCTCCATACATTGGTTGATATACTCTACTGCTGAATCAATATTAGCCACATCTATAGGGTTGTCTTCTCCATTCCAAGAGACAAACAAGTCTATGATTATTCTGATATCTTCTTTATTCATAATCAAATCAAATCAAATTTTCAAGTGAATATTTAATTGCTGCTTCCATAGCATCTTCATAATAATTAAATCCACTTGAATTTTCTGCATGATATATTTTCATTTCAGGATAATCATATCCTACAGTTTGTCTTAAATCTATAATTTGAAAATACCAATTTAATGTATAATCATAACTTACATCACAGTGTTTTTGATATTTTTGTCTAAGCCATCTACAAACCATATCCATAGTAGGACAAGAAACCCAATCTAAATCGGTTTTCATATCATTCCAATTTATTGGAGATACTGAACAATTAAAAGTTTTATCTTTTCCAATAAACCAATGTCCATTACATGGCCAATCAAATCCTTTTTCTTTAAGAATTTTAGCTATTTCAAAACTAATATATAATTCATTCATAATTAACAATATGCTTCTTTAATCATAACTTATTCTATTTTTATTTATAAGTTTCCAGTGTATCTTTCAACATCTTCGCATGTAGCATGATGTTTACTATTGGTGAAAACATGTACTCTATACGGCAACCTTGCACAAAGGTCTACTATCAAAAGTTCTTTATCTTCTTGTGTCATAATTTTTGTATCTTGTTTAAAAATTCAATTTCCTTAGAGTAAGAAATCATTTTTTCTTTACCTAATGAATTCAATGCAAAAATAATCTCATCAATCGTCCCCCTATCGGCGGCAGACAAAGTAATTTGTTTAGGATTCTCATCAGCCCATACAGCACCTTCGAGAAATCCTATACCAAAGGCAGAATTTACACCTCTTGAAACAGGGCTTTTCACAAGTTCACAAAAGTCAGTTTTTTCTTCCTTTGCTTTTGCTGCTTTTACTATTTGTTCTTCTCTCGTCATTGTTGTTTCTCCACACAGTTTTGTTTTTAATTCGAAGAATAACTTAATTTTTACAATGCAAAGGTAACACTTTTTTTTTGAAATACCAAATGTTTCGGCAAAAAAGTTTCATAATTTTGTGTTTTTTAACATTTGGAGCATTTGCCCCTCTTTATACTTTTCTTCAGGTACTTCTAATGCAAAACCTTTTTCTTTAAGGTATTTAATATAATCTTCATAAGATGAAAACTCAATAGGAAAATATCTATAAGTCATCTTTTTTGTAAATTTTAGTTATACATTCCTTCAGGTGCTTCAAGAGCAAGACCTTTTTCAATTAAACCTCTATAATCAAAGTGGTGAGCGTTGAACCAATCAATATACTCATCTACAAGTTTCTTATTGATGTATTTAGCAGTAAATTGCGAAATTGTAAACTCGTCAATAAAACTGTAATAGTATTCCTTTTCTTCCTCCGTCATACTTGACATTGGTCGGAGATAGGGTGTGCAATCCTCTATCGTGTAATAGTCAACGTTGTAATCATTGACACCGAAATATACATATCCATCTTTGTTGATGGAATAGACTCTCAAGGGCACGATGACATCAATTTCTTCCTCGTCATCCCAGCCGTCGACTTGTGCTATCACCCCATACGGAAGTCTTCCGCACAGGTCTTTCAATAATAATTGTTTGTCTTGTTCGTTCATAGTTCATTCCTTACAAATTTATGCTTTTTTCTATAAGCGTTACTACAACATCTTCTTGCTATGCACCAAGTGCATTTACCATCACAAGCGTCTCCTTCTTTTAAATTCATTCTTGCTCCTCCGTTGCTTTTTTGAACATTCTTATAAATCCATCAGTATTATCAGCATTAACCTGTCCCCAATAAAGTGGAAGGTTATTATCAAGCCATTCGCAAGCCTTGTTGACAGCATCCTTGTAGCCATCAATATACCCATCGTTATAGTGCTTCGCTATTTCGCCAACTGTGAATTTAGATGGACTCTTCTTACTTGCATAATTATATGCTCTTTCTTCGTATGTCATTGTTGTTCCTCCATTGCTTTTTTAAACTCTTCAATAAATTCAATTTTATCACAATGATTAACAGAATTACCTTCAAGGTCTTCATAAGTTACTTCCCATACCATTCTCGAAAGAAGTTCACAGGCATCCTTAATGGCATCCTTGTAGCCAAGTTCCCAACCATACATAGCAGTTTCGTTAGAAGAACATTTGCTTTTAATTGCTTCTTTTATTTCTTCCTGTGTCATTGTTGTTCCTCCATAAACTTTTTAAAGTTGTCTATAACCTCGTCAATTACGAATGTGTCAATGTAGCCACAGTCCCAAAGGTATTGGCAAGCCTTGTCAACGGCATCTTTGTAACCTTGTTCATAAGCCCACTTAGAGCCTTTGCCAAAAGCATACACTGCTACATCGTAAAGAGATGCACTACTGAATTGCAGTTGTTCTGCACATTCATTCGCTGCTTCAATAATATTCATATCCTCCATTTCTATCATAGTTCATTCCTCCAATTTATAAGGGTTATATTCTTCGGTTGATATTGCAATATCTTTAGGAATTAAACCACGATAATCAAACATCTTCTCATTGAGCCAATCAATTAATAAGGCATTATCAAGTAAACTACCATAAAATACACCTTTAAGTTTTTCAGTATATTCTTTATACTCTTCCTCAGTCATACTTGACATTGGACGAAGATATGGCTTAATTTCATCAATTTCATAACTAAAACCACCTGCAAGGAAAAACCCATTTACATCAATATTTATCAATGTTTCATTATAATTAGCAACAAATGGCTTTCCATCCCATTCGTCAAACTCGGTATGATAACATTCACAGATTACCCCATAAGGCAATCTCCCACAAAGGTCTTTCAACAGTAATTCTTTATCTCTCTGTGTCATAAATTCCTCTCTTAATAAGATTTTCTTTTTCTCTTTTAAAATATTCTAATTGAGTTGGAAGCACATTACTAATCCATTCAACAATATAATGATGGTATTTATTATGCCAATTTGTCTTACATCTCCAAACTAAATAGTCTTTATCTTCTTGTGTCATAGTTATTCAAAATTAATTAAATCCTTTTCATATGCCCACCTAAATTCTCTATTTTGATTAAATCCAAGATGTGCAGACCATTGTTCAGGAGTATAGGTATGCGCTTCTCCCTCTATATGCCCGTAAGCAGAACTAACAATAAAATCAGTAATACCATTTAGATTGTATTTAGGAACTACATTTTCACTATTCCAAACAGTATTAGGGTTTAACTTCCTTTTCGCAGCAGCAATAGTAACCCAATCAGATGCAGTCATATAAGGAAAATCTATTGCCCTACTCTCAATACTTTCAAGACCCTGTATTATTTCTTCTTGTGTCATAATTATTCCTCCATTCTTTGCTTGAGTGACTTGAGCCAATGCTTAGTTTTTCTTTTCTCTTCAAAAGACCAACAATCCTTTGTGGCTATTGCTGAGATACATTCTCCCATATAGCATTCATCTTCCTCAGTCCAATTTGGCTTTCCTTGTTTTTCTTCTCGCATAAGTTTATCTAATTCAGAAAGTTCTATATAATCACATTCATATCCAAGACATGAACTGATACTATATACATTTCCTATTTTTATCAAGAAGATTTGTTCACATTCAGAACCGCCAGCAATGCCACCACCAGTCCAGTGTTTCCATATTGATACTTTCTTTGGTTTTTGTTTACCTTGCTTTTCAAGCCAAGCAATAACATCGTCAGGCGAAAACTTTTTAAACAAAATAAAGTCTGATTCACAATTCGCTTTTATATGTTCAATAAGTTCTTCCCTAATCCTATCCTCCCCACTCTCTTTTAGTTCGTGGAAGATATATTCAAGACGTTCTCGATAATTTTTATATGCATTATCAAGATTATTTGAGTATTCTTTCTTTGCCCTTTTAAGAGCCTCATCATAGGCTCTTGCTTTTTCTTCCGTTGTCATATTTTTATAGTTTAATTATTTATTTCATGATTTCACAGATTATAAATCACTTATCTAAGCATTATCGTCTGTTTCTTCATTCCTCTTTTGTTCGCCTTGTTTTTTAAATCGTTCAATTGCTTCAGATATTGTAATATCACCAAATGACTGGTCAATAAGGTATTTTTCTATACTGAAAAAGGCATCTATAAGTTCTTTCCTTATCTTCTCATCTTCTCGCTTCTTGAGTTCGGGGAATATAATTCCAAGTACCCTAAGAGTACCTTTAGTTAAACTTGCATTATTTTTTGCTTTAGTCGCACGTTTAAGAGCCTCTTTGTATTTCTTTTCGTATGTGTCCATAACATACTCTCCTCTTGCGTTAAGTCCAAGTTCGTAGAAATGCTTGGCAATTTCATATTCTGTTGTATTTTCAGTAATATGATAATCCCAAACTTCCTCTTCAAATAATCTTTCTTCGTCTTGTGTCATAATTTATGTAATGATGAATCTGGTTCTAAATTTCTATAACAATAACTAAGATAACAAAATAAAGATCCATTTACTAATCTACATCTTTTACAAATATCAGATTTTTTATTTTTTTGCTCCATATTCTATACCTTTTAAATACCAATAATAAGCCGTTGATTTATCACTTAAAAATTGGTAACTCTTATCTTTAATAGATTCATTAAATAAATGTTCAAAATTTCTTTTTTCTTCTTGTGACATAATTATTCTCCTTTATTTGTTTTTAATCCATATTATTGAATCCTCTCATTCTGTACTCATTTGAGTACATATTAACTTAATAAATTATATATAATTGCGGTGATAGTCATTTCCAACCCAGAAAGAATGAACAATATTTCATTGGCATTATTCTTGGTTGATTCTTCGTTCAGAATATTTAATATATCTTCTTCATTATTGATTAAAAGACCGAAGCAGAACACAGATATTATCAAAGATATTGCAAATGCAATCATCATTGATAAAATCAAAGTTGAATTTATCAAACAACCTTCCAATATTATTACTGCATAAAAAATGTAACTTAATTTAATCTTTTTCATTTTAAAGTAATTCTAAAATATATACAACTACTTTGTACACAAATGAGTACATACCAATTCGATATATATCAAGTTTATTTATCATTATCCCAGAAATGTTCATATATTTCTGTGGGTAAAAATATTATATACATCCACACATATTTTTCCATTGGTTTCATATGATTGACCATATCAGTATATTCATCTGACTTGTATATCCAACAATTCCTTTTATCCCATACAGCAGTTTTGTATTTCTCAATATCAGACATTTCATCAAGTTCATGCTTTTTGTAATGTCCCTTGTCAAAACGCAATATCAATATTGTAAATTGTTTTTTATATTCTTCTATATTAATATTATCTAACATTTATTTTATTTCTTTAGTTTTTCTTATTATTACATATATGTATTTTGTTTTTTACAAAACTCCACTGTATTGTCCATCATTAAAATCATTGTCGGATATTTTTTCTATTATTTCAATTCTGTTTTTGAATTCAGTCAGTATATTATTAATAATATCATTAGAAAAAACATCAATCGGAATTTTTTTTATTGAGCCTTCATTGCAAGAAATCCTTACATTCATATCTTTTGGAAAAATAAAATCTATTAAAACATCACCACTCAAATTTACTTCTATAGGAATTGCACTAGCCCAAAAACTTTCATTAAACTTTTTGCTTAATTCGTCATAAATATCTTTTTGCCTATTTGTCATTTTTATATTTTTTTAAGTTTTAATATTCCAAAAAGAATATAATGCTTTTTTTTGTTAAAACAAAATAAAAATTTTAAAAATTGTTTAAAATGTACTGATATTTTTCACAACACTCTTCGCCATATAAAAATTTCATTCTATCAGACATACAAATTGGAAATATTCCATCTGAAATTTCTTTATCTATTGTATATTCAACATCATTGATTATCTTCGTTCTTATACCATAGTATTCATCAGTATAGTCACCACATTTACCTTGGTCAAATATAATCTTTTCAAGTTCTTTTTTCTTTTCATAACACTTATGACCTTTTTCAATCTCATAATACCTATATCTGCGATAAAAACCTAACATCTTATCATCATCAGCAGGCGTATCAAGATAGGGTGGCATAACCACAAAATACATGTTGAAAAAAGGTCTAAAGAGATATTTGTCAATATACGAATTTCTAATATATTCAGAAAGTAATGAAAATTTATCCTCTAAAACTTTCCTCTGAATATCTTGTATTGCCAACATATTTTCAACATACTTCTGATATCCCAAAATACCACCTTTACATTGAAAAATACTATAAAACTCATTCCGTAAGTTATAGGCACAACAGTCACAACTATCAAGTGAATAACCACTCAATGAATAAAACAAACACATCTTGCCATATTTCAATATATAATCATCCCAATCTTCAACATTACCACTGAATGTTGGAATAATCACCTTATTTGTCTTTCCGATTTTTTTCCATCCAATACCTTTTACAAATAAACTATCATCATAAAAATTATCGGTTTTTGGATAGTAAATTGTTGTTTCTTTTAGTTGTTTTTCAGTCAGTTTTGGATACAATTCCTTTTTGTCTGACTCGGACAACTTTAGAGCATAAAACTCATTTTTGGGCAACCTACTTTCTGAATTCTTGCCAATGTAAATAAACTTTAGTTTTTCCATAACTTTTGCTAAATTTTGGTAATGCAAAAGTATAACAAATATTTGAAATAACCAACTAATTTCCGTTAAAAAAACTTAATGCAAAAAACATTATCCAAACTATAATAATTCACTGATATTGATAACATGAAATAGATTTGATTTTAGGCTATTTCCGTGCGTTCTGACGCACTTAAATACTTTGCCTGATAAACTACCCATCACAACACAAAACAATCGAATACAAGCATTTTTAGCCACATAATACCTCAATTTTTTTTATTGTATTGCCAACAACTGAGATATATGAATTTTTTTCAATCACGCACATATAATCAATATCAAAAATTTCATCTATTTCAGCAACTATTTCCACTTCAATGACAAACCTCTTTCCTTGCTCTTTGTTTAATTCAATAAACTCAAAATCATCTAAAATTTCCTCATAAACCAAAGAATAATCATCCATATCATAAAGAACGTTCTTAACCTTATTATTGTGAACAAATGAATTAAATCGTTTTATGTTACCACTTATTTCAACGTTTGCTATTAACTTTATTTTCATATTCCTTGAATTTTTCTATTTGTTTCCACAGATTAGGTAAAACCCTATCAATTTTGTGCTTTAACTCATATCTTTCATAATTTTTACTAATGACAGGATTTCCACATAATTCCCATCCCCAATGTTCTTTCAAATAGGTAACAATTTCAAAACCAGTCTTATATACTAATTCATTTTTATCATTATATAATCCAAGTTGTTTTACATAATCATCACCAAGATATTTAATGCCATCACCAAATGTTACTGATATGACATTATTGCTCTCAATCACCTTGCATATAACATAATTGCTTTGTGCAAATGTTGATGCAAAGTGAAAGAGAACAACAATTAAAAATAAGAAACGTTTCAAAATCAAATATATTTATATTTTTTCAATGTATTATACAATCTTGATACAACCTCTTCTTCTGTATCACCAATCTCACAAGCCAAACTATACATTGCCAAATGGTTGCAATATGTTCCAATAAACTTTCCATCCTTTTTCTCAATAACCAAAGGAAATTTGGTCATATAACAACCACGAAGACCACACAAGTCGTATTTCAATACATTTGGTAACTTAATTGTTCCCATAATTATTGTTTCTTATTTTTTTCTTTAATTTTGTAATTTCCTCTTGTAATTGTCTGATATTCCTATTTTTCTTTTTAATCAACCTACACAAACGTTTGATGTTTTTGTTTTGCTCTTTCCAATCATTTAAAAGAACATCATATTTGACTGAAATAGGTCTATCATCATTGTCAAACGGTAATTCAATATTCATAACCTCTTAATGGCTTTTTACCACGTTTTTCACCTACCTCATCATCACCAATATCTTTCATTTTCCTACGGATATATTTGTTCATCTGCTTTTTTAGCCACTTACGGCTATGAGAAAGTTTCTTCCAAGGTTTTTCCTCATTGTTCTTTTCCCAAACACGTTCCAAATGCTCAATCTCAAATCTTCTTGTTGCCATATAATATGTTTTTATTGGTTAATACTATGTTTGCTTTCTAAATCTGATGCAAAATTATATATAATATTTCATACTACAAAATTTTTTTAGATAAAAAATGTTAAACAAACAAATATTTATTGATATGAACAACAAAAACAAAAATATGAAATTGGTTATTGATAAAGGTCATTGGGCAACCAAAGATAATGATATGATTTTTGGAAATATAGTATGGCTATGCAGCGAAGAAGATGTTAAACTATATCATCTAATTGATGATAATCACAAAGAAATAAAACTTAATAAACCAATCAAATATTATATTATTTATGATTAACAATGGGAATTATATACCTGTTGTCCTCGAATTATCATTATGTTTAAGAATGTAACTGCATCCATACAGCAAAGGCATTCTCCTGATTAGTTATAGCAGGCAGAATACTACAAGGTGATGAAAGCCAATTTTTAACATTTTTACATATATAATTATAAACATCTTTCTTTTTTCCTTGTGACTTTACATCTAAAATTTCTCCACTATCTATTAAAAATGATATATTCCATCCTTCACATATAACATGAAAATAAGGTGGTTCGTGGTCGTTGCTCCATATTTTAACTTCGTATAAATTATAAGGGAAAATACTTTTCCCAGATTCTTTTGTATTTATTCTTGCCATTTCATTCAATGGCTCTCTATTAGTATTAATTCTCTCATTCAATGCATCATAATATTCTTTCATCATAATATTCATTCTGGAAATCTTCTCTTTTAAATTCTTTTTCCGTACCTATACTACTACCACTGAAAATAGGATTTTCAATATCATAAGGCTTATTGCAAGGTAATGTCAATAGAAAAATATCTCTAACATTATCACATTTCCTATTCCATTCCTTATATATCGTTTCAATAGCATATCTATAAGCATTATAGTCATTATCTTTGATAACATGATTAACTATAATGTTACCGTTTGTGTAAGCCTTATAAATTACAAAACCACTAAAATCTACTTCTTTCATATAATACTTTGTTTTAATTTGACATAACAAAATTACAACAAATAACTCATATATCCAAATTTTTTAATTTAAAAAATGTAAAATGGGGGAGTGTTTTATTCTCCCCCACATTCACCAAAAAAAAAAACAAACAACTAAAAACAGATAGAATTACTCAACTTCATTATCCTCATCAAACTCAATAAGTCCCTCATATTCAAGATGTTCCCTTAGTTTTTCCCATTCCAAATCACCATAATAGACATACCACTCTCCATCATTAAACTGATAAGCAAAATCCTCTTTATATTCAGCGGAATCAGTCTGAATAGGTTTCACATCTTCCCATTTCTCACCACGCCAAGCACAATATTGACAAACATTATCTTCGTAAATATAACTTGTATCACCACCCAATAACAAGTTAAGAATAGTATCATAGTCATTATATTGTTTAAACAACGTTAAACCAAGATTTTCAGTAGAACCACCCCAATGACAATAAACTTCAAGAACTGGCTGCTCCAATACAACACTCTGAACCATATCAATGTACTCATCTGCGTACACCACCCCTTTCGGCAATTTGGTCACATCAAACTTCATCTCCTTGCCAATATCCTCTTTCCTCAAAACCAAAGAAATAGTACTTCTTGTAGCCATTCTTGTCAAAATTCTCCTAAAACGTTTAACTCGACAACCTTAATCAAATAGTTCACATCATAGCCACCCACTTGATTGTAGTTAGCCAATTCAAGCATTATACCCTCAACCTCATCTTTGTCAAAATAACGCTCTGAAATAAGTTCCCTTGCTGATACCATCAAATCTTCCGTATTGTCGAAAATACCCATAGGAACAAGACTGCTGCTGCTTAACCAAGCATCACCCTCATAAAGCACATATACAACCTTTGCCATAACTCTAAATCTATTTTTTAATTGTTGTTCTTAATTTGACAATGCAAAATTATATATAATTTTTGAAACCACCAAATTTTTTCCGTTAATTAATGTTAACGTGTTTCCTTCTTCAAAAACTCAATAATCATCCTTATATCACCACTCTTAATCTCTACTGCACGATGAATAGCACTAAATTCAATATCCTTTGGCTCTGACTTGTAAACTGCAACATAACTATTCACAAGTTCATCAAACTCCTTTTCAGCCTTTTTCTGACTTGTAAAAAGTTTTACATCACAATTCATATCCACTGCGGCTGCATAGTCAATGCCATTGGAAAGAAAAAACATCTTCTTTGAAACTTGATAAACTATCATATTCTTGTTTGGTTTTAATGGTGAATAATGTTGTTTCTTAAATCTGATGCAAAGGTATATATAATTTTTGAAACCACAAAATTTTTAACCAACTTTTTTTCCGTTAATTTTCCTTAATCTTCTGAATCCAATCTTCAATGTACTGAAGATTTTCAGCATAACTTCTCCACTCATAGCAACTTACACACTCATATTTATCGTTAATGGTGGCACAAGCAACAAACCAAAATTTGCCATTCTCATTATCTTTATATGCACAAAGACTAATCGAATGCTTTCCACAATCCTCACATTGAACTCTCTGTACCTTTCTCAGAAGAGTTAATGACTGACGTTTTGTAATATTATTTGCCATAATTCTTAATCTGATTTTTAATTGATTAAACTTGTTGTTCTTAATTTGACAATGCAATTGAAGATAAAAATTCATTGATAATGTCCTTGCATTTCTCTACTTCTCTATCGTTGAACACACTGCAAATTGTATTGTCAACGTAATCACCAACTTCGTCATAATAATTAACTAAAAAATGCCAACTATTATCGTCAAGCCAATACTCAACCTCAATCTGCGAAGAACCATTATCATCACTTTCAGCGTAAAAACACATGCAACATGTATCTTTATCCAACATGGAAATGTCTTCAATAGCATAATTCCCTACTTTCATGTATGCCTTACTTAAATTCTCACTCATAATTCTTAATCTATTTTTAATTGTTAAACTTGTTGTTTCTAAATCTGATGCAAAGGTATATATAATTTCTGAAACCACCAAATTTTTTCCGTTAATTAATGTTAATCAGCACCATTTTCCCTAATGTAGTTCATAAACTTATCTATAAACTCTTCAACACTATCACATTTATATTTAGTTTCAACATATGTTCCAGTCCAATCTGTATGTGTATGCAGATTCTCTTCAAAAAACTCTGTTATAACTCTAAACAATTTATTCTTCATATGTCAAAGCATTTATTTAATCTTAAAACTTCCAATAACCATATACACAACGCTTTCCGTCTCTTGAACAATCATAAGTGTCATTCAACACTCCATCAACCACACAAGTAACGTGCCCTGACAAATTGCAAATCAACCTACCCTTTGGTAATTCGCTCTCTGATAAATGTACCTTGCAACCACTGCCAATCTTCATTGTGGCTACCCATACACCACCATAATGCGAACAGATTTTCTTTGTGGCTCTTTTACTAAGACCATTGCGAGGATTCTCCTTTGTAACCTCTTTAATCGTCTTATAAACCTCTTTGTAGTCTTTCTGTGCGGCAATTGCAATAGCCCTGCAAACACAATCACCAACCCTATCAGCCTTGTAGTACTGACTGCGACCACCATCATTATAAACGTATTCCATATATTTTAATCAGTTTCTTAAATCTGATGCAAAATTATATATAATATTTCAAACCACCAAATTTTTTTAGTTAATTAATCTTAATAAGACACACTTTCTCCGCAAAAGCAACCATTAACAGATATGTGTCAAAATTAGTATAGTACATAATGTATGTTTGTTTTTACTACTCTCTCAATAACATCATCCCTCTTCTCATATATAACAAACGTAAATATTCTGTCAAACATAACTCTTAATCTATTTTTTCCATTGTAAACGTATATGGTGCAATCCTGCCAGTACGCCAATACGGATTGTCAATCTCCCACTTCTTATTTGATTCAATAATATTGACAACAAGCCTTACATTAACACTACCACACTTAGACACATTCACCTCATTTATCTTCTCAACCTCACTCTCAACAAACTTATCAGTCAGTTCATTACCAAGAAGAATCTGCTCCGCAAAGCGACGGAAAGCCAAATACCAATCCATTGACAATCCACTCATAGGGAATACACCACCATTCATAACGGAAGATTCGTGCTTTCCGTGCAAGTCAATAAACTTGTACTTTCCACCGACAATGAAATACTTCTCAACACTTTTCCTTGAAGAAGGCTTTTCCCAAGTCTCAATCGTATAACGGACAATATCAAGATCCTTGTACTGACTGCCAACGAGATAGGTAGCAACATCAATACTCTCTTTCACTTTCGGATATTGAGACATCTTCTTCTCATAAGCAAGACACTTCTCTTCCGACTCAAATAAACGACCATTGAAAGCCTTATATGCTATAACCTTTTCCATATCCTTTATTGTTTTATTTTTACAATGCAAAGATATATATAATTTTCCAATTATGCAAGTTTTTAACCAACTTTTTTTCATTAAAAAATCTTAACTATCATAATACTTCCTCAATAACCTACCAATAAAAAACGGAAATATATAACCACCTAACATAAAACCAATCATAGAGAACAACATATTAGCAGAATAACCATTCTCTCTATCATAAAGAAATGATGCAAAAACCAAACCACTCACAATGTAATAAAACCAAAATAATTCATCCATAATAATACCACTTTATCTTAATCGTTCATATCTATTTCGTTATACAAATACACCAATAAACTCAATACAAACAATAAACTAAATAATATAAAGTAAAACATAATAAACTATATAAGATAATAAAATAATAATATAAATTAATTAATATAATATTAATTGGGGAATATTCAATAATTCCCCAAAAAATATACTCCAAACTATACAACCAACATATATCAACTAATCCCTAAACAAAAACATAAACTTGTCATTATTGCCACCACGCTCCTGCAAGTATAAATCACGCTCCATATTGCAAAGACAAACCGCATAATCAGACGTAAAATCAAATAACAACTTCTTCCAACTCATTCCGTGACTATACACTACCAAACTATCATCAGAACCAACCTCAATGCGGTCAAAAAAATGCTCAACCTTATCAGTACACACAACCTCCTCAATGTTGTGCAATACTAAAAAGTGACGAATTAATTCCTCATACATATTAGCCAATAACCGATAATTCTTTTGTGTGCAAACCATAACCTATCCTATTTTTAATTGTTAAACTTTTTGTTTCTTAATTTTACAATGCAAAGGTATAACTTTTTTCCGAATATCAAGCTTCTTTTCCGTTAATAAAACTAAAAACAAATGTTAATTTTTATTTATTCATCTTCATCATATTCCTCATCATCATCCTCAAATTCAATGTAATTCTCCCATACATCACAATGCTCAAAAATGTACTTAATCTCATCCTCAAACATACTCTCTACATCATACTCACTCAAACTCTCTAAATTGCCATATCTATTGAAACGGATATATTCATCACTCCAAGAGTTAATGCTACCAAAATAAACCGCCCTCGCAGCATCCACAGGCGAAGAAAATGATGTCTCAAAAAACTCCTCATCAAAGTCATATATCATATCATCACCACTACGATACTCCAAACAATAATCATTGTAAATGGACAACTTATCACGAAAATCCAACTCGTTGAATAACTCACTAAACCTCTCAAATGTCATATCTATCAAAATTTTTAAGGGTTAAACTTATCGTTTCTAAATCTGACGCAAAGGTATATATAATTTTCCAAACTACCAAACAAAAATCAATCTTTTTTTTATCCTTTAAACTCTTTTAACTTTCATATAAAAAATATATAAAAATTTTAACATTTGCAACTACCTGATAATCAGCACATTATAAAATAAGTAAAGTCAGTGTTTTTGTAAATAGTTGAGTATCAATAACTTACAGACTTGTAAAATTAAGGGGTTGTAACCCAAATTCATAAGGGAAACAAAATGGAAAACATATATAGGTGGGGCATTGTGGGGAATAATGGGGAAAAAACATATCATATTTAATATGATGATGTGATATTAATATGATATCATAGTAAAATATGTACTCATTTGAGTACATAGGGGATATAATATAAGGCATATACATAATATAAAGAATAATGAAATTAAAAAGGTTAATCCAAACTGAACAAAAACGTGAAGAATATTTCTGAAAATGTGAAAAATGTTATCTGAAAAAAGGTGAAAATCTGAAAATATATATAAGTGAAAAAAGGTGAAAAAATATTGTGTTTTGTGTATTTTAACATAATTTTTTATTTTTTAAGAAAATTTTATGATACTTAATAAAAGTTAAATAAGAATAAACTTTGTTAAATTTTAGGACTATTTAATATTGTTTAAAATTAATTAAAATTAAGATATTTTAACAACTTTCTGTCAATGGTATGATAAGTTTATGTGCTTTTCAGTTTTTTTTGCAATGCTTATTCAGTAAATCCGTGACAGGAAGTTGTGTTTTTAAAAGTTAATAATTTTAAAGATAAGTTAACAAATGTTAAAATCGTTAATATCAATATATGTGTTAATGAAAGTTAATAATATTTAATGAATGTTAAAAAAAGTTAAAAGTGGTAAAGGTGATGTGAAATGTTAAAATGTGTTAAATGAATTAAGGTTTTTTAACATTTGTAAAAAGGGTGCGTTGGAGACTATACTCCAAGGTTTTACCCTTGCCAATTATTTACGTTGCAAAGTTATAAAGAATTTTTGAGTTATGCAAATTTCTGACGGATTTTTTTTGCTAAAGATTGTTAAAATTTAACAGATTTTAACAATTAAAAAAAAGGTAAGTTGGAGACTATACTTTAGAGTCTTACCCCTACCTCTTAATTTTCTGATACAAAGGTAGTCATTTTTTCTGATATATGCAAGGAAATTAACATTTTTAACATAATATTTTTTCATAATCATTGGTTTTGACATTTTGTAAAGTGATTTGGTTATTTAGTTAGCAAAGTGTAAGTACTGAAAAATTTTTCTTGGGAATTTTTTTGTGGTGTGTAAGCAAAATAACCATTTTGCTTTACAACTTGTCAGTTTAGGTTTTATATGCACACCTTCCATTAGAAGATGTGCATACATGTTGTTTCCATATTGTTTCTGAACTCTTGTGGCATTGCGTTATATGCGTTTAGAGCCGTTTCCAATTGCTCTGCTAATTGCATATACTCATCGTAGTGTAGGATAGCCATTTTATATTCTTCAACATTGTTTTTGAATGATTCAAGCCATTTGTTTGCTATCTCTATTTTTATGCTTTTATCATAGTCTATTCGCCCTTCTGACGTGATATAAATTTTTGTTGGCAACTGCATATAGTGATTGTAATTATATTGCGTATAACGCATACAAATGGACAAGTAACCAAGTGAATAGTCTCGCTGAACAAACATCAAAGGACTGATTTTCTTTGCCTCCTCGTTGAGCCTATTGATAAGACGAGCATTATATAATTTGCCGTGGAAATTAAGACAAAGAATTGGCAAGAATACATTTTCATAGAAAGCAATAATCTGCTTATTCATTTCGATCTTTTTTTGCATTTCCTTTGCAAAGTCTTTCTTTGTTTTCATTGTTGTTTGGCTTATTGGTTAATACTATGTTTGTTTTCTAAATTTGAAGCAAAGGTATAAAGAATATTTGAAATATGCAAATTTTTCCAGTTAAAAAACCTTAATTGAAATGTTAAAAAGTGTTTATGTTACTCATTTGAGTACATTGGGGAGGTGGTGGTGGGTATTAACCCACCTTGCTATACCACGTCTCACCATTTGAGAACCTTTCGCTTACTGCAAGTTCCATTTCGCAATTTTCCTTACAGAATTTCTCGCAATTCTCGATGTGCGTGTTGATACGTTTCTCAATCCACTTACGGATGTTCTCCTTCTGTATCTTGAACGTGCCAACATTCCATTTGTGTTGCTCTCCATTCCAATCCACGATATCCTTCAAGATGTCCATATAGTCATCAATCATATCGTCCACATTGTCATAGTCAGACAGATGAAGAGTATCACCTTGTGAGGTCTCAACCTTCACGTCATAGTCAAGCACCGCACCTGCATAGTAACCGCTACGGATGACAATTACACTCTCCACGTTGGTCTCTGTTGTCCACGCATTGCCATTGCCAAAGGTCTGCCAATCTGTATTTGTCTCACAGATGTTATGTGCGTCCATACGTCTGTTAAACTTCTCTGTTGATGGGCAATCAAAGATTTTGCCCTCCTTGCCACGATAACAGATGCAGTCCAAAAGGTCATCCCACTCCCATTCGTCACGTGGAAGTTCAACCTCCTCACCCTCATCATTGATGGTATTGTAGGTGTCGTTGAAAGCGTAATAACTCTGTGCGTTTTTTAAAGTAAAATTACAAGTTGCCATAATTGATGTTGTTTTAAATTGTTTGACTTTTAATTTGACACTGCAAAGGTATAAAGAATATTTGAGACTACCAAATATTTTTAGTTAAATGTGTTTAAAGAAATATTAATTAATATTAATCAATCTTCTTCAAAGAAATGAAAGTCACCTTTGTTATAGTCAAATATGCTATGAAATCTACCGCTTTTTGAGCGTGATAGGTCATAGTATGCCCATGCAAAGGCAGCAAAGTTATATAGTCTGTTATGATAGTATGGCACAACAGACTTTTTCAATAACTCATATTCCCTATCGTTCAAACGGAAGGTAGCTTCTGTGCCACCTTGCATTAGAGTTACTTTATGTGTATTCTTGTTCTTTGTCATTTTTTACGCTTATTTGGTGAAAACAATTATAAAATTTTCCATATTATGCAATTCTAATGATTATTGTTCCCTCATAACCATCAAGGTCTGTCATAATCTCGCTTACATTCATATCCTTGAAATCGTCATAATCAAGACCATTTGCGTCAAAGTCATCTTCTGTGTTAAGAGCAATGATAAAAGGTTTTCCATCCGTCCAAGCCTCGATGTCATTTGTTTCAACCAAAATGAACTTGCAATCAAGGTTTGTCAACTCTCCATTCTTTAAAGTCTTTTCCATAATTCTGTTGTTGAAATTGTTGATGTTTTAATTTGACACTGCAAATGTATAAAGAATATTTGAGACTACCAAATATTATCTGATTTTTTTTCATTAAAAAACCTTAAAAATTTAAGATTTATTAACATTTTTATTTTTTGTAGGTTGGAGAATATACTCTAAGGTTTTACCCTTACCTCTTAATTACAATGCAAAGGTAAGCAATTTCATTGATATATGCAACTTTTTTTAGTTAAAAAATGTGAACTTTTTTATTTTCACTTAAAGTGTTGAAAATCAGACACTTATTCCCTGATATCAGGACACGTTATGCACACTTTAAAAAATTCCTTTATATTGTATTGATAATCAATGTTTTAAGTATTGCACACTATAATATAGTAAAAATGGATTTTCAATGAGTATCAGGAGCATAAAACCTATGTTTTCAGGGCATCGAAGTCTTTTTGTTAAAAATGGTACTGAAAGTTTCATCTTATATTGGTTGTAATTTGATGAGCCACGCACCTTCAATGAAATTAACTGCAACATCTTGTTGGTTGTCATTTCTCAATGAAATAAGCCATCCTATAAGGTCAGCATCTTCATAATCACTACAAGTCATCACATAGTTATCAATTAACTCATTTGATGTAATTATGGTGTCAATGCCATAAAAACCACCATCATCATAAATAACCTTATATGTTCTGTTCATTGTACTATTGTATTATATGTGTAATGGGGGCAATATTGCCCCCATTCAATTAGGTTTCTTTATGCCACATCTGCAAGTTTTGTTTCCTCTTCCTTGATTGGGATATTAAGGTTTTTACAGAGTACTGCGTAATTCATTTCACGGCTACCGCAATCCTTTCCCAATACTTTTGATTTGGCAAGGTCAATGAGAAAGTAGTCAAAATCTTGGCTTACACGCTCATAGTAGCGCATAATAAGACGTATAGTAACATCACTCATCTTTCGCCTTTCAAGTCCATTGTGAGCGTTATATGCCATTCCCATACGATATACCATCTTCACTTTATCAGCATCGAAACGCTTGTATCCCTTTGCGAATTCTGACATTTTGTAAGCACCTTTTGAGATGCCCACGGAAAGGATGAAATACAATGGTATGTTTGGATTCTCTTTTGCAAATTGCACAATCTGTTCGCAAATGGCTTTGTGGGTAATAGCCTTTAGTTTTTCTGTGTGTTTGCTCCCACCATCACGATATTGGGTAAGGTTATATTTGCCTGCAAGCCTATTTGTAGCCACGTTCACGATTGCGTTAAGGATATTGTTCTTTTTCATTGTTGTTGGCTTTTAAATGTTATAGATTAAGTTTTGGATATCAGTTACGTTTTCAGACACATAGATTTTTTCACCACTGACAAGGTGAATACACGTCATTGGCAAACCTTTCACCTCATAGAAATAGGCTATTTTGTCAATGTTGACAAACAATGTGTTGCCATCTTTATTTCTCGTCAATTTGATTATTTTCATTGTTGTTTGGTTTTAATGGTGAATACTATGTTTGTTTTCTAAATCTGTTGCAAAGGTAAGCATTTTATTTGGAATATGCAAGTTTTTAACCAACTTTTTATGACCCAATTGTAACTTTCTTCAATTTGCCATTGTGGGATTCAGTTCCCCACGCTATTTGAAACTCAATCTCAACATCATCATCGAGTGAATTAAACCACTCAATCCATTCTCTTTTAGTTTTCTTTGCCATAGTTGTATGTTTTAGGTTTAACTTTAATTTTACGATGCAAAGGTAAGCATTTTATTTTAATTGTGCAAGTTTTTGACCAATTATTTTTGGGTGATTAAGATTATTTAAGATTTGCCCACATTATTGTTATCAAAGTGAAAAAACCCCATTTTTAGGCTCTGTATTGCGTTAAAACACCATCGTATATATGATTATACCATTTGAGCATAAAATGCCATCAGAATGGCTTAAAATGCGTTTTTAAAGCAATTATCCGTCTATCATAACAGAGACAGACGGATAATTCAAAAGAGGATATCTTTAAAGCACTAAATAATGCCATACTTTTTAATATCCGTTCTTTTTCAACACACGAAAGAAAATGTCCTCGCACACCTCAATCATATGTTGTGTGCCATATCCGTAAAGGTGCATTGTGAATATGCGTTCACATTGTATTGAAATGTCCTTAAAGGACTTTTTCTTTCTTTGGGTGATAGTTATTGTTGCCATAGTTGTAAATGGTTTGGTTTTTAAATCTGATGCAAAGGTATAACTTTTTTTCGAATAACAAGTATTTTTCATCAAAAAGTTTCGTTAAAGAATGTTAAAAATTAACGTTTGTTAACATTTTTATTTTTTGTGTGTTGGAGAATATACTTCAAGGTTTTACCCTTGCCCTTAACTTTTAATTTCTATGCAAAGGTAAGCATTTTATTTGGATTATGCAAGTTTTTGACCAATTATTTTCATCTAATTTTAGTTAAAAATTGCAAACACGTTTTAAGCCTATTTTTAGCCATTCTGCTGCATTGTACTACATTTGTAGATACATTGTCCACCAACATATAAACCCATGCTTAAAACACAAATAAAGCACCAAATTGGCTATGTTTAGCGTTATTGTAGGCACATAAAAAATTTCCGTCTATCTTCACAGACAGACGGAAATCAACACCAAAACCCATTAATTACTTTCAAGGACTTGCTCTTGCCATAGTCGTGGACTTTATTGCAACTGAATCAAAACCGTTGTTTATCTTCTTTTGCCGTTCACATCGTATTCAAGGGCATCTACGCCATTCTCTTGCATATCCCACAACTTTTGACATATCACCTCAAGTTCACCAATAGCTTTCTGTGAGCGGATGCAGAGAATACGAAGACCAAGCCTTTTCCCCTCGCCATTGATACATTCGTGGTCTTTGTAATACTTTGTAATGTGAGAGGATGTAATGCCGTTGACAAGCCAAGTAAGTTGCGTAGTCAATTCTTCAAGTCGCATTTGCAACTGATTGACATACTGAAAGACATCATAATCGTTACTCTTGGCGATGGTGTCAATTTTCTTGACAAGCCTCTCGGCTTGTTTTGTCTTTATGACCACTTGAGCGAATGGGGTTTTAATATCTCTCATATTGAGAATCTCGGTGGCAATCCTACCCCATTGGCGGTAGCCGTGTTCATGATATGCCACAAGGCTTTTTAACACCTTGACTTGTTTCATCATATCCTTGATGTGCATAGGCAACATCTTGATGGTGCGAATGTTGGCAACCTTTGTTGTTTTTCTTTTCCTTGGATGGAGTTTGCAATACTCCTTCATAGTCATCTCCACACCATTAACGATGATGGTTTGACTGCTTTCAAACTCTCTGTGGTAAGATTGTACGCTTCTCATTTTGTTGGGTCTTTAAGGGTTAAACTTGTTGTTTCTAAATCTGTTGCAAAGGTAAGTATAATTTTTGAATTGGCAATGGTTTTTCTCATTTTTTTTTCGTTAAAAAACCTTAAAGTTAAACACTTTTTAACAATTAAAAAAAGCACGTGTTGGAGATTATACTTTAGAGTGTTACCCCTACCTTTGTTTTTTAATTACAATGCAAAGGTACGAAAAAGTTTTAAAATATGCAAGGAAATTAACATTTTTAACACAAAAAAATGCACCCATCTTTACAGACGAATGCAAAAAGAAATTTAAACTTAAATGTACTTTATATTTTTCTATTTGGGGGATGCTCTTGCCATTATTGTAAGTTTTGGGATTAATACTAAACCATATAATCAAACACTATATCTATATTTATGTATATTTTATTTGGGTCGGTCTCTTGCCTTCATATAGGACTTGGTTTTTCGGCTTACTTGAAAAAAGAATATTGAAAAAACTCCTTCAGCCTATTGTTGTTAGTTTTTATTCTGCTTTCCCGTGCGCACTTCGGGCTATTTTTGTTTTTGTTTCTTTACTTTCTCATAATCACTTCTCTTTCATTTTTGACGCTGCAAAGGTAAGCATTTTATTTCAAACTACCAAATATTTTTAGTTAAAAAATGTGAACAGATTGTTAATAAATCCTCATCCACGTTGTATCAAGATGCCCTCTGAATGAATGTGGCAATTTGTTGTACTTCTCCAAAGCGTTGCCTAACTCAACGAATACTTGCATATATTCGTCATAATTGTCGATAGACTTCTGATACTCTTCGATAGCCGACTTAAAACTCTCAATCCACTTCTTACCCATCTCATCGTTGGTTGTGGCTTCGTAGTCAATTCTACCCTCTCTGTTGGTCTTTATTTTGAGAAGAATGGCTTCGTAGTCTGTGTAGTTCCACTTGTTCAAACGCAGTTGGATTTCAATTTCGTCTGCACTATAACCACGCTTAACGTACATAAGTTCGTCAATCTTCTTGGCTTCGTCATTGAGTGCATTGAGGAAACGAGCGTTGTATACCTTTCCATCAAACTTGGTAGCCATCATTGGGAAATACACGTTGTCCACAAACTCCATAATAGTCTTGCGGATTTCGATGCGCTGATTCATTTCCTTGATGAACTCTTCCTTTGTCTTGTTTGTTCTAACTCCGTTGATATACATAATCTTAATTGATTTTTAATTTTGATAGTGCAAAGGTATAACAAATATTTGAAATATGCAAATTTTCTGACCACTTTAACATAACTTTAACATTTGCTCAAATCTCATCATAGATAAGCAAAAGGTCTTTTTTCTTTAGTTTTGAGATAACTCTGTTTGTTCCCTTTTCAAGAAACTCAACACTACGCCTTGATAGACGTACTTCATTGATTAAAGTTCCGTCAGTCAGTTCAACGGCATTCTCAAAATAGATATAATATCCATTTACACCATTGGACTTAACCGCCATTCTCATCTTGTTTAAAATAAAATCTGTTGTCATATCGTTTGTTGTTTTAATTTGTCGGTGCAAAGGTAGGCATTTATTTTGAAATTGCCAAATTTTAAAGAAAGTTTTTTAGTTAAAGAAAATTAAAATTAAACACTTTTTAACAAATAAAAAAAAAGTGTGTTGGAGAACATACTTCAAGGTTTTACCCTTGCCTTTTGTAATATCTCTTATTATTACACTGCAAAGGTACGCATTTTATTTGAAATATGCAAATTTTTCCAGTTAAAAAGTGTTAAACAAAATATTAATTTATATTTAAAAGCCAAATGCAACCACATAGTAGTCATCAATATCAGCAAAGGGCATTTCATTCACAAATGCTTCTTCAGCACTATCATATCCGTTTGCATCAATCTTGACAATTGTATAATCATGATTATAGTCTTCTTCTGCAACCCACTTTTCCAAGTCTTTTTCAGTAAGGTTGCTGACCATTGTCTCTGAATAATAACTTTTGTCTAAAAGAAATACTTTCTTGTCCATAAGTCTTAATTGATTTTAAATTTGATGATGCAAAGTTACATATAATTTTTGAAACCACCAAATTTTTCAGTATAAAAAATGTTAATGGGGCTGATTTTTTTTTTTCAAGCCCCATATTTGAAGGTGTGAATGGCTGAATAGGTGTCACTTCCATCTTCCTCTGTCACCACCTCATCAATATGCCTATAATGATTTTTGCGCATAATATATTTAAGGAACAGATGGTCGTGTTTCCAATCACCCCACTCTACCTTGATTTCGATTGAGCCATCGGTGTTAACCCACCACTCATACCAACATTCATTTTCCTTGAAAATGCGCTCTATGTCTTGTTCGTAAAATTTGGTATTCATAACTCGTATTGTTTAATTGTTTAACTGATACAAAGGTACGAAAAAAAGTTGAGACCACCAAATCTTTTTAGTTAAAAGATGTTAATAGTCCCAAACTTTTTTCCTTAATATGTTAACCCCTTGAAATAATCTAATACTTGTTGCTCCGTTGGCTCACTTGCAACAAAGCCACTATCACAATAGTAGAAAATCTGTGAATCAATCTCGTTGGCTTCCTTGTCACCATTCATACAAGGGCGTTCCAAAGCATCCCGCCAAAAGTCAATGTCACAAATTGTATACTCTACGTCTGTCGTACACTCAAAGTCAATCTTCTTACCCTCAATGCGGATAATGGGATATTCATAGCCGTTAAATTCAATCCAATCTCTTGTCATAGTCTCCAATATAGTTTACCAATTAAATGTATTCTGCCTTTACTCGTTGGCTCATAATTAGGGTGTGGGAAATACCACTTCCACCACTCCAATCTGCCAATGTTCTTATACTCTCCCGTGATTACTTCTAACATAATTCTGTTTGTTGTTTAAGTTTTACGTATGCAAAGATAGGTATTTTCTATGAATTATGCAAATTATTTTAGTTAAAGAAATTAAATGAAATGCTATTTATTCTTAAACATAACAACTTATTTAAAATGAAATTAGTAACTGATGAAGGTCGTTGGGCTTTAAGAGACAATAGTATGATTTTCTGTTATATTTATTTGCTTTTAAAGAAGCATTTATTGCATATTCTAATCTTTTTTCTTTTGGGTTATCCATAAGATTTTCAGTTTGTGTTCCAATAGCGATATTTGCAAATGAATTGTTTTCTTTTATATTGTCTAAATGTCTAACGACAATACCTTCTTTATAAATCTCTTCACCATATTTTTGGTAGGCTTGCAAACGTGAAAATCTAACATCAACCCTTCTCTTATCAATCCTTATAGTTATACATTTATAACCATTTTTTATTTTTCCTTTTAAAACTTTGCCATATGGATTATAAGCGTTTCCTTCTTTATCTATATAATAGCCCCTCTCATTAAGTATTTTTTCACACTTATTAAAGTTATTCATTGAAATAATTTATTAGCATTTATTGTCAGTTGGCAGAGCGGGACTTGAACCCGCACTATGCCTTGTAAGGGTCTCAATCTTATAAGGATTGGGCTTTAACCGATTAAGCTATCTGCCAATTTGGGGTATTTTAATTTGTACGACCACCAACCCTTGCGGATTGTGCAGATGGATTTGAAACCATCATCCCACCTTTTTACAAGGCAGTGTTTCCTTAAATTATACCAAAGGTCTTGTACCTTATTTCTTTAATTTACCAATTCCACTTTCTGTCAAAGAACTACGATGCAAAGGTAATGTTTTTTTTTGAAACCACCAAATTTTTTGGTGACTTTAACACTTTTTTAACATATCACCATCCTTTGTCAAAACCATCGTGGTAGCCATCATCACTGATATGTGTCCAAGACATAATCTTCATTATCTTCTGAAGTCTTTTATCTTTCACCATCATAGTTGTATTGGTTTTAAATGTTAGATATCTTGTTTTTAAATCTGATGCAAAGGTACAACTTTTATTTGGAATATGCAGGTTTTTAACAGACTTTTTTCAATCCAAATCCGTTAAATAATGTTACAGACTGAATAGCCTTGTAACATCCTCTTCTGTATGCCCATCCCAATGGTGTGCTGTCTCCAATTCGGTGCAGTCGAAGATATCCCAATATTTTGCATCATAATGGTATGTATAGTCACCTTGTGGGGTTGTAATACCAACTATAAACCATCCACCACCAAAGCATTCTTCACCATCTTCGTGTTTCCAAGACTTCCAAGACTTATCCTTGTGTGCCTTTACCAAGGCAGCAAAAAGCATAGCACGTTGATGATAGAGATTTTCGAACGTGTGCCAACCATCTGACACCTTGTCGAAATCATTGACACTTTGTTCAAGTTTACCGTTTACATAAACCTCAATTTTCTTTTTCATATTTTATAATTTTATTTGGTTTCTAAATCTGATGCAAAGGTAAGTAATTTATTTGAGAAAAAGGCTAAAAATACATTCTTTAACATTGACTTTAACATTTGTTTACACCGACATCAATAAATGCACCACAATCAACGAAAATGCCTTGAAGGTATAATTTATCATCTGAATACACAAAACGCAGCCAAATGCCCTTAAAATGCGAAATAAACCATATATTGAGATTATATCACTATCGTGTGTGTACGTGTGTGCGTATGCGCACATATGCGTGATATATTATATAATAATAAAATATATAATAAAGAATATAAATATAAGATAATACTATATGGAATAGTACTTATATGAAATATATTTTATATTATATAATTTCTTTTTTTTCTTTAAACAAAAAATCCGTCTATCCTCACGGACTGACGGAATTAAAAACCCTAATAACTACATCTTATCACCCAATTCTATTTCAATCTGTTAATACATTGTTTGATGCGGCTTGAATAGAATCCTTTTTCCTCTTTGCCCAAGACTTCATTAACTCTCTGCAATACCTCTTTTACGTTTGTTCTGTCAATGAAAGACATAACATCAACGTTATCAAACAATTCCTTATGACTCTCAATATATTTTACAATCTTATCCTTATCCCACCATTGTATAAAGACATCACATACTTTATTGCTATCCTTGAAGATAGTCGTTTTGTCACCATTTGGACTTACTTCAAACACACCGAATTTTGTTGTAATACTATACTTCATATTATCTGTTTTTTTTTTGTGGTGGTGCAGAGTTAATAGGATAGACCCCACACCACCGATTATCTGTTTTAGTCAATATTCAAACTTGATTTCAACACTAACGTTACTTCTCCGTTCTTGATTGCATCACGGATGCTTTTTGCGTTATACAAATATCCAAATCCATATGATGCCAAGAAGATATAGAGATGTTTTGCCGTTGTCTTTGAGAAATCCCAATAGTCAGACAATGTAAGTTTGCCATCCTTAATCATAGCCACAACACTATTGTAACTCTGAAAATAGGTTGCAGTTGTGGTAGTGATGATGAACTGATTTGCAGCAGGGTTGCCATTGTTGTTGATAAGTTGACGTACCATCTTAATCTGTTTTTAATGGGTTTGACTTGTTGTTTGTTTCATTTTGACGATGCAAAGGTAATACTTTATTTTGAAATAATGTTATAAAATCAGTTAAAAGATTAACTGTAATTCCTTAAAAAACGTTAACCACTATTCAAAATATTCATATCCGTCATCTTCATACTTTTTGATGCCATTGTCATTACATCTGTCTATGAACTCCTTACATGTATCATACAGACGTTTTGCACATTCTATCTCTCTATCGCTTGTTTTCTTACATTCTTCGATGTGATTCAAACATTCTTCCATTGCTTGCAGTGTATTTTCAAACTTGCAATAACCCATGTTTATCATAAACATTCCTTTCTAAGATTTGTCTTGATGTTGTTGCGTGACTTCTTGTCTATGTTCTTGTTTTTCTTGTTGAAATGTTTTCCGTCTGAATAACGTCCCTCTTGGTAGTCATTCTCATTTTTGTGATACTTCTTGCTGCACATAACCGCTTATTTAAAGTAAAACGTTTAAATCTGTATCTGCTTGATGCCATTTGCCGTTGATAAGCACGGCATCTACAATTTGTTTCTCAAACATTACCTCATCATCTTCATTGTCATGTGATATTCCGTTGTTCTCCGCATAAAATAAAATCGAATCCAATAATATACTATTTTTTATTTTTTTGATACGAAGGACATTTCCTAACTCTTCTTTTACTTTTTCATAGACAAAGAATGTCGAACCAATATTCTCCGTATCACCACCAAAGAAAAGCGAGCCTATTACGCCACCTTTTTGGCCTTTACCAAACTCTTTTTCCAATTGAGAAAGGCTTTTGAGCCTTACGAAATCCCCCTCTCTGATAACGTTTATGAACTTCATATTATTTGTTGTTTAATGTTTACGTCTGCAAAGATATAAAGAATAATTGAAATATACAAATTTTCTGACTACTTTAACATAACTTTAACATTTGCTCAAATCTCATTATAGATAAGCAAAAGGTCTTTTTTCTTTAGTTTTGAAAAAACCCTATTTGTTCCCTTTTCAAGAAACTCGACACTATACCTTGATAGACGTACTTCATCAATTAACGTTCCGTCAGTCAGTTCAATGGCATTTTCAAAATAGATATAATATCCATTTACACCATTGGACTTAACCGCCATTCTCATCTTGTTTAAAATAAAATCTGTTGTCATAATTCTTTATCTGTGTTTATAATTTAACATCCATACTTGAACACATATCGTTTGGGTTATAACCTATCTCTTCACAAATAGCATTGAAACGAGTTTTATCTCTCAGACTCTCTGCATCCTTATACTCAAGGTAAGTGTCTGTCACATACCTTTCATATAATGCCTGATACTCTTCGCATCGTGTGACATATAGCAATGCACACTCACAGACTTCATCAATCATGCCGATGAGCAAGTCTAAAACGTTCTCAAATGAAGCAATCTGTTCGATGTCATGGTTGCAGTCACAGAACAAATAATTGCTTTTAGTATCTTGAGCACTTTCAAATAACTTGGTGATGTCATTTGCAGTCATGCCATTGTTCACAAGAGTATTCAAGTCCTCTTGGTTGTAGATGTCATAGATGTAATCAATGCCGTCCTTTTCATCCTCGCAATAGCGATTGTATGCTGCGAGAACCATGTCAAACACATCAGTGTTCCAAAGGTGGTTATTGCGGAGGTCTTTGGCAATACGTTTTGGCATACTCTCAATTACTTTCTGCATTACTTTCATTGTTGTATTGTTTATTGGTGAAACATTTAAATTAACACTGCAAAGATAACACTTTATTTTGAAACCACCAAAGGTTTTTGGGTATTTAACATTACTTTAACACTTACCCTTGCAATTGTTACTCAATTGAGTACAATTGGTTAACCTTTCAGATGTTTTTCTAATGTAGTCTGAAGGTCAATGCCACCGTGTTCTGTGAGCAATGAGTCAAGCAAATCCACGTTGATATATCCGCCCACGGAATTCATAGTGTAGGACTCATCTTCTGCATTGTATTTCTCTCCGTCAATCTCTTCTGACGGAAAACCCCATTCTACCTCAAGCCAATTGAGACCGAATTCTCTTGTGCCGTTCTCACTTGCACAATAATTGCCGTGATGAACTTGCACAGAGATGTTGAAACCATCCTTGCACCAAATTCGTGGCAAGAAGAAAAAAGTCTCATCGTATGTTTTGGACATAGAATCCCTTGTAACGTTTTCACGCATACCCATAAGAATTCCGTAAGTCATTGTGTTAATAAACTCTCTCAAAGTCATAGTGGTAATGGTTTTAAAAGTTAGACAATGTTTTGTTTGGTGGCGCAAAGTTCGGGAATTTACTCCACACCACCAAATATTTTATGTTAAATAATGTTTCGCAATTTGTTAAAAAATCTTAACTCGCTCTCGTTCATATGATTCTGTATATAACAGAAACCAACCAATATAGAGACAAAGGATATAGCAATTACACACACGTTTAGTATAGTGTTCGGACTGAAGAACGCACACCACACAATTATTATTGCCCACATATAAAGCAAAAACTTAAATCGATTCATTTTCATAAATGTGAATTTTAAATTTATAAATGTAAATTAGTGAACTCTCATAACGTGGTGCAAAGGTATATATAATTTTTGAATTGGTAACGGTTTTTCTCAATTTTTTTCGTTAAAGAATGTTAAAATTTAAGATTTATTAACAATCTTAAAAAAAGTAAGTTGGAGAATATACTCTAGGGTGTTACCCCTACCTTTGGTTTCCTTTCTCATTTTGATACTGCAAAGATAAGCATTTTTTTTTAATTGTGCAAGTTTTTAACCAATTATTTTCACCTGATTTTAGTTAAATGTTGTTAACTCGTTTTATGCCTGTTTTTAGGCGTTCTGTTGCGTTTTACCACCTTTGTAGATACATTATCCACAAACATATAAACCTATGCTTAAAACGCAAATAAAACGGTAAATTGGGAGTTCTACCGCTTTATTCACTATCTGTTATAATGCTTATCTATTAATCGTCATATGTGCGAACGTGTACTTTCTTTACACCTTTCATTTCCATAAATGATGCTACTGCATATTCATATTGTGCGCCAATAGAAATATTTTGATAATACATTGCCTGTAATGGATGTCCAACGGCTATAAAGTAATCAATTTCCTTCTTTGTGAAACCTTTCAAAAACAGATTGAGGAAAGTAGTCATATGGTGCTTTGAGGATAATTCTTTAATTGCTTTACCCATTTTACTTCTTTTGTCGAATTCAATAACAGATATACCGCAACCAATGCCAAAGAAGGCATATGATTTGCGTTTGGTTGCATCTGTAAATATGGATGGGTCATCTGTCACCACTGATTTGATATTCAATTGCTCTCTGCAAGTTGCAATGAGTCCTTGAATCTTTTCTGCCATATAGGCAATGAAATCTTTTTCCAAAGTACTTTTCTTTTCCTTTGGTTTGGCGGTTGTAGGTGCGTTTGGTTTTTCACTATTCAGTCTCGTTATAAGTACGCTTGCATCTAACATTGTTAGATCGCCGTTTCTATAATCTTTCTTTGTTAGGCAATAGAGTGCCCACAATTGCTTTTTTGTTGCAGGGCGTTCTGCATTTTGTTCTGTGATGTAGTTATTCATATTCTTTTTAATTAAACATTCATTATCTGTGTGCAAAATTATTTATTTTAATTGAGACTACAAAAACATTTCCCATATTTAACACGAATTTAACATAACACCAACCAAATGTTAAATAAACTAAAACACACAAAAATAATTGTTTAAAAACTTGCATATATCAAACTTTATTTGTACCTTTGCAATACCAAAATGAGAAAGGAAACCAAAGGTAAGGATAAAACCTTAGAGTATATTCTCCGTCATATCTATATATGAACTTTTTGCCAATTTTTTATAATTTTCCAAAATTTTTAATAAAATTAACAAAAAACCACCATTTTGTAATAAAAACATACATAATTCTAAACAAACATTAAAGTCAGTGTTAAAAAATGTATTTTTGGCATTTTTCTCAAATAAATTGCTTACCTTTGCATCAGATTTAAGAAACAACATTATTCACCATTAAAACCATACAACAATGACAAATCAAGACGTTATTAACGCATTCGTGAACGGCGAAAGTGCATCCAACCGCAATATGCACACTGACGGTAGAAAACTTTGGTCTTATTACACAGTGATAGCACAGCACACCAAAGACGGATTCATTATGAATGATACACGCTACAGCGTCTCCACGTCAAAGGTGCAAAGTTATACACGTTATACCCTCCGCACATACAAAAGTGTTTATAATGTGCCTATAGGTGAATACGACCTTACAAAGTATATGTAAGGTATAACGTACCCACAAACGCAATGTGGGGCGTTTTTTTTGACCATTATTCAATGTTAACTTGAAAGCATGTTGGAGAATATACTTCAAGGTTTTACCCTTGCCTTTTATCATTTCTGACACTGCAAAATTACAAAGAATATTTGATATATGCAAGTTTTTGACCGATTATTTTCACCCATTTTGAATTATTTAACAATTCACACCAATTACAACCCAATTTGTAATAAAAAACTACATAATCGTAAACAAATGTTAAAGTCAGTGTTAAAGAATGTATTTTTATCCTTTTTCTCAAATAAAATACCTACCTTTGCAACAGATTTAAGAAACAACATTATTCACCATTAAAACCAAACAACAATGATTGCTTTCCTAATAGAAAAAGGTTGCTATACAATAGAGCAATTAAAAAACATCATTGCATCAGCCGAAAGGGATGCAGATGAAAACACAGACCTTCGCCCCACATTCATCGTATTTGAGGAAGATGGAGACGCTATCTATCAGCAATATGGTAACAACCTTTGCTCACGTTTTAGCAGATAACATATTAGCAAACCATAAAAAAACAGAAGATAATGAAAAACTCAATCAAAACAAGTGGACAATGTTTCAAAATGCACCTACAATGCAACACAGAGCCTAAAAACAGACATAAAACGACTTAACAACATTTAACTAAATTGGATTGAAAATAATTGGTTAAAAACTTGCATATATCAAATATTCTTTGTAAATTTGCATCGTCAAAATGAAACAAATGTATAACCCTTAAAAAACAGAAGATTATGAAAAAGGTAACAAGAGAATTCGTAAAAATCGCCTACCACGCAATGCAGCAAGCCTACTACCATGAGTCTGACAATAACAATGGAGTGGGGGAGTATGATATTAACCTTGACAGCGAGGAAGCCAAAAAGGTAGGAGCGGTGTTACAAGCAGTTAGCGATTTGTCAAGGTCGCTTTAATATGTTCCACGTGAAACAATTTGGGCAAGATTTCTCTTGCCCATTTTTTATATTTTTTTAACAATTTTTAACAAAAGATTTGTTAACACATTTTAACCCCCTTTAACACTCCCACACCATACCCCTCCCCCTACCCCCTACCTATGTAACCGCTCTCTCATACCCCCTACCTATGTCTGACTATACATGGCACACGGTTTTCTCCCTCAATTTTCAAAAAATTCTGGAAAAAATTTTCAACTTTTTAAAAAAGACCCCCTTTTATTTTTTATTATGGTGTATTTGAAAAAAAAATTCTGGAAAAATTTTTGGAACTATATGCCTGTTGTCCCTGACAATTGATAATGTTCTGATATTTATATTAAAATAAAGGTTTAAAAATGAAATATGAGAAAAAATATAAAATTAAAGGATAATTGGTGGTTATCATTCTAATTATGTATATATTGAATTCTCTAGATATCCTAACGATAGGCAGCAGAAGACGTTATGTGATTACCTTTCGACTTGTTATGGTGATGTATATGTTGATATAACGTCAAGTGGTGATGTTAAGAAATCTTTTGTATTTGACAGGAAGACATTTTCTGTTGAGTTGATAATGAGTAGGCTTGCGAAAGAATTGGGTTATAATTAGATATTGTTTTTTCTAAATTTTCTTGATAATAATAAAATTAAATGCCTATATCAAGTATTATTAGTTTTGGTTGTCCGTTTCTTTTAACGAGTCCCCAGTTATCTATTTTTTCGAGTTCCCAGTAGCATACTATATTATTTTGTAGCAATGTATATAGTTCTTTAAGCCAGGGATTAGTTTTAATTTGATTGAAGTAGAGTTCTATATCATTTTCTCCGTATGCTTCAAGGAAGTCCATAAGGTTAAGGCTGAATTTTGTTGTTTGTTTTCCTTTATATTTTGAATAGTCTTTAAGTTCTTGTTTCATTTGTGTTATATCTGCTGATGAGGTATAAGAGCCGAAGTCAATACCAAGTATTTTTTGGAAGTCAGTGTATGATGCTGGTAGTACTTGTTCAGCGATTATCCACATTGGTTGTTTATTATTTTTATCGTAGTCGAAGATTAGTGGTACGAAATTTTTCATTTGTTCATCGCATTGGTTGAATGCGTTTATTTCTTGTGTGTTTTGTTGTTCTGTACCGAATCGTTTATCTTTTTCTATTTTGATTATATGTTCGTCATCAATTTGGAATACTTTTCTGCTTGCTCCTTCTCCGATGCACAGCAGGTTACAGTTTTCGCAATAGTTTATAAGTTCTGTTCCGTTTTTCCATTTATTGTTTTTCAGGAAATTGGTTGAGAATTTTTGGTTAAGGTTTTCTTTGAGTAATTTTTCTTGTCTTTTTGTTATGCAGATTATTTTTCTTTTTTGTTTGTTTTCGTTTGTTTGTTGGTTGAAAGGGTTTTTTTGTATCAATTGGTAGTTATATCCTCCGTTTTTTACTCTTGTTTTGGTGTACAGGTCACCGTTTTCTTTTATTATATATGCTTGTTCATTTCCAGCAAATTTTACTTGTGCTTCATTATGTGAGTTCAAATATATTTGTTCGAATTTGAAAGGTGCTATTAGTTGTCCTGTTTTCAGTTCAAATAGTTGATAGAAGTCTTGGTTTATGAATTTGATGAAATATAAAGTATTTGCTTCATAGTGCATGTATCCGTCATCTCCTATGAACATATTGTCTCCATATCTGAATGAATGGAAATCTTGTATTGGGTTTTGGAATATATATTTTCTTGTATTGATATTGAAGAAATTTATATTTTTTCCGTTGATTACTTCCACTATGCCTGTTCCTTGTAGGCTGTTATAATAACTGTCTGTTATGCATTGTACCCATTCAGGAATTATTGGTTGTCCATTTTTGTCAATGATGTTCATTTTTTTTCCTTTTATGACTCTTGAGAAACCCCAGTCGAATTCGTTGTCAACATCATCGAACCATGTGTCACTGATATATTTTCCGTCAATGTTTATGAAGTTTGATTTGTTTCCTTTTTCCACTGTTAAGATATCCCCTCTTCTTATTCCTACGTATGAGAATATTTCTTCGATTAAGAGGTTTCCTTCTTCATCAAGCACTACACTTCCGCCTGAATCTGATTTATATACGTATATTTTTCTATTGTCAGTGTTTCCTTCATCCTCATCACATGCATAGATTTCACATATATCTTCCAAGTCATTATTATATTCCAGTTGTTCTTCTATTTCTTCTTTTATTTGATATAGTTTATTTTGGAAATTTTGTTTTATCTCTTCTGGTGTGAGTGGTTTGAATGTTTGGTAGAAGTTTCTGTTGATTATTTGTGAGAGTTGTTTTGGTGTCATTATTGAATCGTTTCCTCCGTTGCTATGATTCCATCTGCAAGTTATTGTATTGCATGATCCGTCTGGGTGAATGGATACGGCTATCATTGATAGTCCGTAATCATCAAGTGGGCAGTTTTCCCCTTGTATTTCTTCAATGTCTTCATAGTCATCTCTGAGGCAGAAATAGAATATACATTCTCCACAATTGGTATATGAGTTATACATTTCCACATCGTGAGTTACGCACCAGTCCACGTACCAAGCGTATTCTTCTGCTTCTTCATATGAGTTAATTTTTACGATTTGGTATTGTGAGTTTTGTTCGTCATATTGTAGTGAAGATACATCTTTTTTGTCTTGTTCAAGGGCATTTTGTGCTATGGTTGCGAATCTTTGTATGAATTGTTCTGCTGTGAGTCCGTTTAGGTTTTGGTCATATTCATTTATATGTGCGTCTGATGCTGCATATTTAAGTGATTTATTGACGTTCATAATTATTTGTCCCTCATTGAATTCACCTTCTTGGAACATTCTGACCATAGCAAGCATGAATTTGCATTTACCAAGTTTTGAGTTTGGTATATCAGTTTTGATTTTTCCGATACATTGCATTGCTTGTTGTTCGCTATATCCTAGTTTTTCATAGAGGTAGTGTTTTGCGGCTTTCATGTTTTTTGTTTCAACACCCTCATTGATTAGGAGTTTATATAGTTTCTGTTTTGTTTTTTCGGTGAGTATCATTGTATTTTTGTTTTGATATTATGTGTGAACTATATATAATTATCGGTAATTTAGTAAAAGTAGTGATAATTGTTTGGAAATAAAGATTGGAAGAATTATATTTGCAAACGTGAGGATTTTTATACTAAAAAGTTACTACTAAGTCCATTTATATAGTTCCAAAAAAAATCCGCATGACATCATAAACAGTGTCGTGCGGATAAACGATTAATAATCCACAAAATTAGTTTTGTGTTGTGGCAGTATCAACGTTAAGACTGTCAACTACGATTGTATCAACTACCTCTGTTGTTACTGAATCAACTGCTGTGCTATCAACAAAAGTTGAATCATTTTCCACTGTTTCTGTAGTTGACTTGAAACCATCACAAGCGGCGAACATGCCCATAAAGGCAACTGCCACAAAAGTAAAAATAAACTTTTTCATTTCAATTTAAAATTTTAAGTTAATTATTAAAAAGTGTTTTTAGAACACTTATTTATTATAAATATCATAGAAATTTTGTTTTTACAAAAATAATGCATAATTTTGATATATCAAAATAAATTTTAGTGTTTTTTCCTTTTTTTTAGGCAACTATATAGGATTTGACCCCGAATAATCACAAAATGACTAATTGCTCAGTTTACACATAGTAAAAATGTCAACTTCTGATGAAATTGACATTTTCATAAATATGCGTATTTTTATAGAGAAAGGATACTTGAGTCAACAGGTATATAATTCCCTATTTTTTTTATAACAAAATTTTTTGGATTCTTTGTAATTTTTCTGAAATTGTGTTTTTATTGTTTTTTGTGATATCACTTTCAATATATTGTTCCAAATCGGCCATGTCAAAACCGATTTTAGCACCAGGTGTTGAGTTTTCTATAACAACATCCCATCCCACCAATTCCAAATCATCTCCGACCATCAATACGCCTAATTTTTCCTCAACGCTTCCAACTGCACGTGATGAAACACCGATTTGTATTCCGTCAAGAAGCATGTTTGCTACCAAATCACCGCTTGTTGAGCAGACACCATATCGTTTAAATCCTGGGCTTAAATGAAGTTTCATTTCACCCACAAGTGTTCTTCCTTCCCATCTTAGGTCAAGGATGTTATGTGTTACGTCATGACCTGATAATGTCGAAGAGTTACCTGACCACAAACATTTTCCGTTATTGCACATTGTATAAAAAGTATGATTTTCTACTTCCACACAATATACTTTACCTTCATAATCTTCTTCTGTAACTTTTAATGATTTGTTGGAAATATCAAAACAAACAATAGATAATTCATCATCAGTTAAGGCATTAATAATAAATTCATTTTGATTTTCACCTTCCCATTCGCCTACTTTAAATAAGTAGCAATGTGATTGATCTGGTATTTTATTATCCAAAATATCTTGTGCGGTATAAAATCCTTTCCATTTTTGATTTCTATCTAAAATAGGAAATTTATGATTTGGAGTCACTTTAATGTCAATAAAACGACCTTTAAGATGTATTAATTTACCTTTATAATCTTGTTTTATTGTTTTTAATATTGGTTTAATTTCTATTTTCTTTTCTTCATTAATAGTAAAAATATTTTCACCAACATTAACATCAGTAATATATTTCCACCCTTTTTCTGTAAGTATCTGTGTGTCAGCAAGTTGACAAGCAGGATGGTCAAGAGCACCTATGGCACAATGGTTTGCGACTTGATTTTCAAGATATTTTTGGACTTCTCTTTTTAGAATATTTTCTGGATATATTCTTCCGTTTGCGTTTTTTATTCCGTATTTTTGGAATACAGCGGAAACGATGAAGTCATCAGGAATTATGAATTTGTGTCCGTTTTCATAATCTTCTTTTATTTGTTGTATTGTGTCTTTTTTCCCAATGATGTGTCCGTCATGTTCTATAAGCAGTCCGTGGCCTGTTTGTCCTGCTTTTATTTCCAACAGTTGTTGTTTATCTCTTTTGTTTTTATATATTGTTCTCATAATGCTTTAAAATCTTGCTGTATAACTATTCTTTTATAAAGGCAAGGCAATTATATAGGGTTTGACCCCGATGTTATTTTATAAGTTTACAATGTTATTTTTTGTAACAATTGTTTCATTTGATAATTTTTTGCTGATGTTTTTCAGTTTTTCATTTGCGAATTTAACAGTATCTTCATTGATTGTGTCTATGATTAAACCATCTAAATCGTTATCACTAATTTGAAGTTTATCATTTGTGGTGTCTGCGAATGAAACATTTGTGATGATGACTTTTTTCTTGTCAACGATGAATGTTTTTTCTGAGTCACCCACATTACTTTCAAAGAACCAATTAGGTATGTTTTTCATTATTTGTTCTTTTGATGAACCGTTTCTTACCATTTTCTTTATATCTTCTTTAATGCTGTTTGAGAATTCATTGATATATGATGTGTCAGCAGAAGCGTTAGAAGAATGGTTGTTGTTTCTTTTAAAGAAATGGTTATTATCAAAACTATCACCAATTTCTATCATGTTTTGGAGATAATAATATTTTTCAAACGTTTCAGTGTTTTGGTTTTCATCATCTGGATCTGGTACAGTCTGATAAGTCACTTTAAAATAGCTGTATTTAAAGGCACCTGCTTTTTCTTCCCATCCATTTTGGTAATCAACATTTTTTTCGTGGTCTAATTCATTACCGTAAACATCAACTTCTTGGTTTGTTTCTGATTTTATTGAATTATGATTTTTATCCAAGTAATATTCACCTTTTTTGACTGATTTTTTCATTACTTGTCCATTTTTGTCAAGAAGTTTTTTATAAAAAACAAGATGAGTTCCACATTCATCATTATCTTGGATATTACTTATTTTGAATAAGACATTTGATGTTGTAAAATAATATGGATTTTTAAGTGTTGTTGTATATTGAATCATATCTTATTATATTTATAATGTTATTTATATATAAATATGTTAATGTTGTTCAAAATATATGGGATATTTACAATTATTATCAACAATTAATGATTTTGATTATCTTAAAATAGATAATATAACGGTTAATAAAATTGTTTTTGACAATGAGGAAAGGAAGATATCTGTTTTTTTTGATGATGAGAACAAGACATCTTGTTGTGTTAGTGTTGACCATGAGTATGAGTTATATAATCAGTCAATGCCATCATTTAAGATATGTGTTGATGAATATTATATGCAGAGGGAGAAATTATGTCAATGGTTGTTTTGTCGGTTTTGGATTTGGTTGAAAAGGATTGATGAATTATATAATAGTTTGGTTAATGGTGAGAACAATGCGGTTACATGGGATATTGATGAATTTATAAAATTGATTGAGAATGGTTGGTGTTTGCAGTATCATATATTAACTGATTTCAAGTTGATATACAAGCCCATAAAGTTGGTCAAGATGTACAATGATGATGTTGATGATGGAATCTATAATAATGAAAAACTAAATAAAATAGAATGTGTTGACAGTGACTTTGTTTTTCTGACAGAGGAAGAAGCCATTGAGAGAAGTAAAATGTCAATATGTTTTTAGTTTTTTTAACAGTTTTTTTTTGGATAATTGAAATAATTGTTATACATTTGCACTTGAAATAAAAAACAATAACAAAAAAAGAAGAAAGAAAATGAAAAAGTATCTTATTATTCCTGATGTACACGGAAGGAGTTTTTGGCAAGCACCTTGTGATAATATTGAAGATTATGAAAAAGTGATATTCTTGGGTGATTATTTTGACCCATATGATTTTGAGGGGATTACCGTACCTATGTGTATTGAGAATTTCAATAAGATTATGGAGTTGAAGAAGAACAATATGGATAAGGTTGTGCTCTTATTGGGCAACCATGATTGCCCTTATGTTTTTAAGGAATACTTTAATTTATCTTCTTATCATTGCAGGCATTCATCAATGTTTCATAAAGAAATAAGTGAGTTATTCAATAGCAATATTGACTATTTCAAAATCAGTCATGTTGAGGGTGATGTATTATTTACTCATGCGGGTGTTGAAAGTGGATGGTTGGAGAATATTGTTAAATGTGACAAAACGGATATTGATGGAATATCTGATGCATTAAATGGTTTAATGAATGATGCTGATGGATTAAGGAAGTTGTATTGTGTTTCTTTTTCAAGGGGTGGAAGAGATAAGTATGGTTCATGTGTGTGGAGTGATGTAAGTGATGTAGTATCGGATATTGACAGCGTTGAATTCGAAAATAGCCCACAAAAGCCAATACACAGCATTAAGCAAGTGTTTGGGCATACATTGCAGGCATATTATGGTAGGGACAATAAGATATTCTATGGTGATGCAGTTGAATACAAGAATTGCAAGATGTTGGATACTGCAAGGGCTTATGAGTTGGATATTATTAATTTTGAAATTAAAGTATTATAAATAAAATGGTGGATATTATTTTCATTTGTGTTATTACCGCATTCCTTTGTGCTGGTGTTTATATTTATGGCGTTTACGAATACGATAATTATATTGAGCATTTGGCAAACTATTATACTTTTGATGAAATAAACAAGCGTATTGAAATTGATGAGGAAGATATTAAGAACAACGATTTAAAAGGTGAGGTTCTTGAAACGGTATTAGTTCATTTGGCATTTTGGAAGGAAGTTAGGGATTGTAAGGAAAAATTAGGAATGGCGAATTATGAAGATATTGTTTCTTGATTTTGACGGTGTGATAACAACCTATGAAAGTGGTTGGCGAATAGATTTGAAGAAATTGGAATTGGTTAATAAAATCATAGAATCAACCAATGCAAAAATTGTTGTGACCAGTTCATGGAAAGTTGGTAGAAACAATGTTGATGATTTCAAGGATTATCTTTGCAAGGATTGGAAAGTTGGTATAAAAAGTGAAACAAACCAATTTAAGAAGTTTGTTGCAAGCATATATGACATAACGGATTGTCACGGCTCATGGAGAGGTGATGAAATTGAACGATGGTTAGACAACCACGAAGAAGATGTTGAAAGTTATGTAATATTGGATGATGATTCTGATTTTCATGATAACCAATTATTTCATTTTGTGCAAACAGACACATATGAAGGTTTGACAATGAGAGAAGTTAAATTATGTGTAAATGTATTGAACAACAACAAAATACCGAATCCAATCAGATTGAATCTTGAATTAACCACAAGATGGAGAAATAAGTGTAATGGACTTGATGGTAGAAAAATAGATGAATTGTTGTATAAATATTATCTTAAATTTTAAGTATGAAACAGACTAAATATTTTCGTAAAGTGTGGAATCCTGAGGAGAAGAAATTTGAATATAATGAAATTCCTCTTAATCGTGATAATTGGTTTTATTTTCAGATGGATGCTTCAGTTAGAACAGCATTTTTAAGTCATGGATGCAATATTCCCAAGTATGCTATTATTGAAGAGTTGCATAATAATACAATGGTTCATTTGTTTAGAGATGACATTAAAACAGAACTTGGATTAGTTAATTGGGAAGAGAAATGGCCTTATATTCTATCTGATTTAGATATTCAAGCAGAAACTAATTCTAATAATGATGATAATTGGACATGTTATAAATTTAAGTTATTATGAAATATATGGGGAACAAAGCAAAAATTGTGAATGATATTTTGCCTATAATGTTGGAGAATTATAAAGGTGACACATTTGTTGATATTTTTTGTGGAAGTTGTGCTGTTATTGAAAATGTTCCAAATACATATAGGAGAATTGCGAATGATAAACAAAAATTTCTTGTTGCAATGTGGAAATCATTGACAAATGGTAAAATATTTCCAACACATATTGAAAAGGACTTTTATGACAAAGTAAGAGATTGTTCTTACGGAAGAAATAATGATTTTGATGATGATTTGGTCGGTTGGGTTGGATTTATGGCAAGTTTCAATGGAAGATTTTTTGATGGTGGATATTCTGGACATAATGCACCTTTGAAAAGTGGCAAGACAAGAAATTATATTTCTGAAAACATAAACAACACGTTAAAGCAAATAGAGAAATTAAAAGGTGTTGAATGGTATTATGGTGATTATTATGATTGCCCAATCCCAAATAACAGTTTGATATATTGTGACCCGCCTTATTTTGGTACAAAACAATATATGTCATCAAAGGGGTTTGCTTATGAAAAGTTCTATGATTGGTGCAGAGGAATGAAAGAAAATGGACATATCATATTTGTATCTGAATATGATATGCCCAATGATTTTAAATGTGTTTGGAAAAAAGAAGTGACAAATGCAATGAATCCGACAATAACAAAGAAACCAATCGAAAAGTTATATACTTTATGAAAATTCAGTTAAATATGATGATAATGCTCTGAAACTTTTTTCACACCTATATTTTTTAAGGGAACTATATACTTGTTGACCCCGAATAACTAATTAGTATAAATATACAGTATTTCAAAAAAATGTCACCCAAAATGCTATGGGGTGACATTTTTCTTTTTTTTTGTACTATTTATAATTAAGAATAATAAACACATAAGTATAAAACATTCTGGACATAATATGGATAAACTTATTGATGATAATAATTTTATTGAAATAGTAAATAGAGTTATTAAAAACTATAATGCAGAAGATTTTAAAAAAAATGATTTATATTTTTCCCTTAATATGATAATAGACATTGGTCATTTGATAAACACTTTTATAAGTGATAAAGCATTTAATGATTTTGGGTACAAATATGATGCAAGAGATTATCGAAGAGTTGCTTCAAATGTTATTCGTTATATACAAACACATTTAAATGAATTGTATTGAAAAAATGTTTTTTTTTTGGGAATTATATACCTGTTGACTCAAGTTTTTCGAACTGAATATTTATTCACCTATAAAGATAACAAAAAAAGTGTCACCCAAAGCAATAATGGGTGACATTTTGTATTTTGGGTACTATTTATAATTAAAATATAAGATATAAATTGAAATATAAATATGAGAAGAACAATTAAACTTAGAGAATCCGAATTGAAACGTATGATTGCAGAATCTGTTAAAGGAATGTTGAATGAACTTGACCCAAGAACATATGCTTCATATGCTCAGAAACGTCAACAACAAGCGAACAATTCTGCAAATCCAAATGATGCAGCAAGATATCAGCAGAAAGCCAATCAAGGTGTAGAAGCAGCGCAAAACGCATGGAATCAACAATATGGCTTTAATTATAACAACGGACAAAATGATTGGGCAGAAAGAAAAATGGGTGGCAACAATCAATTTACACATAATAATGGAAGTAACTATGGAATTAACTACCGTGGAGAAAGGCCAAATTGGGATGGTGGATATACACACACAAACATGGCATACAACCCTAAGACCAACCAAGAGTGGACAGGGGACGGTAGAGGTAATAGTAGGGTAAGACAATCATCACGTGAACAGGAATATGGTGATAATGGTGCATATAGTGTCGCAAGACAAATGGAACAAGGTAATGGTACTTATGTAAAAGGACAAGGATGGCAAAACGAATCCCTCAATCGTAAAATTGATAGAATTGTCAGTGAGTGCCTTAGAAGAAATATTCGTTAAGCCACACACAATTTCAGTTCACTCCAAGTGACAATCAAGCCAATGGACTTGTTGAACATATCAGAAAAGCGTTCCGATTGGGATGCTTTTCTTGTGTTCCAAAAGTACATTTTTTTTACAAAAAATCCTATCAAAAACAGAACTTTTTGATTTTACATGATATTTATAATTAAAGGATAACGAAAAAAACACATCATGCTTAAAGCCTACAAATACAAGATAAAACCAAACGAACAACAAGAAGAACTGCTATCAAAGTTCTTCGGTTGCACAAGGTTCATTTACAATTGGGGCTTGGACATGAAAACAAGTGTATACAAACAAAACGGAAAAGCAATCGGATATATGCAACTCGCACATGAACTGACAAAACTGAAACAAGACAAGGAACATCAATGGCTCAATGAATGTACAACGGAAGCATTGCAACAGTCGTTGCGATGTCTTGACAAGGCTTTCACATCGTTCTTCAGAAAAAAGGCAAACTATCCAAGATTCAAATCAAAAAAGAAGTCAACTGATTCAGCGAAGTTCATCAACTGTGTTCATTTCGACTTTGAGAATTGGACTGTCAGATTACCCAAGTTGGGAAAGGTAACTCTTTGCAAGAACAGGACATTCGACCAATCCGTTTGCAAGCAGGGCACTTGCACTGTCAGCAGAGACCATTGCGGTACATATTGGTGTGTAATAACGGTTGATGATTTGC
>Ga0247609_10000650_pt1 | contig 46201 bp, 75 predicted proteins | sample 172DNAGHGlowgp2_FD_193487 | JGI IMG/M metagenome (GOLD analysis project Ga0247609, IMG submission 193487) | Sheep rumen microbial communities from Palmerston North, Manawatu-Wanganui, New Zealand - 1728 DNA GHGlow gp2 | ecosystem: Host-associated > Mammals > Digestive system > Stomach > Rumen ... | reverse complement strand
GCTAAAGTATTTATTCGACGGAGCTGAAGCTCCTTAGCTAATGTAATTTATATTTCCCACCACCCACCCATCTACACCTCACGGCTACTGTCGCCGACTAAGTAAGGTGGTAGAATGAGAACCACCTTGAACAACAAACGAGGAAAGCTTAAGTGTCCACCAACCTTTGAAAGCACAAACGCATTTTTGCAAAAAAAATAAAACACCAGTTAGTCTACGCGAAAGACACCTCCATCAAGAGCTCGCCCCACAGCCCTTCAGGCTGTGCCGTCCCACCCTGGGAGCTCTTGACGGAGCCTCTGTCTCTCGCCCTCTTCGGCACATACGGTGTGAAAAATCATACAGGATTGTTTCAATGTGCTGACAATTTTCGGTGTTTTTATTTTTTTTCTATTACAAAAATGCTAGACATTTCAAAAGTAAAGGTTGGTAGACTCCCTAAAACTACTCGTTTGTTTGAAGTTCAAGATGGTTACTTCACAATCAATGAGGTTTGAACAATTAAAATGTTCAAACATTATAAACCTGATACTCAGAAGTTATCAGAGTTACAATCTCAGATTGATGAGATTGAGAAATCTCTTGAACATTCTCAAGACAAACTTGAAATCTCAGAACTAACTTCTGAGCTTCGCAAGCTTGAGTCTCAGTTCAACTATGAGAACAACGAATATCGTTGTCAAATGTATCAAGCTGAAGGCTTGACAAGTGAAGCTGACGTTAACAAGTGGCTTGAGAAAGCAAGCAACGCTAATCAAAACACGTTGTATTCAGTTGCCTATGCAACTTGATGGCGTTCAGCAGATGCTGAAGTTGATGATAACAACTATGAAGTGTTACCACGAGAGTGGGTTTACACTTGAAGGAAAGCATAGCTTTCCTTCCTGCCCTTCGGGCAGCTGTGGCAAACAGAGTTTGCCACTCATCCTTCGGATGTGTGTGGCTCACTTTGTTCGCCACCTGCCCTTCGGGCAGAAGCTGAAAAGGATAGACCCACCCTCCCACCCATAGGTGAATGCAACGAAAGTTACAACAGCAAGCTGGGCTTGCTGGATATAGGCTGCAGTTGAGGCAGTGGCCCAAACCACGAGGCTGGTAGCTTGATTAAAAATTATCTTGACTTTTTTAAATTAGGTAAGGTTTTATAAATTTTTATTTTTTTATTATGAATAATTCTTCGATTGCAGTTCAGCATACAGGAATTGATTTAAAAATGAATTTAAAAGTTAATAAAAATTTATGTGAAAAAAATATGCTTAGTTCATTATAATTAAATTTATATTTGCGTTTTCGTATTCATTTATTAGTTCAGCATAGGGAAAACTTATAAAAATATTTATAATGAATTAAATTAAATGTAGTGTTAGGGTTAAAAAAAGTAGACCTCTTAAAAAAAATCTTGTCAAAAAAAATAGACCATTTTTTATTCTGAACTATACTTTTATTTTAATTCACTATAATTAGATTTATAAATTTCATTAATTCATAATGTAACTTTAATCTAAATTTTATATTTATAATTTTATTTATAATGAACTAGCCAACTCGAAAAAATCACCCAAAAAAATTTAAAAAATTGTCAAAAAAAATAGTACAAATAAACACGAATTAACATTACTCAGTTGTCAAAGCAACCTTGACACTGTCAAAGAAACTCCAAAACATTTAAAAGAAATGTAAATATAAAACAAAACAAAAATAAAAAAATGTGTAAAAAAAAATGTTATAAAATTATTTTAATTCATTATAATTTTATTTATAATAAACTAAAATGAAAGTCATACGCAATTGACACATCTTTTATATCCGAGATTCATATCTATATGGATGAACTTATATGGTAAATACCTGAGAGTTCCAACCAGAACTATTCAGATCCACATGTCAATGAGAGACTTGACGACAACAATGCATGGACTGGATAGATAAAAATTATCCTATGTAATTTTATTTACTATCTTATTTTATCATGGATACAATCATAATTAAAATTCCATACTGAATAATATTCTCAGACCAATATGTTGTTGATAAATTAGACCTCAATCCATATCTACTCAATGAATGATTAAGAGATTCAGATGAATTGTGTTCAATTGAAATCACAGAAAAAACATTTCGAATCTTATCTTGGTTAACAAATTATTTATCTCGTAAATATAATAAAGAAAATGATTAACAATCAATTCGATTCAGAAACAGTATGAATCATCTCAATTGTATTCTTATTAGCATCAATGTTCTTCGGTGTCTTATGAATATTTGTGTATGCATTCGTACGAATGTGTATCATAACATTTATTATGTGAATCATCATCTGATGATATGCTTTATATCTTACTACTAAATAATAATGATTAAAACATTTATAGTATTAAATGACTGGATGGATGAGAGACTTAGTAAGTCTTGACTGTCTGGCCTTGCATGTGATTTACTTTATACACACTGAGCAGCTAATGGATATGTGGCAGTGGATAAAAGTTATAAATGTTATTGAAAAAATTATAATGATTTATGTTGGCCTGAACTTAATGAAGACAATCCATTAAAAGGTTATGAACCAATAGATGTTCATTGTTGATTGACATTCGGTCAGCATCTATCAACAACATGAGGATATGTTAAGAAGGCTTATCTCGAACTACCTGACACATCTGAAGATGATGATGTGTGGATCTTCGGATTTGATACAAATCACTACTGAGATAATGCTTCTGAATGGACAATCGAAAAAGTAAGAGAAGAAACAGAATACTTAGCTAAACAAATGGAACAGTTTTTAAAATAGTTTTTATATTCTATTCTATTATATCATGATACTTTATAGAAGTTATTACTTCCTCCAAAGGAGGGATTGAACAATCCTTATCTTAGATTTAGATAAAGCGATTGTAACTACAGAACCTAATCTTGGTTCTGCTAGAAAATTTGTTGATATGCTCAACGACTCGGCTCCATCAATAGACGCAGTCAATGAGTTCAGTGAATAATTTATCTTGTAACTTTATTTATCTATGACAAACTTCCGAGACAGAATTCAAACATTACCTAACTCTGGGTCAGAGAAGAAGCATGCGTCTCAAGAATCACAAGACATTGTGAAAGAGTTTACACAGCTTGCGGTTTACATCATAACTTGTCCTGAGGATAAGTTCGATGGTGAGTGAACCAGTGACAGGATAGAGAATCTCTGTAAGAGATGGATTAATCTTCCTGATCCATCAGAGATTATCGACATGGCTGAGGCGATGATTGAATCTAAGATGCCGAACCAAGTTGCATCAACATTCATTGGTAATTTCCTTTACCGACTTTTAAAATCTATGTGAAGATTCGATGACAATGACTAGACAAAAAAACAATCTTGTGATGCCGAACTTCATAGATCAATTGAAGAAGGCATACAAGCATCTTAAGTGTACTGTATCACAGTATACATCTAAGGGTGGAAACCCAGTAGTTCTATACCAACGGTATCAGAAGTCAGCAAGCAACGATGAAAGAGTTGCTGCACTGTATGACTACTGATATTGATCTGTTTTTAAAGACTTCATACATAACGTAGGTTATACTGATAGTGAGAGGTTAGTATAACCTCTCGTCATGTCCAGGTAACTCAGCGGTAGAGTTTCCACGTGCAATCGATGAAGTGGTGAGATCGGTTAGTTGCTGGTTCGACTCCAGCCCTGGACTTATTTATTTAAACAACATTATAATGTATGATGATGCAACTAAAGAAATGTTAGATTCAATTGACCCGAAGCTTGTTGACATCTGTATTCATTGAAACTTTGCCAATCGTGGTGATCTCATCAGGACAATAGTTGATTACTTAGAATCACACCGAGACGACTATAGATATGTCGGTTTGTGTCTAGAGTATATCGACTATGTATTTCCTAGTTGAGTTATGTATAATATAATAAGATTACTAATAAATGAAAAATTAAATAAGTCAAATCCTTTTTATTCTACAGATGTAAAAGGCTCATCTGAATTACCTTTTTAATCTTTCATTTCATTTGTAATTTATTTGCATCTTCAAATCGATTGGCTATATTTAAGTCGAGCTAAAGTTTCCACTTGCTCACAACGAACGACACGATGTAAACATCACCCAAGCATGTGGCTAAACTGCTTACACCAAGCTGCTTAGTTAGGTCAGCTCTTGTAATAGAATAGAATATCATCTCGTAACTAGATTAGAGTGTGCTAACTACACGCAGGTTCAAGTCCTGTCAGCTTGACATTGATATGTTCGTGAGTCGGTTCAAATCCGACAACGAACTCTCTTGAAAATGGGTGTCGCATCTATATAGATGCGCTCCTAAAAGCCGTGAACAGTCAGCCAACATTAGTACCGATAGACTAGCTATCCGTTGGTAGTTGGCTATTGACTTTCACATACTTACCTTGTATGGCAATGGCAATTGGCATGGTTGAGTCTAGATACATACCATCTGTGTATGGATCCAATGCACAGCTCGGCAGAAATCGAAGACGGATTATTCCCAGGGATCGTCAAAGTGGATACCGACGGCTATCAAATTGCGCAATGTTTAGGTAGCTACTGAGCGGACGGCCATTGCTTATATGTTCACTTAGTATAACGTCTTAGTATATCCCACATAACTTGTGGGAAGATGAGGGTTAAAGTCCCGCAGTGAACTTATTCAGCAGAACAGATGAGGCCTGGTTGATGCGCGCTATATCGGATCAGGATCAGGACAGCTCGGCCTGTATAACTAAAGGAGCTCAGCAAGTTGCTGCAACAACTCGGAAGCCAAACATCGAATGATGGATAGCGACATCGAAAAGATGGATGACTTCAGCTAAACTGTTCTGTTATATCACCACTGAATCCCTAAAGGATGAAGTGATGGAAAAGATATTGTTGTGCTAAATGGTAGTTGAAACATACTACCTTTTAGTTTTTATTCCTTAATTCTATTACATGACACAATGAAAAAAACTTTTAATCGCAGTGATAGCAATCGTCGCATTCGTTCTGATTTGAATAGGACTATATTCAACGACCAAGAACGATACAGAAAAAAACAATCAAGCCGCCTTACAAAGGCTCGACGAAATCTCAAAGAGATTATCAGACATTGGTTTCAGAGTTGAAGAAATTAACGGACAGATCACAGAGCTGGACGCAGAAAAAGATAATCTTATTTCTGAACAAACTAAATTAAATGATGAAGCTTCAGCTTTATTCATGTGAATGATGACACCTGAAATGTTAACTCCTAAAGAGTCAACTTGATTCGTTGCTTGCTTTGGTTGTAGTCATTACGATGCAGATACAAATAGCTGTATTGATAATGATGATCGAAGCCATTGGTGCGAAGCAAACTTTCCAACTGATACATTGGAAGAATGGATAGAATCACAAGAAGAACCAGCTAAAGATAAGCTTCATCAGTGTGCTCATTGAAACTGAGAAACATATAGAAATATAGAATGGAGATGTAATGAAGCTTGAATGGCTCAAGATATACCAGCATTGTCTGGTTCTTGAAGACACGAAAGAATGAAAGAATTGTTAAACTATTATTGAGTATGAGATTTATATGATACATTTATTGTAGCAGCTAAAGCTCATCATGTATATCCTGAGTTATGAATATGTATTGCTAAAGCAGATACATCATTAGGTAAAGCATTGAAGACACAAGGTAATATTGGTAATGTTTGAAACACAGATAGCTGAGCGACAAAGTCGTTTGATAATAATTACATATGAGTATGGAAAATATTTGAAACATTAAACAATCAATACCTTGGTAACTATACAACAGTTGACCAGCTATCAAGAAAGTTTAATAAGGATTGAAAAATATATGCAGGCTCAGAAGATAACTGGCATAACAATGTTATGAATTGTCTTGGTGTAATTTATGATAAGACATTACCAGATAATTGGAACTTTAGATTTTAATTTATTGAAATGAGATTAACTACACTCTTATTTATTCGATGAATTATTGCATCAATCATTTTAGGAATTATAACATTTGTTAGATATGTAAAAGGTTATTATGATTGGATGGACTGGGCAATGTGATTTATAATTGTATTATTTTTAACGTCACTTTATTTTGTAGATTTAGATATTTCAACTATTAATGATGGAACAACTATTACAGTACATTAAAGAGTATGAGGAAGTTAAATGATTAAAAAAACTTCCTCGAACTTTAACATATAACAAAAACTATTTATATATATTTTGAGTTGATATTAAATTTGCATGACCATATCTATGATCTAAAGATTATTGATTTGTGTGATGGATGATAAAGAATCATCCATGAGAGTTTCATCAAAGAAAAAAGATATTCTATGGTAAGACATCAATATGCCATGATACTTGAGTAGAAGAAAGATATGATAAATATGATGAGGTATCTTGTGCATACATGTACATTGCAGATTCATATGATCCAATCTGACAGATTAGATATTTATTTGGTTTAATGTAATTACGATGCGTTCATTCAGACCAATAAGCTGAAGCCATGTGAAAGTAAAAGATAAGTATTTATTCTATACAATCACAGATATATCTGAAGAAGGTAGTGATGTTCAAGAATATGAATTAACTATTGAGATAAATCATAAAGTAAAGAAACAAATAAGGAGTAGTGACCAACGTTATTTAAGAGCTTATATCTGAGGATATATAGAATGAATGTATTTATTTAGAAAATAAATAAAATGAAAACAGATCATCCAGTTATATTATTAAGTGATAGAGATAATCGAAAAGATTATTTCATTATGATAAGAAGTATACAACAGGTAGATACAGATTATCCATGGAAAAGATTATGAAGTAAAACTTATAGAATATTTATATCACAAAAACCAAAGTGAGTTAAGAAAAAACTTTCTGATAAGTTTTTAAATAGAGATTGGTATGAACTAAGAAGATATAAAACAAGACCATTAGAATGGTATACTATGGAAGAAGCAGAGACATGTGTTAATTATTTATTATGAAAAGATCCTTGAGTAGAACAGACAGTAAAATATTTTAATTAATTAATCAAATCAAAATGTTTTGAATATGTGAAGCTGCAGATATGATAAGCAGAGCTACAAGATATGCAGCACAAGAAACTGCTGCGGCAACAAGAGCTAAATGAAAAATGATTCAAGAAGGATTAGAACGCGTAGCTAAATCAAATGATTGAATAGCAGATTCAAATAGGAATATAACTATCCCTGTATCAGAATGGGATAAGATACAAGATAATATAAAACATATGAAATGACAATTAGATTTTATTCGTAGAACCATTCCAATTGTATTACATAATTATGCATTATTATTTCATATGAATTGATATGTAATAGATGATAATGATTTACAATGAATGATTGATCAAATTATAAAAGAAGATACTTATGCTTATACATTTCTATATAAGTTTTTATCTTATGCTCAATACTTATCTGACAGAAGACAAGTAGAGGAATTGACAGATAAAGATTTAGAAATATGTAAATATATATATAGGTATAATATAGATACAGATATACCATCACTTAAATCTAGTTTTGATTTAACAAAACTTATAAGATGTACCGCGCAAAAGCGAAACGAAATTTTATAATTAATTTAAACAACAATGCTTCACCGAAAGTTTAGACAAGATGACATTACAAAAGAAACATTTGCATTAGCAAATCATAATTGAGTAGTATATGAATATTCAATTATAAACACTCCAGATGAATCAGATGACTGGACATTAGAAATCAATTGAGAATTTGTTAATTCATCTCAGGCAATTTGAGAACTGACTGAGTATTGTAATTGATATGATGATGCTTTATCTCTTTATGACAAAGAAGATGATTAAAGAAAAAAAGAAAAAAGTAGAAGAAAAAAATAAGGAAATAATAAAGATATATGAACCAATGTTAGAATGTTATATATACATTTATATATGAGATAAGAAATCTGAATATGAAAAGATTATACAAGAGGCAAGTAATAATCCAGAATATAGAAATAATCCAGATAGTGATGGAGTAGCTTGTCCAAGATGAGTATATATAAATTGACAATTAAGTTTTATTATGTGGATAGAAGAAGCTAATAATATATCAGTATTTATGCACGAACTATATCATTTAGTAAGTGCAGTAGATAGAGAATATAATATTTGAGAAGAAGCTTGTGCTTTTTTAGTAGGTTATGTAGTAAGAGAATTTAATAAAATATTTTAAATATTTTAAAATGATAACAATGAATAGACTCTATATGATTGGCTCAGCAATAGATGAAACATCATTCTATTATGATTCATTTGATGAATTCATTAATTGAATTTATCTATACAGAGCAAATACAAATTGATTAGATATAGATAAAACAACAATGTTTATGCTTGAGTATGATCCAGAAGAAGTAAGTGTTGACACAGGATTTGATGGTGAACTATTCATAACTAATAAGGAATTCGGTGAAGATTTGACACAGCTCATTCGAGATGGTAAGTATAATCATGATAAGGCAAAGCTGTTCCCATTAGATGTACAGCAACTTAAAAGAATGTATTTTAGTTCTTAATTATATTAAGATGAAAACAGTTTATCATTCATTTAATAAAGGTACTTGAATCTTTTATCAGCAATGAGATTTGTTTGAAGTATCTTGATTAAAGAAGACAAAGAAGGAAGCTCGAGAAACCTTCTGTAAAACTTGGACTCATTCCTGGAAGACTCCAGCAATAAGTACACCTAATATGTTTAGTAAAGCTTATGATAGAATAAAAGATTTTATGACAAGAATTAAATTGTTAGATGATAACGCAAAGTTTTATTGGTATTGTTCAGCATCGTTTGGTAACAATTCAAATAACCCTTGATGAAAAGTATATGCTTTATATAATAGAGAAGTTATTCCTCAGGAAGTTGAAGCTGAAACATGAAGAGTTACACGTGAAGCTTTAATCGAACCAGTAGTATATAGATTAGAAGACTTCCCATATGATGAATGAAAGTTTATGATACTCCCAATGTTTGAAGAAATATTATGAGTATTTGATTTGAATCAAACTGATCATTGAGTTGATGAAGAAGTTTGTAAATCAACATCAGCTGAGGAATTAGAAAAGAGAAAGATAGAAGTTGAACCACAATGGAAAAGAAACAAGGCAGCAAGAGAGCCTGTAATACAAAACGTTGATAATGAGTAATCTCATTATATATTTTATTTTATTATTCTACAGTAGAATGAAACAGTACGTTGTACGAAATGTAGACGGTCTTACAAAGTTCACAAAGAACGAGATCGTTTTATCAGACCTTGAGGAGGTAGCACCTGGAGAGGTCCGCGTTTACAAAGTCGACACTGATGGAAATCCATTAAGAAACGACCGTGGAAACGTAGTCAATTATTCTCTTAATAGAAATAGATTAAGAGAGACAGAGATTGATGCTCCTAAGGAAGAGGACATGAACATCCTTCAAAAGAGAGTTTTGAAAAAAATGTTCACTGACAAAGCATTAGATGCTGCGGCAGATTATGAGAAAGAGTTAAGAGATTTTGTTAAGATTGTATCTATGGTTAAAGTTAAACTTGGAAAGATCGCAAACAAATTACTCGGTAAACTCAATGATTTGAATGAGTCAGTAGACTATATGAATGCTGAGCAATTCAAATCAACGATGGATCAGATCGCAAAGATCAGAGCTATCATTGGTAAAGAGCCATTAGACACAATCACACAACTGTATGAAGACCTTGGACTTAAAGAAGAGAACGAGGAATATGATGCAGTTCAAGACATCTTGATTGATGACTAATGATAAGGGGTGGCTCGTCCACCCTTGCTATCTCGGGAGTCAGCCTAAAGCTGATAACTGAGTTTTGTCCATATTATATTACCCTCCTTACTGAGAGGAAAATCGGTTCGTATTGGAAGTAATAACGAGTCTGAAGGTAAAGGGAACTAAACTACTCTTAGGACTGAATGACAAGTTATTACTTCTGAATGGTAATTTTATTTTTTTATTAAAAGCAAAATGAAAACATTTAATCATTGAGATTGTGTAGTATCAACTACACAGAAAGACATTACGCTTGAGGCGCAAGTAGATTTTGAAGATGATAATTGAAAAGTTTATATATCTGAATGGTGAAGGAACTTAAACAATCCGATGAGAATAGTGTTAGATAAAAAGTATTTAGTAAAAAAAGATAAGAAAATAAAACTTGATAGATGAACATTACAAAGATTAATATTTGAATTCTATCCAACTGCAGCACTCGTTGATGAGTTAGATAAAGAAGTTGTAGTATGAGATTGATATGTATATATGGATAAAGATAACAACAGAAGATTTGAATATGTATGACAATCTTGGTTAGAGAATACATACTTATTTAGAAAGTTAGATAATAGTAACACAAGAGAAATTGATGATATATATTATCTTATAAAGAATTCAGAGTTGCAAAATTGAGTAACACATTTAAAAGATGTTTTAAATTATATATTCTGAGATCCTAATGTAGAGGATTATGATATAGATTTAGATAGTAACGAAAACGAAAATGACTAAAGCTTATCATTGTTTCTTCTGTAATAAATTATATGAAGAAGAAAATCCAGTTGAAGTTAGATGTTCTATTCCATGATTCAGACTCCGAGCTTGTCCAAAATGTGTTCAAAAAATAATATTAGATAATAATAAATGATATATATTTCATGATTGAAAAGTGTGGACAAGAGATTCTCGTAATGATATTAGACGTTGTGAAAGTTGTTGAAAAGATTTTATTCCATCTGAAAAAGCAATCAAGTTTCATGAATGAAGTTCATCTCGTTGAGAACATAATAGATGTTTTAAATGTATGAAAGCTTGGGACAGATGAGAAGTATATTGTTTTGAATGTAATTGATATCATGTAAAATGAAAACATTTTGTAAAGTGATTGAAGCATAACTTCAAATGATCATATTCAAGTTGATGATATATAAACTTTAAAGTTCATAAAGAAAGTAAGAGTTGGAATACAAATTGAACTGAGGTTGATCTTAGTACGTGATATCCTGAAAGGATGAGGAATGAACTAAAAGAACTTCCATTCCAAGAAGTAAGAGAGTTACCTGATAATGTAATATATGAAATAGATAGGTTCTATAAATGATGAATTAATTGACATATAATGACTCATTATAATTATCGAGACAATGTAAATATAACTTGAGAATTATTATTAAAGTTCTGAACCTTCGAAGAAGATTTAAGGAACTCAATGTTTAAAGATATACCTTATTATTATCGTGAAATAGCATGATATACAAACGATAATATTAAATTAAAATGATTTAAGAATAAAGATATATCAGAATGATTAAAACAAAATAAATATAGGAATATGTATTTTGATAGTATCGATGATGATTGATATGTAATATGGAAATACATAGATATATTCTGAAATGAAAGAATAAAAAGAGAAAGTGTTAATGTATTCTATAAAACTCAATGATTAAACGTAAATAACAATTCCGCAACAATGAAATTAAAATATGTATTATCATCTAATCTACAACATAAGTTAGATGCATTCTTAAGGAATGATGCTGGTAATTTTAATTCTTGTCAAAGATCTTGAAATTCAGATTGATTAGCAAAGTGAGCATATGATACAATTACTAATGGTTGTATATGTCCAATCTTAATTTATAAATTAGATAACTTATCAAGAGCTGTTTGAAGAATAACAACAAGAATAATGTATGATAAAGATTGAGAAATGTATATCTTGTTGGAAAGATTATATCATGATTGATCATTCTCAAAGCAAACTGAAAGATGAGAAGTATATAAACAAATAGTATTGGATTTGAAAAATCAATGATATAAAGTTATTGTTTCAAACTACTCAGCTCATGATGAAAGTACATTAAGTTATGTTGAAACATTATGATTAAATCATACTTCTGTACTTGATAATCTATATCAACCATTGAGAAGATTATTTAAAAGTTGATGAAGTGGTATTAAAGATTGTTGATATTATGCAGATTGATGAACTGAATGTCTATCAGATTATATAGATTGAATTAAATGGTCAACAGACTATTTGAATAGAGCTTATTTACTTTAATAAAATATGTACAATGTGATTAGTAAAAAAATGTGTATCGCTTCTTAGATTACAACAGAAGTTTCCAGGTTATGCAAAGATGGCTGAAGTTGATTGATGCGCAGAAGAAAATGTAATGAGATATCTTAAGTCTTGGAATAAAGATTTAAAGATAGATGAGTATTGAAATATGTACTTGATTAACCCATGAACACCATTGTTATGTGCGCATATGGATACTGTTCAAAGAGAAGATGACGCTGCAAAAGTAAACACAATTCATTTGAATAATGAATGAATTATTAAATGAGATAACATTATCATATGATGAGATGATAAATGTTGAATCGCTGTAGCGATGGAAGTATATGAAAAACTTGGTAATCAAGTATCATTATTATTTCCAAGACAAGAAGAAACATGATGTAATTGATCGCGTGAGTTCTGCGCAAAGCATTCAGATTTATTAACACAATGTACGTATTGTTTAGTATTAGACAGAAAGTTCAACAACAATATAATATCAAATAGTAATTGTTATTGCTCGCTCGAATTTCAAAACGATCTTGTTAGAGTATGAAATGAATGATGATTTGATTATCATCCAGAACATTGATTGTGCTCAGATGCAAACAACATAAGACATTATCTCAACTGTGTAAATCTATCTGTGTGATATTATGAACCTCATTCAAAGAGAGAATATATAGTAGCAGATGATTTAAAGAAAGCATTTAATTTCGTAATGCATATTGTACAAAATCTTCAATGAGATTGGCCTATATATGTTGAACCTCCAAAGCCTGTAGTTAAAGAATATGTATATAAACCTACACCAGTAAGTAATTGGTGAAAGCCTATCAATTCAAAACAATGAGGATTGTTTGATGATAACTGGTGAAGCACAAGTAAATGAGTAGAATTATGATCTCCACAAAAATGAAAAGATAAAAGAACAAGATTACAAAAAGAAACTGCAGCATTATTCAAAATTAAATTAGAATGAGAGCTGCAAGTAAAGAAAGATTTAATTTTATATGATGAAGATTTAAATGATTTTATAAATCTCCCAGCTTGAACTTATTGGGTTGAAGAATATAAATGAGAAGAAGATGATTTAGATTATATGTTTTGATAAAATGAGACAATCAAAAAACAAATTCATCTTTCAAGATGAAGAATGATGACTCTTTATAATCAGATGAAAGAACTGAACCTTTACTGATTATATGGAATTTAGATCAATCTATATAAAGCATGAAAAATATTTTGCTGATCACAATCTTGATTATTCTGACTTCTATGAAACATTAGAAGTTGAATTGTTAAAGAAGTGAATAAAGATTGAACAAACATATTTATATACACGTGATGATTTATATAGAAATTTTATCAATTGATAATCTATAATAATGAAAAGAACATTTTTATTTAATAGTAAAAATAGTACATATATATGATCAGTAGAATTATCATTAAAATATATAAAATGAGAACCATGGTTTAATGCATCATGAAATGTATGATGAAATATATGATGATCAAGTTGACAAGTTATAAATTCATTAGATATACAAATTTCAAATTATTGTGAGCAAGCAGCAATAGATTTACGAAAAGAGATTAAATATATATGGTCATTATATAATAATAACTATATGCATGCATGAACAAAAAGTCAAGAAGCATATTTAAAAAGTAATAATTTTAAAGACTTAACATATGATCAAAGATGTAATCTATTAAAACAAGCATGATTGTTATTTGATAATTGATATAAATATTGATCAAAACGATTAGTATATCAAATACCTTTAGATGATTTAAAAAGAATTGAAGATTTGTTTATTCGTAAACCTCCAAGGTTTGTAAATGAAATTACACATTTAAATTATTAACAATTATAAAAATGCATTTCAGTTGAGTATGTGCCGTTGTTGATCCAGAGAATGATGTTTATAGTATCATGGCCCCATATCAAGAAAGCGAAGATGCTGCTGATTATGAAAATGTAGATTTTACGCCATTCCGAGATTGGTTTGAAATCTGATGAAGATGGGCTGGATTAATCAAATTAAAAAAGGATCATGAATGTTCGTTACCTAAATATGTAACCAAAAAGTTACATACGTCTGTTGCAATGAAAAAGGATATAGAATATTTTTATGAATGAAAAACGGATAAAGATTTATATCCACAAACATGGATGTTCTTTGATGATAATGGTATTCCACACTTCCAACCAGATGATTTAATTTGGGATAGTGAAAATAAAAAAGCTATAGAAAATCCAGATGTTAAAGAAGATTTAAAAAAATATAATGATGATTTAGAAAAATGGTATGATAAAGTTCCTGAAGATTATTATATAGTGATAATAGATTATCACGATTAATTTATATTCTAATTTTATAATCATGGCAAAAAAACAAGACTGGGTTCCTGAAGTAACATTAGAAGATATGATTAAAGAGGAACCAGTAGAATCAAGATTTACTTATGGTAATTGGATGATGTATATCAAACCAAAGAATTGATTACTTGGCACATATGAATTATGAATGTATTATAATCATTCAAAGATTAAAGAATCATTACCTCCAGATTTAAGTAATGATTTTATGATATATACATTCAAAAGTTTTGAAGAAGCATATAAAGGTATGTTATCATTTTTAGAATCTATAAAAAAATAAAATGAGTTTAGATCAAATAATAAATGAAATGTTTGATATGGTTCGATCAAGGAAATTTACTAATGAAGAGTTAGTAGAATATATCAAACGTACTTATGAAACATCTTCAGACCGCATAGCTAATATGGTTATTGAATGATGTGAAGAAAGAATTAAAAAGTTTATAGATAATTTATGACTTATTCCAAATTAAAATGAAGGTATGAAATAATAATGAGCCAATCAAAATAACAATTAGCGTTACTTTTGATAAGGATCGTTATCCATATATAATGCCAAACCGTTGACCAAATCCAATACTTTACTGGGTTGATAAATCATGACTTGCAGAGTTAGCAAGGCTATCAGATGAATGGCGTAGAGGCGAACATATATGAGAGAAAGATCCTTTTGAAGAAGATATAAGCGATTGGAGAATGAAAAATTGGTGAGCTAATTATTCATGTAATGGTTGTTTGTGCCAATCGTCTATTTGACCAGATTGAAAGATAAGTGAGTGCTATACATATATGACTTATTGATGAGATCATTTAGAATGACGAATGTATATATCAAGAAGATTTGGTTCATTTGTTACTGCTGAATGTATGTATTGAATGAATTGAAGAATAGAATATAAGATAGATCATTGAAAACTTATAGAACGTGTTGACGTTCCTCCTCAAAAAGTACCTGATGAATTTATTACTAAATGATCAGATCTTAAAGAATCATTAGTAACTTTTAGTATATTAAGAGCTATTGATTATGACAGGTTACACAACAGGTTATAAGATAATATCAACGAAAGGTTATGAACGGATACCAGGATTCGAATGATATTATAAAATAAACAAACATTGAAAGATAATATCATATCGAAGAAGAAATAACAGATGAGCTGTGTTATCTGAAGATCCACAAGTTTTTATAAAACCATGGATAAAAACTTCTAAATCAAGTAAGAAAGAATTCCTTGCTGTAACTTTATATAACTGATTAGTAAAACAAAAATTTTATGTATCAAGATTAGTAGCAAAAATATTTATGTGATATGATGAGAAAGATAAAACAAAACAAATAATATTTAAAGATTGAAATCCAAGAAATTGTGATATTAAAAATTTACAGATATGAACTGTAAGTGAAAGAACTATAACACGAATGAAAAAGAAATATAAATATAAATAATTAGCCTTTTATATTATTTATTTATTATAAAATGATAGTACCAATACAACATACAAGAACAGAAACAGTACCTATAAATGATTGTTGACCTTGATACGTATTCGCTAAAATCGATGGCTGAAATGCTTGGATGTGTATGCAAGAACAAGATTATATTGCATACAAAGAAGAAGTAGAGGCACAATGAAGAGTAGCTTGATTTCGACTTTTAGGAATAGTTGGAGTTATGATTTTAATAGCAGTTTGAATATGGATAAAAGATTACTATTTTTAATAATTTTATATTTTAATTTATTATCAATGTCACATAAACGAATGTTTAAAAAAGATTGTGAAGAAGACATTAACAGATTGGCTGGACAAATTTATAAAAGCCCAGCAAGATGTAGAATACTTATTGAAGACAATGTTAAATGGTATTGACTTGCTATTATATGGTGCGGTATAGCGGTTATTAGCATCATATGAAATGTTTTACAATTAATATTTTAATAACAATGATACCAGACGAAGACATTTTAAAGCTTATTGTTGATAGTATAAATAGTACACTAAAAACAAAAGCAAAATATTTACAAGAAAAAAATACATACTTTAATATGATTTTAGAGATTGCTAAACATATTGAAAACAAACCAATTGATCCTAATCTTGATTGGTTATATAAAATATTTGAGGAATATCGAGATTGTAATCGTGTATGCGTTCCTAACAAATTTGAGATTAGATGGTATTCTAAAAAGAAAATTTAATTATCTAACTAATGTTTTACATTATGAATTTAACTAATTATGTTTCCAATAATAGTAATGTCAATATATATTGTATTTGCATATTTTACATGTAAATATCTTTATATGATGAATAAGATAATCGGTATCTGAACTGGTATCATTTTATTTGTAATTTGAATATTTATTATTAAAATGTTTTTATTCACTTATTGAATAATATAAAATGAGAGGTGTTGATTATGATGTAGCAGATTCGTTTGCTCAATGAACGCCAAGAAAAAAATGAAGTTCTGAAGTATTTATTGAGAACTGAAATGTGTTCTTGTCGTTGCATTGAAACATTATTGCTGCAAGACCTGAAGGTAGTCAGACCGATCTGACTTTTCATTTGCCTATCAAGTATCAAACAGCAACCACAAAAAATAGGTTGAATGCTGTATTACTTGAAATGTGATTTCCGTTAGAAATCAAAGCATTTAAAACTATATGGTTCTTGGTCAATAAAATTGACTGAAGTAAGACTGAAGTTTTGCCTTGACCAAATTTTATCCATAAATAGTTTTTTGACCGATGATGTCGTTAAACTCATTTTTATTCCATATTATATTTATAAAAATGCCTAGCGAATTACAGGCGTACGTAGTGAGAATTTTCCCTACGGTTACAAGAAAGACCAAAGACGGGTCTGATTTCGTCTCACAAAAAGTTTTAGTTGAATGGAACAGAGACCAAGAGTTTCCTTCAAGAATGGTTCTTGAGCAATGAGGAGACAAAAAAATTGAAGTTGTTAAATGACTTCAAGAAGGTCATGAGTACATCTTCTCATTAAACTTTAGAGCTAATGAGTGGAAAGATGCAAATGGAAATGAAACAGCATTCGGTTCTATCAGTGCTTGGAAAGCCGAGGAAATGCATGATGCTGCAGCAGATCCATTACCATTCTAGTTCTTAGGTAGGAACTACCTTTATATTATTATTCTATAGTATTATGACAATTCAAATCGTAAAGGCTGAACGTAAGAAAGCCAAGATGAGAATTGGAATTTCATCCGCATCTTGACAATGAAAGACCTACTCATCATTACTTATGGCTAAGTGACTAGCCAATTGAGATCTATCTAAAGTATGTTTGATTGATACAGAAAATTGATCATGACATTTGTATTCTCATTTATGAGAGTATTCAATAATTGAAATAGATCCAGCAGAAGCTTCAACATCAAATATCATTGAGGCTTTTAAAGCTGCAGAAGAATGATGATTTGAAGTTATCATCTGGGATAGTTCATCACATCGATGGGATTGGATATTGTCCAAAAATGATGAAGCGGCTAAAAGAATGTATAACAATTCATTCCGTGCCCGAGCTGAAACTACTCCATTATATACAAGAGTAGTAAATCATATGCTTGCTTCACCTTGTCATGTTATTGTAACATCAAGGAAGAAACAAGAATATGCATTAGAAAAAACCGATAGTTGAAAAACTGAGGTTAAGAAACTATGAATGAAAGACGTACAAAGAGATACGTTTGAGTATGAGCTGACTACCGTATTTAATTTGGATTCAATGCATTATGCGACTGTATCCAAAGATAGAACTGAATTGTTTGATTGACAAGAACCATTCATAATTACAGAAGATACTTGAAAGATAATGAAAGAGTGGTGCGAGTCATGAGCAGAAGTTAAGCCACAGCCAAAACCTAAAGCAGAGTCAAAGCCTGAAGTTGAAAAGGCTGATGAATCTAAAGTTGAGGAACCAAAACTTCCGCCAATTGAGAATGAAAGATTTATGAAAGCATGCGAAAAGATAAGTTCTTGAGAAGCTACAATTAAATCTTTAGTAGAACATTTTACACTCACTCAAGATCAAAAAGATATTTTGAGAGAGTTGTTTAAAGATAAGAAGGATTAGTCCTTTGTTACTACTGACAGTCTCAATGCGTCAAGCGAAGCACCAATCTTTAGGTTCCTGACATGCTTGCAGACTGTCTATGTAACTTTCGTTTTATATTATTATAACAAAAAGTTATGGCGTGAGCAATTATAGTATGAGTATTGTTACTCGTAATAGCATTCTCATTATGAGAAAAATATTCGGATTCTATGAATAAAGAAGTAATCGCTAATCTTAAAACACAGTTGGCAAATCTTATTGATACATATAATAAAGACACAGCTGAATTAAATAATAAACTTGATATTGTATGTAAGGAAAGAAATAATCTTAGACAAGATATTATTAAATTAAAGAACGATATTATTGAAACTAAAAAGCGTATTACTAATTATACGAGTAAGAAATTAATTATGGTTTCACCCGATAAACCTGAGGTAAATAATACTAATAATGAGAATCATGTACCTAGAAAAAGGTGAAGACCTAGAAAATATTAATTTTATAATGATTAAGGACATGATGGATTATAGAGAAAGAAATGAGTGATATATAACAGCTTCTAAATTGAAGCTGTTTTTGGATTCACCTCTACTATATAAAGCTGTTTATATAGATAATGTAGATCTATCAGAGATCAAAAAATCTTCAGCTCTTGAAATATGAGCTATGGTAGACAAATATTTATTAACTCCTATGGAGTTTGATAATGAATATTGTTTCCCAGTTGGTTCATTAAAAGCTGAATTAATTGAGCATTGTAAATCAAATAACATTCCATTAGAATGAAATGAGAAAGTTGATGATTTAAAAGCTAAGATTTATTGAGATAAAAAAGTCTTAACAGATGCTCAATCTGAAGTTGTAAGATGAATAGCTGATGAAGTATTGCGTCAACCTTTATGGGATAATCAAACTAAATATGAAAGTCAAAAAGAACTCATTTCAAAATATGATTGATTAGATATAAAGGGTACATTGGATAGATTTTATTATGATGAAAAAAATAATAAAGCAACTATTAGAGATTTGAAAACAACATCTCAAATGTATTATAATAATTACGCAGGTAATACTCAGTTTTACGCAGACTTAGCAACAAGAGATCCGTTCCATTATAAATTGCAAATGGCTCTCTATGTTTGGCTAGTAAAGCAAAATTATCCAGACGTAAAAGAGATTACTGTAATCATTGACGCAGTCTGAACATCAGATCCATATTTCTATCAAGCTATTCTATTAGATACTTCAGAGCTTGAAACATTATGGGAAACTTTGATTATACCTTTACTTGAGGCTATAGTTAAAATGAATGAATGAAATCAGATGTTGGTTGAAACTTCAGATAGAAATAAATTATGTGCCAACTGGTATTATAAGTTATGAACTGAAGACTGTATTCAAAAGGACTTCGACAGAATCCCACCAGTAAAAGATGATATGTCTACACTTGCGAATAACAATGATGCACCAGATGATTTCGATCGAGATTCTTTATAATATATTTATATAAAGATGGATACTCACGAATATCTACAGTCAATTAAATTAGAAGATAGACTTCCTGACTTTGCGAAAAGGCAAGAAGGATATTGAGCTCATATAGCATTTGAAATGAAAAATCTATATGATAACAAACCATGTGGTTGGCAAGATAGATATATTAATCCTGCACCATGAACATTAAAAAGTAGAACACGTAGATGATCAAAGGTTGGTTGGTTCTATACTTCGTACAATCTACAAGAACCAATTATCCTATGTGAATGAGAAAAGGATTGGCTAACTGCTTGGCAACTATGATGGAATGTTATCTGAATGCAATGAGTAAATAATTTAAATAAGACTGTAGATATCCTGAGAAACAAATGAGCAAAAAAGATAATAATATTAGTTGATACTGATGATGCTGCAGATCAAGCAATATTAAAAGTGCAAAATCGTATCATTTGCTATGATTGAAGATATGTTCTTTGAAATGAGAAGGATACGAATGATGCTCGATGTGCCTGAATATTGAAAGAGCCTGAAGCATTAGCAGCTCAAAATCTATATGTAAAATTATGAGCATATAAAATTAAGAAAACACATAGACCACTTCCAGATAAAACTATAGATTTCTTAAGTATAGATACTGCGATGGTTTTACAGGATTTATATCCACAGTATACTGTGAAATGAGATAGAATATATGATCAATGAAAACTTCTTGATTGATATAGATATCGAAAGAATCAAAATGCTGTTGTAGATTTTGCTGGGAAGGATAGACCACAATGAAACGCTTGGTCAGTTGCGTATACTTATTATAATGATAAGAAGGAAACTGCCGAATATTTAAAAAAATATTTGTAATCAAATGAAAAATCCTATGTTTAATTGAATCATTACATGATTTTTAATAGCAATACTTGTTACTTTAATATTAGTTAATGCAAGAATAAAACTTCTTGGTAATGAAATTAAAAAAAACATTGATATAGATTTTCAAACCACAATGCATCAATTAGAAACGATGAATAGTGAATTTGCAGATAGTCAATTGAAAATACTTGAGATTTTAAATCCTAAAGATATTGATAAAGATTTAGAAGAATTAAAAAGTAAGTATGATACAGAACGATGTGATGATATAAAATCATATATTGATGATAGATATCATTGATATGAAGACTACATTTGCACGTTCCAAGAAATTCCATTTGATGAGATAGCCGTAGATAGTCCACGCTTCATAAAATGTGAATGAATGGTTGCATATGAAAATGAATATAAATGACAAAAAAATTTAGATCTGAATCATATGCCATATAAAGTTATCAAGTCAATTGCTTCAGATAAAAAAGTTTGAGAAAACTATTTTTTAGAAGCAAATTATGTAATGAATAACTGTAAATGATTTGCATATGTAAATAAAGAATATCCAGATAGAGAGCCAATAAGATAATTTATTCTATATTATATTATAATGGTTGTAGAAAAATTAAAAGAACGAGAGGACGCAAGAGATGCAAGACAAGACGAACTTGCGTTACAAATGGAAAATGATAAATTAAAATCCTCACTAAAGAATGCACAGGAGCAATATCTTGTCGCTGTTTGAGAACTTAAAGAAATGAAACAAGATAAAGATATGTTAATAGCTGCATTAAAAACAATAAAAAAGCAAATTGATGTTTTTATAAAACAATATAAAGATTAAAATGTTATGAGCTTCAATAGAAAAGACTATGCATTATATATGAGCATATCATGATAAACTGCCAGATAATGCAAAAAATATGGATATAGCAATATTATATCATGAATGAAGTACACATTGAAGTACCTATATTTTTGATTGATGACATCGGATTCCATTATTACCTTTATGGTCACAAAATCCTGGAATACCAGATTCATTAGTATGGAGATGAGAAAAGTATACACGTAGGCCATCTATTGAAGAAGTAGATTCATATGCAAGTAATATGATTGAAAACTTTTGTTTAGAAGACAAATGAGATAATGAAGTATTACATTGTAATTGTGATGATGTATTAAGAATTGTTCTTGAAAGTTTATGATTAACTAAAACATTAAAAGCATACGAAGAAGCTTCAAAAGATTTTTGGTATGCGTAACATCACGAGGTGGCGAAATAGGTAGCCGCTAAAAGGAGAAGATACAGGAGTCCGTTAGCTTCAAAGGGTCTAATGGCTGGTGTCGCGTTACAGAGTGTTTCGTGAGTTCATGCTCAGGAATAAGGCCTGGTTCATGACAGGGGTTTATTCAGCGTTAAGCTCTGGACAGCCCGACTGAACAGACAACGAGGCGTCCATGAAACGCCTACAATGTCTCGACTCTATGCAGGGTGCAAATCCCTGCCCTCGTGCGCTTAAATAAGTTTTTATTTTTTAATCTTATATACACGATGTATGAAGAAGAAAAAAGAGAGCTCACTAAATCTGAGTGGTGAGTTATCAAAAAGGTCGCTTTTTGGACGCTTCTAATTTTATTTCTTTTACTTGCTTGATGCAGTTCATTCTTTACTGTAAAATCTACAGAGAGAGCTGTTATCAGTAAATGGTGAGCTGTTAACAGAATGGTTTGAGAATGATTAAACTTCAAGGTTCCATTAATGGAAACTGTAAAGAAGTATTCAATCGTTCCTCAGCAATTGGAGATGAATATTCCAGTTGGTGACGCATGAGCAATTACAAAGGATAATCAGACTATCTGAGTAGATATGACTATCTTCTATAGATATGATGATAAAGATATCCTTAACATTGCAAAGAACTATTGAACAAATGTTCTTGAGCAAAACTTAAAACAGAATGTTATTAAAGCATTCAAAGAGAATGTTGGTAAGATGACAATCTTTGATGTTGCTGAGAAACAAAGCGAACTAAACTTTAAGACATTAGAGTTGGCAAGAAAGTATATCAACAATTATCCAATGACAATTGATGATATGCAAATAACAAATTATGATTGGTCAGCTGAGTTTGATAAGCAAATTCAAGAAACAATGAAAATTGCTCAGGAGGCAAAGCAGCAAGAGCAAAATCTTAAGAAGATTGAGATCGAAGCTCAGCAACAAGTAAAACAAGCTGAGGCAGAGAAACAAGCAAAGATTATTAAAGCAGAAGCTGCGAAAGAAGCTGAGGCATTAGCTGCTGAGGCATTAAGAATTAAATGAGAATGAGAAAAAGCATATAATGATTTGATAACTTCTAAGCAAGTTAATATGGAGTATCAGATTAGAATGAAAGAATTAGAGATTGAGGAGAAGAGAGTTGAGAAATGGAATGGACAATATGTATCAACTAATAACTACGGACCTATTCCAGTTGCTCAATCGTCTTTACAATGAAGATAATATCCATAGTATATGTGCAGAACATTTAGTTCTGCACATATAAAAATGGATAAAACAGAAAGGAACAATCTCATCCAAGAATTAGCAGACCTCAGTGAATTTGAGGAACAAAATATGGAAAGGATGAGAGAAATCGCAAGTATTCTTGTTCAAGAATATATGCATCCAGAAACAAAGCAAGAACCAAAAGGTTATGAGTATGCACATCTAAGAGTATGCCGTCACGGTATTCAACGTGAAAGCTGCTACGATTGTTTATTCGAACCGTCTTGCCATTTAGAAGATATTAAAAAGGATACATGCACACAACTAATGACTGATGTACTTACACATTAGATAGAAACGAAGCATATAAATATCGTTTCGAAGACAGAAGCCCAAACCGATGAAGTAAAATCAGTGGGCAAGTTTATACTAAATATGTAAAACTTTTTCATTATGATAAAAAAAGTAGAACATATTGGCTGCCACCAGTTACATGGTGAAACAGAAAAGCAATGATGTGATTCTGACAAGAAATCCACGTTGATACAATAATGAAGCTTTGGGAATGACAACAGAAAACTATTGATTATTGCTATAGATCATTCTCTCAAGGTGTTAGCTCTATACTTATAGATTCAACCGTTTGAACATGAAAAACAATTATGATGTTGTGAATGATTGAAAAATTTAAATGTAGAACTTTAATAACAGTTCCATCTGATGCAATTGGAATTGGTATTCAAGAAAAGTTACAACAGTATTGTGATGCAAAATATCTTAACTGAGCAAAGATTAGACACGCTTTTGATAAAAACAATCTTCCTGACATCTTAATCACGCACAGGCAAAGCTGAGTCAATTGCCGAGAACTCATAAATTGATATTATGATTTAATGATAAATGACGAACAACACCATTTATCTGATGGTATGAAGATGATGTGTAACACACGAAAGGGTAGGTGAATATTGGGCTTCACTTGAACACCTTATCGCCGCGAGATGAATAAGGAAGATTTCTTATTATATTTCCAAAAGATATATAGTACATGATTAGAATCATTACCAGTAAAAGTATTAACATATAAATACTTTCATAAGTATTCAATGGATGATTATATGAAAGCATGTGAAGGTTTAGAGCCTGAAAGTCCTGAAGTATTAAGACGTTTAGTAAATGCTAATGAAGATAGATTACAGGAAATAAAGAAAGTTGTTGGTAAATTATATCATACATATTGATTCAAAAGACTTATATTATTTGTCGATCGTAGAGAATATCAAGACAAAATAAAAGCAGAAGTATTCCCAAATGCTTACATAATTAATTGAGATACAGACAAAGAACAAATTGTTAATGAATTAAAAAATAAAGAAGAGTTCTTGATATTATGAATTGTATGAGCATGTGGTGAATGATTCGATATTCCTCAGATAGAAGCTGGAATTTTGTTTTATTCTACATCGTGGGAATGATCTTTAGAACAAATGATCTGACGTAGTCGTAGATTTTATTGAGATAAAAAGTATTGATATTGGTGTGATTTCCAAGAAACTGCAAAAATAGAAAATACATATAAAAATTTCTGAGTAGCAGAGCGTATGAAATATTATAAAGAAAGATGATTTGAAATTAATTCATTATAAAAAATCTATTGATTTTGTGTTTTGTATCAATTAAATGAAAATATATTTAATTTATAGAACACGATGGCAATAGTTATAAGTCCTAGCACTTTATGATCGGCTTTAAACTGTCCTTTTAAATTTTATAACAGTGTATATTCTGCCGATCCAAGAAACACAATAAGCTGAGCGCTTATTAATGCTGCTGCAGCAGCAGCTGTATCATGAACAAACAATAAACTTACTTCATGGATTCGTTATTATGATAATTATGTTAATCCAAAGATCGAAAAGAGAAAGCAATTGAATACAGAAATATTAAAAAAGTGAATGTGAAATGTATATAAATATATAAAACAATATGCAACTAATGATTATCAGCTATGGCAAGAGATGAAATTCGAAATGCCGTTTGAATATGAATCATGAGAAGATGATGTATGGATTCAATGACAACCAGACATAATAGTAATATATAACAATCCTAATCGTGAAGAATGAATTGTTGCTGAAGTTATAGATTTAAAATCGTGAAAGATTTCATGGTATGATAAACCTGATATACGACGTGAAAACGCTCAATGGCGGACATATCCACGATTAGTATTTAATCACCGATGAATGGAGTTTGATCAATTTTGAATTGACAAACCAAAGATAAAATTTTCTTTTGTCGTTGCAGATAAATGAACTTGAGAAATTTGAGTATTCTCTAAAGTATTAGATGAGAATACTGTAACGTTACAAATAAAGGAACGTGTAAGAGAGTTCAGAGAAATGCAAAAAAAATGATTAGATAAAAAAGATTATCCAGCAATTAAATGTCGCTGATGTGCTTTCTGCGAATTAGCTGACATCTGTCCATTAAAGAAAGAAGACAATTTAGTATCTGAATCAGATTTAGATGAGTTGTTTTAGTTCTGAATTTGAATTTCAATCAGCTTTAATCCGTAGGCTGAAGGCTATGGGGATGTACTGCCGTAACATTCCAGATATTGGTAATACTAAAAAACCTTTTGATTTATCTGTAAATTACAAAGGTAAAGGCTGAGCGTTGGAATTAAAAATAGATAAAGCAAAAAGCGATCCAACTACTGATCGTATCTATAAAAAGCTGTATCCGCACCAAGTTGCAAATTTATTAGAATTCCAATCTTGAAAGAGTCAATGAATTTCAAGGGTAATTGCATATCATGGTTGAACAAATTCAGTGTGGATTTATACTGTACGAAAAGATTGAGAGCAGGTATGACTTAATGAATCTATACATTTTGATCGGTTTGATAAAAAATTAGAAGAATATTTTGATTTGATTTTCTAAAAATTATTTATAATTTCATAGTATGAATAATTCAACACAAGTCATTTATATAGTTGGGACCTACTTAATCAAGGAGGAAACCTCTGAATCATGAGAGAAGAGGTTTTTCGCTAAACAAGTCCTTGATGAAGAAGTTTGGGAAGAACTATTATATTGACGATCCGAGGCGAAGGGGCCAAACAATGAACCATTAGCATCCATAGAAGATGTTAAAAAACTTTTACTTGCTTAACAAAAACATTAATGGCAGAAATTAAAAAGAAAACGCCTAAAGTTTGAGAGAAGATAGTATTCAAACTTTATTGATCTACAGTGCAGGTATTAATTACACAATGTAGAAAAATCGAATCAGGTTATCGATATAGATGAAGAATTAAATGTTATGACGAACGAAGAAGAATATGAAATTTTATTACTATAGAATGAAAAGTCGACGAGTATTGAAATTATTGATGTTAGTTTTTTATCTTCTAATTATATAACTATGTTCTTAAGGAAACAATCACGGAAAGACTTTACGTGATTCATTAAAGCGTGTAAAGTCGAAACGGAGTTGCTGAGAGAAACGAACAAGTTTCTTAAGAATGCAACGAACCTAAACCCATTAATGAAATGGTATAAGAGAAAATTCTGGTATGTGTCACCTAAGTGATTATTACTTGACGCAGAAATGAGACAAGTAAATATCCAGATAGATCAAGATTGAATTCATATTCAATGAATATGAACAGATTGAGTTACATATGATGAGCTTGCTTTCTTTGATAAAGATGAAGCTGAAGATATGGCTCAACTTGTTGCTGGTACATATATTAAGGATTTGGAACATGATTTGAATTTCTATAATGATATGGTAGCAAGAACTAAAGAAGCAATAGCTTATGCTAAATTACCACCTAAAGATAAGAAGAATGCCATATTGCCACCTTCAGATACACAGACAATTGTTGATCCAGTTGAAGGTACTGACTTGGCATGGCACACAAAAGTGCCTAATGAAGTTTTAGATTCTAATACAAAGACCGAATGAAAAAAACAAAAGAGGCAATCGAAGAAAAAGGCTCAATAACAAAAGGAATGTATATTAAGGAATCAAAATGATTACCTGTAATTTATACACCATTCCAAGATATTAACGCCTTTTGTTCTGTATATTGTAGAGGTAAAGATTGAATACCTTTAATCTTAGATATGATGATGCATGAGCTAGAACAAGAATATTTATCTGAATATGAAGATGGTTGAGCAAAATTAAGCGAAAGAGAGAGATTAGAAATTACAATCAAAGCTTGAAGGCAAGCGCAGAAGATGTGGAATTTCTTCTGGGAATGTGCAAGTAAAGTAAATAAAGTTGGTAAATATCCATTTTTAATTCGTATGAGACATTGGAAAGATAAATCTAAGGAATAGTTTCGCTTTATTTCAGTAAATAAAAAATGTAATGGAAGAGTCTTTTAAAAAGAGACAGGAGGAATTCCTATCTCATTTCCCAGGTTACTGGCGAAAAATCTTTCCAGATCAACATGCGAAAACATCTATTTCAAGTCCAAATAGGAATCGTTCATTAGAAGAATGTTTAGAATTAAATGCACAAAACCCATCAAGTTTATATTTCACACCGAATGGTAGATATGCAGATGTTAATCAAATATGAATACCATGTAGTATATCACCACAGAAGGCGTGTAAAACAGAATGAGTATATGCTTATGTGATAGACTTTAATATGATAAAGTTTCCAGATAAAAACATGGATACTTTGTTAGAGTATATCAAAAAGCTAATGGAAGAAAGACTAACAATAGAACGAAGATATATTGTTAGAACTCAGAAATGATATCATGTTTACTTTATTATCAATCATAACGATAGGCAAAAAGCTTTCGATACATATTGATATAGTCAATTAAAGATCGTAAAGCATATTGCAGAAATGTTATGAGCTGATTGTACAGCTAAAGTAACTGATAATGTATGAGCTTTATTCCGTATACCATATAGCATATATTGGCATTTAGCTGAAAAACATTATGTACAGATAGTCGCATTCCAAGATAAATATGTTACATTAGAACAGATAGATAATTTGCGAAACTATTTAAGACAGTATGAAGAAATGAATAAGGCTGAAAAGAGAGCCTTTCAATGATCAAACTGAACGAAATATCGTGAGTTTTCTAGTAAACCTATATGAGAGATAGTAAGTAAATTAAAATCTTTAGGTTATTTTACTGACGTAGAAATAAAAACTTCTGATGTAAATTCTGTATTGGCTCCTATATGATCAGATCTATTTACACAGCCAGCGTGAAGACCATATGGTTTAGTGTGGTGTGCAAATCATTGAGACGATGTAGCAACAAGATCTATGCTTAGCACTCATTTCTGAGTAAGAGAACTACAGGCTAGGGATTGATCTGGTAAGATAGTTAAAGTTATAGAATGAAATTGATATGTAATATCATTCTTTGAAATGTCAGTTCAGCTTAAAAAGTTTGAAGCAAACAATAAATGAGATTTAGTAGAAAAAACAAAAGTAATATTCCGTAATAATATACAGATTAGATGAAAGTGAAAAACAACAACATCAAGAATGTGAGAGTCTGATTGAGAAAGACAGATATATATATTCTATGTTAATGATGAAGAAAAGATAGTGGAAAATCTAACAAGTAAAAAAGACTTCAATAAAAGATATCCGTGATTATTCTTTTATTGAGATGATAATGATTTATGATTATTCTTCCATTGACTTGATTCATGTGAAGATATAGATGAAATAAATGTCTATGAAAGAAGTTGATACTATGATAATGTCTGTATATTATGAGACAGATGTATCGTATGATATTTGTGACAAGATAAGATCATGCTGTGAGATAATGAGTTTGATATAGCAACTGATGCTATACAAATATCTGCAGCAGAATATCTTGAGAAATTTACAGAATGTTATACGGAGGAATTTGCGATACCTGTGTTCTTATCAGCATTAGCTTTGGCATGAATGAACTTGTGGGATATGCTTGAAGTAAATCCAGCAATGTTAATTGCGTGAAAAACATGATGCTGAAAATCAACAGTTGCAGCTTTATTAAAAAGAATGTTATGATATGCACCAACAGTTAGGGAAATGGCTTTGCCTGGTATTACACCACAGCCATTGAAACAAACAGCAAGTGACAATGCAATTCTATTCCTTGAAGAACTTACAAATAGAGTCTGACCAGGAACAGAAGAATTGCTCAGAAATATTGTTAATAGAGATAAAGCCGCAAGATGATGATTAGAAGGTAATACATGGTGGAGATTCAGATCACCACTATGGGTTAACTGAGAAAGAACATTTAAAGATGAATCATTAAATAATAGGTTTTGCTCATTTATTATGTCTCCTTCATATTGGAAAGAGTGAGCTGCTCCAAAGATTAATGATTTACAGAAGTATACGGCATTCAATGATATATATAATACATACATAAACAGCAAAGAAATATTAGCAGATCTTGTTATTGAATATAAAAACAAGCTTCTAGATAAATGATATCCAGCAAGAGCCTGTGATGTATGGTGTTATATATTCGTGGTTAATGAGATATTTAATTTCAAGTTTCCATACGAAGAATTGGTTAAATATGTAGATCTACATCTATCAAATACTTGACTAAAGGAGAAGAAGTGATATGATAATATAATTGCATTTGAAAGATTTATCACAGTCAATATAATAAATAAGAAGATAAATCTTACAATTAGAGAAACTGAAAGAGAAGATGCAGATTGAAGAAAAAGGCCACGATTATTATTTGATATGCTATTTATTGATGATCTTATATATCAAACAAGCCGTTGATTCTTAAATGCAGCAGTATGAGAGATAAATAAGAAATTCTGAGAAGAGGTGTTTACAGTAGATGAATGAGGTATTATATGATATATGTGCAACACAAGAGATAAAGATTATAAATTCTCTACTGAAAAAGACCAGTTCGTTGCTGATATATTTTGAAGAGTAGCATCTGTACTACCTGCAAATATTACGATGAACAATAAAACATTGATACATGTTGATCGAATTTAATTTATTTATAATAAAATGTACAAAATTTTAGAGAGAACAATAGATTACAGCGATATGTTTAAGTCAAAGAATCTTGACTGAATAGAACGCAGCTATGGTTTATTTGATGTAAAATATCATGATGGTGTTATAAATTCAGTCGATAGTGATGAACCTATCGACTGATGGTATGCATCAGTTGATGAAATAGTCAATACACATAGCAATGTAACTATTGATAAAAAGGTTGAGAACTATCAACAAACATTAATTGATATTCATGAGAATTATAAGAAAATGTTGAATAATTTATAAATAATAGTAAGCTTAAATTACAAGTAACAGATCTGCACCAGTTGGATACAGTGTTGTACTGGGAAGATTTATTTACTAATATTCAATATGAAACTATTAAAACGAACAATTGCTATTATGCTTGCTTTAATAGTATTAATACTATATCAGCAAACTAATGGTGAAGATTACTTAGCTGAGCCTTTAGGGGACGTTGTAATAGACGAACCTTGAGACGTAAAAGATGTTGTTGTTTTGACCGAAGAGGAACTATTACAACAAGAACTTATTGCTAAGCTTAGTACTGTTGTCTGAAGTGATACTATATCAGAGGCAATAGTAGTGTGATGTATGAATCATGCAGAAGACTATATGTTGTGTATGAAACATACATTTGGTGTGGCAAATGCAGAAAGCTCTTTATTCAAAAATGTATGAAGTAAGCATAATGCATTTGGGATTACAGAAAGGAAATGCCGTAACTTAAATGCCATGGATACGGCATGTCGATATGGATTGAAGAAATATTCATCCATAGAGGAATCTGTTATAGATTTCATCAAGCATTACGAAAAAAATAAATGGTATTCTAGAACTAAAGGACAGGATCGAATTCGTGGTAAATACTGCACATCCGCATGTACGAATCGAGTTCCTGCTTTCAATAGCTGAATGAAGAAATTCGAGTCGGCTGTGGATTAAGCAAAATAGATCTGTTACTTGTTTTAAATTTATTATGACACGATGGATAGAGAATTATGTTATAAGTTAAATAGAATAATAGACGATATGGCGTCTAGGTTTGCAGAAAAATATATTTCTGACGTAGGTAAGATATCAATATATTTTGTGGAAGATAGCCAGAGTGACGAATTGAATTATAACGTATTCGTTAATGACTATTATTTTTCTATACAAGATATATATCATGCTCTACGATATGATATACCTTGGGAAGTCATTGATAAACGATATAATGAAGCGACATCTATTATAGACTGAAAAGTTATATTACAAAGTAGAGTAAGCTTAAAAAATTTTTATCTTTTAAATTATAAAGAATGAAAAAAATCAGAGAGTATTGAGACTGGAAATGGGAAATAGATACAGAGCCAAAGATATCTGGACAGATAGAACTTGGTAATTGAGAAACAAATGATTGATTAGTAATAACTCATTCATTTAGAATTAAGATTTTGTCTCCTGAACGATATGCAAAAGAACCTTCTATGTGTTTAGATATTATAAAACTTATTTGAACATTAGAGGAAGCATGAGTATTTGATAAAAGTAATACTTTAACTAATTGATATACACTCGATAATTTACCATATAATCCGACGCCATATAATCCTTTACAGCCTTATGTAATGTATTGACCAGGCAATACAGTTTTATGTTCTAATCAATCACAAGCATGTCAGTGTGGAATTACAGAGTTATGAGAAAATGGGTCGAAGTAAAAGATCAAAAATTAATAGACGCATGAATTAAAAGTCATTGGGTCTATTGATTACATGAGACCTACTATAGATGAGACAAAGATGAAAAAGTCTCAGCATGGACAACTGATTCTATAATTTGATATTTTAGCGATGTTGATGATATGATAGAGGAATTAACATTAATGCTTAAAGATGCTAAGAAATATAAGAATCAGATATTAGATTATGATAAAACTCCTAGATGGAATACGAAATATCAGAAGGATATTCGTAACCTTTTAAATGAATAATATCATTGGACACGATGGCAATAAAAGACCGTACCTTTGAAAAAGAGGTGTTTAAAGAACTAGATCTTGTATGGAAAACTTATTTAAATAAGTGAGTATGAATAAAAAAGGAATGAGTCAGAAGGGAAAGAACTCCAAAGCTTATCCATATTTATTGATGACAAGAATTCTTTAGAGCTCTTGAAAACTCGCTTGACTCTAATCCTTTAATGCGTATCATACTGGACAATATAGGGAAAAGTGATTATAGATATTTCCCTATATATACAAGAAACAAAAAATGATATAGGACAAAAAAAGAGGATAGTCGATGACCAGAAACATTTTATGATAAAGTTAATCATGTTCGAGATTATGCTTGAAACAGAATAGACTTTTGATTGGATGTTGTTGTGTGATGATATCCGCCTATTCTAACTCGGTTGTTTGTGGAAAGACCACATAACACAAGACACTGAGATTTACTTATTTATTTAATTAGAAAACGATATGCGAGTAAGGAGATCAATACCTCAGAAACCATTAACTGAGGAACAGAAACAGAGAGCTCTTGAAGCTCAGAAGAATGTGACGAAGATTCAATGACCATTGACTCAGAGTCAGATATATCAGACTCAACAGAGTCCGATATCAAGTAGCGGTAGATGATATCCATTTAATACAATGAACAGATCGTTTATGATGGATAAGAAAGCTACATTTGAAGAAAAATATTGAGTTTATAATAATGTTCAACAGGAGCAAGGTACTAATGTAGAATTTACATGAATGCCTGCTCTCGATCCAGAAGATGATATTATACCACCTTCATTAGAAGATGATCCAAATCAAGCTTCTCCACTTCCACCTGATGTACATAATGCTTCAGAGGAAGACGATCTTGATGCATTTATTAGAAATGCAGAAAAGAGCGAACAAGAAAAAAATAAAGAGCCTGCTGATTTAACTCCAGTTATTCAAAAACAAGATCCAGAACTATGATCTGCAACATTGCAAATTATAGAAAATGAACTTAGTCAGCTTACAGTAAAACAATTAAAAGAAGAATATAAGAATAGATGATGAGATCGTAATATTGAATACAATAATAATAAAAAGAATCTTATTAATTTAATTCTTGAACTTGTTATAAATGGCGCACCACAAGAAGAAACAAATTGAACAGCAGCCTGACAAGATGGATCAATTGATTAATCTTGTATCGTGACTTGCAACAGAAATGAAAACTATGAAACAGGATATAGATAATCTTAAAAGCTGACAACAAACTCAGATTAAGCCTGAAGCTTTAAATCCTGACGACATCATAGAACCAGATCAGTCTTCTGTATGATATGTGCAAAGAGAAACACCATATAAAGTTATTCCTATTGCAGCAATCAGAAGAGATGAATCATATGTAAATATTCAAGACGCACCAAATGGTGGAATGAAAAAGATTTACATGTGAATATGAAGGACATTCAGGAATAAAGCTGAGGCAACTGCTTACTTAGACAGGGTAAAAAAGTCTAATCCTGGGCAGCAATATGATATCTTTCCTGTGTAATTTTATTCGGTAAATTTATTGTAATGAAAGATTTAGATTTAAATGTAATAGATAACGCAGCTAAAATATTAGTGTTGTGTTATACTGATACTTGTAATAAATGCCACTTTCGAGAGTGAGAGTTGAGTAAATTGGAAGACGAAATAACAATTCCTATGTGAAAATACAATGCTGGTAACGATGCAGAGTTCTGCAAGAAATATGATTTAACAGAAGTTCCAGTATTGATATTGTTAGAAAATTGAAGAATTGTTAAAAAGTTGTCAGAAATCCAAAACAATACATACGTTTTATCTTATTTCGAATTAGAAAAATGCCAGGAGCCTTTAAAAGATTAGCATGAAAACTGAGAAAACAATGACATTCAGCTAAATCAGCTAATGCCATTGCAGCATCTATCGGTAGAAAAAAGTATTGAAAAGCCTGAATGGCTAGAAAAGCAGCAGCTTGAAGAAGAAGGGCTGCTAGAAGATAGTTTTATATTATATATTATAATAGCAATGATTAATGAAATAGAATGACGTATAGCAAAGAAAGAATTCTTTCAGATATGAAAGAAGACTACTATATGTTTGCTTACATTAGATAATTGATTTGAGATTGTATGAGAATCTCATGTACAATTTGAAGAAAACTTCGAAAAAGAATTATGAGAAAAATATGCTTATGAAAAAGCATTAGATAAGTTGTGAGAGTTCTGTGTATTTAGTTCAGCAGAAAAATAAGATTTTGTATTTTAGTTTTATATTATACTAGATAACTATGAAAATTACAATTAAAGAATTGGCTCATTATCAGAAAACATTCAGTGAGGCGATTAAATTTCCTATGGCTATGAAGACAGCAGAGATGATGGAGAAGTTCTTAAAAGAAACTGATGAAGTTGTTAAACAAGCTATGGAAGATTTCTGATATGATAAAAAGAAACAGAATTTAATAGATGAACTAAACAAAGAAATAGAAGATAGATTTTGAAAGGCTGTAGAAAACAACGAAGTTGATGCTACTAATAAAGTAGATGTTGAAGAAATGAAAAAGAAAATAGCTCAAGAAATTAATCAGACTGAAGCTGCAGAGAAAGAAAAGAAAATTAATGAAGAATTCTACGCCATCGAAGTTGAAGTAGAGCCAGTAGAATACGTCCTTGATGAAAAACTGCCTTGAATTTTTAATATCTCAATGAGAGATGACGCTTCTGGACTGATAAAATTTAAGGAAAAATAATCTTTATCTATCAGATAAACACGATGCCAAAAAAGAAAAAAGTCAAATGAGACACATTAGTTATACGTATAGACGGTTGACTATGAAGATGTGTTGCAATGACATGAGCAATAACAGCTGTTGCAAAAATAAGACCAGTTAAGGTTGTAACTTCTTGGCCATTAGCGTTCTGGTGAAATCCATATATAGAATCTGTACATTGATTAGATGATAGAGATTTATATAGGAATGTAATCATGTGAAATGATTACTTTGAATTAGAGCCATATACTGATCCAGAATTCTTTAATAATTGAAGAAACTGGTTAGAGATAGCAGCTAAACAATTATCACAGTTCTGATGAATTATAGGATGAGAAACTCCACAACCATGTTTATTTCTAGCAGAGTACGAAAAGATTAATAACACTCTAGAATGAAACATGCCTGTGTTGTTCCAGCCATTCTGAAGTTCTATGCAATTGAATTGAGCTGATAAAAGTTACAGAAGTATTCCTGTAGAGTCTGCGCAATATCTTGCACTTAAACTTGAAAGTATGGGATTTACATTGTATGAAGTAATCAAACAAGGAGCACAACCAGTATTAGATTGATGTAGAATACTTGATACGCCAGACTTGAGGTTTGTTGTAAGTTTATGCGCCAGATATCCAGTTCTATGATGTGATAGTTCATTACATCATGTAGCTAAAGCTTTTTGAAAGAAAGCTACAGTTGTTTGGGCATGAACAGATGCTGAAAGATATGGATACGATACTAATAATAACTTAAGAGAATTCCCTATGGTAATGCATACACCATTAAGATTATTCTTGAATAGCTTTAATGATGATGTTAGTAATCAGTACACTAACAAATTTACACAGGGATTCTTGGATAAAGTTATAGAAACTTTTATATCATCAATACAAGCAAATGAAAATAACAATTGAATCTGAAAACAGCAAAGCTGTTTATGATGTAGATAATTTTGAAGAAATAGCTGAAATTTTAAAGGGTTGTTTTGAAGATGACATGGACCCTAATAGGATTGAGTTTGAAAACAATCTAAATGAGTTCGATAATGCGTTTGAGACGCTAGATGCGAACTGGCAAGTTATTAAAGAAAATTTCGGTGATGCACATAAAGAAGCAGATAAACATTTTGAAAAAATGATTAAAGAATACAATGCATTCTTATGAGCAATCTCAGTTGATGAAGACGACTAAAATCTAATATATCAGAAAACCTACGCTCTCAGATAGCGTAGGTTTTTCTGACAACTAAATTCTAAATAATATATTCGAGATTAAGACTACTCGTCTTTTGTAGCCTTAACATAGTAAGATCCATATCTGCGGATTAACTCCCAAACACTTCTGTCGAAAGTTCTCCAGTGATCGAATCTACATTTGTCTTGTCCGAAATATTTGCAAACCTTTACAGGTTCTCAATCTATTTCAACAACTGGTCCTCCTACTACAGGAATTCCATTAATAGCTGAACCATTTCATCCAGCCTTCATATCTTCAATTGTACCTTCTCCAGATCCTCCAGCTCCAGCTGAAAAATCTCTCATAGAGTGTACTATATGTTCGTGGTCGCTAACTAATTTAGCTTCTTTGAGCGTTTTAACTTCTCATTCATCTATTCAAGAAGTTTTGAATGTCTTAAGCTCAATGTTTAATGTTTCTGCAAAAGCCATCTTCGCGGTCATTTATTAAATAAAAGTGCTAATATATTAGTCGCATCTGAGTTGCGATTAATATTAAATTGGTTGCATCCTAGACTGATGTACTGAGTTTCATATTCTTGCTATATCAATAGTAGTTACAGCTCAATATGCTGAAGATCATTGTCACTCTACTTGGATATAGTAACGTTCATCGTAATCGTTTTCAAGAATAAGTCTAGGATCGACTCATCTCATGTCTGGTTTAACAGCCATAAATATTTCCGTCGATTCAGTTATATTTAATACATATGTTCTTGCAAATGGAAGTCATGTGTTTTCCATAGTTCGTCAAGCTCATTTGTATCTTCATACTCAGTTTTCTATGAATTTTTCTTTGTTCCATTCTTCTGGCCAACATCTGTTGAATACTTCAGGATTTCAATCCACTCGATATTCTCAAGTTTGATATTTAATATCATTTAATTCTGTTGGTCAACTTCAATTATCATAATACAATCAACATCTAATTGAGTGTAATGTTTGAGAGAAAGTTATATATGTACTGAAAGCTATTTCATATATTCATGTTTTTTCGATTGTAATTACTCAATATGTTTTTGGTGCAGTAAATGCATCAGTTCACTTACATACCCAATCTCAAGCTATATATGATTGAGCATCATCAACCATAGTATCTATAGGTTTAAATGCTGAATTTGCACGTGGTAAGAAGTATCTAACAGTTCTATCTTTACAAGATGTAGAAGCTCTTCAAACTTGCCACACACATCTACAATATTGAGGTTTATTATCTTCCTCAGGACAATCGAAATCAACATACCATTTAGCTCAGTTACTCTTTAGTTTTACAATATATCACTGACCATCTTTACATTCATCGGTTGGGAGACTAGGATTTATAAAAGGTCATTTAGGTCAAGATGGCCTCCAAACTAATGTTTGAGGTCAAGCTTCTTCGATGTCAATACAGTACAGTCAATCATAAGAACATGATCATTTTACTTTTGTATCTAATGGTCATGGATTATTATCATCTTCTGTTGCTATAACATACTTATCTCAATCATTATTACATATACATGGATCCGCTAATTCTAAACATCAATTATTATTTACCTTAACGAACCATTTTTCTTGAGGTAATCAATTAGAATAAGCTTTTGGATTGTTTAAGAAACTTACAATACAAGGATTTGTAAGTTGTTTTACTGATGGACAATCTTGAATAAGCTCACATAATGTAGCATATTTATGATTTCAATCACATTCAGCAACTATGATTCTTCAACAACCAAAATTTGCATCGTCGATTGTATAAGCTTTGCTATCATTATTATAAAATGGGAATAACATATTTATAATTATATATTATAAATCTGAATAACTATTATCAACTCAATACTCAGGTATAACTACATCTTCATTTAACCATTGAGCCATAAGCTCATTAGTTACAGGAACAGTTGATAACTTTTCCTTGAAGACTTCTACTGGTAATCCTTCAGGATTAGTGTTTGAGTTGTTAGCCATAGCATAAGCGATCAAATCTTTTATTTGATCATCGTCTCTACAGTATTGCATTATTTATCTTTACGCATCATAAAAGCATGATATCCTTCATTCCATATAGTAGTTGGCTTGAAGTCAGTGTTTGTAATTGGCACTCAAGCTGGTCACTCATATCTTTGAAGGACTCTTGTTGTTTTTGGTGCGGCTGCAGTTGTATTAGCATTGTAAGCTTTAGCAGCCTGTGGATTGGCCTGTGCTACTTGTTTAAGCATAGCTTGCCTTCTAGCCTCAGCTTTCTTTTGACATGGAGCACAAACCATTATTCTTCTTTGTTATCTTCTAAAACTTGTTTTTTAGGTCTTCATCTTTTTGAAACTGAGACATCTTCAAAAGGCATTTCTCAAGTTATTTCAACTTTTAGTTGATTCTCAAGTTGTTCTTTACTTAGTTCTCATTTCATATTAACTCTAACCTTTTCGCCAGTCTTGGCGTTAATAAATGATTTAAGCATCTTCTTCTTTATTATCAGATTTAAAATCATATCAACAATCTGGACAAGCATCTACTTTATCTCATTCCCATCAACATTCTGGGCAAGTTACAGTAGAAGAATCAGATTCAGAATCTTCCTGTACTTGATAAGATTTAATGTCTGGATTTGCATCACAGATTAATTTATACAGTCCAGCTTCTTGTTTCCATAAATCTTTCATGATTACGTCTTTAATATAATCAGCTTCTGCCTTAAGTCAATATTCAAGTAGATCGTCTATATCATGAGCGCAATCATCTATTCTATCAAGAATACGTCTCCTGAGAGAATTTAACTTTGTAATTCTATATGTATCAGGATTCTTTCTTGGTCACATTATTGCACAATCTTCCATAATGTTTTTTTATATATTATAAAGAGAATGGGATATTAATTTGTCATCATTGAGTTTTTCTATCAAGCTCTGTTCACAATCAAGTTCTTCATCACACCTGAGAAGGATCAAATCAATTATATTGACTTTGAGTCTGAGCAGGTTGAGTACTTGGTTGCACCGTTGGTTGAACAGTAGGTTGAGATTGCTGAGAAGCTTGTCAGTTATCTCACCAATATCATAACTGTTTTCAAACATTTATCAATGCTTGTTTTGCAGAATCATCAAATGAATTTGGATTTTCAAGATATTTATTTAATGCTTGATCAAATAATTGTCACCTTGTAGTTCATCAAGGTAATGTTTTATTTCTTTGGCTTTCATACCATCATTGATTGTCTGCTTCGTACATTTGCATAGATTGATTAAATTCATCTTGAGTCATTCAAGTATGAGTAACTCAATTAGGATCTACATAAGTAGGTTCTTGCTGCTTTTTTACCCATCATCTGTTTTGTCTATTGTTTGTTCATGAATTATTTGTTCTTTTCTGAGTATTATTTTCTTTTACTTGTATATTATCTTCTTTTGTATTTTTATTATTTTGTGCATTTTTAGACACACGAGATATATCATATGTCATATCTTGTATGCTTGGATTAGGCATTCAAGCCACAGATCACTGTCATACAAGCGCTCAATTATTGAGATTGTATTGTCAATTTAGAAAATCTCATACTTTTTTATTTGCATCATCTATACGTTTATTACTTTCATTTATTTGATTCTGTTTTTTATATATAGATTTTGCGTTTTCTTTAGCTTTCTTTAACTCGTCACTACTCATTGTAAAATATTCTTCTGGATATGACATTACTGCTTGTTTATATCGCGGAGAGTTTACATACTTACTAAAGTAATTTTGACTATCTGCCATATCTTAATATGATATAAAATAAAATTTAAATCTTATTCTTTAAAAGTTTATGCCTCTTTACCAGATCATAGTCATAAAAGACTTCATCATCTAGCGAGAGGATGTCATACAAAGTCTGTCTGACTTCTTCTGACAGTGCAGTCTTTCGGATTTCTAACATATCCTTAAGCTGCTCTTTTGGCGTTTGATGGTCGCCATATAATCCGTTAAGCGCCACGTGTTTTCTTCTTTTTATCTTGATCTTATTTTTAGGGTTGTCAACATTAAACTCGTGACGCTTCTTCTTAGAAATTATATGATGTATATCTTCAGCTGTCTTATCAATTACAGCGTGCAAGTAATACTGCCTACCATCTATAGTTCTAATTCTTTCGGATTTATTCATAATGTTATTTTAAATGTTGTAAGAAGTCTTTGCGTTGTTCTGCTATTGCGTCTGTGAAGTTTTTAGTGATCTCACTAATTTTATCTGTATTTTCTTTATGAATTGTTTTTATTGTTTTAATGGCATATATAGCAAGGCCAATAGCGATAAGAGCAACAATTACAGCAATAGAAAGATAAAATCATCTATCGCTTGCACTTCAAGCATTAAGGATATTTCACACCGTGTCCGCTACGTTTACATCCGTAGTTACAGTATGCGATGTTTCCATATTCTATTAATATATGAAATAAAATTACAATGGTAATTTTTTGTTTATCTCAGGATATTCTTTACGAAGAGCTTGAGATAATGATACTACTCATTGTTGAACGTTTGAAGCTTCTGTATCGTAGTATTTTTTTAATACTTCAAGTACAGCAGCATATACATTTATTTTCTTTAAACGTTCAGGATCAATTTTAGCATCTTCTTTTATGTAGAGTACCCGATATCTATAATTAAATTTTAGTCTTTTCATTATAGAATTTGATACATAGAATCTACTCTTGCGTTTATTAGTATCATTAGGTCTCCAAGAATTTATGAACCAAAATCAATTCTTATCCCATCAAACCAAAGCAATACAGTGTCAACCAGTCGGCTCTGTTGGTACTGTCTTTACTTCTCATGCAGACATTTCATTCCGCATCTTTTTATCTCATCTTACACACCACACGATAGGACATCATTTATAAATGTAACGTTTTAATAACTCTAATCATTTATCATCTTTAGTCCAATCTTGTGTAGCATATCAATCGAATTTAACTAGATCTCATTTTTCAACGGTCTTGATTCCTTGTTTTAAAGCTGTTGATACAGCTTTTTCAACATAATCTCAACCATCATAAGATGTAGTTGAATGTCACATTTTACCCCATAAATCATGTCGGTCTGGAGTAAGAATGTTTTTATTCGTTGGTTTAACTCATAGTTTCTTTACATTAAGAATTTGAGTTGAATGTGATGTTCACATAGCTGTACATGAACCTAGAGATCATTGGTTTGATGTTTCATATATCCATTCACCTAAAGAGAAGAACTCTGGTAGTTTAATAGAATAATCTAACTCAACAGCTTCCTCAGCTTTAAAATCAGTTGCCTCTGCCATGTCTTCAGGCAATGTAAGACATCAAGGATCATTAGGAAATAATTCAGCCATCGTGTTTGTTTATAATGTAAAACTAACTAGCCCCAACCTAGTTAATTATAGAATAAGAATAAAATTGTAGAATGCAATAGAAAAAGACAGCCTAAGCTGTCTTTTTCTTTTTGGTATTCTTCTTCGTACTATCAACGTTTAGCGTTGTGGCTTCAGCCTCTTTGCTACGCTGTAGTTGTTGTTGTGGGAGGGTAGATTGAAGTGTAAGGACTTGAAACGATCCAAGCTGGTACGCTTGAAGGTCTGATAGCATTAATGATCTCGTTTGTTTGAGATGCATTATTAGCCATAACTCTAGCTTCAGCCAAAGCAGTTCTTAATCTGTCAGTCTCTTGTTCGCAAAGTTTATCTAGAACTTTCTGAACGTTAGCTGCACTTGATGCTATAATCTGTGCAGTGTTCTGCTGTCAGGCTAGAACAGCTCTTTCAATATTAGAATTTGTGTTACAGAATCACATATTCATTTGAGCCGTTAGATTTGCGATGTTTGTCTGAGATGCTAATTGCTGTTGCCAGAAGCTGTTGTTGTTTATAAGGTCAACAGTGTTATCATGATTGTTATTACTATTAGACAATCCAGCCATCCAAGCAGCCGCATTTCATCATCCGAATCATCCGAATCAACCAAATCCTCAGTTGTTTCCGAGTAAGAACAAGAATAACAATAAGATGATCAACCATGTTCACATGGGTTGAGTAGCCATTGTAGTTTGATCCATAATAAAGTTACATAGAAATATAAAGATACTGGTGTTGGCCTGTTATGTTAACCACCAATTATTTCTACTATTTCTCATGCTTGTTCTGGAGCATACTGTGAGGCTATTTGCTTAACTTGCTGAGCCACTTGAGGATTCTGCTTTAGGAGAGTCGGCATAATCTTCTTGGCTAAGTCGTTAAGCGAATTAGGATCGTTGAAGTTTACTCATTGCAAGTCTGTTGGTGACACTCAAAGTTGTTGTAATTTACCTTGAATGTTTCAGAACTGCATCAACATTTGTAATATGTTCATGTGTAATTTTGTTATTTATTAAAGTCAATGTCGTATTCCTCATGAAGCTCTCTCATCTTGTGCTTGAATTTGTGCTCAAGAGCTTCTTTCTTCATCAGGAAACCAGCTGTCTTGAAAATCTTTTCAAGTGTTTCTTCAGCCTCTCATGGACGCTGCATTATTTCTTGGACTACATCTTTAGTCTTGATATGCGTCCCATCAAAGAAGCGTTGTTTAATTTCTTCCATGCTTGATGGTTATGATATAAAAACAATCATAATATATGCGAAGTCTATAAAATAAAAACACATCGTTGAAAAAATGTTTGTCAATATAATAGCTGATAAAATTACATATAGTATAATCTTAGATTAATCTTTTATTGAAAGTTGATATATTTTTGTTATCGTTATTATGCCAACAGATTTTGACTGAATAGTCTGTTATATGTTATAAAATGAATTTTTATTTTATAACCAAGAAAGATATGACAGATTGTCAAAATTGTTGAAGCGACGCAAGAGGTCGCAAATTATGTTATGCTTGTAGTGAAAAGAGATCTAATGTATGTTCTGTTATAAACCAGAATAAAAAGAAACTTGTAAAGCATTGTAGCTGAAGATCACATTATACAGCTGAATGGATATACAAGTTTAGACTATATGTGCACAACATAGAATCTGGATTAGAAGTGTTAGAAGACTTCAATAGAGTTGAGTTAGAATTCTACAATAATTACAAGGCATAATAAAAAGAGGCTGAGTGATCAGTCTCTTTTTATATTTGTTTTATAATTGTGTCCATGTATCATCTGGGATAACTGGTGAATTTTTAAATGGTCTTAAGCATGCTCATACAGTAGCCATATTCATTACATTTGAAGTTCATGAAGAAGTTATCATTAACTGATCTCCATCTTGCATAGATTGATAGTTTCAAAACGACGAACAAACAAAGCATCAATAAAATGTATATGCAGTAGTTCATTGATATAAAAATACGATAGGCAGTTTTAATTTTGTTGATAAGTTAGTTCATACGTTTGGCCTAGCTCATCGAGCTCAAAGTGATTCTCATATATCAAGAAGATCGAACCATTCATTTATTGTCGGAACATGCCATCATGTATCACATGGTCATTTCCTAGCTTCTAATGTGTTTGTATTATCTCACCATAAATCAGAATTTAAACTACTATCCCAATGTGAATTTGATACATTCCTAAATGTTGACGAACTATAATAATTATTTGGTCAATATGCACTAGCATTTGTTGTAGATGTAACTATATTAGTAGCTCATGTATATGGAAATGCATAGTTGTTTCACCATTGATAAAATCATCAAGTGTTTGCAGCATTAACAGTATCTCAAGAATTATATACAGTTGATGCTCATAAATTTTTATCTGATATAGTTATCCAATTCTTTCAATCTGAAGATGCTGATATTAATCACAATTGCTGATTCCAATATATTCAAGAAGAATATGTAGAAGGCCATATTTTTGTAGATCAGTGATATACTTCTTTTATTTCAGTATTTCATATATAGATGTTTTTAACATCTGAAGATCAAATAGATATTCACATTTTGTTGTATATATTATATAAAACTATTTTACGAAGTATATAGTATTAGCATCTGGACTTGCAGGTAATGAAGATACTACTGAGAAGCTCATTCTTCATTGCGTAATCATAGCTACACTAGATCATGATATTAAGAATGCTAAGGTTTCAATTGAAGATAACGTTCATGATGTGTTTGTGACAGCACTATTAAATACAAGTCAATTGCTACTAGAATAATCTACATAATATCTTCATTTTAATGTTGATCATAGATTTGCTTTATTGTATAATATTATAGGAGTTCATCAATTAACGTACCAATCATAAGCAGCTTGAGCATTAGTTAAATCATTTAAACTTGATAATGTGAATTCTTTAACGTTGTTCATTTCTCATTCAGATATAGCCACATCTCCAGTCTGTCAATTCACACTAAGCACTCCTGTGTTTGTGATAGCATTCTCAAGAGTTACTACTCATGTTACTCATCATCGGAGATTATCGTTAGTTGGAGAAAACCAACTTCAATTTTTATTATTCCATGTAGAAGAACTATAATAATTTCAAGGTCAATATCATGTGGTGTCTACTTGCGTAGAAGATATATCTGTTATCGTCGTTAAACTATATGAAAATCAATAGTTATTTCATCGTTGATAATATTTTCAACAATTAGATTCATTTTTAGTATCTCAGCTATTAAAAACTATTGTTGCTCAAAGGTTTTTGTCTGATATTGTTATTCGATTTTGTCAATCTCAACTTATTGATATAAGTCAAAGTGATGTATTATGGAATATTCAAGCTCATACTATAATAGAACTTCAATCATATAATGTAGTCCATGATGAATCTGGAATTATAGGGCTATCTTTAAATGGACGAATATTTGCTCATATTGTATGCGTATATGTATAATCAGATGGATTTAAAGAACTATCTGATGCAACTAATTTATATGCTTGTTGTCTATTCGCATTTGTAGATGACCAATAATAACATCATTCTCATTGATATTTATAAGAATTATATTGACGATATGAAGCACCTGGCATTTTTAGATAGTTTTCTAAAGTGCTTTTATTTGCTGCCATACTAAATGTAGTTGTTAGCACTCAACATAAAGCTACCCATTCATCTTTACTAGGCACGTGAAATCCATCTGGTGCTGGTCATTGCATAGCTGAATAGTCTTGAACTGTTCAGATTTCTATTCCTTCACCAGCGTTGTATTCAACTACTGAATCATCAACATACTTCTTTGTGGCTGGGCTTCAATCATATTGTGGAGTGTATGGTGTTGAATAGTTTATACCCGTTGATAATACATTTATTGCGTTGCCAGTATAATCTCAAGTTGATATTGATGTCACAGTTCAATTAGATACAACGAGATTTAGCATTCTCCAATAATTTACCATTGTAGACGTTGTTGTTCAACTCTTTTTATTATCCGAAGAACGAAATCTTAATCAATTAGATGTATCATATACTATATATATAGGCTTCTCTGTTCAATATACAACGATAGGGTTTTTACCAGCGACATACCAATCATAAGCGGCTTGAGCATTAGTTAAGTCACTTGTGCTTGATATGTAGAATGTCTTTGTATTAACATCATCAGAACCACCACCAACTTCATTCCAATTAGTTCAGTCATAGATTTTAACAACATCATTAGTCGTATCATAATAAACATCTCACTCAACAGGATTAGAAGGCTGAGTTGTTGTTATTGATGAAGCTTCTGATGCGTCTATGGTTACACCTCAAGTTTG
>Ga0247609_10000649_pt1 | contig 46202 bp, 57 predicted proteins | sample 172DNAGHGlowgp2_FD_193487 | JGI IMG/M metagenome (GOLD analysis project Ga0247609, IMG submission 193487) | Sheep rumen microbial communities from Palmerston North, Manawatu-Wanganui, New Zealand - 1728 DNA GHGlow gp2 | ecosystem: Host-associated > Mammals > Digestive system > Stomach > Rumen ... | reverse complement strand
CGACGGTTCGAGTCCGTCCGGGCACCCAAAGAAATGAATCCCTGCAGGTAAATAACTTGCGGGGATTTTTAGTTTAAAGTAAACAAATGAAAAAGATATTAGTTGACGCTCATACGCATACGGTGGCATCGGGACATGCCTATAGCAGCCTTCAGGAGATGGCGAAGGCAGCTGCCGACATGGGATTGGAGGTGCTAGGCATTACGGAGCATGGGCCGAGTGTGCCAGGAACTTGTCCGACGCTGTATTTCAAGAATATGTTCACCGTACCTCGTCAAATGTACGGCATACGGTTGCTGATGGGCTGCGAGATCAATATCCTCGATACGAAGGGCGGTCTTGACCTGACGGATGAGCAAATAGGATGGCTTGACCTCGCCATTGCAGGCATTCACGCTGCGTGGTATCAAGGTGGCACGAAGGAGGAGAATACGGAGGGGATGATTCGTGTCATCAGAAATCCTAAAATTCACATCATCAGTCATCCCGGCGATGGCTCAGCAGAACTCGACTTTGAGCAATTAGTGTTGGCAGCTAAGGAGGCTCATACACTATTAGAGGTGAACAACCATTCGTTGGCTCCACAGCGCAAGAAGACAGTGGCGCGGGATAATAATCTGGAGATTCTGCGTTTGTGCAAGAAGTACGAGGTTCCTACAATTCTCGGGAGCGATGCACATATCTCATTTCAGATAGCCGACTATGAACGTCTCTATCCGCTATTGGCAGAGACGGATTTCCCTGACAAACTGATTATGAACTACTGGCCAGACCGCTTCTTCGATTATCTGGGGATTCAGAGATAGAACACGAATTTCGAGCCTTTTGCTCCGATGCCGTCGTAGTCGGCAGTAATGGGGAACTGGCAGCAAAGATTGCTGACGGCATCATCATCGAGGGTGACTGTCAACTCCAGTTCAATGGCCATCCGTCGTTCGTTGTAGCTGAGATTCCAGATACATTCACCCAGAACGGCATTCACCACCGTTCTGATCTCATCCTGTGTGCGCCATATGGAATCGTAGTCAGTCATAGTATTCAATTTGCAGTTCCTGGCTGACTTCAAACTCGCGGTAATCGTCATAGAAGTAAACAAGTCGCATGCCGCGATACACCGATGGAACCTTCAGAACTTCCAGCAGGTGCCACTTTGGTTTGCCGAAGTCATAAGAAGATCGATCAAGAATAATGCGATTTGAGGTATAATCGAAGTGATAGTAGCCACCGCCAAGGCATGAATCGCCCGGCTTTAGCAAGTCTTTATGCTGATTGACCATGCCAAGCCGGAAATACCCATCCATTGTTATTATGAACTTGGGGAGATTCATCTTACTATCTTTGCTTTTTGCAGGTTATCGAAGTCATCCCAGAACTCAGCCTGTTCTTCATCGCTGAATGTGTTCGAAGCCATCTCTTTGAGGATTTCATCCAACAGTTGTGTCTTAGTCACTTGCAGGTCTGGAGCCACATCAATCTGGTAAGTCAGGATGTCACCCAAGGAGCCAACGTGAACGTTGGTAATAGTAACCTCACCATTCACCAACTTGACCTCAATACGTCTGTTGGAACCATACTCAGGCTTCGTCTCACGCAGCCTCTGATACAACGCTGATTCGCTGTACTGCTCAGAATCTACAGAATTGATTAGTTCTCGAAGTGTCATGCGATGCCTAAGAGTTCAATTTCAAAGATAAGTGTCGAGCCACCGGGGATGCCAGGCTGAGAGAACTTACCGTAGCCCATTTCTGCAGGGATGTAAAGTTCCCACTTGTCACCGATGTGCATCTGCTGAATGGCGATAATCCAGCCCTCGATGAGGTCGCAAAGTCGGCAAGCCAACGGTACACCGCCACGGCTGCTGTCGAACTGTTTGCCGTCGATGGTTCTGCCTGTATAGTGGGCTGTGATGATGCTGCGAACCGTTGGCTTTGCACCATCCTGATTGCCCTCGCTCAGCACTTTATAATAGATGCCTTTAGGCAGAGCCTTTACGCCTTCCTCTTTGGCTTTTGCCTCCAGCCATTCCTTGTTGGCCTGTATGTATTCTCGCTTTGCCATATTATTTGCAGATTTCATCAATCTCCTTACGTTTCTTTTCCTTCGGCTCGTCGGCTGCATAACCGATGGGAATCAAAACGGCAGGTTCCTCGTTCTCAGACAAGCCAAATAGTTTCTTACACTTCTCAGCATCGAAGTTGCAGACCCAGCAGGTGGCAAGGCCTTGTTCCGTAGCTGCCAGACACAAGTGTTCCACGGCAATGGCAATATCGATGTCACCATGATGTTTGCCATCCGAGCGCACCCACTCCTCGTCGTGCAGGATGGAGCAGATGATGTACATCGGAGCAGTCGCGAACCATTCGCGGTTGTAACATTCCTGCAGCTTTGTCTTGTCGGTCTCGTTCTTGACCACACGGAACATCCACGGCTGTTTGTTTACTGCAGACGGGGCAAAGCGGACACACTCCATTACGTAGTCCAGCTTCTCCTGTTCCACACTATTCTCCTGATAGCTCCTACAGCTATACCTCTGCTTTACTAAATCTAATAATTTCATATCTTCTATGTTATATCTCCAAACTATTCTTATTCAGCAGGAAGTCCATCAGTCCCATCATCAGGATACCCTTTTCATTGTGCCAAGGCTTGATATTGTCTTTCACAAGGACAATCTTCTTGAAAGAGTCGTCAATATTTACCAGCGATTGGGTTTCCTGATCCTCTTTTTCCTTGTCAGGAATAGCCAAGGCAGATTGTATGTAGTAGCGCTGACTTGCCTGATTGACCACGAAGTCCACTTCAAGACGCATTCTCTCCTGCTTCCCGTCTTCGGTTCTCTTTCGGATTTCCACCTGACCGACATCCACCTGATAGCCACGCATGCAGAGTTCATTATAGATGACGTTCTCCATAATGTGGTTCTCTTCCTGCTGACGGAAATTTATCAGTGCATTACGGATGCCCAAGTCCTCAAAATAGTATTTCGACAGCGTACCAATGTACTTCCTTCCCTTTACATCAAAACGCTCAGCTTTATTGATGACAAAGGCCTCTTTAAGATAAAGGAGATACTTGTCGATAGTCTGGCTCGTGATATTTGAGTTCTCAACACTCTTGAATGTATTTGCAATCTTTGTAGGGTTGTTGGGAGATCCGATAGAGGAAGCCAAGATGTTGACCAGTTCACGCAGTTCCTTGTCATTCTTGATCTTATATCTTTCCAGTATGTCTGCCATGTATACGGTCTGGAACAGCTTTCGCAGATAGTCTGCCTTCTCTTGGTCAGTGGTAAAGGACAATATTAAGGGAAGACCGCCAAAGGTATAGTAGTCTTTCCAAGCATCACTCTTATCTCCGCCTACAGTTGAATAGTATTCCGAGAAACTCAATGGATAAACTCTTATCTGATGATCACGTCCCCTGAACTCTGTTGCAATATCAGTAGAGAGGAAGTGTGAGTTGCTACCAGTCACGTAGACATCTGCGTTCTTTATATGCAGCAGGCTGTTGAGCACATCAACAAACTCATCAACCTTCTGCACCTCATCCAGAATAATGAAATGCAACTGTTGGCTGGCTATCTTGGACTTGACGTATGCCAACAATGCATCAGGATCTCTCAACTCCTTATTGGCCCTGTCCTCCAGATCCACTTCAATGATATGGCTTTCGTCCACCCCTTCTGAAAGCAGGTGGTTATGAAACAAGGTCTTTAACAAGTATGACTTCCCGCACCTGCGCGGTCCGGTTACTACTTTAATGAATCCATTTTGTCTGGCATTAACCAGTTGGTTCAAATAGCTGTCTCTTTTTATCTCCATCGTACAATGAATTTGTGGCACATGTGCCAATTTTTCAGTGCAATGTCGGTGCAAGCCGAATGCAATGAGTTGTGACTCAATTGCTGAGGCGTAGCCCGACTTCGCGGTTTACACCGCAAAGATACAAATAATTTCTGAATAATCAACACTTTTGGGCTAAAAAAGTGTCACATGTGCCAGCTTTTCAGTCTAAAACCGCGTTTTACCATTACTTTATTACTTGGAACAAGTGGGGATTTAATCGTTCTCCAGATAATTCACTTTTTTGCCAGTCTTCTCAGCGTATGCTATCTCACGTTTGGTACTCTCGCCAATGTAGCCACCGACATTGATGACAAAGATTTCGTCTGCCATGTCGATTTTACGCAGATGCATGTCATCAAGCATTTCCTTTGTGCCAGTTTTCCACACCTCTTCATCGCCGGAATGTCCGAACAGGCCAACGCTAATGACAATGCAGCCTTCAAGCGTCAGCCGTTTCTGAACTTCCATGTATTGCTCCTTGAAACGGGTGCTTCCACAGAGGGTAATGACTTTGTAGTTCTGTACCATTTAACCAAGTTTTGACATGAAACGTTCCCTATCAACGATGAATCTCAGGTGTGTACCCTCACCAAGTAGCGCTTCACCAGAATAGGCAGACACTTTGAACTCTATCTTCTTCCCATCAACCTTGGTCACCTCGGCTGTTGCAGTTACCTTGTCACCAATCTTTGAAGGCTTCAGATGCGAAGATTCGATATGGCCGCCAACGGTAGTGCAACCTTCAGGCAGTTCGTCAGCGACAGCAAGCATGGCAGCGTTCTCCATCAATGCCATCATGGCAGGAGTAGCCAGGACAGGCATATCCCCAGACCCCATCTGAATAGCAGTAACGGTATCAGTAACCGTCAATTCACTTGTATGTTTCAGTCCTATTTCTATCATTCTTCTTAAAGTATTGTAAACTTGGGCACAAAGATACGAATAATAAAGTAAAAATGAGTACCTTTGCAAAAATATTTGCGAGAACGGGCTGCACCTCGGCAATTCAAACAAGTTTGATTGCTCTCGGTTTGCACCGTCCTTGCCCTCCGATTTAATAAGAATTGTGATATGGACTACCTGCCGAAAGATCCTGCCATACTGGTTTCGAGCGTGAATATGCTCCTGAGAGACGAGGAGTTTGACACGCTGGAATCACTGTGCTATAACTTTGGCACGGAGCCAAAAGACATAAAGGATTACCTATACGGCCACGGATTCGTGTACAGCGAGAAGCAACGACAGTTCCGACCGATAGGATATGATACAGTAACAAGATGATAACAAAGGATAGTATCGAGACCGCCTACAGTTTCCTGCATCAGAAGCAGCGCATCTATGTTCATTCGACGCTTGACTGGCAGAAGGATGACATTGAGTTGGCCATTTCCGACTATGCCAATGACATGAGCCAGGAACTGTATGATGCCATCAGTGGTGGCAGGGCTGACTTTCTCCGTGACCACAAACGGTTTCAGGAGGACATCACCAAGGCTGTGGAGATACTTGAAAAGATGCTATAACGATTATGACACTTACCTACATCTTCCATAGCGGCTTTGTGCTCGAAACGGAGCAGTCCATCCTGGTATTCGACTACTGGCTGGATCCAAGCGGCGTGATAGGAGGTGTGCTAAAGAAGGACAAGCCCGTCTATGTATTCTCCAGCCACTTCCATGAAGATCACTTTACGAGGGCTATCTTCAATCATCTATTAATTCTCATCGATATACTCTGACTTCTCTTGCTGAAGGCTGTCGATCTTGAAGGTGTCGCCATCCTTAATCACAGTAAGGAGCACGTCGTATTCATAGTTCACGTACTTGTTCTCAACAAGGACATGGCTTCCGTCGCGGGCTGTTATCTGGCGTGACTTCAGCTCACCGACATCGCCACCGCCCTCATAGAAGAATTTCCATGTAGCCAAACACTCGCCCTCGCATTCAAATTCGTATGAATCGGCCAGGAACTTCAGGAGGCGGGGTGTGATGTGCTGTTTGGGATAGTCATACTCTAGCAGATTCTCCATGCCCCAATCTTTATAGAACTGCTCCACGAAAGCCCGCACGGCTTCCATATCCTGCATCTGGGCGGCGTCGTCAGCCACAACGTTCAGACTGTCACTGATAGCGACACTATCCTCCAAAGCTGATAAGTCAGTCGAATCGCGTTCCATGCCAGGCCCGTCGAGGGGCTTAAAATACTTGCAACCTGTAAATCCTACTGCCATGAGCATCATGCCTGTCAGTGCTGTGATAATAGTACTTTTCTTCATATTCGTCTAGTTTAAATTAATCGTTAATATAGGATTTCGTCGTCATGTCATAATATAGTGCCTCCAACTCGGCCAAAGTCAGTTTCTCCACGGAATGTTCGATAATACGTATCAGCTCATCACGCCGATAGTCATTTGACTGGTATTTATTCATGTATGCCATAGTCTATTCTTCTTTAATCACTGGCATATTTGCCTCTTTCCAAGCAATGATACCACCTTTGAGGTTTACACACTTATAGCCGACGTCAGCCAGTATACCAGCAGCATTAGCTGAGCGGCGACCGCTACGGCAATAGACAGCGATAATCTTATCCTTGGGCAGTTTAGCTTGGGCCTGTTCCACAAAGTCGCTCTGGAACTGGTCAATAAGAACGGCTCCCTTGATATGCCCTTCGGCAAACTCATCGGCTTTACGCACGTCGAGGGTTACCACATTGGAGTCAGCAATCAGTTCTGCAAACTCCTTCACTTCCATGTTCTCAAAGTTCTGCTGGCCACAAGCAGTGGTAAGCCCAAGTGCGGCGAATAAGCAAGTCAAAATCTTCTTCATTTCCTAATAATTCTCAAATCTCGGAGCAGCGAGAGCCAACATGCTTGCATGATTGGCCGAGTCGTGACGAGACTCAACTTTTGTTAAATCTTGGCACAAAGGTAGCAATTATTAATGTATTTTTCGTATATTTGCCCATTGATTTAATATGTTTTGTGATATGATAGACCAGATTGTTGAATTCAACAAGACATTTGTAGCTCAGAAGGGCTACGAGAAATATCTGACCGACAAGTATCCCGACAAGAAGTTGGCTGTGTTGTCGTGTATGGATACCAGACTGACTGAACTGCTGCCTGCAGCCCTCGGTCTGAAGAATGGTGATGCGAAGATTATCAAGAACGCTGGAGGACTGGTTATCTCTGCTTTCGACTCAGCCATGCGTAGCCTGATAGTCGCCATCTATGAGCTGGGCGTAGAGGAGATAATGGTGGTGGCGCACTCTCATTGCGGAGCATGCCACATGAGCTATGACCACTTCCACCACGAGATGATTGCCCGTGGCGTGACGGATGAGACGCTCGATACCATCCGCAAGTGTGGCATTGACCTCGACCAATGGTTGGAAGGTTTTAAGGACACACCAACCTCTGTCCGCAAGACCGTTGAGACCATCAAGACCCATCCGTTGGTGCCGAAGGATATAGTAGTTCGTGGGTTTATCATTGATTCAGAGACCGGAGCATTAGAGGAAATTCCATTGTGCCTTGGAGGGTGACAAGTTGGACTGCATAGCGCACTGTCCGACGGTATTCCTCTCGGCTGTTACCAAGTGTGCGCCTACAATTGGCCCAAAAGATGGGAGCTTTACGCTGCAGTACAAATCGGCAACTGCCATCGGTAAGGCAGAGATTGTGACAGACCGCGTGGAGAAGATTGAGGCATTAAGAGCCATCTGTCAGCGTTTTCTCCCTCATCATATGGATGCTTTCGACGATGCTATTGCCCGTAGTCTAGAACGTACAGCAGTGGTTAAGATTACCCTTAGAGAACCTCCCGTAGGCAAGCGTAAACAGTATGATAAACAGGGTGAAGAGCTCAAATGGGGACGAATGGAATGAGCAGGATTATCAGAGAAGCCCAACCGTCGGATATGGCTGATATTATGACAGTCATGGATGCTGCAAAGAGGATTATGCGGCAGTCCGGCAATATGCACCAATGGAGCGATGGCTATCCATCTGAGGCAGTCATTACTTTGTTTTTGTGAATATTAAAGGCATAGCTTCTTTGTCAAGTGGGCTGAGATCAACCAGATTGAGTGATTTCACCATGTGGACCGTTCCCTGCTTGTAAGTCTGGAAATGCTCAGTAGTAAGGTGATGCTTGTAAGCCTCCTTGTTCCTGTAAATCTCAACGATGCGAATCTTGTTCTCATCTTCCGTCATTTGATTTGGGAAGATGCATATAACACCAGGCTCTTTATTCACAGATTCCGCTCCTATATTCCTTGCGGCCTCCAGATACTCCTTCAGATACTTAGGATGGACCTCGATTTCTGCGATTCTCACTATCATAGTCTTTGATTCTATGACTGGTTTTATCTCATTCTCAAAGATGCCCTTTTCGACTATCCGATAGTGCGGGCGATATGCCTCGCGATATTCGGGAGAATGGCTGATAGCATATTTGCCGACGGATAGGATGCTATCGATAAATTCACGGTCTTGCTGGTAGTTTGGCAGATTGAGTTCCATCTGGTCAATCGTACCAACAATCTTGTGCCATCTGTCGCGCCAGGATTCTACTGTTGGTCTCATATCAGAGTTTGCACTACGGATAAAAGCATCAAGTAGCACATCTTCCGCTATCATATTCTCTTTAATCGCTCTGATACTGACACGGATATACTGACCGTTAACACCGCATGGCTCAGAGTACCAGGGCATCAGGTCATCAAAACTGGTCGTTTGTAACTCCTCGTCAAAATAGGCCTTCACACGCTCTCTGTCTGACACCAAATGCTCCGCTCCCATGTAGTCCTGAAAACACGATTTGTAAATGTCTAGCAGTCGCGACTTCGGATAGGTTTGCATCTGTTTAGTCACAAAACCTTGTATGTCTTGTGCTGATAGTGCAACTGAAAATAGCATGACTAAAACTGCAAATATTGTTTTCTTCATAATCATCTTTTATTTAATCCCACGTCCCTAATGCCTCAATCACCTTTACCCAGTCCGTCTCTGCCTCGAAGCCGAACTTGTCGTCAATGCCCACGTTGAAATAGAGCTTCACCTCGAAGTTCTGGAAGCTTGTTTTACTAACTTCAGGGTTCTCGTTGGCATAGTTGAAACGGATGCCCTCCTCTGCAAAACGGCTCCTGTAGATAGCCATCTGCTCATCGTGGCATCCGCTCCAGAGAATCATGCAGATGTCATCACGGTTGGTCATCAACTGCAAGGCCTCACGGGCATACGGATAGTATTCGTAGGTCTCTTCGTTCTCATAGCAGGCCCGCAGAATGGTATCGTGAATATCCACCACGACATAGATCTTCTCCCAGTTTTTCTCTTTTTTACGGTTGAACGCAACCTCAAATGCCTTTCCGATATCCATAAATCCTAATATTTCTCAAATCTTGGCACAAAGATAGTCATAATTCAGTGAAAAAGTGTAAATTTGCAACATAGTTTAAGAATCAAGACAAGAAAATTATGAAAAAGGTCATTTTTATCATGCTGGCTCTCGCCATGACTGCAGGAGTTTCAGCACAACAGAAGGGAGGGAACCGCGATGTTGATAACATCGTGGGAGGGCACCCAGAGGCTCAGGCCGCCATCAACAACATTATGACGCGCACAAGCATCCGTCAGTACATCGATGAACCAGTCTCAAAGGCTGACATCGAGACAATGCTCCGTGCCGGTATGGCTGCACCTACTGCCGTCAACCGTCAGCCCTGGCACTTTGTGGTCATCAACAGCAAGGAGAAACTTGCCGAACTCGCAGGCGACAACCCTCGTGGTGGTATGCTGAAGAAGGCTCCGTTGGCCATCGTGGTATGCGGAAATATGGACAAAGCACTGCCAGGACAGGGACGCGGATTCTGGGTTCAGGACTGTTCGGCTGCTACAGAGAATATCCTGCTTGCTGCCAACGCCATCGGTCTTGGGGCCGTCTGGACGGGACTCTATCCTGACGAGAACCGTGCCGGAGCTGTTGCCAAAGTGTTGAAACTACCTGAGACTTACATTCCTCTTTGCACTATCGTTATCGGCCATCCTGCAGAACAGCCCACACCAAAGGATAAGTGGAAGCCCGAGAACATATCTTATAACGAGTTTGGTGGTAAAGCAGAATAATGAGATGAAGAGTTTCAAATCAACTGCGTGGCTGCTGCCACAACCCGTGCTGATTATCGGCACTTACGACAAAGAAGGTAAGCCCAACGCCATGAACGCTGCCTGGGGCGGTCAGTGGGATATGAACGAAATCATTATCTCACTCGGTTCTCATCAGACGACGGACAACCTGGCTGTAAATCCTGAGTTCACTGTCGCTTTTGCTACTGCTGAGACGATGGTAGCCTCTGACTATGTAGGCATTGTCAGCGGCAGGAACACTCCTGACAAGATGGAAAAAACTGGCTGGACAATCGAAAAGGCTCCCAATGTTAATGCCCCTGTATTCAAGGAGTTCCCGATGACGCTGGAGTGTCGCGTGAAACAGAAGATTGACGAGTCAGAGACTGGCTATTACCTTGTTGCTGAAATCGTCAACATCCTTTGTGACGAGAAGTATCTGGCTGAGGACGGCAAGCCTGATGTCGAAAAGATGGGACTGATTACCTTCGATCCCGTTCACCACACCTATATTCAGCTTGGCAAGACTGTAGGCAAGGCATTCTCTGATGGAAAGCAACTGAAATAAAAGTATTCAATTAAAGCAATAATTATGAGTTACCTCAAGACATTTTTCCGTTTGCTGTTGGGCCTGTTTATGACCTATGCAGGTTTCAGTCATCTGACATTCAACCGTCAGGAGTTTGTGGCACAGGTACCCACATGGCTCCAATTCAGTGAAGGCTTTACCGATTTCGTGGTGCTGGCATCGGGCGTAGTGGAGATCGCCCTTGGCCTTGGTATGCTGCTGCTATGGAAGAAAAAGGCTGTGGTAGGTGCATTACTAGCCCTCTTCTATGTCGCTATCTTCCCTGGCAACATCAACCAGTACGTCAATCACATCGATGCCTTTGGTCTCAACACCGACAATCTGCGTCTTATCCGTCTGTTCATCCAGCCCGTCCTTATCTTCCTCGCTCTTTGGAGCACAGGCGGCTGGCAGCAGTTGAAAGAATGGTGGAAATGCCTAACTAAGTCAAAAGAGAAGAAATATTAGAAAATGAAGAAGATTTTGATGACAATGATGCTGGTCATCGCAGTGGTGACGGCATCGGCACAGACAAAAAGGCAGCTGTTTGACTTCGGCTGGCAGTTTACTCACAATGGAAAGACGCAGACCGTTGACCTGCCGCACGACTGGGACATCTTCGAAGGACCCAATTCTGGCAAGGGAGCAACGGGAACTGGCGGAGGATGGTTCGAGGCCGGCAAGGGCGAGTACCGCAAGACATTCAAGACACCTAACGGCGAAATAGTCAAGCTCCACTTCGAGGGTGTGTATCAGAAGGCCGAGGTCTATGTGAATGGCCAGCGTGCAGGGCAGCATCATTATGGCTATACCCCGTTCACCGTCGATGTAACACCATATATTAATAAAGATAAAAAACAGGTCAACGAGGTTATCGTGAAGGTGGAAAACTCTGAACAGCCCAACTGCCGCTGGTACAGCGGTTCCGGCATCTATCGCCACGTATGGCTCGAAACGATGCCCGCGTTGCACATTGCCGAGAATGGTGTCTTCGTCACCACGCCAGAGGTGAGTGCCGACAAGGCGCGTGTTCAGGTGGACGTGACTGTGCAGAATGAGTCGCAGACCGACCGAAACGCCATCGTTGTAGTGGGTGGCGCTCAACTGATGGTTGCTGTGAAGGCTGGTGAGAGCAAGACCGTGACAACGACCGTTTTCGTCAAGAATCCACGCTTGTGGTCGCCAGAGAATCCGACGCTCTATGAGGCGAAAGTGGAACTAAAGGAGGCTGGTAATGTCATCGACAACGCAACAGCGAAATACGGCATCCGCACGTTCTCGTTTGATGCCGAGAATGGCTTTGTGCTTAACGGCAAGAAGGTACTCATCAATGGTGCATGCGTACACCACGATGACGGTGTGCTGGGTGCTATGGCCTTCGACGATGCCGAAATCCGCAAGGTGCGTCAGATGAAGGAGGCGGGCTTCAACCTCATCCGCACTTCACACAATCCCACGACGCGGGCTTTCCTCGATGCCTGCGACTCGCTGGGAATGCTTGTCATTGACGAGGCCTTCGACGGTTGGCGCACGCAGAAGAATCCCTACGACTACTCCACCGTCATCGACTCCTGCTTCCGACAGGACATCCATGCAATGGTGCTGCGCGACCGCAACCATCCGAGCGTTATCTCATGGAGCATCGGCAACGAGGTCATCGAGCGCAAGGACATCCGCGTGGTCTATACTGCCCGTCAGATGAAGCAGGCTATCCACGAACTGGACACGACACGTCCCGTCACTGAGGCTCTCTGTGCCTGGGACAGTGACTGGGAAATCTACGATCCACATGCCGAAGTACTCGACGTGGTTGGTTATAACTATATGATTTTCAAGCACGCCAGCGACCATGAGCGCGACCCCAAGCGCATCATCTGGCAGACGGAGAGCTATCCTCGTGATGCCTTCAAAAACTGGGCTGTAACCCACGATTTCCCCTACGTCGTGGGCGACATCGTGTGGACAGGTCTCGACTATCTGGGCGAGAGCGGCATAGGTCGTAACTACTATAAAGGTGAGCGCGAGGGCGAGTCGTGGATTGAGGGAGGACAGCCCGAATGGCACGGCGCTCCCTGTGGCGACGTTGACATCACCGGCTGGAGGAAACCCATCAGTCATTATCGTGAGATGCTGTGGAAAGATGCCTATACGGGCGAATTCCCCTCTGTACTTCACCTCGCCGTAAAAGAGCCCAACGGCTACCACGGCGAGATTCACACGACGATGTGGAGTGTATGGCCCACATGGGAGTCGTGGACATGGCCCGGCTGGGAAGGTAAGCCCATCGAAGTGGAGGTCTATACTAAGGCTCCAGAGGTAAAACTCTATCTGAACGATAAACTCATCGGCACGAAGCAGGTGAGCCGCGAGACTGAGTTCAAGGCCATCTTCTCTGTACCCTATAAAGCCGGTACCCTCCGTGCAGAAGCTGGTGGCGAGAGCGTGACACTGAAGACTGCTGGCAAACCAGCCCGTCTGCGCCTCACCCCTGACCGCACCGTCATGACAGCCGACGGACAGTCGCTAACCTTTGTCACTGTTGAGGTGGTTGACAAGGACGGCACACCCGTACCCGAAGTCGTCATCGACTGTGAGGCTATCGTCAAAGGAGCAGGTAAACTATTAGCTTTCGCCTCTGCCGACCTGAAGGATACAGAGCCTTACACCTCTCCTCGTGTAAAAACGTGGAAGGGCCGTGCCCTCCTCGTGGTTCGTAGCACGCAAAAGAAGGGTTCCGTTAGCGTGAGCATCAAGAGCCCGTTGCCTACTGCCGGTCTTGCGCTGAAGAGTAAATCATCGGGCATAGTGTGGAGAAACTGACCCTGGCCGAGTTGGAGGCACTATACTATGACATGACGACGAAGTACTTTATTAACGATTGACTACCTTTTGGTAAGCTAATCGTTCGTTGCCTTGCCACCAAACTCATTATATGACACGTTCTCAGGCTTCCACTTTTCCTTTGGCGTAGGCTGCTCTGCAGGATGACCTATTGCGATGACGCACAACGGAACGATGGTCTCTGGTAACTTCAGCACCTTGGAGACCTCAGCCACGCGGTCGTCCGTCGGATAGCAGCCTGTCCATACGGCACCCAGTCCGAGGGCATGGGCTGCCAGCAGGATGTTCTCTGTAGCTGCCGAACAGTCCTGAACCCAATACTCCTGCGCCTTGCCTTGCATCGCCTTGTCCAGATTGCCACAGACCACAATGGCTACTCCAGCCTGCTTGATCATGCCTCTGCGACCTGCAAGTTCGGCCAGTTTCTCCTTGTTGGTTACGGCCACGAAGTGCCAGGGCTGTCTGTTGGCAGCCGTGGGTGCAGCCATACCGGCACGGAGCATCGTCTCGATGTCAGCCTTTGAAACGGGCTCATTGGTGTACTGTCGGATGCTGGTGCGCGCCATGATGCTGCTCAGTACGGGATTCACCTCCTTCTGGACAGCGGCCTCGATGTTGCTAATTTTTTCCGTTGGCTCGTAGCGTTTCAACACTCGTCCGTCGCGAGAGATGAGGAACTTGGTGAAATTCCATTTGATGTCACTCTTCTTGTCGTAGTCGGCATCGCGCTTACGCATCATGTCATCCATGAACTTGCCCCGCTCGTCGCTTGTGTCGAAGCCGCTGAAGCCCTTTTGTGCCTTCAAGAAAGTGTAGAGCGGATGCTCGTTGGCTCCATTCACATCAATCTTGTCGAACTGTGGGAACTGGATGTCGAAGTTGGCTGTGCAGAACTGGTGAATCTCCTGAATCGTGCCAGGCGCCTGCTCTCCGAACTGGTTGCAGGGGAAGTCGAGAATCTCGAAGCCATCCTTCGAGAACTTCTCATACAGTGCTTCCAGTTCCTTGTACTGTGGTGTGAATCCGCATCGCGTGGCGGTGTTCACAATCAGCAGCACTTTGCCCTTGTAGTCCGAGAGCGACACGTCCTGTCCTACGTCGTCCTTTACCTTGAAATCATAAATACTCTGTGCCGATGCAAAAGTCGTCACCATGCTCAAACTCAATAATACAAACTTGATAAATACAGTAATTCTTCTCATCATCTTCGTGTTGGTTTTAAGATTTGCAAATTTTAACTGCAAATATAGTGATAATTCGGAAATAATACGTATTTTTGCCAAAAGATTTAAGATTAATTTGGAAACGATTTTATAAACTGGACTTATGGAAAGATTAAAGATTCTCATGATTGGTGGTACGGGCACGATCAGTAGTGCCATTACCCGACAGTTAGCTGAGAGCGGACACGAGCTGTGGCTGCTGAATCGAGGCACGCGCAAGCAAGAGGTGCCAGGAAGTGTGAAACAGGTGATTGCCGACATCGACGACACGGACAGTGTGCTCGCCGGTCTGGGCGACGCGCAGTTCGATGCCGTATGCGAGTTCATCGGCTTTGTGCCGGAGCAGGTGGAGCGCGACATCAGGCTATTCCGCGGACGCACGCGGCAGTACGTCTATATCTCGTCTGCCTCGGCGTACGCGAAGCCGGTGCGCAGTCCGTATATCACCGAGGGAACCTCGCTGGCGAATCCCTATTGGCAGTACTCGCGCAACAAGATTGCCTGTGAGGAGCTGCTGATGCGAGAGTACCGCGACAACCGTTTCCCCGTGACCATCGTCCGCCCCTCGCATACCTACTGCGAGCGTGGCGTGCCCGTGAGCATCCACGGCACGAAAGGCAGTTGGCCCGTGCTGAAGCGGATGCTGGAGGGCAAGCCCGTGCTGGTGCATGGCGACGGCTCTTCGCTGTGGACACTGACGTGGAACGAGGACTTCGCGCGCGGCTTCATCGGTCTGCTGGGCAATCCGAAGGCTATCGGTGAGGCTTTCCAGATCATGAGCGACGAGAGTTTGACGTGGGATCAGATCTACGAGTGTGTCGGCCAGGCATTGAACGTCACGCCAAAGCTCTATCACGTCGCCTCTGACTTCCTGGCCGCCGTCTGTCCTGCAGATTATGACCTGGAAGGCAACCTCATCGGTGACAAGGCGGCAACGGTCATCTTCGACTGTACCAAACTGAAGCGTGCCGTCCCCGGTTTTCAGGCCACCACCCGCTTCGACGAGGGCGTTCGTCGCTGTGTAGACTACATCCTCGCGCATCCTGAGCTGCAAGTGGAAGACCCAGAGTTCGACCAGTGGTGCGACAAGGTCATTGAGGCGCAAGAACAGGCGAAGAAGATGATATGAACACGTAAACAATCATGACGATGACGTACAAAAGCTATTTCCTCATCCTCGCCCTCCTGCTTGGCCTGACTGCATGTGTTCACACTCAGTCTAATGCCATCGTTGCAGAAGGGGAAGCCCCTGTAAGACTCTCTGATTCGTACAGCTTTACAGAAGGGCCTGCGACAGATGCAAGGGGTAACGTCTACTTCACAGACCAGCCTAACAATAGGATTTACCGTTGGGACTGCGAATCGGGAGAGATAACGCTGTTCACTGATCAGAGCGGTCGCTCTAACGGGATGTACTTTGATGCCCAGGGCAACCTGATAGCCTGCGCAGACATGGACAACCAGCTATGGTCGTTCGATATGAAAGGTCAACACAATATACTTGTGACCGACTACCGCGAAAAGTTGCTGAACGGCCCCAACGATGTATGGATCTCAAAGGATGGTAGTTATTATCTGACCGACCCCTATTTCAAGCGCGACTATTGGACGCGCAATCCTGAGCGCCAGCAGCCTGTGGAAGGCTTGTATTACATGGCTCCTGGGAGCAAACAGTTGATCATGCTCGACTCAACGCTTAACCAGCCCAATGGTCTTGTCGGAACACCCGATGGAAAGCATCTATATGTTGCCGAGGCAAAGGCAAACAGAATCCTGAGATATGACATTCAACCCAACGGCTCCCTGATGAACCGCCAGGTATTTGCCAATATGGGCTCGGACGGGATGACGATTGACGACCGTGGAAATATCTATGTGACTGGCGACGGCGTGACCGTATTTGACAAGGATGGCCAGAAGATTGCCCATTTCCCCATCCCCGAGGACTGGACAGCCAACGTTTGTTTCGGCGGAAAAGAGCGTAATATCCTGTTTATTACCGCCTCAAAATCCGTTTATACCCTAAAGATGCTCGTGCATGGGGTAAAAGATCGGTAAACCGTCATAGCGTGACTTATCCTGTTTTAAATACTCCGAAAGAAATGTCAAATAGTCCAAAAGTATTTTTGATTACTCCAAAAGTATTGACTCCGACTTTAAGTCACAGTGCATTAATGGTAGCAATTGTTAGCATTAATGGTAGCAATTGTTGGCATTAATACCAGAATTCCCTAGGCAGGGAATATTATTTTTCTGGGCAGGGCGCAAAATTTCTCTGGGCAGGGCGCAAAAAGAGCCAAGAGTAACCCCAATTTCCCGAATAGCTAGTATATAAGGGCCTTCCGCTGGGGTGACTGTTTGGGCGACACTCCCCCCAACACCCAACCCAAGACTCAACCTAACACTCCACCCAAAAGGATTTGAAATGTCGTCGCGAAAAGTGTTAATTGAGCGAATTTTTCAAGAAAAACAAGGCGAAAAACTTGCAAACCGCAATTTTTTTTCGTATCTTTGCAGTGGCATTCTAAGGTAGGGTGCTATAGGCTATGAAGAACACCAGCCTATCTAGTATTAACTTTTTCGATTCTTTGTAATTATCATGAGTAAGTCATTACTTTTGAATGGCGAGGCTATGAATGCTTCGCTCGAAGGAACGCTCGCCGTAGGGCAGTTTCTGAAAGACAATTACCGATTCCGTTTCAATGAGTTGAGCGGGAAGGTAGAGTTTGTAACCTTGCCTTCAGACGACAAACCCGTCTGGCGTGTGCTGACGCAGAAGGCTTTGAACAGTATCATCATTCGCGCCAAGTGCGAGAATGTGTGCGAGAAGGGCAGTCCCAAGACGGACATTGTTGAGTTTGTGCAGTCTGACGAGGTTGAATCATTTAATCCCATTCAGGATTACCTCTTGCATCTGCCCCAGTGGGATGGGCAGAATCATGTGGCACGCTTGTTCAGTCGTTTGCCTGGGGTGAGTTCAGAGCAGCTGGACTTTCTTTCCGTCTGGATTCGCTCAGCTGTGGCCCATTGGCTTCAGATGGATACGCTTCACGGCAACGAATGCGTGCCTACGCTGATTGGTGCGCAAGGCTGTGGAAAGACGACCTTCATGGCTCGATTGCTGCCTCCAGAGTTGCGCGTGTACTTCTTGGATCACCTGAATCTCTCGAACAAGTTTGACAAGGAGATGGCCCTGACGAACAATCTGATTGTCTGTCTCGATGAGTTGGATGCCATTCGTCCTTCTCAGCATGCAGCCCTGAAGCAGACGCTGTCGAAGAGTAAGGTGAACGGACGCCCCATCTATGGTGCCTCGCAGGACGACCGTCCTCGCTATGCGTCGTTTGTGGCGACGACCAACAATCCTCATCCGCTGTCGGATGCTACTGGCAGTCGTCGATACATCTGCTTGACGATTCATGAAGGGTCGTTTATTGACAATACGGGTGAGATTGACTACGAGCAGCTGTATGCGCAGGTGGTTCATGAGGTTGTCGACCTGAAAGCACCCTACTGGTTTAATAATGATCAGGTGGCGCGTATTCAGGAACTGAATCTCAACTATCTGGAACAGAAGGATATAGCCGAAGTCGTTGAGGCCTGTATCCGTAAACCCAAGGAAGGCGAGCAGGGCGTTCGTATGAAGAGCGGTGAACTGGTTGAGCTGATTCGTCGCGAGTATCCGTCCATTAAAAACAACCACAGCACCAAGATTCACTTGGGAATGGCCATGAAGGAACTCGGCTTCGAGGGCAAAACCCATGGTGGCCAGACGTATTATAGGGTAATACCGTTAAAGGCTGCTTAAGCGAGTGCCATCAAGCTTGAAACATTGGGTTGGGTCTTGGGTGGAGTGTTGGGTGTAGTGACGGGGTGAGTGTTACGGCGACACTCACCCCTCCGCTTTCCCTTTGTTTAAAGGACTTCCGAGTAATTGGGGTGACTGTTGGCTATCAGTAAGCAAACCACCAACGAGCAGTAAGCAGACCGCCAGCCGTTGGGAAGCGGGCTGGCAGTTTACTACCGGTAAACTCTCATTTTAGCGCCACTAAACTCTGAGTTTACCGGCACTAAAATGCAATACTCCGAACGTAATTTTCATTACTCCAAAAATATTTTCGCTTAATCCGATAGTATTGACTCCGCCACCTTTCGGCTAATCGCCAACACCTTCCCTGCTAACCGTCACTCTGCTCCCTGCTGTCCGACCGACAGCAGGGAAGTGTCATGCCGACAGCAGGGAAGTGTCATGCTGACAGCAGGGAGCAGAGCACCGCTCACCCAGTAAGGTGATTAGGCAGAAACTGGCATTTTATACTGCCTTAGGTAACGGCCGCCGTTAACTAAGGTAACGTGGCGCGTTACATAAAGTAATGGACTGCGTTACTTTAGCCGATAACAAGTTTTGATAGTTTTATCTGCGATGCGTCAGAGAAATATTTGTAACGCCTTCCTGTTTTTTCTCCATCGCGTCGCAGTAAATTTTCCTCCTCGTTGCAACTTTTTTAGCTTTTCCGCATTGTATTTCGGAAATAATGCGTATATTTGCAGCGTTCTTCGGAACAAAAGACATAATAAGCTCTACACTCCCAATCACCACCTCGGAAAAATAGAGCAAATCTGTAACAAGGGCGTCGGCGCATAGTGCGCAGGCGTTTCAACGGTTACAGAGGCTTGTGGTGAGCCGAGAGAGGTATGGCGAAGGTCTGCGCCTCTTGCGTTAAGAAATATTTAAAAATGAGACTTATGAAGAAGATAATTATTGTAATGCTGCTTTTTGTCTCTATGGTGGCAAATGCTCAAAAAGATGTGACCAAATTCCTCGGCATCCCTGTTGATGGCTTGAAACCTGCCATGATGCAGAAACTTAAAGCCAAGGGCTTCCAATATAACCAGCGCCTTGATTGTCTGACAGGAGAGTTTAACGGACATGATGTCAGACTGAGCGTTGTGACAAACAATAACAAGGTTTGGCGTATAGTTATACAGGACGCAATCGCACAGGACGAGGCAGGAATTAAAATCAGATTTAATAAGCTTGTTCAGCAATTCTTAAACAACAAGAAATACATGCCAGCCACTCTGTCTGACCCGACACTTTCAGACAGCGAGGATATTTCATACGAAATGCTTGTCCATAAGAAACGCTATGAGGCCGCATTCTATCAAATGCCTGCGCAAATAGACACGTTGGAAATGCAGAATACTTTAAGGGCTAAGTTGCTGGAGAAATATACCGAGGAGCAACTTGAAAATCCTACAGAGGAACAGCAAGCTGACATCAAATATGAAGCAACGATGTATGTGCTTGAACTTTATTCTAAGCGTTCTGTGTGGTTTATGATAGACGACCAATACGGACGTTATCGCATTGTAATGTACTATGACAATGAGTATAATCATTCAGACGGTGAGGACTTATAGTATTTAAGTATGAAAAAGTTATTGATTTCTGCGCTAATTGCTATGTCATGTTCTGTTAAGGCACAGGAATTTCTTGCCTTCGAGAATGACACGACTGTTCTGACAGAGTACAACGACGGACGGCTATGGGCTTATCGGCAGATTGGCGATTTCGTTGTAGGGATGACGAACTATGTAGAAAAGGATGACTACGGCAAGAATTACCAGATACTTATTTTCATTAAAAACCTAGGCGAGCACTCAGTTCTATTTGACCCCTCATTGGTGACTTCAACGCTTGTAGATAAGCAAGGAGAATCTAAGGATATGAAGGTTTACACATACGAGCGTTACATGAAGAAGGTCAAAAACCAGCAAGCTTGGGCTATGGCTCTAACAGGTTTTGCGGCAGGTATGAATGCAGGAGCGGCTGGTTATCAGACAACATACACAACTACATACGGAGCAGGTCGTATGCCTTATACACAAGTTCACACAACCTACAATTATGCTGCCGCTTCTGCTGCCAATATGGCTGCAACTACGCAGATGATGACATTGAGTAAAATGATGTCTGATGACAAGAAAACAATTTCTCAAGGCTATTTGAAATTGACAACAGTACACCCAGAAGAAGGTATCATTGGCTATATGAACATCAAGCACCGCAAGGGAGTTCGCATGACGGTTAACATTCCCATCGAAGGCCAGATTTTTTCATTCGATTGGGATATAGCGAAGAAGAAAAAGAAATAAATTCTCTCTGCCAAAATGACAATCTTTCGGTTATGGAACAATGTTTGCGATATTATTTGTAAACGACTAACCGAATGAACAAGAAACTTGTATCAGAACGAAATCCACAAGGAGTAGAATACCCAGAGGCTGTAACGGCCGATGGAAAACTCGTCAGTGCCATAGAGATAGAGAAGGGAAATGAAGCATGGGAGGAAGTGAAATTCTATTTCCCTGGATGTGAGGGTGACGATGAAGAAGAAATGCTATTTATTCAACGGAAGCGCAAGAATGGAGTCACTAAATTCTTCCGACATCGTCCTGGTTACATCGGCGATAGGAATGAGCCGGACCGCTACCTTCACAACTATGCCGAATTAAGAATCAAGAAGCGCTTCGATGAAAGTCTGACAACCGGCGAGTTTCCTGTCCAGTACTATGTCGTTGAGCAATGTCCAGAGAATTCCGTTTGCAAACTGAAAGCGAATCTAAAATGCAATGGTGAACCTAAACCGGTGTTAAAGTCGCTGAATCTAAGAGAGCTTTACGACACATGTTCCATAGAAAAAGGTGCTGACAAATATATTGCTGACCTATTGTTGACCAATAGTCAAGATGAAAGCATCAAGCCGATGTTTCTGGAGGTATTTGTAACCCACAAATGCACAGACGAGAAAATTGCTTCTGGCTACCCCATCATCGAGATAAAAATCAATCAGAAGGAAGATGCCGACAATCCAATTGTAGAAAATGCTGGCGAAGTCGTAGATGAATATATGTTTATGCAGAGCGATAATAAAAATGCTCTACCGCCGATAGTTTTCTATGGATTCAAGCGTGATGTTCCTTTCAATAGCTATGTGAACTATGGAAATTTCTTGCTGACGAAGAAAGGAAATGAACTGATTGCAGATTGCAGGGCTGTCGCCTGTAAAGATGTAGAAGGATTTGTGCCTGAGAACGGAGCATTCTGTCTGTCAGTACCATTAGAGGAACTGAAGAACATAGATATATACGAAATGGGAATGGCTAAGGCACAGTCTATGGGGCTGAAGATGAAAGACTGCTCAATTTGCAATCAGTATAAACAGCCTTTCAGACGTTCATGGTATTACACAACTCACCCTTGTCGGCTTAACAATGTTACATATAATTATAAAGACGAGAAAGGAAATGTCAGGCAAATTCATAATCCATATATATGCCAGATGCCTTATAGATGCAACGGATTTGATAAAGCAAAAATGGCAATGGGCTGTCAACGATTCACTTTAGATAGGCAAAGGATAAGTGAATTAGTAAGGCTATTTGAACGGAAAACGAAATTACTTTGGGTTGATGAAACTTTGCTTCCACCGAAGCCACAACCTACAGAAAAGCCCAAGCCAGTCGAGGAGGCAAAAGAAACTCCATTGTCAACCAATCCCCAGTCATACGAACAAGGCAGCAAGTTGCTGACCCCGCAAGAATGCTTCTCTTGCCCCATCTATCGTCCACAGTGCGGTCATTGCCTCGGTGCCGAAATGAAAGATGGTCGGCGATATGTCGTTTGTGACTATCAGAGACCACGATAATAGGAGGATGTCATAGGGACAGGTGATGTGGCACGCTATTTGTGCTTGTGAATCCAGTTTCTTAGCAGTACCGCTATGATTAATACTGCCGCTATGATAAATAGGGTTAACCAGCCGTTTTCCCGTTTTGGCTCCTTTTGGTTTCATACCGAATACTGGTCTTACGACGCATCAGTTAAAAGACTGTCAGGAACTGTTAAGAGCCGACCAGCTATTGGCTATGGTCAGGAAGAATTTTTCTTTTGATTGAATATTAACGATTGACTATCTTCTGATACGCCATCCTTTCGTCACCTGACAGCAGATAGATAATGCCGCAATAGGTGAAACCGTGCTTCAGGATGTTGTGCTGCATAATCTTGTTGTCGCGATGGGTGTCTATGCGGATATTCGTATCATGAGAGAAGCAGAAATCCATGATGCTGCTGAAGATGCCGTGAGCTTGCGGGTAGCTGGCTATTCGATGGACTACATGATAAGGTTGTGTGTCATCAAACCATTGACCATCATAGATTTTGCTGTATGTAGGTTCTGGTGATGGTAGGAAAGCAAAGTAGCCAACAATCTTGCCACCGTCCTCAATGACAAAACCGCCATTCGGTTCCATATCAGCCATAATGACTGCCTCAGAGGGGTAGCCTTCTCCCCATTGATGCATGTTGCCAGACTGCCGCATAATCTTCTTTGCAGCATCCATGACCTGCATGATCTCAGCCACATCCGTCTGCCTTGCTTCCCTAATAATCCGGCTCATTTCTTTTCCTTAGCTTTCCTTGCAAACTCAAATAGCGACAGAGGCAAGTGGCAATAGCCATCGGGATTCTTGTCGAGGTAGTCCTGATGATACTCTTCCGCCGTATAGAAGTTCTGCAGAGGCAGTTTTTCTACGGCCAAGGGTTGCTCATAGTTCTTCTGTTCTTCGGCAAAGACTTTCTCGATAACGGGCAAATCCGCTGGGTCAGTATAATAGACACCAGTGCGATAGCGCGTTCCCTCGTCGTGTCCCTGCTTATTGAGACTTGTCGGATCGATGGCTTTGAAGAACATCTGCAAAAGGAATTCAAGGCTGACCACATCAGGATAGAACCGCACAAAGACAGTTTCTGCGAAGCCTGTCTGGTCAGTATATACCTCTTTATACGTTGGATTCTCCGTATGTCCGTTGGCAAATCCCACTTCCGTAATGGCCACGCCCTCAATCTGCTTGAAGTAATGCTCTGTTCCCCAGAAACAGCCACCAGCAAGGTAGATATCCTTCGTGGGCTTTGTTTCCAGAATCCCATCCACCTCATGCTCTACGAATGGCCCTGCTTTGCACTCCAACAGGACACTCGGCTCCAAGCACTCCAACCCGTGCCAGACGTTCTTGGGAATGTCCACGCCATAGCGGCCACTTTCATGGCTGATAACGCAGGACTCCACAATCTCTCCCTCGTCATTGTAGGTCGTCACTCTGACCTTTCCTTTCAGAATCACGAAGGTCTCGTCCTTGTCCGGATGGTGATGCACTGGGATAAATGTGTCAGGTTCCAGGGCATTAAGGAATCGGTGGCATTTGTCCTGAAGGCTCTGATGGAAGTTATAGTTCTTTCTCAGCCTCGGTGATTTCTTGGCTTCCTCGGCCAATCCGTTCATTAAGTTATCGTCTATTATCTTCATACGCACTATTATTGTCAATCTTCCACCTCACAATGCAGGAATCCCATTTCCTTGGACTTTTCCTCGTTCATCAGGAAATAGACGGCCTCGCCCTCGTTGCAGAGTTCGCCCTTCGAGTTGGTTATCTCTGCACTGATATAGGCAAGATTCCTCACTTGTTTCGAGACTTTTGCCCTGATAGTCAACTCCGGCTCCGTTGTTGGCACTGCCTTGCGGAACTTCACATTCAACTGCACAGTATATCCGCTGGTCTGTAGCTTACGAGTGACAACCCATCCGCAAACTTCATCTATCAGCGTACTCAGGATACCACCGTGCATGGTATCTACCCAGCCCTGATAGTTATGTTCAGGATGCCAGGTACTAACGATATAGTCACCATCCTCATAGAACTCCAAGTGAAGCCCGATAGGATTGTCAGGACTGCAACCGAAACAATTATATCCCTCATGGTTTCGCCATGGATTTATTATTTTCTTCATATAATCTGGTCTATTATACTCAAAATACCTAAATACACTTAAAACTGATGGCAAATTTACAAATTATTGCCGACTTTTTGCTAAATTTGTAGCGATTTTTAGGATAGTTTATAATCAAACCCAACAAAACAGAGATTATGAGACTTAACAACGGCTTAATGAAAGTGATAATCCTTAATGGCAGTCCGAAGGCTCACGGCAATACGGCGACGGCGCTGCACGAAGTGGAGCGGACGTTGCAACAGCAGGGTATCGAGACGGAGTGGAGCATCGCCCACGGCACAGCCCCTGGTGAGGTTGTTCGCGACGAAGAGGGCATGCAGACCATGCGACAGTTGGGCCTGAACATGGCGTTCATGATGAAGTCCATCCGTCTCGGTCTCCAGCAGTTCGGCTCGCCGAAGATTCAGGAAGAACTGACAGAACCCCATTATATCAGATAAACTATGACGTACAAAAGCTTTTTTATTGCAGCCATGCTGCTTAGCCTGATGCCTCTTACGGTTGGGGCACAGGACACTGACATCAACAGCCGTGACCTTCGCGGCAAAGTGGTTTATCAGGATGACGAAGTGGTGTTCCGCCAGCTCGACGAGCATACATGGATAGGGAACGGACACCGAGTCTATAACGAGTCGCTCTACCTTGTTGAGGGTAATGACCGCGCACTCCTGATTGATGCAGGAACGGTTATTCCCGGTTTGGACAAGATCGTGGCAAAGATTACTACCAAGCCCGTCACGATGATGCTGACACATGCCCACGGCGACCATGCGGGTGGGGTAGGGCCTTTCCCCGAGGTCTATCTGAATGCAGGCGACATGCCTCTCGTTTCGAATAGCATGCGAAGCTACAAAGGCCAGATCAAGTATCTCTACGACGGCGAGGTAATAGACCTTGGCGGCCGCGAAATTGAGGTCATCTTCACACCCGGTCACACCTCCGGCAGCGCCACCTTCTTCGACAAGGTTAAGCATTATGGTTTCAGCGGCGATGCCTTTGGCTCAACCAATCTGCTGGTGTTCACCAACCTCTCGACCGAGATGTACACTGCCGAGCGGATTGAGCGCTACATGAAGCAGAACGACATCCGCTTCCTATTCCCTGGTCATTACAACGGTGACAATCTGGAGACGCTCCAGCGTGTCACCAACATCAAGAACATCTGCCGCGAGATACTCGATGGTGAACGCCTGCCGACCGTTAGCAACGGCAACAATGGTGGCATGGACATGATGGTCGACGACAAAGGCGTCCGCATCAACTTCAGCAGCCGGACGGGAAGGAAGTAATTATCTGATAAAGTTCATGAATGCCGGACGTTCGTCGCGCTGGGGAGCGGGATGGCCGTCGGCATGGATCTTTTGAAGCAGGAAGGCCATGTTCGTGGCGAGGGTGCGCATGGTCTGCATGCCCTCGGTGTCGAGCTTCACCTCGCCCTTGCCAGCACCGTAGGCAATGTTCCAGTACTGCGAGGTCACTACGGGCATGTTCATCATCTCGAACATCATGTTCATCGTCTGGAGCGTGGCCGTAGCACCGCCACGACGACAGACGGCCAGCGCCGCTGCGGGCTTGTTCTGTACCAGATGACCTGCCGAGAAGAACAGCCGCTGCATCAGCGAGAGGATGCCACCGTTTGGCTGACCGTAATAGACGGGAGTGCCGACGATGAGTGCATCCGCGTCTTTCATCTTCTCAGTAATTACACTGCACATGTCATCATCGAATGCACAGCCCGCCCCGTTGTTCTGTCGGCAACCGCCGCAGTTAATGCACATGCGGACGGGCTTGCGGCCAATCTGAACAATCTCCGACTCTACGCCGTGCTTCTGCAGCGTCGCCTCGATCTCCTTCAGGCAGCAGAACGTGTTGCCGTCAGTTCGCGGACTGCCGTTCACCAGCAGCACCTTGACCTTCGGTCGAGCCTGCTCACGCTCGGTAGGACTCAAGCCAGCTTGGTCCTGCTCTCGCTCACTCGCAGCCTTAAATTTCTTGTCCGTCACATTGTCGATCATTGCCGACACAGGCGAAACGACCGCCGATCCTGCAGCAGCTATCGTTGCTTTCTTGATAAAATTTCTTCTGTTCATAAGTCTAGTTGTTGTTTATTCACAATTCTTCTTAAATCTTGGTGCAAATATACAAATAATTGCCGAATTTTCACTATATTTGCCTCAAGTTTTGAGATTAATTATAAAAATTACTAGCAATTATCAGATAAACTATGAGTTACAAAAGCAATTTCCTCATTATCGCGCTCTTGTTTTGCACGACCATCGCACGGGCGCAGTACAATCAAGTGAACGACATCCCGTATCGCGATGCGGCGCAGGGCTATGCCCAGGAGCGCTGTAAGCTCGACGTCTATTATCCGACAAACGCCCAGGATGCGCCTGTGGTGGTGTGGTTCCACGGCGGCGGCATCGAGGGTGGCGAGAAGCACATCGACCCGCAGTTGAAAAACAGCGGCCTCGTGGTCGTGGCGGCGAACTATCGCCTCCTGCCAAAGGCTCCTATTGACGATATCCTCGATGACGCCGCAGCAGCTGTGGCATGGACGTACAAGAACATCGCGAAGTACAATGGCAGCCGTCGTAAGATATTCGTGGCCGGCCACTCAGCGGGTGGCTATCTGCTCGACATCATAGGACTCGACAAGCGCTGGCTGGCAAAGTACGGCGTTGATGCAGACTCGCTCGCGGCCCTCGTACCGTTCAGCGGCCAGTGCGTTACGCACTACAACATCCGCAAACAGCAGGGCATCCCGCCCCTGCAGGCAACCATCGACCAATACGCCCCGCTCACCTACGTTCGTCCCGATGCGCCGCCCATCGTCATCATCTCCGGTGACCGCGAACTGGAACTATTCGGACGCTACGAGGAGCAGGCCTATTTCTGGCGTATGCTGAAACTCGTCGGCCATAAGGACGTGACGCTCTACGAGATGCAGGGCTACGACCACGGTGCCATGCCGTTCCCTGCCTACAAAATTCTGAAAGACCATATCAAGCGACTGACGGAAGAGAAATCTCACTCAAATGCGATAGTCGCAGAAGGTGAAACCCCGGTAAGAATCGCTGATTCGTACAGCTTTACAGAAGGGCCTGCGGCCGATGCAAGGGGTAACGTCTATTTCACCGACCAGCCTAACAATAGGATTTACCGTTGGGACTGTGAATCCGGAGAGATTACGCTGTTCACTGATCAGAGCGGTCGCTCTAACGGGATGTACTTTGATGCCCAGGGCAACCTGATAGCCTGCGCAGATATGGACAACCAGCTCTGGTCGTTCAACATGAAAGGTCAACACAATATACTTGTGACCGACTACCACGAAAAGTTGCTGAACGGCCCCAACGACGTATGGATTGCGAAGGATGGCGGTTATTATCTGACCGACCCATATTTCAAGCGCGACTATTGGACGCGCAACCCAGCCCGCCAGCAGCCTGTAGAAGGCTTGTATTACCTGGCTCCAGTAGGCAAACAGTTGGTTATGCTCGACTCAACGCTTAACCAGCCCAATGGTCTTGTAGGAACGCCCGATGGAAAGCATCTGTATGTTGCTGAGGCAAAGGCAAACAGAATCCTGAGATATGACATTCAGACGGACGGTTCCCTGATGAACCGCCAGGTGTTTGCCGATATGGGGTCTGACGGGATGACGATAGACGACCGGGGGAACATCTATCTGACTGGAGACGGCGTGACCGTATTCGACAAGGATGGCCAGAAGATTGCCCATTTCCCCATCCCCGAGGACTGGACGGCCAACGTCTGTTTTGGCGGAAAAGAGCGTAATATTCTGTTTATTACTGCATCAAGATCCGTTTATACTTTGAAGATGCTCGTGCATGGGGTAAAATGATAATCTATAAAGCCAATTTCTAGCCGATGAAACAATGACGATTGATACGACATATCGTGAACTTTAAAAAGAAAAAATAGTGATGGAAAATGCTCTGCTATATTATCTGATTGTCATCAATATAGTGACTTTTACAGTCTATGGCATTGATAAGTGGAAGGCCAAGCAAGGCAGCTGGCGCATATCAGAGGCTACTTTGCTGATACTTGCAATCATTGGTGGCAGCATTGGTGCATTGCTTGGCATGAAGGTATGGCGGCATAAGACTCAGCACAAGAAGTTCAAGTATGGACTCCCACTGATTCTGTTGGCACAGATAGCACTCATTTATCTAATCTGCAACTTTTCGCATCGTTTTTACGTCTAACAGATAGAAACTTTTAAAAAGAAACGATTATGATACTCTCAACAACCCCACAGATTGAAGGTCACACCATCCGCGAGTACAAGGGTGTAGTGACAGGTGAAACCATTATCGGTGCAAACATCGTAAAAGACTTTTTTGCAGGCATCCGCGACATTGTAGGTGGACGCTCTGCCAGTTATGAAAAAGTTCTTGCCGAGGCAAAAGACACTTCCATGATGGAAATGATGCAACGTGCCCAAGCAATGGGAGCCAATGCCATCGTAGGCATCGACATCGACTACGAGACCATTGGTGCTAACGGTTCGATGCTCATGGTAGCCACCAGTGGAACAGCCGTAGTTATCTGAAAAAATGTTTGGATCATTCTCTTTCTTTGTTGCCGACTCTGCGAAGGAATTTTCCTTCTAAGGAATATGCCTTCTTGACAGAATACCGTCCATCATCATCGTAACCATAGGAGGCAGCGATGATTTCCTTCTTCTCCCATTCGAGGGTGATCACGCCCTCAGTAGAAGGCAACTGCTTGGCAGTACCCTTATATGGGTCAATGATGTATGTCCACATATTACGCCCGTCGGGACATCCTTCGACAATCACCTTGCTCACGTCGCCAGGGGCGATATAGGCTTTTTCGGCAGAGGCAATCTGCGAAATGGGGACATCGACGGCATCTGCGTCTTTGCCATTCATCTTTTGCCATTGGCTATTAGCCATAGGATTGGTGACGCAGACCTTAATGACTGTACCAGCTCGCTCGTCAGCAAGCCAGACGGAATAGACCGCATCCATCTCACCTTCGCCACTGGCAGGCTTGTCGATGTTGACATATACGGCATGTTGGAAATGGGCATCGGGTTGACGCACAGCGGTCTTCGGCATTTTATCGATGTCGAGCAAATCAACCTCCGCACTGTCCTTGCTGCCCGTGAAGGCATGGGTTGACGTGTCGTCAGGTCCGTCGAGGATAGCCTCCTTGTTCAGGCCGTCCACAGGTTCTTCCTGCGGATAGTCAGTTGAATCACGCTCCATATCAGGACCATCGAGAATCTGTCCTCTGATAAACTTGCAACCTACAAACACTGCTGCCACCAGCACTACAACAATTATGATTGCCATTTTCTTCATGCTATTCTGCATAATCTGATAGTTTTTTCTTTACTCCGTCACGATAGTAAAAATATCCCTTGCGCAACCTGATGTGGCCGTCATAGCCTTTGTTGGCCAGACGGTGGCTGATGGAACAGTCACCCACCAAATCGCCATTCTGGTCAAGATGGAGGAACAAACGGATCTGGTTCTCAGGAGACAACTCGTCATCGGCACCCTCATTCACCGTTAGGTGTTCGCCGTCGAAGGTAATCGTGGTATTGTCGAAACCATACATACGATATACATCACATTGCTTTGCCCTCAGTCCTTTATCGGTCATCTCCATATCCAGCAATAGTTCAGGACAGTCTTCACCGACCCATCCCCAGTCGCCTGCAAGTTTCTTTGCCTTCTCATGAGCTTTCTTGCCTTCTTTGATTGTACGACGGAGATATGCCTTGTCATCCTTACCGTCATCTGAAGGACTGAAATCGTCGACAAACCAGTCATCACGCTCAAAGCGTAGGGCGATGGTAGTTTCTGAATCGCCAAAATTATGGATGGCAAGGTCAACGAGCGCCGTAGAGTCTGTGACGTTATAGACCTTCGCCACTTTGTAGCTCCAGTCATCGGAAAAGTCCTGTCCGCAGACCCAATGGTCGTAGTCGTAGAGGACATCACCCGTCTCGTCGCATATATCCAAAGCTTGCTGCATGAGGGCATAGTAACGCTCGGAACAGTAGGCACTGTCACGATTAAAATGGCTATGGATATAATCTACCATATTTCCTTCTGAATCGTAAATAGGCTTTCCCACATACTTGTAGATGGTGTCGATGCGCTGACGGATATAAGCCTCCGAGTGCTTATTAACTACAGAGCCGCTAATGGAATCAACAGCCAAAGAGTCAGTATCACTTACTGCCTTTCCGGTTTTATTGCTACAACTGACAATAACGCAGGTAGCCATCGCCCATAATATGGGCATCATTAGGATGAATACATTCTTTTTCATTCGCCGAAGAATTTTCCTTTTCGTGTGTTGATTAGTTCCAGTTTGTCACCATTCCATTTGTAGGTGTTGTAGGTGCGTTCATTGATATCGCTGCGGTAGTTTTCGGTGATAGTTTGGTTTTCTGGATGTATCTCGGGATTGCAGAGATCCGTCCACTGCTCCACCTCTTCAAACTGCCCTCTGGAAGTCCAGACATAGGCAGCAAATTTCCGTGCTACCTGTCCCCTGGTATAACACATCAGGAATATCTGAAGATCGGGGATTCCGTCGAAGTTGATATCCTCTGTATCGTTTATCCAATCGGTATCTGATCCCGAGTCATCGCTTTGTGGATCCGCCAATTCATGCTTGCACTCGAAGACGCGGTTGTTATCGCCAGCCTCACGACCCTTTACGACGATGCTTCCGTACAGGCCGTCATCATCCTTGACAAGCTGGTATTCGAAATGATATTTCTTGCGATGCTCAACCGTTTCTTCCGCTGTTATTCCATCTTCCATCTGTTTGATGAGTTCGACGTTGAGCTGTTCAATGAACGACAGGCGAATGCCGTCGTTCGAGGCGGCAGGTTTGTACCAAGGTTCGTTGGCGAAATATTCCTGCAGATCCTTCGACTGGAAACGGTAGCCGTGACGGGCAAGTATGGCGTTACGCATGATGCGGAGCGTGGATTTGTCGAAGGAACTGAACTGATGGTCGTTAAGCAGTGTGGTGCTGGCATAGAAGAAGCGTCCTACATTTGGATCTGACTCGACAAGTTCGTACTTAACGCCAGTGCGCTGCCACTCCCATGGCATGTTGCCCGTCTCAGTATTGACGGCGTAGAGATGAAAACCTTTCAGTGTTGGCACCACCTCCCACGTCCCCTCCAACTCATTGGTTGAGCCTTCCACGGGTTTGATGGCGATGTAGCCCGTCACACGTCCGTTGAAGGTGATGATGTCGTAAGGATAGATGATGCCATTGAAACTAAGGCTCTCCCACGTCCAGACAAGGCATTGCTCAACCTCATTCTCTTCCTCAGTTGTATATTCGCCGATATACTGACTCAGCCAGCGCGACTTGTTCAGCTTCTCCGCGTCCCACTCCTTCTCGCCTGAAATGACCGCTGCCAGACGATTCTTATCGTCGTAGAAGCAGAGCACATCCAAGCCTTCGGCCTTCTTATGGCGCATGGTATTGCCGACACCATATAGGTTCACATAGTCATGAGTGCCGTTGGCTGTGCGATAGACTTGGTGATTCGGGTTCATCTCCTTCACGTAGCGCAGGACAAACTCATGTTCCTCGCCTTCGTCCATGGCTTCCATCAACACATTTTTGTTCTCGATGTTACGTGCTGTGAAGGTGATTTGTCCGTTATACCAATGAAGGCCTTCGTTAATCTGTGCACGCACTGCAATAACAGCGCACAGCATCATAAATAGTATTTCTATTCTTCTCATTGTATTTTGATATATTAAATATATGAAACGTATCTGCAGCGTAAAGCGAATCTTTTCGAATCTTTCATAAACTATCCTAATAATTTGGTGCAAAAGTACAAAAAAAAGATGAAAATAGCTAATTTTGCGGATGATTTAATATGTTTTATGAAGAAGATATTGTTCCTGCACGGATTCTATGCCAGTGGCCAGTGTATACCGGCGGTGGCTCTGCACGAGGCTTTCGAGGGACGTGCAGAGGTGATAACGCCCGATTTGCCGATGCACCCGAAGGAGGCAGTTAGATTCATTCGCGAGTTGATAAACCGTGAACAGCCTGACCTCCTGATTGGCAACAGCTGTGGGGCTTTCTATGCTCAGATGGTGGCTCCCGTCGCGGGCATTCCGGCCTTGTTGGGCAATCCGCATTTCAGGATGACGGAGTTCCTGAAGCAGCGCATTGGCGAGCATCAGTACAAGTCGCCACGAAAGGACGGTAACCAGAACTTTGTCATTGATGAAGCCTTGATTGAGGAGTTTGCCGAAATGGAGGCCATCCAATTTGACTGTTGCCGTCCAGATTTCCAAGACCGCATCTGGGGTTTGTTCGGCGAACAGGACACGCTGGCTCATTTTGAGCCGCTCTTCTTGCTGCACTACAACCGCTCGTTCCACTTCCCCGGCGCTCATACCCCGACGGCAGAGGAAGTCCGTGAGTGGTATGTGCCGTTGGCCGAAAAGATGCTTTCCCTTGCGTAACCTGATGGGGACGTCAGTTCGATCTCGAAGGACTTGTGTCGTCACCTTCGTTTGGCGATGGTAGCACGAGCGAAATCTATAGAATGATTGATGTCTACGAGAAAGACCTACCCAGGTTGAAGAAGCACGTAAAGGGACTGATGACCCCCAAAGAACTGCGCAAGCTAGTAAAGCAGGGACGCACAGACGCACTGCCTCCATGCGGCTATGGAGAACCAACGGAGGGTAGTGAGTGGATAGTAAAACAGGCTCGGAAGAACGACTCTCGCCCCCTCTATGTGCTGGTATGGGGCTGTTTGGAAGACGTAGCACAGGTCCTGCACGACGCACCCGATATTGCCAAGAAGATTCGCGTCTACTGGATTGGCGGACCTAACAAGAAGTGGGGCGTCAATGGCTACTGCTATATCATCGAGCACTTCCCCGATCTGTGGATGATTGAGAACAACACAACGTATCGCGCCTTCATCTACGACTCTAAGAACCAAGATAAGTACAATATGGGATTCTTCGAGACCTTCATTAAGGACAGCGGACATCTGGGGCGCGACTTTGCTGCCTACTACAAGGGCAATCCCAAATTGGGCGATACCCCCTCCTTGTTATATATGATGAAAGGAAATCCAACGCAGCCCGAGCAACAGTCGTGGGGCGGCAAGTTCGTGAAGTGTAGTCGCACACCCCGCAGCGTATTCTACGGAGCAACCACCGCTAAGGATACAGCTCAAATCTGCGGCATCATCGAGTGGCAGCTGCAGGGTCCTGTGCGCCCTGACGTGGCTATCGACTCTGCCTGCATCACCCTCGACATCCGCAAGCAGCAATGGAAAGGCTACTACAAAGGCAATGGCCTCTACGTTCTGCGCCATTCTACCTATTACACGGGTACGCTCGACTATACCATTACCTCAACGATCAAGGGTTTTGCACCCATCACGGGTCAGATTACCATTGAGAATACGTGGGATGTCCCAGCTAAGGAAACCGACTATATAGTTGGCTCGCAATGGTGGACGGACAGTTATGCCCCTGCCGACTTCTGGCATGACTGCGCAGGAGCCCGCAACCAACTCATCGTCCGTGAAGAGATTATGGAGGACTGGGGCCAGCGCTGGCTATGGCTAAGAGAATAAATCTGGTATAGCGTTGCACTCCATGCAGGTCACAATCTGACGGCTACACTCCTTGCACTCTACTGTTGGCTGGGACTTAGTTCGAACACCGTATGATACACCTATTGAACTCACTCTCAAAGTTGGGCGTCAGTACACCTTTACCCATAGCCTCACGTATCTCCTGCATCGTCCAAAACCTGCCACCATCCAGCTCCTCAGCAGATGGTCGTATCTCACCATCGTAAACAGTACGATTCACATATACCAGTTCCTTCTCGCGCTTGCTTTCAAACACATACTTGTCGATGGGTTCAGGCACGAAGTCGGTGATGTCCAACTCTTCACGCACTTCACGACGTAAAGCCTCTTCAGGGGTTTCACCGTAATCAATATGCCCTCCAACGGCAGTGTCCCATTTTCCGGGCTGTATATCCTTCCAGTCAGGCCGGCGTTGCAGATAGATTTCGCCCTTGGAATTGAACACATGCAGATGAACGACGGGGTGCAGCAGCTTTGAGCCACTATGACACTCGCCCCGTGTGGCAGAACCTGTTACTCTTCCTTCTTCATCTACTATCGGAAATATTTCTTCCTGATTATCCATGATACCCTAAAGATATTGTTACTTTATACGCTATTGCAATTTAGGCGACAAAGATAATCATTTTTTCTGTAACAAAAAAATAAACACCAGTTTTTTTAATCCGTTTTTATCTATAAAGATGCAGAAAAAGTAGAAAAAACTTGTTTGTTTGCAATAATATCCTTATCTTTGTTGCCGTAATCAGTAGTAATCGATTAAATAGTAAACATGAATGTGGGATAAACCATGGACTATGAAAGAAGGCTTCCTTATCGGAGGAGGCCTTATCCTTGCAGGACTAGCGCTGCAACTGAGCGTCGGTCCTGTAGTGTGGGATGCATTTACGTGGCCTGCTAACGGCATTGTGCTGGCAGGCTTCCTTGTGATGCTGACAGCAATGGTGTACCTGCGAAATAAAGTATATGCCTTCCAATGGATGACGACGTATCAGGCAGCCGTCCCGGCAATGGTGTATGCTGTAGCGCTAACCATCATTATGGGCGTAACGCGCCAGCAAGTTAACGGTACATGGTTGAACAACATGCTGTCGTTTTGGCCGTTCGTGCTCATCTATGTGTATATCACAGTGATTCTGGGACTCACCATCCACCACAGATTACGCAAAATATTCAGAGGTCAGGGATCGATGGTCAATGACATTCTCTTTCTGCTGAATCACTTGGGCCTCTTCATCGCCCTTACTACGGCTACCCTCGGCAGTGCCGATATCCAGCGCGTAAAGATGATTTGTGGGGTGGGTGAGCCTGAGTGGCGCGCACTGGAACAGAGTGGTGCCATCAAGGAGATGCCGATAGCCATCGAACTGAAGAAGTTTATCATGGAAACCTACGATGACGGCCACCCTAAGCGCTATGCCTCCGAGATTCAAATCCTGACCAAATCGGGCAAGAACATCGAGACCACTATCGACGTGAACAAACCCTATGAGGTTGACGGCTGGAAAATCTACCAGTACGGCTACGACACACAGGCGGGTGCCCAGAGTCAGATTTCAATACTCGAACTCGTCAGCGACCCATGGCTGCCTTGGGTATATACGGGCTTCTACATGATGTTGGCGGGAGCGGCACTGATGACGCTGATGGTATTGTGGCGCAGATTGAAAAATGCTACCGGTAAGGCACTCTGGATATACTTCGGGCTCTTTGTCTTCGCATCCCTCTTCGCCTATTTCTTCTTCGACAGTTACAACACCAAGACGCTGGTGCCTGCCCTGCAGAGCCCCTGGTTTGCACCCCACGTCTTTGTCTATATCTTCGCCTACACCCTGCTAGGCGTAGCTGTCGTCATTGCCTGGTGGAAACTGTCCGACGACCTCGTCTATGTCAGCCTTGCCTTCCTCACCATCGGCATGCTCTTCGGCGCACTCTGGGCCAAGGAAGCCTGGGGCCACTACTGGTCGTGGGACCCCAAGGAAACGTGGGCTGCCATTACCTGGCTCGCCTACCTCATCTACATCCACTACCGTCTGACGCCAAGAGCCAAGAGCCAAGAGCCAAAAGCCAATCGCCTGGCCCTCTGGATGCTCATCGGTTCGTTTGTGCTCCTACAGATGTGTTGGTGGGGCATCAATTACCTCCCCTCCGCCCAAGGTTCGAGCGTACACACATATAGCACCAAATAATTCATCATAAATGAACAAAGTACGAATTACAGCCATTCGCCAGACGGTCTATGAGGATTTGATGTCGAAATACGAGAACCCGATTGAGCACACCTGCGATGTCAGGGAGGGTCAGCAGTGGGTTTCCATCAACGGCCAGCAACCGGAAGGAATGTGTCCTTCAGCATGGTATTCCATGCGCGAGTTTGTGGAGTCGCTGGCCCGAGGCGAGGGCAACTTCTACGACGGATGGATGAAGAACCCGATGAGTGCGATGATCAGCTGCAACGATGGTTTCCGTCCGTTCAGTTTCTATATCGAGGTGATTTAGTTAATCGTTCATATAACTATTGGTCGTTTCCTGTGCCGTATCTTTAATGGCATCATCGTAGCCAGTCAATGCGGCGAAAGGTGCAAACTGGGCTGCACGGTTCCACATCGACATCTGCGGGTGACGCTTCGAGACGTGGTGTGGCATGTCTATTATATCCGCATACTTTTGGGCGGTAGCAAATTCTTCACTCTTCATTTTTCACTCTTCACTTTAAGCCTTATGTCCTCCAATCTGTTTGTTGCGCTCTTTGGCGGTGGCACCCTCCTCGAAGTTCAGACCGCGGAGGATGGCATTCTTGCCGAAACGCTGTTTGATTTTCAATTGTGCTTCCTGCATCCGGCGCTCCTTGTCGCGTTTTGCCTTTTCCTCCTGCTTCTGCTTTTCCAAAGCCTCGTAGTCAGTAAATAGGTCGAGCTGCTGGGGCGCATTTCCCTTTGCAGCGACGGATGCCTCCGTTACCACATGGTTCGTGGTCAGGTTCAACCTGCGAACGAGCAAGTCTGGATTCACACAGCGGTCAAAGAGTTCAGCAGCACCATCCATGATTTGCCTCGATGAGGATGTGGGTTTCTCGAAGTTGAACGTGCCATGGGCGTGTTTAGGCACAGCCTTGCCGTAATAGTTGTTGGTAATCTCGCCATGATATTTCTCGCGAATTTCAGGACGTGTCAGGTTCTCTGCATCATAACCTACGGTCAATACCAGCTGATCTGTCACTAACCGCTTCGATACCAGGTCGAGCGCCATTCCCTCAGCCATTTCCTGTATCACCACACGAGCCTTCTTTGCATCGTAAGGTTCCTGCAACACCTGTCCGCTACTGAAGGAGTTCGTTTCTGGCCGGTATGCCTTTACCGCCTCCATCGTACATGGTTCCCAGCCCCAGGCATGGTCTATCAGCAGCTCTGCATTCACGCCGAAAAGCCGATAGAGTGCTTCCTCATTCTGCACAGACATTCGCGCCAGCTTGCCCATGGTGTCAACGCCATACAGGGCCAACTTCTCGGCAATACCGCGTCCCACTCTCCAGAATTTCGTTATCGGGCGATAGTCCCAAAGCTCACGGCGATACGACATCTCATCCAGTTCGGCAATTCGCACACCGTCCTTGTCGGCAGGCATCTTCTTGGCCACAATATCCATTGCCACCTTACAGAGATATATGTTCGTTCCGATGCCAGCCGTAGCAGTAATGCCCGTCTGGCTCAGCACGTCGCGAATCATCTTCATTGCCAACTCATGGGCAGTCATCTTATAACTGCCAAGATAAGCCGTCACGTCCATAATCACCTCATCGATAGAATACACATGGATGTCCTCTGGCGCAATATACTTCAGATAGATGCTGTAAATCTTCGAGCTGACCTCGATGTAGTGTGCCATCTGAGGCGGTGCGGTGATATAGTCAACAGCCCAGTCCGGATGCTGTTTCAATTCTATGTCCGATGTGGATTTGCCCATCAGGCGATGACCAGGCGCCTTGCTCTGACGCTCGAAGTTCACCTCACGCATCCGTTGCACCACCTCGAAGAGTCGCGCCCTTCCACCGATGCCGTATGCTTTCAGCGATGGCGACACAGCCAGACATATTGTTTTCTCCGTGCGGCTCACATCTGCCACCACGAGGTTGGTGGTCAGCGGGTCAAGCCCTCTGTCCACACACTCCACCGAAGCATAGAACGACTTCAGGTCGATGGCTATATATGTCCGCTGCTCTGGCATACTTTCATGTTTTGTTAAAACTTGGCACAAAGGTAGCAAATTTTCTTCATTTTTTCGTATCTTTGCAAATAAATTTGCGAAACAATAGTTAACATGGGACATGTAAATGAATACAAGGTATAAAACTCAGTCGCGGGCGGGCGCTCGCATTGATGAGCGCGCACGCCCGCAATAATAAGCACGGCCGCGCACATTGATGCGCACGGCCGCCAACAACCGCTTACCTAGGCATTCTCTCCCTTTTACATCCCCTATAAAACCCTGTTTGCACGGCACTCTTTCCCTTCAACTGCCAGGCACTAAAATGCAATACTCCGAAAGAAATTTCAAATACTCCAAAAGTATTTTCGATTACTGCGGTAGTTTTACACCTCCTTGCTATTTTTTTCCGCTTTTTTGCATTGTTTTTCAAAAATAGTTCGTAACTTTGCGCTGCAAAAAGTGGTTTTAACCCTTTGATTTTTACGATTAGGCAAAATGAAGAAAGAGGATTTGAGAATTGTGTTTATGGGTACACCGGAGTTTGCAGTGGAGACGCTGCAGGCGCTGGTGGAGAACGGATATAACGTGGTGGCGGTGGTGACGCAGCCCGATAAACCTGTGGGGCGTCATCAGACGGAGATGCAGCCCTCGGCAGTGAAGCAGTATGCTGTGGCACATGGGTTACCCGTATTGCAACCAGAGAAGATGAAGGACCCTGCTTTTGTGGAACAGCTGCGGTCGTACAGGGCCAATCTGCAGGTGGTGGTGGCGTTCAGGATGTTGCCGGAAGTGGTGTGGGCAATGCCTGAGTATGGCACGTTTAACGTCCATGCGGTATTGTTGCCCCAATATCGCGGTGCAGCTCCCATCAACTGGGCTGTCATCAATGGCGAGACGGAGACGGGTGTGACGACATTCTTCCTGGATCACGACATCGACACGGGGCGTATCATCATGAAGAAACCGTTTGCCATTCCTGATGATGCTGATGTGGAGTATGTCTACGACGGGCTGATGCATCTGGGTGCCCAGCTCTGCTTAGAGACGTTGGATGCCATCATTGCAGCAGACGGTCACCCCGAGACGGTGGCACAAGACAATGTGATTGATGGTTTGCCCATCAAGTCCGCCCCCAAGATTTTCAAGGAAACGTGCGAGATAGACTGGACGAAAAGTGCCAAGCAGGTGTATGACTTCGTGCGTGGATTGAGTCCTGTGCCAGGTGCGTGGACGATGCTGGTTACAGCCGATGGTAAGGAGACGATGCTGAAAATATGGAAGACGCGCAAGACTGGCAAGCAGGGTAGGGGCGTAGGCACTATCTGCACGGAGGGTAAGGCGCTTTGTGTCTCTGCTCAGGACGAGCTGTTAGAGCTTGTGGAACTGCAGTTGGCAGGCAAAAAGCGTATGCTGGCCCGCGACTTTCTGAACGGCATGAAGGACGTGGAATCGTGTAGGGTAAAATAATTTTTCAAGTTTATATAATAAATGAGAAAATGTTGCGTTTTAATAGTAGAAACAACCCCCAAAATAGATTTTGCCTATGCAGCATTTTACTCAAGACAACTTACAGCCAAACCCAGCGACCATCCTGTTTCTGAAACAGTTTGCGCGTATGTGTAATTTAAAAAAACAAGTGAATAATGGCTACAATGGTTTCACCGTCGCTGCTTGCAGCTGACTTCCTGCATCTGGACAGCGAACTGGAAATGATTAACCGCAGTGAGGCCGATTGGCTTCATCTGGATGTGATGGATGGCGTCTTCGTTCCCAACATCTCTTTCGGATTCCCCGTGCTTGAGGCTGTCGCCAAGATGTGCAAGAAACCGCTTGACGTTCACTACATGATTGTCCACCCGGAGCAGTATATCCAACAGACAGCCAAGCTGGGTGCGATGATGATGAATGTCCACGTGGAGGCTTGTACCCACCTGCATCGTACCGTCCAGGAGATACACCAGGCAGGTATGAAGGCAGCTGTGACGCTGAACCCTGCTTCGCCCGTATCGCTGCTGGAGGATATCATCTGCGATGTCGATATGGTTCTGCTGATGAGCGTGAACCCCGGATTCGGCGGGCAGAAGTTCATCGAGAACACCATTCAGAAGGTGAAGCGCTTGCGGAAACTCATCGACGAGAGTGGTTCGAAGGCACTGATAGAGGTGGATGGCGGCGTGCAGAGCGAGACAGCCCCACGACTGGTTGAGGCAGGAGTCGACGTGTTGGTGGCAGGAAGCTATGTGTTCCATAGCCCCACGCCAGAGCAAGTCATTCATGAGCTCAAGGCGCTCTAGAAGTTCTAGATGCTGTAGATAATTTAGATATTCTAGATGTTCTAGAGTTCCATACTTAGCTGGATTTCGTATTGCTTGGCCATGCGGCGCATGTTGATGAGTGCGTAGCGCATGCGGCCCAGCGATGTGTTGATGCTGACACCAGTGGTCTCGGCTATCTCCTTGAACGACAGTTCCTGATAGTAGCGCATATACACCACTTCGCGCTGGGGTGCAGGCAAAGAATCCATGATATGGCGCACGTCGCTAAGAATCTGGGCGTTGACAAACTCATTCTCGCGGTTGAGGTCCATCACGTCATTATTCTTCAGCTTGCTCAGATCATTGTCGAGCGTAGGCTCAATGATATGAACGTTCTTTTGCTGGCGATAGGTGTCCATGATGACGTTATGGGCAATGCGCGTCAGCCAGAATGAGAACTTGCCAGAGTCGGTGTACTTACCCTCTTGCAATCTTGTGATGGCTTTGACAAATGTCTCTTGGAACACGTCGTTAGCCTGCTCGGGGTCGCGGACCACGAACAAAATGTAATCGTAGAGCTTCTTTTGATTGCGAGCTAATAACTCATCAAATGCCCTATTGTCTCCTCCTACGTACTGCAAGGCCAACATTTCGTCGGTCATGCTTCCATAATTTTTCATATTCCTTCAATTTAATGAAGTAGAGTTTGCGTCAATAGGCAGCAGTTTTTTGATGTTTAATTATTAACTTTTTTTACTTTATCGCTTGCAAAAGTATATATTTTCATTAAAACTGCCAAATATTTTGCTTAAAAATTGGCATTTTCTTAAATATTTCGTACCTTTGTGCATAAATATTGCACATAAAATCAGGAAATATGCAAAAATTATTCGTTCCAGGCCGTCTGTGCCTGTTTGGAGAACATACTGACTGGGCAGGTCACTATCGCACGATGAATGCCGACATTCTGCCAGGTGCCTCGATTGTGACAGGTATTGAACAAGGTATCTATGCCGAAGTGGAGAAATCTACCATCTTCGAGATGCATAGTGATGCCCCTGAGTTGGCTGACGTGTGGCGCGACTTTTCCTGTCGGATGAGTGAGCAGGAATTGAAACGCGTGGCCAAGTCGGGTTCGTTCTTCAGCTATTGTGCCGGAGTGGCCAGCTACATGCTGGAGTGGTATAAGGTTGGTGGTGTGCGCATCCGCATAACCGAAATGACGTTGCCTATGAAGAGCGGTCTGTCGTCAAGTGCAGCCATCTGTGTGCTTGTCGCGCGCGCGTTCAATATTTTATATAACCTTAACCTCAATACGTTGGGCGAGATGAATATTGCCTATCTGGGTGAGTTGCGCACATCAAGCCGTTGCGGACGTCTGGACCAGGCTTGTGCCTTTGGCGTGAAACCCAACCTGATGACCTTTGACGGTGACGAGATTGAGGTGAAGCCGCTGAATGTGAAGAAAACGCTGTATTGGGTCTTTGCCGACTTGTGTGCCGAGAAGGACACCATCAAGATTCTGTCGGACCTGAACAAGGCCTATCCCTTTGCTTCGACAGAAGCTGAGCAGAACCTGCATAAGGCGTTGGGCGAATGGAACCACGATATTGTGGACAAAGCCATCAAGTATATGGCTTCGGGCGATGCAGAGGCACTGGGTCAGCTCATGACTCATGCGGAGGAAATGTTCGACCAGCATATAGCCCCGATGTCCCCAGCTCTGTGGGCTCCGAAGCTGCATGAGGTGTTGCACGATCCGCAAATCCAGCCGATGGTCTGGGGTGGCAAGGGTGTCGGCTCGCATGGTGATGGTTCTGTACAGTTCCTGGCACGTAGCGAGGAGGACCAGCAGCGGTTGATGGACTATCTGAATGCGCAAGGCATGAAAGCCTACACGCTGACATTGCATCCCGTGCATACCGTCCGCAAGGCCATTATCCCCGTGGCAGGTTTCGGCACACGCCTCTATCCTGCTACCCGTTCGCTGAAGAAGGACTTCTTCCCGATTCCCTGTTCTGACGGTATGGTTCGCCCTGTCATCCTGATTCTGTTGGAGGAACTGGTGAAGAGCGGTGTGGAGGAAATCTGCCTGGTATTGGGTTCAGAGGAAGAGCGTATTCAGTATACTGACTTCTTCGAGCGTCCGCTGAGTGAAGAACATCTGAGTAAGTTGAACAAGGAAGCTCAGGAGTACGAGAATCGCATTCTTGATATTGGTAAGCGGCTGCGTTACGTGTATCAGCGCGAGAAACGCGGTTTTGGACACGCTGTGTTCCAGGCTGCTGAGTTTGCCAATAACGAACCTGTTTTACTGCTGTTGGGCGACACCATCTATCGCAGCCAGTCGAACAAGCCTTGTGCTTTACAGCTGATTGAGCAGTATGAGCGCTACAACCGTCTGATGGTAGGCATCCATCCTGTTCCGTTGGCAGAGGTGAGCCATTACGGTATTCTGAGTGGCGTGTGGGAAGACAAGGATCGCACACAGTTGAGTGTTTCCGTCATGAACGAGAAACCCAAGGCTTCGTACGCAGAAGAGTTCCTGGGTGTGCGCAACAAGGAAGGCGAGAAGGAGTACTATTCCGTCTTCGGACAGTATATCCTGACGCCAGAGGTGTTTGCACAGCTCGAAGCAGATATCCAGAAAGCCGACGAAGAGGGGAACATGACACGTGAGATAGAACTGACTGCCGCCCTTGAGGCTGTTCGCCAGAAGAGCGGCATGATGGGTATCAGGCTGAAAGGAACGATGTACGACATGGGTAATCCTACAGCCCTGCGTAACTGTGTGCGCTATTTCTCGAAATAATAATGGTGGCAGAAGCTTATCCTTCTGCCCCTTCTGCATACTTCAACAAGTACTTGCCATAGTCATTCTTGGCCATGGGCTCGGCCAGTTTCTTTAACTGCTCCTTGTTGATCCAGCCACGCTTGTAGGCAATCTCTTCGAGACAGGCCACTTTCAGACCCTGACGCTTCTCGATAACCTCGATGAACGTTGAGGCCTCGGAGAGTGAGTCGTGGGTGCCGGTATCCAACCAGGCAAAACCACGCTGCAGCGTCTGCACCAACAGGTTCCGGTCTTCCAGATATTTCTGGTTGACGGTGGTAATCTCCAGCTCTCCACGAGCAGAGGGCTTGATGTTCTTGGCAATCTCCACCACGCTGTTGGGATAGAAATAGAGTCCCACGACGGCATAGTTCGACTTGGGCTTGGCAGGTTTCTCCTCAATGCTCAGACAGTTGCCGTTCTCGTCGAATTCAGCTACACCATAGCGCTCAGGATCGTTGACGTAATAGCCGAAAACGGTGGCACGGCCATCCTCCTCGGCACTCTTTACAGCCTGCTTCAACATACCAGTAAAGCCACCGCCATAGAAAATGTTATCACCCAAGACGAGGCAGGCGCAATCGTCACCAATGAACTTCTCACCAATGATAAATGCCTGGGCTAAGCCGTCGGGAGAGGGCTGCTCGGCATATTCGAAGCGTACGCCCAGATCAGAACCATCGCCCAACAAACGCTTGAAACCTGGTAAGTCGTAGGGTGTCGAGATAATCAGGATTTCACGAATTCCAGCCAACATGAGCGTTGAGATGGGGTAGTAAATCATGGGTTTGTCAAAGATAGGCAGCATCTGCTTCGATACGCCTTTTGTGATGGGGTAGAGGCGTGTTCCACTGCCTCCGGCTAATACAAGACCTTTCATGTTATGAACTTTTAGTTGTGATTATTTGGTGGCAAAGATACAAAATAATCTCTAAACATTTGGTAGTTTTCGCAAAAATATCTAATTTTGTAGCCGATTATTAAGATATTTAACAATAAAGGAATAATAAATGATGAAATATTTACGCGCCCTAACGCTGGTATTACTGGTTTCGTGGATACATGGAGTCAGTGCTCAGGAAAATGAGCGGTTCAGTGTTGTCACCTTGAATATTGACGGTCTTCCCCAGAAGATCTGGTTTGTCAAGGTTAATGCTGACGGTCCGGGTGATGCTGGAACAGCCCGTATCGGTAAGTACCTGTTGAAGAAAGGCTATGATATCATCTGTACTCAGGAGGACTTCAATTACCACGAAGTACTGGCCACATGGCTGGAGGATGACTATAAACTCGACAAATGGCTTGGTGGAGTGGGTATCGACATCCCCGGCAAGAAGATTGACTTCCTGCACTTGCAGAATGAAGACTTTGATACCGATGGCCTGGGTGCCTGCTGGAAGAATAACATCACGATGACCAATACCGAGCGAGTGCTTTGGAAGAATAGCTTCGGTAAGTTCAGCCATGCTGCTGACGAGCTGGTTCGCAAGGGTTTCCGTCGCAGTGAACTGACCTTGGCCAACGGCACACGTATTCTTGTCTATAACATGCACATGGATGCCGGAGATCTGGCTGACGAGAAGGAAGGTGTCGACACGCTTGACCGTGCAGCCCGCCTGAGTCAGTGGCAACAGCTCAGGGACGATGTGCTGGAGCACCTGGACACCCGTCCCATTATTGTTGTCGGCGACATGAACAGCTACTATTGCCGTGATCAAATCAAAGCCAACTTTATTGATGCCATTGCTGATTCCGGTAAGGGTACTGCATCTGACGTTTGGGTAGAACTGGAGAAGGGTGGCAAATACCCTGATCCCGTAAATGGTATTGTTGCTTGTGAGGATGATGCCAATATGCTTGAAAGCGGTGAGGTGTTGGATAAGATTATCTATATCAATCCTGCGACTGGTACGAAGATTAAGCCCGTATCGTTCGTCTTCGATACGGAAGGATACAAACACGATGGCAAGCCGTTGGGTGACCACTATCCCTTGGCTGCAACCTTCGAGGTGATAGGCGGCAAAACGTCTGTTCAGGGCGTTGATTTCAACGAGACTGACCAGCCCTCTGCTGTCTACTACAATATGAATGGTCAGCGTGTCAGCCAGCCTGTTAATGGCCTGTTTATTGAACAAAAAGGCCAAACGGCTCGCAAACGTATTATCAAGTAAATATCCGATGCAATGAAGAAAGTGCTACTTATGATGCTGGTGATGCTGTCATGCGTCTTGATGGCAGAAGCACAGGAGGCTACCTATAAAATCATCGTAGAAAAGGATTCTACTATCAAGTATAAGGTCAAAGGCGTTACGATAGGCTCGCGTGATGTGCGCTATATTGTCTACGAATATCAATCGAAGGATCCCAAGGGCAACGATGCAACTATCAGCGGTGTCATTCTTGCACCGTTGGGTATTGTCAACGGAACCGTACCCTCTGATGGTATCTTACTCTATAACCACTATACCATATCTGCGCTTGACGAGGCTCCCTCTTCCGAGATAGACAGATTGTCAGGTGCCTTCATGTGTAATCCCCTGAAGCCCAATTATGTGCTCGTCATGAGTGACTATATCGGTTTCGGTTCTTCCAAGGACAAGCCTCAGGCCTACCTCTGTGGTGACACCAACGCCCGCAACTCGCTTGACGGATTGTTGGCAGCCAAGGCACTGATGAAGGACAAAGGCATCCCCGAGGGACGTTATCTGTTCAATATGGGCTATTCGCAGGGAGGCACAGAGTCGATGTTTGCCGCCAAGTTGAGCGATA
>Ga0247609_10000648_pt1 | contig 46220 bp, 36 predicted proteins | sample 172DNAGHGlowgp2_FD_193487 | JGI IMG/M metagenome (GOLD analysis project Ga0247609, IMG submission 193487) | Sheep rumen microbial communities from Palmerston North, Manawatu-Wanganui, New Zealand - 1728 DNA GHGlow gp2 | ecosystem: Host-associated > Mammals > Digestive system > Stomach > Rumen ... | reverse complement strand
ATCCTGCGATATGAAAGGGAATAAACAAAAGCAGATTGCATATCCGCATGTTAACGGTTAAATGCAATCTGCTTTTTTGTTAATAATCGAGAAGCCTTCCTAACTTGAAGGGTTTTTCAGTGCCCTCAGTCAACTCCGTCCTTTTATCGTTGGTGAGAAAGGGGTTATGTTGGTTGCTCTACTTCGAACAGCAACTCATCGCGCTCGCCGTTTTTCTTCACATGGATGATGTTTCCCTCTTGCAGCTCACCGTCTAACAAACGCTCACATACACCGTCCTCGATATAGGTTTGGATAGCCCTCTTCAGCGGACGGGCACCAAACTGTACATCGTATCCCTTGGTGGCAACAAACTCTTTAGCCTCGTCGGTAATCTCCAGATGATAACCCATCTCCTCGATACGTTTGTACAGTCCCTTCAGCTCCACATCGATAATCTTCTTGATAGCAGGAAGTTCGAGCTGGTCGAATGTGATGATCTCATCGAGACGGTTCAGGAACTCAGGTGAGAACTGCTTACTCAGACTTTTCTGGATAATGCTGCGGGCATATTCCTTATCATGCTCATCAAGGGCCAGTCCTGAACCACCGACATTGAAGCCTACACCTCGGCCGAATTCCTTCAACTGACGTGTTCCTGCATTGGAGGTCATGATGATCACCGTGTTGCGGAAATCAATGAGGCGTCCGTTACCATCGGTGAGCCTTCCCTCATCGAGAACTTGTAAAAGCATGTTGAACACGTTGGGGTGGGCTTTCTCTATTTCATCGAGTAAGACGATGGAGTAGGGGTGACGGCGCACACGCTCGGTAAGCTGTCCGCCCTCCTCGTATCCTACGTATCCCGGAGGAGCACCAATCAGTCGTGACGTGTTGAAACTCTCTGAGTATTCACTCATGTCAATGCGTATCAGGGCATCGGCACTGCCGAACATTTCTTCAGCGAGTTTCTTGGCCAGGTAAGTCTTGCCCACGCCAGTAGGACCTAAGAACATGAATGCGCCGATGGGGTGAGTGGGATCTTTCAGTCCGACACGATTACGCTGGATGGCTTTCACCATTTTCTCGATGGCAGGGTCCTGAGCGATGACGGCACTCTTCAGTTTCTGTGCGAGGTTCTTCAGCTGGATACCCTCAGACTGTGCCATACGCTGTACAGGCACGCCCGTCATCATCGATACCACATCGGCCACGTCAGCCTCAGTAACGACCTTGTTCTCATCAACTTCACCATTGCTCCAACGCTCTTGCATCTCATTGAGCTCTTTTTCCAACAGCTGTTGTTTGTCGCGGAATCCTGCGGCAAGTTCGAAATTCTGGTTGCGCACAGCTGCTTGCTTCTTTTCAGTCACAGTGGCAATCTGTTGTTCGAGCTCGGTAATCTCAGGAGGGATTGCAACAATCTGCAGGTGGATTTTCGACCCCACCTCATCGAGTGCGTCAATGGCTTTATCAGGGAAGAACCGATCTGTGACGTAACGGTCTGTCAGTTTGACACATGCCAAAATGGCATCATCGGTGTAGCTGACATGGTGATGTTTCTCGTATCGGTCTTTGATGTTATGCAGAATCTCTAACGTTTCCTCAGAGGACGTAGGTTCCACGATTACTGTTTGGAAACGACGCTCCAATGCTCCGTCTTTCTCTATGGAGTTGCGGTACTCATCGAGTGTGGTAGCACCGATGCATTGGATCGTTCCCCTGGCAAGAGCGGGCTTCAGGATATTTGCGGCATCCATGCTTCCTGGTGTGGATCCAGCACCAATCAAGGTGTGTATCTCATCGATAAACACGATAATATCCGGGTTTGACTCAATCTCCTTGATTAAGGCACGGATGCGCTCCTCGAACTGTCCGCGATATTTGGTACCAGCCACGATGGCTGTCATGTCAAGGTTCACCACGCGCTTGTTGAACAGCATGGGAGAGGTGTGGTGTTGCACGATCATCTGTGCCAGTCCTTCCACAATGGCACTTTTACCCACACCGGGTTCACCAATTAATATCGGATTGTTCTTCTTCCGTCGTCCGAGGATCTCGATCACTCGCTGAAGTTCGCGCTCACGACCTACAACAGGGTCGAGCAAACCATTGGCAGCAGCCTTTGTCAGGTCGGTGCTGAAATTATCCAGTACAGGGGTCTTTCCGTCACCTTTCCGTGTGCGGGTGGCGGTTTTCTTCTCTTGAGGGGTTTTGTTGCTGGCGAGGGAATCCTCGTCGAGCTCTTCCTCATCAGGCAATCCAATGCCGTTGGTGGGTTGTGATTCCTTCTTATGTGAGAAATATGTCAGGGCGTCTTCGTAACTCATGTTGTTAAATTCTAATACTACTTTAGCCCCATTATCCACATGGTCGTGCAGAATCGCCAAGAGCAGATGCTGAACATCCACGGTGGTTAGCGACTGGATACGTGCTTCGAGCACGGCAAGCTTCAGTATATTACTTGCTTTCTCGTTCAGTACCAGCTCCTGCGTGTTAATGGGTCGAGTAAAGTCTTCTTCACGTACTTTCTGTTCAAGTTCTGTCTTTACAGATTGTATATTGACGTCGTAGTTCACGAGGAAGTCCCTTGCCGGGTTCTGCTTGTCACGCAGGATTCCCAACAGGAGATGTTCCGGACCTACCGACCGGCTGGCCAGACGTGCCGCCTCCTCACGACTGAACGCGAGGATTTGAGATACTTTCGGTGAGAACTGACTGGTCATAGTCTTGTTTATCCTTTCTTTCTTTCGTTATCATTTGCAAAGTTAATCTTTTTTTTCCAATTACAAAAATAATGCCAAAGTTTTTGGGGCTGCGGGATATAGATGCCGTTGGATCGAGTTGAAAGGTGTGCAGATGGGATGTACGAAATCAAGCAAAACACAGCACACTCAGTGCAACACTACTGCACAACTTGTGCAGAGCCTTTGCACAACTTGTGCAACATATCTGCACACTTTGTGCAACAGCCTTGCACTTTTTCTTTACTTTGGGAGGAAGGAGGAAACCTCTTGCTTCTTGCTTCGAAGCTGTAGCAAGTAATGCTTGCAGAAGTTGATTTAGATAATTGTTTTCCCTTTTCTGTAGGCCAAGGGTGTCATGCCTGCTTTCTGCTTGAAAAAGTTGGTGAAGGCCGATTGGTCGTTGAAGTTCAATTCCTCGGAGATCTCAATCATTGTCATATCGGTAGTCTTGAGCAGCATACAGATTTCGTTATAGAGGAAATTAGAAAGGTAACCATAGACGGTGTTTCCTGACAGTTCCTTGACGACACGCGAAAGATAGGTTGTTGTAATGTTCAGGTGGTCGGCATAGAATTTCACCTGCCGTTCTGTGCGGAAGTTGCGGGCCGCCAGGTGAATGAAGATCTTAAAGATATTCTCCTTGTGCTTGATGTCGTGTGTGGATACGATACCGCCGTAGAGTTGCTCGGCGAGATACAACTGACCGATATGCACCAGGTTCTTGATCATCTCATCCTTATAGAAATGAGGCTGTGACATCGCTTTTTGTATTTGACGGAACAGGTCGTAGAATTCCGCAGCCTTACTTTCATTAAGGTGAAACACGGGAATGGTACTTAATATCTCGAAGGGTAAAGAGCCGCGCAGTCTTTCATCGTTGTCGAGGATATTGTTGAAGTAGCTGGCGTCTATGAGCAGGTGGATGGATGTCACCTCCTGAGAGCATGAGGTGAACATTACCGATTGGTGGGGAAGGGTGACGATCAGGTCGTGCATCTCCAATGTAACATGTCTTCCGCTGATGTCGTATTGCAGCTGACCGTCAATGACGAGGATGATGGAGAAAAACCCCAGTGTGAGGGGGGTGTTCTGCAATGCCTCCATGAAATTCCTGTCGGTGGTTATGCAAGCAACCGATGCTCCATAAGTATCAGAGATTCCCAGTTGCTCGGTGAATTCCGTTAAGTTATAGATATGGTGATATGTCATCGTTTTATCCTTTATGATTGCAAAAATACAAAATTGTTTCGTAATTTACAAATATTGTTTTGTTTTTTGTAAGAACGCTATGGGAAAAACACCGTAATTTTGCCACCGAAATCAATAACGTATCAACTACAACTGAAAATCTATGGTAACAACAATCGTACTAATCCAATTGGCCATCGTGCTGGCACTGATTTTCATCGGTGCCCGCGTTGGTGGTATTGGCTTGGGTATCTATGGCATGGTGGGTGTGTTCATCCTCGTGTTCCTCTTCGGGCTGCATCCAGGAAAGATACCCATCGATGTGATGCTCATCATTGTGTCGGTGATTACGGCCACAGCTGCCTTGCAAGCTGCGGGCGGATTGGACTATTTGGTAGGCTTGGCAGCAAAGTTCCTGCGTAAGCATCCCGATCGTATCACGTACTATGGTCCGCTCACCACGTGGCTGTTTTGTCTGGTGGCCGGTACGGCACACACATCGTATTCTTTATTACCGATTATCTCGGAGATTGCTACGAACAGTAAGATCCGTCCGGAACGCCCGATGACGGTAGCAACGATTGCTGCCTCGTTAGGTATCACGGGTAGTCCGATGTCAGCTGCTACCGCTGCTGTCATCAGTACCGATCTTTTAGGCGGGAAGGGTATTGAGCTGGGAGATATCCTGCTGGTATGCATCCCGGCCTCATTCATTGCCATTCTCGTTTCCTCCTTCGTCCAGAACTTCATCGGTAAGGAACTGGTGGATGATCCTGAGTATCAGCGCAGAGTGAAAGAAGGTCTGATCAATCCCGAAGCAGATGCGAAAGCGATGCAGCAGATGGAGACAAATCCCAGTCCTTATGCAAAGTATTCGGTCTTTGCTTTCCTCTTGGGGGTGGTTCTGGTGGTGCTGTTCGGCTCTGTTCCTTCCCTGCGTCCCTCATTTGAGGTGAATGGTACTGTGGAACGCCTGACCATGCCTGAAACTATCGAGATTATCATGATGTCGATTGCTGCCTTGATCCTGATCGTGGGACGTGCTGATGTGAAAAAGGCAGTGAGTGGTAATATCTTCGGAGCAGGTATGAATGCCATGGTTAGTATCTTCGGTATTGCTTGGATGGGTGACACTTTCTTCAATGGTAACATTGAGTTCTTCAAGAGTCATATCGCCGATGTGGTGACGGAATACCCCTTCCTCTTCGCTGTGGCCTTGTTCATCATGAGTATCATGCTGTTCTCACAGGCTGCCACTGTGCGCACCCTCTATCCACTGGGCATCGGACTGGGCATTCCTCCCCTGGCACTTGTGGCCATGTTCCCCGCTGTGAACGGCTATTTCTTCATCCCGAACTATCCCACCGAGGTGGCTGCCATCAACTTCGACCGCACGGGAACAACGCGAATCGGGAAGTATGTGCTCAACCATTCGTTCCAGCTCTCAGGCTTTATAACAACCTTCGTGAGCATCGGCATTGGGTATCTCATTATTACATTTTTATACTAGAATACTAATAAATTTGGTTTCCTAGAAACTCAATAACAATCTTTAACCGTTTAATAATTAAAAACAAACAAATTATGAAAACAATGCGTAACATTTTGGTGCTGATGGCACTGTTGGTTTCTGTCAACATCGTTGCTAAACCGAAAATCCGTATCATCGCTACTGGCGGTACCATCGCCGGTGTGAGTGCTTCTGCTACTTCTTCCGCTTATAGCGCTGGACAGGTTGGTGTCCAAACGCTGATCGATGCTGTTCCTCAGATGCTGTACTTGGCTGATATCAGCGGTGAACAGCTTGTGAATATCGGTTCACAGGATATGAACGATGAGGTATGGCTGAAACTGTCAAAGCGTATTAACGAATTGCTGAACAATGAGGGGTATGACGGTGTCGTGGTCACTCATGGAACAGATACCATGGAAGAGACCGCTTATTTCCTTAACTTGACAGTAAAGAGCGACAAGCCCGTGGTGCTTGTGGGCTCCATGCGTCCATCTACTGGTATCAGTGCCGATGGTCCTGGTAACCTTTATGCCGGTGTGGCAGCTGCTGCCAGTCCTGCTTCTAAAGGTCGTGGCGTACTCGTTTGCATGAACAATCTGTTGCTTGATGCCAAGGATGTTGTAAAGATGCACACCACTGATGTGGCTACTTTCCAGGCTGCCAACTATGGTAAGGTGGGTTATGTATATAACGGTGAAGCTATCTATAACCGTAATGTTGACAACCTGCACACGGTGAATAGTGAGTTTGACGTAACAAATCTCGATAAGCTTCCTAAGGTGGGTATCGTTTATGGCTATGCCAACTGTTCTCCGCTGCCAATGCAGGCATTTGTTGATGCCAAATATGATGGTATCGTTTTGGCTGGTGTGGGTGACGGTAACTTCTACAAGGATGTGTTCGATGTAGCTCTGAAGGCTCGTGAAAAGGGTATCAACATCGTCCGCTCATCACGTGTTCCTACTGGTCCTACTTGTCTGAATGGCGAGGTTGATGATGAAAAGTACCACTTCGTGGCAGCTCTGACACTGAACCCTCAAAAGGCTCGTGTACTGTTGATGCTCGCTCTGACCAAGACTAACGACTGGAAACAGATTCAGGAATACTTTAAGAAGTATTAATGGACAATTGATAATGGACAATTGACAATTCATCATTGAAAATTCAGCGTTATGAAAAAGACTATTATATTTGGAATGATGTTGGGCTTGGCACTGACAGCCAATGCACAGCAGGACAAGGATGCTTCGGCTGGTGAGGAATCGTTGTTCGAGAAAGTGACTAAAATAGAGAAGAAACAGGATAACTTCCATTTCCTGTTGAATCTCAATAATAGTTTCGACGTCAATCAGGGTGATGGAAAATTCCAGAATGCTAAGTTCAATATGCGTCAGATCCGTATTGAGGCAAAAGGAAATATCAACGACACGTTCTCTTTCCGCTGGCGTCAGCGATTGAATCGCAATAACACACCTGCTGCTGACAATCTCGACAACATGCCTTCTTCATCTATCGATGTGGCTGGTATCGGTGTCAACGTGAGTGACAAGTTCTCAATGTTCCTTGGTAAACAATGTGCTGCATACGGTGGAATAGAATTTGATCTCAACCCTATTGAGATTTACGAATATTCCGACATGGTTGACTATATGAGCAACTTCCTTACCGGTGCGAACTTCCAGTTCCAGCTTACCCCCAACCATCAACTTCAGTTGCAGGTGCTTGACAGCCGCAGTGGAAGTATGAGTGATATGTATGGTGATGGCTATGAGCAGTCGAAAGTACCTTTGGTTTACACAGCCAACTGGAACGGAAATTTCGGTGATGTGTTCAAGACTCGCTGGAGCTACTCTCTGATGAGTCAGGCAAAGGGTAATCAGAGCCACTATGTCGCTTTGGGCAATGAGGTGACCCTTAACAATTTCGATGCATTCTTCGATGTGATGTATATGCGTGAGGGTATTGATCGCGAGGGCATCGTTTCCAGCATCGTGGGTAATAATGCGATGGGTGGTCATCAGAATGATGCCGAGTATCTGTCGTTGGTCATGAAGGCACAGTACCGTTTCAGCCCGAAATGGTATTTCTTCGTCAAGGGAATGCTTGAAAACGAAGGATTCTCTAAGTCAAACGGCTCCATTGAAAAAGGTAAGTATCGCACAGCATTGGGCTACTTTGCAGGTATCGAATACTATCCGATGAAGAACAGCAACCTGCATTTCTTCCTCACCTATGTGGGTCGCCACTATAACTATACCGACAGGGCAAAGGCTTATGGTGCAGCAGACTACAGTACTAACCGTATTTCATTGGGTTACATTTGGCAACTGCCGATGTTCTAATAAAGCACTGATTATCAATTGCTACTGTAACAGTAGTAATCATAAAGTTCAAAAATCAAAGTTCAAAGTTTAAAAATTTATTAATATGTCAGAACAGAAATTCAGAGTTGAGTCAGATCTCTTAGGTGAACTCAAAGTGCCTGCCGAAGCTTTATATGGCGTACAGACACAGCGTGGTATCAACAACTATCATATTTCTCGTAAGAAGATGCGCGATTATCCCGACTATGTTATCGCCATCGCCTATGTGAAACTCGCAGCCGTTCAAACGAATCATACTCTTGGTGTGATCAATGACGAGATTGCTGGGGCAATATCACAGGCTTGTCGTGAGATCATCGATGGTAAATGGCATGAGAACTTCCCCATCGATATGATGCAGGGTGGAGCTGGTACATCGGTGAATATGAATGCCAATGAGGTGATTGCTAACCGTGCTCTTGAAATCATGGGATATGAGAAAGGTGATTACCAGCACTGTTATCCCAATGACCATTGTAACTGCGGACAGTCAACGAACGACGTATATCCAACAACCATCCGCTTGGCTTTGATCCGTATGAACAAGAGTCTGGTGGCCAGTCTGACGGGTTTGATCAGTGCCCTGCGTTACAAAGGTGAGGAGTTCAAGGACTGCATCAAGATGGGACGTACCCAGTTGCAGGATGCCGTTCCTATGACCAGCGGTCAGGAGTTCAATGCTTACGCCAACAACTTGGAAGAGGAAATCCTGAACCTGGAGCGTAACGTGAAACTGTTGCACGAGATCAATATGGGTGGTACTGCTATCGGTACTGGTCTGAACGCCGTTCCCGGATTTGCCAAACTGTGCGCGGCCAATCTGAGTAAGCTTACAGGCGAAGCATTCGTCAGTGCTGCTGACCTCGTGGAGGCAACACCTGATACGGGTGCTTACGTTAGCTACTCTTCTGCTTTGAAGCGTCTGGCCGTGAAACTCTCCAAGATCTGTAACGACCTCCGACTGATGGCATCTGGTCCTCGTTGCGGTCTGAATGAGATCAATCTGCCTCCGAAGGCTCCTGGATCATCCATTATGCCGGGTAAGGTGAACCCCGTGATTCCCGAGGTTGTCAACCAGGTATGCTTCAAGGTGATCGGTAACGACACCACTGTGAGCTTCGCTGCTGAGGCCGGTCAGCTCCAGCTGAACGTGATGGAGCCTGTAATCACCGAGGCTTTGATCGAGAGTCTTACTTGGATGAAGAATGCTATCGACACCCTCACAGAGGAGTGTATCCTTGGTATTACCGTGAACAAGGAGCGTTGCTATGACATGGTGAAGAACTCCATTGGTATTGTAACTGCTCTGAACCCGTATATCGGTTACAAGACCTGTACGAAGGTGGCTAAGGAAGCATTGGAGACCAACCGTTCGGTGTATGACATTGTATTGGAGAAAGGTTTGATGACTCAAGAAAAACTTGACGAGGCCCTGGATCCGAAGAACATGCTCGTGTCACATAAGTTCATCAAGTAAAGATGAGAAATGAAAAATGAGAGATGAGAGATATGATTACTATTAGGGCGAAGCACTAAGGCCGGGTCTTGAAGCAAATCATATCTTTCATCTCTCATTTCTCATCTCTCATCTCTCATTATCTCGCATTGATCCGATTCTTGATCTTATCCACATAAGCATCAATCACTGCAACTGCGGTGATATTGACAACATCGCGAACAGAAGAGCCGAAATCGGTGAAATGGATGGGTTTGTTCAATCCCATCTGGATCGGGCCTATAATTTCTACATCTGCATCTAATGCTTGAAGCATCTTATATGAAGACCGGGCACTGGTAAGGTTGGGGAAAATCAATGTGTTCACGTCCTTCCCTTTCAGTCGGGTGAACGGATACTGCTGGTCTCGTAGCTCTTTATCAAGGGCAAAACCTAACTGAATCTCTCCATCGATCACCAGGTCAGGATATGCCTCTTGCATCTTTTCCACAGCCATTCTTACCTTTCTTGTACCTTCGCTTCCATCGCTTCCAAAGTTTGAGTGACTCACCATGGCGATGTTCGGTTTTTCGTTGAAGAATCGCACCGCTGTGGCAGAGAGCTTAGCGATGTCGATAAGTACATCGGTTGTTGGGTTCGCGTTCACCAGTGTATCAGCAATATAAAGTGTTCCTTTCGGTGAGTTGATGATATGCATCGTACCGAAATGTTTGAACTCCGGACGGATACCGATTACTTCCTTGGCTACCTTGATCGTATTTGAATATTTCGTATATAGACCGGTGATGAAAGCGTCGGCTTCGCCTGTCTCTACCATCATCATTCCGAAATAGTTGCGCTCGAACATCTTGTCGTTGGCTTCCTGGAAGGTGTAGCCGTCACGCTGCCGTTTCTCCGTTAGGATGCGCGCATACCGTTCACGTCGTTCTTGCTCACGAGGATGACGAAGGTTCACTATTTCCACACCCTCAAGGTTCAGGTCAAGTGATTTGGCAAGTTTTTCGATCGTTTCCTCATTACCCAAAAGAACAGGTTGGCAGATTCCTTCCGCTTTTGCCTGAACAGCGGCTTTCAGCATGGTGGGGTGGACAGCCTCGGCGAACACTACTCGTTGAGGATGGGCAGCAGCTGTGGCATAAAGTTTCTGAGTGAGTTTCGTCTCTTGTCCTAACAAGACAGACAAGGAATTTTTGTAGCCATCCCAGTCGGTAATCTCCTTACGAGCCACACCACTATCGATAGCAGCTTTGGCAACGGCTGCAGAAACTTCTGTGATCAAACGTGGATCCACAGGTTTCGGGATAAAGTAGTCGCGACCAAAGGTAAGGTTGTTCACCTTATAAACATCATTCACCACATCAGGAACAGGTTGCTTTGCCAAATCAGCAATAGCATGAACGGCGGCTAACTTCATTTCTTCGTTGATAGCAGTGGCATGTACGTCAAGAGCACCGCGGAAGATATAGGGGAAGCCGATCACGTTATTGATTTGGTTGGGATAGTCGGTACGGCCTGTTGACATCAACGTGTCGGGACGTGCCTCCATGGCATCCTCATAGGAAATCTCCGGTACGGGGTTAGCCAAAGCGAAGATCACGGGATCCTTAGCCATTGTCTTGACCATCTCCTTGGTGAGTACATTTCCTTTTGACAAGCCGACAAACACATCGGCTCCATTCACGGCTTCTGCCAAGGTATGTACGTCTCTGCGATCCGTTGCGAAGAATTTCTTTTGGTCGTTCAGATTCTCACGGTCACTGGTGATGACACCTTTCGAGTCGAGCATGAGAATATTCTCTTTCTGGGCACCTAATGCCATATACAGTTTTGTACAGGAAATAGCAGCAGCACCCGCGCCATTCACCACGATCTTCACTTTTCTGATGTCCTTTCCGTTCACCTCCAAGGCGTTCTTCAATCCTGCTGCCGAGATGATGGCCGTACCATGTTGGTCATCGTGCATCACGGGTATGTCGAGGGATTTCTTCAGTCGCTCTTCAATGTAGAAGCATTCCGGCGCTTTGATGTCCTCAAGGTTGATGCCGCCGAAGGTCGGAGCAATCTTCTCAACAGCTTCGCAGAATTTTTCCGGATCTTTCTCATCTACTTCGATATCAAAGACATCGATGCCGCCATATATCTTAAAAAGCAGTCCTTTACCTTCCATCACCGGCTTACCACTCATCGCACCGATGTCACCCAGTCCGAGAACGGCGGTGCCATTACTGATAACCGCGACTAAGTTACCTTTGTCGGTATATCGATACGCATCGTTGGGGTTCTCCTGAATCTCAAGACAAGGGAAAGCGACTCCTGGCGAATAGGCCAGACTCAAATCTGTTTGTGTTCGGTAAGCCTTGGTGGGTTTCACTTCAATCTTACCTGGTCTGCCATTCTCGTGATAGGCGAGGGCAGCTTCTTTAGAAATCTTAACCATAAATGTATTTTATAATGATCTACAATCTTTTCACAAGTGATATCCATTAGTCATGTCAGTCACATTACTGACTGAAGTTTTATTGCATGCAAAGTTACAAAATATATCTGAATGTGCCATCAGTTTGTGTCTAAAAGTTGCTTTTTTACAGAAAAATCTCTCAAAAGGAATAGTTTTTGAAATTATATTCTTATCTTTGCAGTGTTATACAAAGGCATTAGATATGGAAAGGAATGATACTTCCACGCTCTACCGTCAGGAACTGAAAGGAAAGATTTTGGCTACGGCCATGTTGTTGTTCGAACAGAAAGGTATCAAGTGCGTGAAGATGGATGACATCGCGAAAGAGTTATCCATCTCCAAGCGAACGTTATATGAACTTTATGAGAATAAAGAGCAGCTTCTCTATGAGGGGGTGCGCCATCAGTATATGGAGCGCAGTGAATACTTGCGTCATTTTGCTCTGCAGGCAAAGAACGAGATGGAGATCGTCATGGAGGCCATTCGCTCGAATCTTCAATACTTAGGTCATATCAACCCTCAGTTCTTCCTTGACATCCACAAGTATGCACGTGTGCTTGATTTCTTGCAGCAGCAACATGATGAGCAACGCGCCAACTCGATTCATTTCATGGAAAGAGGTGTTGAGCATGGCTATTTTCGTCCAGACGTCAACTATGAGATCGTTTCCAGTATGGGTGATGCGGTGATGACCCACATGATGGAGACGAAGATGTATAAAAAGTATCCGATGCGTGATATCTTCAAAAACTATGTCAATGTCTTGCTTCGCGGCTTGTGCACTGAGAAGGGATTGGCAGAGCTCAGTTTATAATCTCGAGACTTGTTTTACGCCTTTCACTGTTCTTAGTTTCTTAACCAGTGCCTCCAGTTTGCTGGTGTCCTCTACATTTACCACCAGGTTTCCGCTGAAGAGTCCATCGTGACTGTCGATATTAATACTCCTCATCATTATTTTTTCTTCTTTGGCGATGATGCTGGTAATGTTGTTCACGATACCGATGTCATCATTGCCGATGATACGCAAGGTCGTGGAATATTGAGCGTTTCCCTTTCCGCTCCATTTCGCCCGAACAATACGGTACCCGAAGCGTTTCCTAAGTTCCGGGGCATTGGGGCAGTCTTTGCGATGTATCTTGATGCCGCCATTCACCGTGACGAATCCGAACACGTCGTCGCCATAGATGGGGTGACAGCATTTTGCCAGTTGGAAGTCAACACCTTTTAGGTTCTTGTCGATGACGATCACGTCATCGCTGCCATAGGTCATCTCTTCATCTGGGTGCTCATATACAAATTCCTCCGCACTCTGTGTGGGCAGTGTGGGAGTTGTTCCGTTGTCACGCTGCTGCACTTCGATATACCGCTCGATCACGTAGTTCATGTCGAGTGTCCCATCTGCCAGTTGTTTATAGAACTCGCGTGTCTCTTTGATTCCCAATTTCTTGATCAGGTGATTCACCGTACTCTCTTCGATGTCGATCTTCCTGTTCTTCAACCTTCGCTCCAACATCTCTTTAGCCATAGCTCCCTGGCGAACCTGTATGTCTTTCAGGGCCAGTCGGATCTTTGACTTGGCACGTGAGGTCTTTACAACATTCAGCCAGTCTTGTTTGGGTGTCTGGTTACTGGATGTCATCACTTCCACCTGGTCACCAGACTGTAATTGATGTCGGAAAGTCACCACCTTATTATTAATGCGGGCTCCAGTGCATTGGTTTCCTACTCGAGAATGAATATGGTATGCGAAATCCAGCACGGTGGCTCCCTTGGGGAATTTAAGGAGATCGCCCTTAGGTGTGAACACAAACACCTCATCCTCATACAGATCCATCTTGAACTCATCGATCATCTGCATGGTATCATCGGTGTTTTCCAAGGCGGCACGAATGCTGTTGAGCCAGTCATCCAAGCCACTCTCGCTTTTCACGCCCTTATATCGCCAATGGGCAGCCAAGCCTCGTTCGGCCACCTCGTCCATGCGCTCAGTACGGATCTGCACCTCTACCCATTTATTCTCTGGTCCGAGCACGGTGATATGCAAACTCTCGTAACCGTTGCTTTTGGGAACGGTGAGCCAGTCACGCAGTCGTTTAGGATTCCCTTGATACATGTTGGTGATGATCGCAAAGGCCTGCCAGCAGAGTGCCTTTTCTGTTTGCGCATTAAACGGTTCCGGCGGTTCTATGATGATACGGATAGCGAACAGGTCGTAGATTCCCTCAAATCCACATTTCTGTTTCTTCATTTTCTGCCAGATGCTGTGGATGCTTTTTGTACGTCCTTTCATGTGGAAATGTAGTCCTGCCTCGTGTAGCTTCTCATTGATGGGCTTGATGAATTTCTCAATGTAGGCATCACGGCTTTTCTTCGTGGCATTGAGTTTTTCCTTGATCATGTAGTAGGCATCGTGCTCCAGATATTTCAGGGAAAGATCCTCCAGTTCGCTCTTCAGTTTATATAGTCCTAATTTATGAGCAAGGGGAGCATACAAGTAGCTGGCCTCTTCGCTGACCTGTCGTTTAGCCTCTTCGTTTTCGTTGTCGCGGATCTGGCGCATCAGATTCACCCTGTCGGCGATCATGATCAGGATCACCCGCATATCCTCTGCAAATGACAACAGCAGGTTCCTGAAGTTCTCACTCTCTATCACAGGATTCTTCTTATATAACTCCTGGATACGTACCAGTCCTCGGATAATCGTGGCTACGGGAAGTCCGTACTCTTTCTCTATCTGTGCAAGGAGAGTCTGGTCGTTGATAACCATGGTGTAGAGCAAGATGGCCATCACCCCGTCGCGTTTCAGTCCTTCCTCGTCTACGGCTATCATGGCAGTGCGCAAACTTTGCAGGATTGGATTCAGACCGAACACATCGCGATGAAGGGTGTCACTTTCCATCGACATGCTGAGGTTTTTACGCATCCGATGTTCATCACCCTCTTGAAGTGAGGCACCGAGCTTCTCCACCAAATCGTTCATTAACGACAGTGACTCGGACTTTTCATCTTCTGTAAATAGCAGTATCTCATTCATATCGTGGCTTCTTTTTTAGTCATCATTTGTTTCTCTTAGTTTGCAAAGATACTAACTTTTTCTCGATTCCAGCTCATAACGTCTGTTTTTTTTGGTAGTTGTAAAACAAATTATTATCTTTGCAGAAAAATCACACAACTTATTTATCAACATTTAATCAATCAAAATGAAGAAAATATTGTTATTTGGTCTGTTGCTGTTGACCATGGTCATGCAGGCACAGACGGCAAGGAAGTTCACATTGAATCTGACAGCTGATGCGAAGGCCCAGATGGTATGTTTCCTCCCCGAACAGAGTTCAGGTAAGGCGATTGTCGGTGTGCCAGGTGGTGGCTATTCGGTGTTGTCGAACACCCACGAGGGCTATCTGGCTTCAGAGTGGTTGAACAAGCAGGGCATTGCCTATTTCGTGGTAAACTACAGACTGCCCAATGGTGACCGCACGCTACCGATCAGTGATGTGGAGAATGCTTTCCGTATCGTTCGCGACTCAGCGAGCACCTGGGGTATCAACCCTCGCGATGTGGGCATCATGGGCTTTTCGGCAGGAGGACATTTAGCTTCTGTCATCTCCACTCATTCTGCCTACGAGGTTCGTCCGGATTTCACCATCTTGTTCTATCCTGTCATCTCCATGGATGAGCGAGTCTCCCATCAATGGTCATGCCGTAACTTCTTGGGTGAGGGGCAGAAAGATCCTGCTTTGGTGCATGATTTCTCTACACAGAACGCCGTGAAACGTCATCTCACGCCGCCTGCTGTGATTATTATGGCCAATGACGACCGTCTTGTTCCGCCGGTGACGAATGGTATTGCCTATTATTCTGCGATGCGCAATGCAGGAAATGAGTGTAGTATGTTCATCTACCCATCAGGTGATCATGGCTTCGGTTTCGGCCCTTGGTTCAAGTATCACGACCAACTGCTCACCGATTTAGGCAATTGGCTGCGTGATCGCCATACTCCTCAGCCTGGCGCTATTCGTGTGGCATGTATCGGTAATAGCATCACCGATGGTCATGGTATCGACATGGCTACGCAGCATGGCTATCCCGCCCTCTTACAGAAAAAGCTTGGTAATGGTTATTGGGTGAAGAACTTTGGCGTGAGTGCCCGGACGATGCTGAACGAGGGTGACTTCCCATATATGAATGAAACGGCGTGGAAGGACGCACTGGCTTTCCAGCCGGATATCGTCATCATCAAATTGGGAACAAACGATTCCAAACCCCATAACTGGAAACATGGGGAGGCTTTCAAACACGATCTCGAACAGATGATTACATCCTTGAATCCCTCGCTCAACCAGCCTGAGAAGAAATTGCGGAAGAAGAAAGCTGTCCTTGCACAGACCAAACCGCAGATCATTCTGTGCACACCGATCCCCGCATTTAAGTCATCTTGGGATATCAATGACTCCGTCATCGCCAACGAGATCATTCCTATCCAGCAGGAGGTGGCGAAAAAATATGGACTTCAGGTGATCGATCTCCATACGCTTTTTGCCGATGGCGCCAATCTTGTGCAACCCGATGGCATTCATCCTAACGAACGGGGTGTTCAGCGCATGGCTGATATTATTGGGGAAGCCTTGAAGAAATAATCAGGTGAAGTTGTGGAATGGATTTTTTTCATAGCATATCATCAAGGAAACGGGGCAGGGCCAGATGGCATCTGCCCCGTTTCCTTGATTATTAAAATAGGTGAATATTAATTATATTCCGTGCAAGAGTGTGGCTGTTTCGTTTTTTTTACGTAACTTTGCACGCTAATAGAATCAAAGACGATTTGAAAGACGAATGAAAAAGATATGCAGTGCCATCCTTCTGATGGCGATGACCATGACGGTAAGTGCCCAAAGCGGTACGAATTCTCCTTATTCGCAGTATGGTCTGGGCGTACAAAGTGACCAGACAAGCGGTTTCAACCGGGGTATGGGCGGTTTAGGACTGGGATTCCGTGATGGCGGACAGGTAAACTTTATCAACCCTGCCAGCTACTCGGGTGTTGACTCTTTGGCCTTTATCTTTGATGTGGGCATGAGCGGTCAGATCACCAACTTCAAAGAGAACGGTGTGAAGAAGAATGCCAAGAATGCGGATTTCGAATATGCTGTCGCTGCCTTCCGTCTGCTGAAACATGTAGGAATGAGTTTCGGTATCGTCCCATTGACGAATGTAGGTTATAAATATGTTACCGCCGAGGAACTCAATGATTCCCGTACCACCTTCTATCAAAATTTCTATACCGGATCAGGCGGACTGCATCAAGTGTATTTGGGAGCAGGATGGGAGCCGTTCAAAGGTCTTTCCTTAGGTGCAAATGTCGGTTATGTCTGGGGCGATATCACACGAAGTATTCAGAATGCTTATTATACTCTTCAGAATGGATCCCTTGAACTTGATGGAACAATCAACACACTGACAAAGGTCAATACCGCATCGGCCAGTGCCATACGACTGAACTTCGGCGCACAGTACGAGTTGCCGTTAGGTAAGAAAGATGCCATAACCGTGGGTGCTACCTTCAGTCCCTCTCACTCTCTTGGTGCTGAGCCAACCTGTGTCGTCACCAGTCAGAACTCCTCATCAGGAGTTGTCAATCCTACAACCTACACTGTTGATGAAGGACTGAAGATGCCGATGATGATCGGAGCGGGTGTCATGGTGAATCATCATGGACAGTTACGTCTGGGAGCTGACTACAGTTTTCAGCAGTGGAGTGGGGTGTCGTTCCCAGAGTATCACGTGGTGAACGATGTGCCTTCTTATGTGCTGAACAGTGATTATTTCATGGATCGCCATAAGCTGACTGTGGGTGGAGAGTTCTGTAAGGGAGCAACGGATCGTAAGTTCATCAATCGTATCCGTTACCGTGCCGGTGTTTCCTATTCTACACCTTATTATAAAATAAATGGAGCGGATGGACCGAAGGAGATTTCCGTCAGTGCTGGTTTTGGCATTCCTATCATCAATGGATGGAATAACCGTTCTGGATTGGCCAATATCTCTTTGCTGAACATCTCAGGTCAGTGGTCTCACCAGTCTGCTGGTAAAGGCTTACTGTCAGAGAATACATTCCGTATCAACATCGGCATCACCTTCAACGAGCGTTGGTTTGCCAAGTGGAAGGTGCAATAATGGTGTGCAGGCATTGGTGAACGTGACTGGTTGATGGATAAGATGAACAAATCGAGATGTTTCTTAGGCTGGCTGTCGGGGTTCTGTCTGATGCTGATGATGCTGGTGTCGTGCGAAGAAGGAAAGGAGCATATTGCCCCTCCCATCTATCCACGTGACTCAGCCTCCATCATGACCACCTATGGTGTGAACATGCTGATGAGCGACTCTGGTGTCATCAAGTATCGTATCGTCACCGAACGATGGGATTATAATGAGGTGAGAAACCCCAAGGTGTGGACGTTTGACAAGGGTATCTTCTTGGAGCAGTTTGATGAGAAGTTCCATGTGGAGGCTTATATCCAGGCAGATACTGCTTACAACTATTATGAAAAGAAACTCTGGGAGTTACGAGGCAGGGTGCGTATCCGTACCAAGGACGGACTGATCTTTACCAGTGAAGAGCTCTATTGGGATCAGTTGCGCCACGAGATGTATAGCAACAAGTTCTCCCGGATCATTACTCCTGAGCGGGAGATGCAGGGCACCTATTTCCTGAGTGATGACAACTTCCAGGATCTGACACATTATACAATATCCAATTCCAAAGGTTCATTTGTCAAAGGGAAGGACGGTTTCGGCACCAATGAAGGCGATACCATCCTGAGTGCTCCCGACAGCGTGAAGTCGATGAAGCGTCAACCCACGACACCGAAAGCAAAATCTGATTACTAAAATGTCTGAAGTAGATTTACCGTTGGTCATAGGTATCCTCGTCACGATGCTTTTCTCTGCCTTTTTCTCTGGTATGGAAATCGCCTTCGTGTCGAGTAACCGCATGCAGGCAGAAGTGGATCGAGATAAGGCAGGCTTTGCCGCCCGACCTTTAAGTGTTTTCTATCGTCATCCGAATAACTTCGTCAGTACGATGCTCGTGGGCAACAACATCGCTTTGGTGGTGTATGGTATCCTGATAGCAAAGTTCTTCGACAATACCATCTTCCAAGGGTATGATGCGGCTTTTACCGTACCAGCAGACACCATCCTCTCCACACTGATCGTGTTGTTCACAGGTGAGTTCCTTCCTAAGACACTTTTCAAGAGTAACCCCAACCGGCTCCTCACCATCTTTGCTTTTCCTGCCTTTGTCTGTTATGTTCTCCTTTGGCCTGTATCACGTTTCAGCACGTTCATCTCGAAAGTGTTTTTGCGCCTCATGGGGGTAAAGGTCGAGAAAGAAGGGCAGGATGAAGGCTTCACGAAGGTGGATCTCGACTATCTGGTTCAGTCGTCGATTGATAATGCCCGCGATGATGAGGAGATAGAGGATGAGGTGAAGATATTCCAGAACGCCCTTGATTTTGCCGATACAAAGGTTCGTGACTGCATGGTGCCGCGAACGGAGATTTGTGCTGTAGAAGACAACTGTTCCGTGGATGAGCTCATGGCTGCTTTTGTGGAGAACGGGAAATCGAAAGTCATTGTCTATCATGAAGATATTGATCATATCGTAGGTTACGTCCACTCTTCGGAGATGTTCAGGATCATGGGAGGTACTGCCACAGGGGGTGCCGTGCAATGGAACCTGCAGTCGTTAATCCGTGAGATGCCGTTCGTCCCTGAGACGATGACGGCCCGAAAGATGATGCAGACCTTCCTCCAGCAGAAGAAATCTCTTGGTGTCGTCATCGATGAATTCGGTGGTACCAGCGGTATCGTCTCCTTGGAAGATATTGTGGAGGAGATCTTTGGTGATATCGAGGATGAACATGATAACTCCAACTATACTGCGAAAAGGATCGGTGATCATGAATATGTCCTGTCGGCACGATTGGAGATTGACAAGGTGAACGAGATGTTCGACTTGGAACTGCCGGAGAGTGAGGAGTATATGACCGTTGGTGGCTTGATCCTCCATGAGTACCAGAGTTTTCCCAAGCTCAACGAGGTGGTGAGAATCGGACGTTTTGAGTTCCGCATCATCAAGAATACCATGACGAAAATAGAGTTGGTGAAGTTGAAAGTGACTGAATAAAGTAACTTTTTGCAAGATTCTTGCGGATAATTGACAAATTATTTGTAATTTTGTCGGCTGTTAGCGGCAAACCGCCGTATGGCCCCTCCTAAAGGAGGGAAAAAGTGAATAATAACAATAAAAACAATCATAAACAAATGGCAGCAATTGGAAAAATCAGAAGCTGGGGCCCGATCCTTGTTACAGTGATCGGTCTGGCCCTTTTCGCATTCATTGCCGAGGAGTTGTTCCGCTCATGCGATTCTATCAAGAACCAGCAGCGTCAGCAGGTCGGCGAAGTGTTAGGTAAGAAAATCGACGTTCAGGAGTTCCAGAACCTTGTGGACGAATACACGGATGTCATCAAGATGAGTCAAGGCCGTGACAACCTCACCGATCAGGAACTGAACCAGGTCAAGGACATGGTGTGGAATCAGTTCGTACAGAACACCGTGATCGAGAACGAAGCCAAGAAACTCGGTCTCACCGTTACTGATCAGGAGATGCAGAACATGTTGCAGCAGGGCACCAACCCCATGCTGTTGCAGACTCCTTTCGTCAACCAGCAGACACGTCGTTTCGATGCCAACGCGCTGAAGCAGTTCCTGGCAGAGTATGACAATGCCAAGAAGACCAATCCGCAGTTGGCAGAGCAGTATAAGACCCTTTACAACTACTGGACCTTCATGGAGAAGAATATGCGTCAGCAGCTGTTGGCACAGAAGTACCAGAACTTGCTGGGTGCCTGCCTGCTCTCAAACCCCGTGGAAGCTCAACAGGCTTATACCGAAGAGACGCTCGAAAGCTCTGTGAACCTCGTTTCGTTCCCATACAGCAAGATCAACGACAACAAAGTGGAGGTCAGCGATGCCGATCTCAAAGCTAAGTATGAGGAACTGAAACCTCGCTTCCTTCAGTCGGAGGAGAGTCGCGACATCAAGTTCGTGGATGTGCAGGTTCTTCCCTCTGCATCCGATCGCGCTGCCCTCGACAAGAGTGTGAAGGAGTTCCGCGACCAGTTGGTTACCGCTGATGATCCTACTGAGGTTATCCGTAAGAGTGCATCTCTGGTGAGCTACCTTGGTGTGCCGCAGACTCGTTCTGCCTTCCCCCGCGACATCGCTAACCAGCTTGACTCCATTGCAGTAGGCACAACCACCGCTGTAGTTGAGAACAAGGATGACAACACCCTGAATGTGGTGAAGCTCTATTCTAAGCAGCAGTTGGCCGATTCTATCCAGTTCCGGGTGATCCAGGTGGCTAAGGAAGATGTGGCTGCAACACGTAAGACCGCTGACAGCATCTATAACGCGCTGCAGGCTGGTGGTGACTTCGAGGCCATTGCCAAGAAATATGGTCAGACAGGCGAGAAGGTGTGGATGACAAGTCGTGAGTACGAGAATGCTCCTTCTATGGATACGGATACACGTAAGTATATCAATACGTTGAATACTGCCGCACTGAATGCCACGAACAATATCGCTATGGCCAATGGTAACGTCATCCTCCAGGTGACCAACCGTACAGCCATGAACACCAAGTATGTGGCTGCTGTGATCAAGAAGACCATCGACTTCTCTAAGGATACCTATAACACCGCCTATAACAAGTTCTCTCAGTTCGTAAGTGAGAGTCAGACTTTCGAGGCATTAGAGAAGAATGCAGCTAAGTACGGATATAAGGTACAAGAGCGTCAAGGGGTGCGTAACACAGAACACTATGTGGCTGGTATCACCAGTACCCGCGATGCACTGAAGTGGATCTTCGAGGCTAAGCAGGGTAATATCTCTCCGCTCTATGAGTGCGGTAACAACGATCACCTCCTGGTATTGGCACTGAACAATATCAATCCCAAAGGTTACCTCAACTATGAGAAGAACGAGGAACTGAAGTCTTATCTGAAGTCTGAGGTACTGAAAGACAAGAAGGCTGAGCTGATCCTGGCCGATGTGAAGGGTGTGAAGAGTATTGCTGATGCCAGAAAGAAAGCAGGCAACATGGTACGTGTTGACCAGATCACTTTCTCTGCTCCTGTATTTGTTCAGGAGACTGGTGCCAGCGAGCCTGCACTGAGCGGTGCCGTGGCTGGTACGAAGAAGGGTGCTTTCTGTCCGCGTCCTATCAAGGGTAATGCCGGTGTTTATTTCCTCCAGGTTCTTGACCAGACCCGTCGTGCCGGTAGTAAGTTCGATGCCAAGAAATATGAGCAGCAGGCTCAGCAGAAGATCATGCAGCGTGCAGGTAACTTCATGCAGGAGCTGATGTTGAAAGCTGATGTCACTGACAATCGCTACCTGTTCTTCTAATTCTTGTTGTCTGATAGCTTAACAGTATATATTATAATAAGGTGTAGGGTTCCTACACCTTATTTTATTTAGAAGCAGGAGGTAAAGTGAGACATGTCGTTTCTTACTCCTACCTTGTCGGACGGTGAAGACGGCAGCTATCACGACAACACTATGCATTTCGTCAGCGACTCCAGTGCCTCCGTCCAGTTCGAATACGACAAAAACGGCAACCTTGTGAAAGATTTGAATAAGAATATTTCGTCAATCCAATATAATTGTTTAAATTTGCCCTCGCAGATAGACATTGCTTCCACTGGCCATCTGATGTTCCTCTATGGTGCCAGCGGTAGCAAGCAGAAAACAATTCATGTGGTGAGACAACCGAACGGCTCCTATCATACCACCACCGTTGACTACAGTGGTAATTTCCTCTATGAGAACAATGTCCTCAAGAAGATTCTCATAGACGGAGGGTATGTCACGTTCAGCGGCACGACACCCATCTATCACTTCTATCTACAGGACCATCAGGGCAACAACTGCGTGGTGGTGAACAGCAACGGCACAGTGGAGCAGGTGAATCACTACTATCCATACGGAGCCCTGTTCGTTTTGAGAATCAGATTAGAGAAGAAGAAAAGAAACCAATCAGAAGGAATTATAGTGATATAACCGTTATAAATCCATTAGCAAAACCCCAATTATGGAAAAAATAATCCTTTCTTGTATCTCCCTACTCATATTGTTTGGATGTGCAGGGAATACTGTCCACATGTCTAAGACTCATGTGGAAGAGATTATATTCAATGAGGATAGTTTCACTTATATAGACTTAAGTTTTCTATCAGAAAAAGATCAAAGAGAACCATTCTATGTAATTGGGCAAGACGGATACTACTATTATATCTACCAATGTAATCTTTATTTTATGTACAAGACACAATACTTGTACAAGTTCCGAACATATAAGGATTTTAAGGAAGCAGTCATTACTGGTAAGTTCGCGCCGTATTTTTTTTCAAAAAAGGACTTTGATAGAGAGAGCCTACCTAAGAATTACGAGGAAAGATTTAGGCTGGACAAGAAAGTGTACGACTATTACTTGAGGAACGGAAGCGACGCAATCATTAAGAAATATCTTATTCGTGATAAAGGGAGACGAGTGTATCTGTTTAAAAAGAATTATAAACAGGATCGTATCATGACAATAGCTTATTGCATGTGGCTCTGCTGTAGATCTAAGTACTTCCCTGGAGGTTATGTTGGGGAAAAGTACATCATACCTCAAAAAGTAGATGATTGACATACAAATTATATGATTCTTGTACGGAATGTAAGGCAACGGAGCTATCATACCATGACAATAACGAACGAAATACTTATGAGAACAAAACCAATCATTATAACATGGCTTGCCATGTTTTACTGTACAGCCTATGCACAGGTAAAAAGCGGCCTACAAGAATTCCGCGACGGCGATGCTCTCTGGAGGCAAACAGTGAATGACGAAAGTATAATGTGGGACAACGGCATTGTCCTTGCCGACCTCAGCAACATGGAGGTTATCAGTGACAACCATAGGATGGCCCAAAGGCTTGTATGCTGTCAAGGTCATCGTAGATAAGGAGGAACTAATTGAGAAAATGGTAATTAGATAAAAGGGAAAGAAATTTCTGGGTTTTAACATTCTTTACATGTTAAGAATGCAGTATTACAACTTCTCTGCATTTACAAAGAAAGAGTCAAACAAAAAAAGAAGAATATGAAAAAGGTATTGTTTTTATTTGCTGCGCTATTCATGACCTGCACCTTCACAAGTTGCAGCGATGATGACGATGACTACAAGCGGATGAAGAACCTTGACGTGTCTTTACTGCCAGGTTACTGGATCATAGTAAAGGACGGTGCAAAGACAAGAACAGGTATCTGGTTCACTTATGAGCCAACCGACCGGTTCGATCAGACAGAAGGCAAATTGATTTGTAGAGAAGCAAGGTATTTCAGTATAAGCGATGATATGAGCACGATTGTCGATTGGGGACATGATACTTTATGGTACGTCTATGAGACTGGCGAAATTGGAATGCTGTGGGCTGAAGAAGGTTCAAGGGGTGTGTATCGTCTGACAAAAGACAAGCTGGTCATCAGCACATACAGTGCCCAGTTTGATTCCCGCACCTACGTGGAGTACGAAAGGATACCCGACCCCATTGTTCCTGAGGCACTTCAGTAGTACAGAAAGAACAGAAAAAGGCTGGTATTTGAACAACGAATCAATATATTTTATATTTTTGCACTGAAATACCAATCCTAACAAAAATAGAACAATATGATGAGAAGGTTAGCAGTTATATTCATGGCAGTAGTGCCCCTTCTGTCATTCGGGCAACTAATTTCTGGCTGGTTTAATTTGGATGTTTCTCCTTTAATTTATATATTTGCAAAAAAAAGGATATGAGAAGAAAAGAATTATTCTATGCGTTATTGATGTTCCTCTTCATGGCCGGGTGTTCGGACGATAAGGAGGAGCCGACGGATGTGGAACAGCCGCCAAAGGAATTTGCGCTGGCAAACTTCAACAACTCGGGCTGTAAGTCCATGGCGGAGTCAAGGAGTGGCATCTATGGATTTGATGAGCATTTTGAACTGAATGCCATCGCTGACGGTGGTATTCGTGTCAGACATGAGAATGCTGTTTTCAACTGTGCATCCAGCAAGTTCGAAGCAAAGGCTGTCATGGAGGGGAAGACCATCACGGTGACCGAGGTGGATGTTACGAAATCTGAAGTGATGGCTAATTGTATCTGTCCTTACGACTTTGAATATGACATTGGTCCGCTGAAGGATGGAGAAACCTATTCGATGACCGTCATTACGACTGTTGAACCACTCTTTGACGATCCCAGGATCACGGTTGACAGCCTGAAGACCACATTTAGCTTCACTTACTCACCAACCCTATCCAAAACAATTCCTGTTTCTCAATAGATAGTATCTTTATTAAATAATTAGAAGAATACGAAAAGAATCATTCTGTCATTTCTGGCATTCCTGCCATTTGTGCTTAATGCCCAGCATGCCTATCGGCCCCTCGTCGTTGACGGGAAGGACTGGGTATCGGTTTACCTTAGGGCAACAGAAACCTTCATTTCGAGAATGGGGAGATTGTGGGTAGTGACAGGACTGAAGACTACGGGGAGATGCATGAGGTTCTGCAGGGCGACACCGTGATCGACGGTCTTTCCTACAAGAAGGTGCAGACAACCACTCCCTACAGTTCCTATAGTGACTTTGCCTTGCGTGAGGAGGACAGAAAGGTATATGCCTATGTCTTCTCGTCGATGGCGGTCAAGGTAGAGTGGCCTTGTGTCGGTTGGGGTTGTGTTTTTTCTGAGAGATGAGACAAATCCCTTTGAGATATAGGACAAAGAGGAATGAACTTAGTTACTGACCCCACCCCTGCCCCTCCCCTACGATGGGAGGGGAGTGCCATGCGGACAGGGAGCCCACCCCTGCCCTCCCAAAGGGAGGGGGTGCCATGCGGACTCATCTTATATGACTTTGAAGCATGTGTAATCAACGCAGCAGCTCCCCTCCTCTTGGGAGGGGTTGGGGGTAGGCTCCCACAGCGCCAGCAGCTCCCCTCCCATCGTAGGGGAGGGGTAAGGGGTGGGGTCAGTAATCCTATTCTACATGATTTGAACTTCTCCGTTGACCCCCTTAACTCTGTGTGAGAAATATTGTCAGGATAATTCACAAGAATTTAACGTTTGCAAAATTACTCTAATTGGAAGAAAGGGAAAACTCGGAGTGCATGGAAATGTCCACAAGTGCCTTTTTGTACAAATATAGTCTGTTTGGGTTCAAAGTAGAGTCTCATTGGGATGCAAGTAAAGTCTGATTTGAACCCAAGTAGAGCCTACGTAATGTTTACGTAGAGTCTGTTTAGGGTCGTTCCAGACTTTACTTACACCTGTTCCGCCGTCATCTACGACTCGTTCCGCCGTCACCTTACTCCTGTAGATGCCGTCGGAACGGGTGGAAACGCCGATCGGAACGACCCGTAAGGGCACCTCCTCGATAGAAAGTATAGTCTTTTTGACCCAAAAGTACTATGTTTTTGACCCCAAATCACTATGTTTTTGGGTGCTAAAGACTATATTTTTGTGAGCGAATAATGGTAATTTTCCTAAGTGGTTCATTATCAATCACTTACTAAACCTCGTCAGAATCGCTCAAATTCGACCGAGAGGGCAGTTGGTTCTCTCCGTGCCCGTATTTCGCGTTAAACGAAGTTAATTCGTTAAGATTATTCAAGATTTTAACAAATAGGATGGTGGAAGATGGGAGGGGAGTGGCAGGCGGTCTGTGGGAATCGGTCTTTTTCCTTTTAGACGACCTTTCCCTTTTAGACGGTCTTTCCCTTTTAAAAACAAGGACCTGCCGTGATGGCAGGTCCTTGTTATGGATGGATATGGGTAGGGTTGTGTTAGTAGCTTCGTGCGATGATCACACGGTGCTTGGCGGTTTTGCCGCTCACCATGTCGATACCTTCTGTCTGCTCCACACCGAAGGGCACGCAACGGATCGTGGCCTGAGTTTCTTCTTTGATCTGCGCCTCGGTCTCGGCAGTACCATCCCAGTGACAGAGGAAGAATCCACCATCTTTCACGCGCTCCTTGAACTCCTCATAGTTGTCGCATTCGTAGATGTGAGCATCACGGTAGTCCTTGGCTTTCTTGAAGATATTCTGCTGGATGTCTTCCAACAGTTGTTCCACATACTGCACGATACCATCGATGGGGCGAGTCTCTTTCTCCAAAGTGTCACGGCGCATCACCTCGATGGTGCCGTTTTCTAAGTCACGACCGCCCATAACGAGTCTTACGGGAACACCCTTCAGCTCATAGTCGGCGAACTTAAATCCGGGACGTTTGTTGTCGGCATCATCATATTTCACGCTGATACCAGCCTGGCGCAGCTCATTGATGACGGGCTGCAGTCGCTCACTGATGGCAGCTAACTGGTCGGCACCCTTAGTGATAGGAACGATCACCACCTGGATCGGAGCAAGGCGCGGGGGAAGAACCAGTCCGTTGTCATCGCTGTGCGTCATGATCAGGGCTCCGATCAGTCGGGTGGAGACACCCCATGAAGTGGCCCATACGTACTCCGGTTTATTGTCTTTGTTCAGATAAGTCACATCGAATGCCTTGGCGAAGTTCTGGCCGAGGAAATGTGACGTACCACTCTGTAGTGCCTTACCGTCTTGCATCATCGCCTCGATGGTGTAGGTGTCGAGTGCACCGGCGAAACGTTCGGTCTCACTCTTCACACCCTGAACCACGGGTACGGCCATCCATTCCTCTGCAAATTTCGCATAGACCTTCAGCATCTTCTGTGCTTCCTCCTCAGCTTCCTCACGGGTGGCATGGGCCGTGTGCCCTTCCTGCCACAGGAACTCGCTGGTGCGGAGGAACGGACGGGTGCGCATCTCCCAGCGCATCACGTTACACCACTGGTTGCACATCAGGGGCAGGTCACGCCATGACTGGATCCAGTTCTTGTAGGTGTTCCAGATAATTGTCTCACTGGTAGGGCGGATGATCAGCTCTTCCTCTAACTTGGCGGCAGGATCCACCACCACGCCACTCTTATCTTCAGTAGCCTTCAGACGGTAGTGGGTCACCACGGCGCACTCCTTGGCAAAGCCTTCCACATGCTCTGCTTCACGAGAGAGGAACGACTTGGGGATGAGCAAGGGGAAATAGGCGTTCTGCGCTCCCGTTTCCTTGAACATCTGGTCAAGCTGATGCTGCATCTTCTCCCAGATGGCATAGCCGTAAGGTTTGATCACCATGCAACCGCGCACAGCCGACTGCTCTGCGAGGTCGGCCTTCACAATCAGGTCATTGTACCACTGACTGTAGTTGTCGGCACGTTTTGTTAATTCTTTCAGTTCTTTTGCCATATTGATGTTTCTTAAATTTATCCTTATCCTTCATGATTCTGAAATCGACTGCAAAAATACGAAAAAAATCGCTAAATAGCGACAATGAGTGTAATTCTTCTTACCATGAATGATTAAATTATACTTATTTTGCTTGCTAATTCAGAAATTTGCATTATCTTTGCATCGTTTAAGAAGAGAATTATTGACACACATTATTAATTTTAAAAGACATGAAGCATTTAAAAGTATCCGTTTTGGGACTCTGTTCCATGGTGTTGTTAGCAGGTTGTGGTATGAGCAACACTGCTAAAGGTGGTATTTTTGGTGGTGCCGGTGGTGCTGCCTTAGGTGGAATTCTTGGCCAGGTAATCGGTCATAACACAAAGAGCACAGCGATCGGTGCCGCTATCGGTACAGCTGTGGGTGCTACTGCCGGTGTGCTGATTGGAAAGAAGATGGATAAGGCAAAGGCTGCTGCCGCTGCCGTGCAGAACGCTCAGGTGGAGGGTATCACCGATGCTAACGGCCAGACCGTTGCTGTGAAGGTGACTTTCGACTCTGGTATTCTCTTCCCGACAAGCAGTTCTACTCTTCAGGCATCTGCCAAGAACTCTCTGACAGAGTTTGCTAACGTGCTGAAGCAGAACAACGATGCTGATGTAGCTATCAAGGGCTTCACCGACAACCAGGGCTGGAAGAACTCTACTGCTGCCCAGAGTGCACAGAAGAACGAGACACTGTCTCTGCAGCGTGCACAGAGCGTACAGAAGTACCTCACTGGTCAGGGTGTGAGCAGCTCTCAGATCAAGAGCGTTGAGGGTCTTGGCGAGGCTGATCCCGTTGCCGACAACAGTACAGCAGCCGGTCGTCAGCAGAACCGTCGTGTAGAGGTTTACCTCTTCCCGAGCCAGGCAATGATCGATGCTGCTAACAACGGTACACTTCAGTAATGAGGATCATCCGAGGCTTTAAGCATTTCGTGAAATGGATGGTGGTGGCTTTCTTTGCCTCCACCATTCTTTCTGTTATAGTGTTCAGGTTCGTGCCTGTGTTCTATACGCCGCTGATGTTCATCCGTTTAGCTGAACAGCATCAGGAAGGTAAGAACTTGAAGTTGAAACATCACTGGGTGCCGCTTGAGAAGATCTCGGTGAGCATGCCCGTGGCGGTGATGGCGAGTGAGGACCAGCGGTTCCTCAAACATCATGGCTTCGACTATAAGGCGATCGAGAAGGCTGCAAAGCGCAATGTCACCAGCAAAAGAAAATTAGGAGCCAGCACCATCAGTCAGCAGACGGTCAAGAATGTGTTCCTGTGGCCGGGACGGTCGTGGCTGCGCAAAGGATTGGAGGCTTATTTCACCATGTTGATAGAGATGATGTGGAGTAAGCAGCGGATCATGGAGGTTTATCTGAACTCCATTGAGATGGGGGATGGTATCTATGGTGTGGAGGCGGTGGCACAAGAGCATTTCGGCTGTTCTGCCAAGGAGCTTACTCGTGCCAACTGTGCCTTGATAGCGGCTACTCTTCCCAATCCACGGAAATTCTCTTCGAAAACACCGTCGGATTATATGGTGAAACGGAAGTATGCCATTATGAAACAGATGAAATTCATACCCATCCTGCCGAAGGAAGGACAGAACGTGGATCCAAGTACGGTGGATGGAGGAATCTATAAGAAATGAGAGCCCACCCCGACCCTCCCAAAGGGAGGGAGTAGGCGTTGGGGAGATCGGAGTTCATAGTTCATAGTTAAGAGTTTATAGTTCATAGTTAAGAGTTCATAGTTCATAGTTAAGAGTTCATAGTTTAAAGTGATATGTTGTTAGATGCCCTGAATGAGAGTCAGCGTAAAGCGGTGGAATATATCGATGGTCCCTCACTGGTGATTGCCGGTGCAGGGTCGGGGAAGACACGTGTGCTCACTTATAAGATTGCATACTTGCTGGACCGTGGTATGAAACCGTGGAATATCCTGGCACTGACCTTCACCAACAAGGCTGCGAAAGAGATGAGGACTCGTATCGGACAGCTGGTGGGTGAGGAAAGGGCACGCTATCTGTACATGGGTACCTTCCATAGCATCTTTTCCAGGATACTGCGACGGGAGGCTGAGAAGTTGGGCTACACCAGTAACTTCACCATCTACGACGAGACCGACAGTCGTTCGCTGATCAAGAGTATCATCCGCGAGATGAACCTCGATGATAAGGTCTATAAGCCCGCCACCGTGCATAACAGGATCAGTATGGCGAAGAACCATCTGATCCTTGCCGACGACTATGCCATTGACCGTGATGCCCTGCAACGTGACCGTGATGCGAAGATGCCTGCTGTCAGTGCCATCTACTCTGCCTATGCTGCTCGGTGCAAACAAGCCAATGCGATGGATTTTGACGATCTGCTTACGCTGACGTTCGTTCTCTTCCGCGACCACGAAGAGGTGAGACGGCAGTATGCCGAACGGTTCCAGTTCGTGTTGGTGGATGAGTATCAGGATACGAACTCCGTTCAGCAACGCATCGTTCTCCAGCTGACACAGGAGCATCAGCATGTGTGTGTGGTGGGTGATGATGCACAGAGTATCTATGGCTTCCGAGGAGCGAATATCGACAACATCCTCGATTTTCAGCAGATGTACGATGGCACGCGTCTGTTCAAGCTGGAACAGAACTACCGTAGTACACAGCGCATCGTACAGGCTGCGAACAGCTTGATCAAGAAGAATGAACGACAGATTCCAAAAGATGTGTATAGCCAAAATGACGAGGGGGAACGACTGACGTTCAAACCCGCGTACAGCGACAAGGAAGAGGCCATCATCGTATGTAATGATATCAAGCGTCTCAAAAGGACGGAGCAGTGTGAGTACAGTGACTTTGCCATCCTTTACCGTACCAATTCCCAGAGCCGTAGCTTTGAGGAGGCATTCAGGAAAGAGAATATCCCTTATCGTATCTATGGCGGACTGAGCTTTTATCAGCGCAAGGAGATTAAGGATATCATCGCCTACTTCCGTGTGGTGGCAAACCCCGATGATGAGGAGGCACTGAAACGAATCATCAACTATCCCACAAGGGGCATCGGAGATACTACGGTGAATAAAATCTCTGCCTGTGCCATGCGTAACCAGACGAGTCTTTGGAACGTGATCTGTCATCCCGTGCATACAGGTCTTGATGTGAATAAGGGAACACTGACAAAGCTACAGCATTTCCGTGAACTGATCAGCAGCTTCATCGACCATGCGGAGATGGATGCTTATGAGTTGGGAACGGAGATTATCAAGGGCAGTGGGATCTCTGCCGACTTGTACAGTGACTCAACACCCGAGGCCGTCTCTCGTCAGGAGAACCTGGAGGAGTTCTTGAGTGGTATGCAGGACTTTGTACAAGGACGAAAGGAAGAGGGTAGGGAACAGGAGGTGTCGCTGACGGATTTCCTACAGGAGGTATCGCTGCTGACAGATCTTGACAGTGAAGGGGAGGACGATGCCCATCGTGTCACCCTGATGACAGTGCACAGTGCCAAGGGACTGGAGTTCCCTACGGTGTTTGTGGTGGGCCTGGAAGAGAATATCTTCCCCAGTCCGATGTGCACCAATTCCAAGCGGGAACTTGAAGAGGAACGACGACTGCTGTATGTGGCCATCACAAGGGCGGAGCGCCATTGTATCCTCACCTGTGCGAAAAACCGCTGGCGGTACGGGAAGATGGAGTTTGACACCCCCAGCAGGTTCCTGCGAGATATCGACCCGAAGTTGCTGAAAGTGGAGGAAGAGAAAGGCGGAGATCTCTTCGGAGGACTCTCCGACTCTCCGTCAAGGAGTCGTTTCGGGGGATATAACGATGGTCGCAGGTGGCAGAATGCCAATCCTGTGGCATCGCAGTTCAAGGCCGATCCCATGCCCAGAATGGCTGGACATCATGATGAGAAACCGTCGGATCCTTTCTCTCCACGTTTCAAGCGTAGCTTCACGTCGGCAGGTGGAAACCTGCGTCGCGTCTCCGAGGTGGTGAACAAATCATCTGGATCAACAGCACCACAGGGGAGCAAAGCCCTTCTCGTGGAAGGAAACACCATCGAGCATGAACGCTTTGGCGTAGGAACGGTGATCCGTGTGGAAGGGAGTGGTGAGAATACAAAAGCAACTGTCCAGTTCCGCAATGCAGGAACAAAACAGTTGCTGTTGAAATTCGCCCGATATAAGGTGATCGGATAGTTGCTGAGGATCATAAGGCCTCATCATCGGGCCTTACTAATTTTCTGCTTACCTTCGGCAGATGTCTCTTCTTCCGCAGCCAAGCGGCTTTCTTCGCCTCGTATTCTTCTTGATGGCGTTCCAGGAAATTATCAGCCATGTTACCGGTTTGAGAATTTACTGTAGATCACACTGATGGTGATGTCGCCATTGGGATTCTCACTGCCTCCCACCAGTTTCAGACTGGTAATGGACATGTCGTTTACCACTCTGCTGATCCGTTGGGTGTTGTTGGATGTCGTCGAAGTACTGATACTAACGGGCACCAATACCACTTTGTTCCAATTCGGATGACTGTCAACATAGCCGCTGCCGCCATTCTTCTTGGCATTGGCCATGGAACGGATCAGGTTGGAGATGTTGTCAAAGGTATAGGAATCCCTGTATGTCTTTTTTGTTGCGGTGGAACCAGTATAGTAGCTGTTGACACTAATCACGGTATGATCTCTCTCTTTCACATACGAGGTGATGTCGTTGGGCAGACTGTTCCGCTCGAAGAACGAGTAGAGACTGTCCTTGGGCACCATCAGCAAGTAGGTGGGCAGACTGAGGTCATAGGGGGTGTGATGTTCGTTCTGGATCCGTGTCAGCACGATTTTCGCAGTATTCAACGTATCGTTGTCGTGGTTGTTCACAATCTCGTCAACGGGTAAGGTCAGTTCGGTGAAGATGCCTGCAGGACTCTTCACATACGTGCAGTTGTTCTCTGCCACGAGCTTAGCCAGTGATTGCTTGTCGCTCGTCACCCTTGTGGTTTGGAGCACTTCCTCTGTTCCTGAGAAACTGGTTCTTCCCGTGTAGATGGTGTCATTGCTCTTTACCTTATAATATATATTCATCCAACTGATGCTCACGTAGGCCATCGAACCGATACCGTCTTTTACCTTGAGATAGAAGCCGGGACACACCTTGTGTACAAACTGGTAAGGATTCTTGAAGTTATTGGGATCCTCATAATACTTTCGCATGACGTAAGTACCATAGTTATTATAGGTATTTCCGTCTTTGTCGGTATAAGGATCATTTAAGGCAATACGGATGCTGGGCAGGTTATCGGTGGTCTTGCGGATGCTGTCTTTGGTATTCTGATCAGCCAAGGTATAAACTTTGTCGATCTTGATACCATTCTCACGCAGATAGCCTTTGGCCGCAGGGTCGAAGTTCGAATAATACATCACATTCTCCTCCATCGGCTTTGCCATCTCATGGAAAGACAGCTTCATCGTGGCAAGAGAATCTCCGTAGAAGTCGGAATAGAAAAGGTTGATCACACAAGAGTCGGCAACGATCTCGCCGTTGATCTTACTCTCAATACTGTCTTTCCCAGGGAATACTTTCTCATTGAGGGTGGTGAACTGTACCATAAAGTCCCCCGTGATATAGGTGCCCGTCTCAGGGTCTTTGATTCTGCCTAAATAGCCGGTGGAACTACGGGAGAGAACGGAGTCAGCCACGATAGAACGTGACGACACCTTGAAAGAGTCGGTGGCAATTTGCAGAATGGCTGTGTTATCCGTCAATGACGAACCAAGACCGTCCGTCGTTTCATCGCAGGCTGTCACTAAGATCATCAGCAGTGACAATCCTGCCAGAAGTTTTGCTTTCATTGAATCTGAAAATAAAATCGATTAATTGAATCATTTCTCACCGTCGCCATACACCTCATCATAGAACTGGTCGTAGGGCTCGCTGATATTTTCTTCACCTGGATATCTCATCACAGGTACTCCATTGTCGATGGCATAGTTGAGCAATTCGGGATTCACCTCACTGCCGGCTTCCACCACACCGTCGGAATAGTCGATGGCAAGCTTGCCCAGTTCGATGAAATCAAATTTCTCGTTATATTTCTCAAGCAGGGATTTCTTGGCATCCTTGAATTCAATGCAGTTCCTGAAATTCTCGCCTAAGTCGTTCTTCAGCTCTTTACTGAAGAGAGAGGTGATCACCTTGGTGTTGGCAAACGAAGGCTCCTCATGGTAAGCTGTCTTGATGTAGAGGGGAATCACCCCGCTCATCCATCCTTGACAATGGATAATGTCGGGCACCCAGCGAAGTTTTTTCACCGTTTCCAACACACCCCTTGCGAAGAAGATGGCACGCTCACCGTTATCCGGATACTCCTCACCGTTCTCGTCAGCCTCCATCTGTCTCTTGCTGAAGTAGTCATCATTGTCGATGAAATATACCTGTATGCGTGTCTGGGGGATAGACGCCACCTTAATAATCAATGGGTGATCAGTTTCATCAATAATCAGCATCATGCGCGACAGTCGTATTACCTCATGCAACTGCCCCCTCCGCTCGTTGATGTTTCCCCATTTCGGCATGAACGTGCGTATCTCATAGCCCTTCTCTTGGATGGCTTGTGGCAGGTTACGACCGAGCAGTGACAACTCACTTTCGGGGACATAGGGAGTGATCTCTTGGTTGATGAATAATACTTTCTTTGCCTTCATGATGATTCCTATTTGGTTGCAAAATTACGAAAAAATTTTAATATAACCGATTCTTTTGGTTTATTTAACGTGTATTCAGCTCCTTTCCGAATAGCGGTTTGATGGTAATCTCCCGGTCGTAGGCAGCAGGTTTCACCCTGTATTCATCGAGCACATAGACACAGGTGCATCCCACGCCCGTCGTGTTATAGTCGAGGTTGAGGGTGTAGCGGTCTGTCTGTGGCTGTAGCTGATAGGTGAACTGACTCTTGGTGAAATTCTCGGTAGTGAACGGATAGGCATTGAAATTGAAATGCTCGTTCATGGAGACTTGGATGCCTTGGCCCGACTGGTTCTGAAGTTGTACATATCGTATGTCGGTACGTAAGCCATGATCTTGTGGTAAGAGGTAGGGTTCGTACATGTCGGCAACGGTCTTGCTCCAAACACCAATGGGATAGCCGGTCTTCCGGTCGGGATAGTTCTCTTCGGGTCCGCGGCCGTACCAAGTGATCTGGTCAAAATCATTTGTAACGGAAGTGGTAAAGCCGATACGTGGAAGAAGTTCGGGTAGTTTGCCCTGCGGACTGAGGTGATTATGAATGGTCACTGTTCCGTCGTCGTAGAAATGGTAGGTGTAGTCGAGTGTGAATCCCGCTAACTGGATTCCTTGTATATATAAATCGAGTGCACCGTAGGAAGAGGCACCAGCCTGCACGAGTTGGTGGACGGTAACGGTTGTCTCATGTTCACGACGGTCCAACGAAACCTCTGTCGGACGTATGCGCAGCTGGTTCAGTCCCTTGGAATAGAACAAGGTGGATACCATGTTCCCCCAACCTTCGGCATATCCTCCATCGACGCGGAAAGCATTCCAGGAGTCAAACTCATTGGCCAGGGGAGCGCGCCAGAGGTTGAATGTCACCGGTTCTTTAAGCACTGTCTTCCCTTCTACCTCAATTTGTTCGAGGTTTCCGGTTTCCTTGCTGATGCGGTAGCAGAACCCCTTTCCGCTGATCCTGATCTCCTTGTCGTTCTCTTCTGCGGTTATGTTATCCGATGTCCCTTTCGTGAGGGGGGCAGGTCTGTTCCATGCTGTCAGCTCCAGCTGGTCCCAAGCTACTTCATGTCCTGCCTTTGCCCAAATCTCATCTTTTTTGATGGCAGAAGTGATCATGACTCGGTATTCTTTTCCTGCGACGAGAGAAGGTTTGTGGTAGGGAATCCTGACGATTTGTTTCTGTTGCGGCAGGGCAGAGAACTGGATGTCTCCTTCTTCCAACACATCCCCGTCGGCCATCAATTTCCAGTGGGAAGCATATTGAGAGAGATCGGTGAAATAGAGACGGTTTGTCACTTCGGCCTCACCAGTGTCTGCATCGAGCAGTCGGATGCTGATGGGTTGGGTGGTCCATTTCATCTGCTTCATCTCAGGCTGCACGGTACGATCGGGCCATATACTGCCATAAGTGCGCATATTTCCGCCAATCGTGAAGAAGGTGCCTTCATCACCGTTACTGTCGAAGGTGAGATAGAGCACAGCATCTTCTGCGCTTCCCTCACCATCGTTCAGACATTTGTTATAGATGGCAACATTGTCTATCTGTGCGTCAGCGGTGTAGATCGTCTGAGGATCTTGGGCATGGTTCCCGGCAAACCGTCCGATATTGATCGGGTAGGGGAAGTTACTCAGCATCCCCCGTTCCGTGGGTTGGTTCCCTCGTCTGAAACGATTGGGCTCCTTTGCCGGCAGTGTCGGTTCGGTGCCTTTCAGCTCACCGTCGATGAACAGTTTCATCTCCTTACCGTTCCACGACGCTGTGACATGATGCCAGTTGCCTACCCAGTTGGCAGGCAGATCGACATTCAGGGCATGCTTGATACCGGAATGCAGATAGAACTGCAGCTTGTCGTTGCCTTTCTGCACAACACCGAACTGTGTGTTCCCCTTAGTGATGTAGGGTGCTCCTTCATATATTCCGCTCAGTTTCCCAGGTTTTACATCGAAACTGATGGTCAAAGCATCACCCGTAAGTTCCACATTCTTACTGCGATACACTTCCACCCACTCATCGTGGCCATTGAGGCATAATACCCCTTTCTCGACTTTTGCCTGACCCATCAGATGTGCAGGAGTATGAAAAGGTGAACTGTCGGTGAGCGGACGGATATGATCGGTGAGTCCGGGGCTGACGAAGTCCCAGATGGCTCCACCCATCAGTCGGGGATGACGCCGTATCACCTCCCAGTATTCATCAAGACCGCCACCGGCATTTCCTGCCACCGAGAGATATTCATCCATGAACGACGGACGGGGATCTTCACTCTCAGGAATCATTCCGGTGTTCATCTCCAACTCAAAGGGAGTAGGGTAGCGAGGACCGATAATCTCCTCACCTGGATGGGCATACGCATTCCCGCCGTACATGAAGTAGCGGGTTGGGTCGTATTTCTTTCCTTCCTTCACCACCTCGGTGATATTGGGTCCCTCACCGCTTTCATTACCAGCACTCCAGAAAAGGACACAAGGATGGTTACGGTCGCGAAGCACCATCTGACGAACTCGTTCAAGATACATGGGAAGGAACTTCTTGTCGTTCGATATGTATTCTGTGGCATGGGCCTCTGTACCAGCCTCATCAATGATGTAAAGTCCATATTCGTCGGCCAGTTCGAGGTATTTATTCACCGGAGGGTAGTGGGAGGTCCTGACGGCATTGAAGTTATGCTGCTTCAGGATCTCCATGTCCTTGCGGATGGTTTCTTCGTTCATGGCATGACCCAAAAGGGGATGCTGCATGTGTGTGTTGGTGGCGTTCACCTTGATGGGTTGTCCGTTGAGGTAGAATGTCTGATGTCGGATCTCTGTCTCTTTGAACCCCATCCTGCTCGTGATCTGTTGAATGACATCTCCCGACTCAGACAGTAGTTCGAGCGTCAGGTTGTAGAGAACAGGGGCCTCGCAGGTCCATTTCTCAGGATTGGTGATCAGCGAGGTGAGTTCAACAGTCTTCTTCCCCTTGCTGTTGATCACAAATTTGTCGGTTACCATCTCGCTTACTTTGATCCCTTTGGAATCTCTCAACGTGGCACGAACGGCATAGGTGTCACTGCTGTCTTCATATTTCTTCACGTCGATGTTCACCTTCAGGGTTGCATCTCTGTATTGGTCGTCAAGGTCGGTCGTGACATACCAGTCGAACAGACGCGTCTTGGGTGTGGCATAGAGTGTGACATCATCACAGATACCCGCCAACCGCCAGTAATCTTGTCCTTCAAGATAATAGCCGTCGCAATATTTCACCACACACACGGCCAGTAGGTTCTTCCCGGGTTTGATGTAGGGTGTTACATCGTACTCTGCAGGCTCCTGTCCACCCTCGTTGTAACCCACTTGTCTGCCGTTGATCCATACGAACGAGGCACTTTGTGTCTTTTCCATACGTAGGAAGACCTGTTGTCCGTTCCATTGGGAGGGAATGGTGAAAGTACGGCGATAGGCTCCAGTAGGATTATACTCGCGGGGAACAAGTGGTGGGTCAGCCTTGAAAGGTGCTGCTACATTTCGGAACAATGGATCTCCGAAGCCTTCCATCTCCCAGTTGCTCGGAACATGGATACTTTTCCATTTCCCGTCCTTGAAGCCAGGCTGGAAGAAGTCATGCGGAATCTCCTCAGGGGTATTGGCAAAGAAGAATCGCCAGTTCCCGTTGAGTGACTGATGCTGATCTGCCAGATAATAGGCATGACCTTCTTCTTGGTTCTCCTCATAAACGGATGTGTTCTCAATGTAATCGTAGATGTGGTCAAGATACTGTGCGTTCAACTGCAATGAACAAACTGCTAAAATACTGAAAGTCCAAATTCTTCTATACATACTGTCGGAATGGTGTTAATAGTTTGATAATACTATAATTTAATGCAAAGGTACTCTTTTTCTCGTGAATTATTTACTTCGATGGGTATAAAAAAACTTAATCTGTTATTTTAGCTATCATCTTCCCGAATTTTTTGTTATCTTTGCAAAATCAATAACAAATAGGTAATAGTTAATTGAAGGTACTTCACAAAATCAAGCATTGGCTGCAAGGACTGTCATTCCGCACGGGGGTCATCGTACTCTTGTGCTGCATACCTTTTTATATATTGTCGTTCGCCCAGATGCTGTTGCCTATCAGTGCTGCCGCTAAGGGAATACTATGGACGGTGCTTTTCGGTCTTGCCAAGACTTGTCAGTATGGCGGACTCACCATCTTAGGTGTGGAGGGCTACCAACGAGTGAAGAACTGGATAAAAAGACGAAAGGGATAGATGATACTACAAAAAGAGATTACCTTGAAGCCCAAACGTAGAGGCTTCCATTTGGTGACGAGCGAGATTTTGAGCCAGTTGCCGGATCTTCCGAAGACGGGCATCGTGAATATCTTCACGAAGCACACCAGTTGCGGACTCAGTATCAACGAGAATGCTGATCCCGATGTCCGTGTGGATATGGAAACCATCTTCAACCGTCTCGTGCCAGAAAATCGACCAGAATATGAGCATACACTCGAAGGTGCTGATGACATGCCTGCTCATGCCAAATCAACATTGAGCGGAGTCAGTCTGACAATCCCTATCACCAACGGTCGCCTGAACCTCGGTACGTGGCAAGGCATCTACCTTTGCGAATACCGTAACTATGGCGGAGCACGGAAACTGGTAGTAACGATTATTGGTAGTTGATGATCCTTTTACGATTCTCGATATACACACTCTTCGCTGCAGGTTTGCCTGCCGTCAGCGACCCACTCGTCACTTCCGTGAGTACAAAGTTTCTACTTTTTTCTGATACTACAAGGCTTTCTCTCAGAAAATGTCTGTAACTTTTTTTTGGTGGCACGGGGGTGGTCTCGCGCCACCGCACCCCCGCACCTCCGAAATAACACCGCCTATGACTCGTTCCTCCGTACCTTACCTCTCGTTCCGCCGTGGCCTACGCATCGTTCCTCCGTTACTTACATCTTGTTCCTCCGTTACTTACATCTTGTTCCTCCGTTACTTACACCTTGTTCCTCCGTTACTTACACCTTGTTCCCCCGTCATCATCCAGTGTTAGGTGACGGGGGAATGAGTGTTATCTTGATATAAACAAAGAATTTAAGGTTCGGAAGTTAAGAAGTTAAGTTAAGAAGATACAGACCCCACCCCGCTCTTCGAGCACCCCTCCCCTTGAGGGGCGGGGAGTGCCGTGCGGCATCATCCTAATTCAATGAATGATCACTCTAATACAATGAATGATCATCCTATCTTTAGTCATTCCGCATGGCGTTCCCCTCCCATGTAGGGGAGGGGTAGGGGTGGGGTCAGTAATCTTTAGCATCCTAAATTAAATGAATGTGCACCCTATTAAATGAATGAACACCCTGTTCTTTGTCATTCCGCATGGCGCTCCCTCCCTTTGGGAGGGTTGGGGTGGGCTCCCCTTTTGGTTGGGGTAGGCTCCCCTTTTGGTTGGGGTAGGCTCCCCTTTGGGTGGGAGGGTGGTGGTGGTGGCCTATTTTTTGAAACTTTTATAAAAAAGTATTATTTTATCTCTCGCGCGCGCACGGGGATTTTGTAAAAAAACTCCACCTCCACCACCCTCCCACCCACTTAGGTCAGAACGCACGGTCGTCGGTTTTTATAGCTTCGTTCTTTATAAGTTTCTGAATATCATCGTCTTTCGTGTTAATCACTCTATATTTTCTATATCCATGAATCATTTTCCATGAAAAACCCATGTTTTCTCATCAAGGTGCCAATGACAGCAGTCCGATGGGACGGTCTCGTGTCTGAGCTTCTTGCTCTCGGGGTCAAACAGCGTCCAAGGTCAGTCGGTCTTGCCATAGTCTTTCAACTGGAGGGTGTCGCCGCTGACAAATATCTCCGTGGGACCTACGAAGCGGCTCAACACCTGCTGATAGTGCTCTCTTTTACAATAATATATTAAATGTTATTTTAAACCCTCAGCATCTTCTCTGCCAACGGCACATACCACGTGCGCACTTCATCGGCCGTGGGTGTATGACCGCCAGGAAAATGGAAACTCCTCTTGTAGTGCTCCAGGAAGAGCGGTTCGAAGTGAGCCAGCGTGTCTTGCTCGCCAAACAATCCCCAGATACGGTTTTTGTAAAGCGGATTGCATGACTCAAATTGCGTGGCTTCCACATCGGCAAATTCTTCTATCAAGGCTTCGTCGATGGTGAAGTCTTGCTTACCGTCTTTCCTGGGCGACTTGTATTGATGCTTTCCGATGCGCTCACGCAGGAACTCCGTCATCTTGAAATGGGGATTGCCGAGCAAGGCCGGAATGCCCGTTTCAGAAGCCAGCATCTGCGCATAGAACGCCCCGCAACTGTTGCCCACCAAGAGGTTGGGGTTCACTTTTTCAATCAGCTCACGAATAAAGCTGATGGCTTCCTTCGGGTGTATGGGCAAATCGGGAGTGATCACCTCCGCACGATCCTTGAAAGCATCGCGCAATGCCACGGCCGGCACACATTGGCCGCTGGCAAAGAAACCGTGGAGAAACAGAATCTTTCTCATTCTTATTGTTTGCTAAATAGAATTACATTCGATTTCCGGCTTCGCCTCGGCATTGCTCAAGCAAGATTAACTTCGTTTTCCTCCTCCTTGCAAGGCATAATCCAAGCAAGCTTGGCTCTGCTCTTGCTTCGAGCGTCGGTTGGCTCAGCGCTTGGCTCGCACATAAATTGGATTTTATATGCTACTCTCCCATTCCTTTTTCGTGATGCAAGTGATATGCTCTGTCCGCAGCTCACCCGGCAATTGAGAAGGAACGTTTTCTTTTGTCATCTGATACTTAAAGCCACACTTCTCTTGTACGCGCTTTGACTTAATGTTACCATCAAAATAACCGCACCACATCTTCTGCATCCCCAAAGCATTGAAGGCATGCCGCTGCAACTCCCTGACTGCTTCTGGTATCAGCCCCTGCCCCCAATACGGAACGCCAATCCAATAACCAATCTCGCACTCATCGTCGGGGAGGCCAATATTGCTTTTCTTTCCAACCATCAATCCAATGCTGCCGACAGGCTTGCCTGTAGATTTTAAGACCACAGCATAGGTTTCTGGTGCTGAAAGAATTGTATTGATAATCTCCCTGCTGTTCTCTACGCTTGTATGCACTGGCCATCCAGCAATCGGACCGACCTGTGGAGATTTCGCATAGTCATATAAATCCTCAGCATCCTCTTCACGCCAAGCTCTTAATATCAGTCTTTCTGTCACTATATCCATTCCTAAATTCCGATTTATCAGTTCTTATTCAAATTCCGTTTACGATTTCCATCGCCAGGTCTTTCTGACGATCGAGGTGATCGCATGTCTGATGGTACGCAGATGGAAGTTTTAGGTTACAATATTAAATGTTTCATCGGGTGACCACCCCACGAGTTGTCGTTCACATAACGGAAACCGACGGAGACGTAAAGTGCCTCACCAGCCGGATTTCCCTTGTCAACCAGCAATCCCACACAGGGCAGCCCCATACGGTCTGCTTTCTCCTTAGTGGCTTTCAGCAGTCGCCGGGCAATGCCTTGACGACGATAGTCGGGCAGCACGGCCAGCGAGTCGAGATAGAGTTCGCCTGCCTGCGTCTCATCGTCCATTCCAGAATGATCCTTGCCAATGCACACCTTTGCGGCTTCGACGAAAGCCTGGCGAAGCTCGTGCAGGCGACCTCCATCATAACTGACGGCAATCCCGACCACCCGATCTCCATCCATGGCCACCAGCGTATTACGGTAACTATATTGCGAATCTTCACGCTCCACGAGCATGGTCATCATCCCCCGGAAGTCCTCCAGACCATACCCCACACCACAAAAATGCAGGCAGCAGTCGTCGGTCATTGCCGTCATAATCAGCCGCGCAATGTCAGGAGATTGTTCTTTCCGTGCATTCTTTATCTCAATCATCATTTTTATTATTCACTAAATAGATTTTATCCGATTTCTGGCTTCGCCATGGTATAGCTCAAGCAAGCTTGGCTCTGCACTCGGCTCGCACATAAATTGGAATTTTACTTGCTTTCTAGTTTTTCTTTCTTCTCTAGGTAATCAAGCAAATCTATTGTTCCTGTCTCATTTTCAATATTAAGAACAGGTACTTTCTCCACAATCCTTGTGTTACCGGTTTTCTTGTCAACATAAAAATGAACTGTTGCTCCCGTATAACTTCGGAATACCACTTCATACGCAGAATCCGATTCTGCCCCCATCTCGACATTCATGATGGAGGGATTTTCATTAGCGGCACTCCAGTCATAGACATCATGACAATATTTGTTTACTCCCTCGAAAGCGTTTTCTGCCGTAACCCTTTTATCGGGATGGCCTGAGCCGCACGAAAAGAAAAACATAAGTGACAAAGGAAATGTTACGATAAGCGGTTTCATTTCTCTATACGCTAAATTCCGATTTAACTATTCACACTTCTATCTTTTTAATTAACTTGGCTGGTACACCGCCAACAATCGTGTTCGGTTCCACATCTTTTGTAACCACGGCACCAGCGGCCACTACGGCTCCATCGCCGATGGTCACGCCAGCAAGAACAGTCGAATTGGCTCCTATCCAGACATTCTTACCGATATGGATGGGGGCATACGACATGCTCTGGCGCTTGGCTGGGTCAAGGTCGTGGTTGATGGTGGCCAGCACTACATTATGGCCAATGAGTGCGCCCTCATCGATGGTGATGCCTCCCTGATCCTGGAACTTGCAGCCCATATTGATGAACACGCGTTCGCCAACGACGGTGTTCTTACCGCAATCGGTATGAAACGGCGGGAACATGCCTACCGTCTTGGGAACCTCTCGTCCCCAGAGTTGCTCCAGCAAAGTGTGAAGTTCTTCGGGGGAGTGATAACTGCCATTTATCTCAGCCGTTATCTTCAATGCCTCCTGAGACAACTGATGGAACATCATGTGGACATCCGAGCCGCCAATGACAGGCTTGCCCGATGCCATGTAGTCACGAAACTCTTGTATGGTCATAGCTTTCTTGATAAAATCTTATTATTCTCAGGTGAACTTGCAAACTGCCAGCGTTGATAGAATGCCAATGGCAAAAGAGTAATACCGAAAGTATGGGATCTCTCATCATTTTACTTACAAAAGTATTGTCACCTGTTCTGCACTTATGCGATGCAAAGGTAACCAGAAATTATGAGATAACTTTATAACAATCATTGTTTTTTCCTAATGTCACAAAAAAAGGATGAATGATGGTGCCATTTCATACTTTTTATTTACCTTTGTACCGTATTTGCGATAATATTTTAATCAGATAAAACGGTATATATATGGATACAATAACGTCTTGGGCAAAAGAGAATTTTGATTTTATATGCCTGATTGTAGGCGTGTTAGGTGTACTTATTTCTATTATTAGTGTCATCTATGAGATAAAAGTGAAAAGGCACAACAGTAAGAAATAGAAGCTTTATGAGTATTGAAGAACTTCTTGAACAGCCTTACTACGTCATGGACATCCTGCCCAAGCAGGTGCCAGCTGATAGTGGCGGACAATATTTCAAGGTAGAGGAATTCTACCTGAAGGATATGGAGCGGTTGAGTCGTCAATATGCAGATGTGTTGTTGAAACTGAACTGCTACTACGGCCTGTCTTTCAGCCACGATGCCGAGCATTGGCAACTGAACCCTGAACCAGAGAATGTTGTTAAGATGGTCAAGGATTGCTTATCGGAAGAGCCTACGGAGTGGTTCCTCTATGTCATGTTGGAAGAAGAGGCGATGTTGCTTACGCTTCAGCGAGACACTACCTATATGACCCTCTATAACCCAGCAGAAGAGTACTTGCAACTGATTGGCCAGTTGGCTTCAGCCGTGGGTTTGTTTGTATGGTCACCCTCTAACTAAATCATAAGAGACATATCATGATCATGGAAACAGAGCAATTCATATTCATCTATTTAGCAGTCATCAATGTAGTGACGTTTTTTACGTATGGCATCGACAAATGGAAGGCTGCGAGTAAGCGAGAGCTTAGCAAAACTCGTTTTAAATCAGCCGAGCGTGAGCAGTTTCGGTCAAAGGCCAAGGCAAGACGTTCTAAATGGCGTATTCCGGAAGCCACACTCTTGGGATTGGCTGTCATTGGCGGCAGCCTTGGTGCATGGCTGGGTATGAAAGTCTGGCACCATAAGACGAAGCACAAGAAGTTTCAATATGGTATTCCGTTGATATTGATTGCCCAGATGGCAATCATTCTGTTGTTGTATCGTTCCTCTGGGTTCTTCGATGTAGCTGAGTTGGAACGAAAGATTAATCAATTAGAAGATGTTTGCGACTTATGACCTTACCCAAGTTTATCATCACGATGGATGGAGTGCTCCGTCTCGGCATGGTCAACCAACATAAAGACCTGCTGAAGCCCGGTGATCAATGTATCGGCGGCGGTTACTATTCGTTCGATTTCGTTTCGAACCGTATCATCCTTGACCGTAGCTCCTACGATTTCGGCAAACCCAAGTGGCATCTGCTGGAATCTTTGAAAGTTCCCTCTACTTACAGAGGGCTACGACTCATATATAAGTATGACGATGATTTCCACGATGATTACAATGTGAGTGAAGAACTGAATATTGAATATTATAATTGAAAGGAATGTAACAGAAGGTAGCTGTAGAATATAGAATCAGACTATCAAAAAACGACAAATTAAAAAGTAAGCGTTATGGAATACAAGGTTTTGAATAATGGCCTGAAGATGCCGATGGTTGGGCTGGGTGTCTATAATATCTCTGAGAGAGAAACCCAGAGAGTTGTGGAGGATGCCATATCCGTAGGCTATCGGAGCATCGACACTGCTGCTATGTACTACAACGAGAAGGGTGTTGGTGATGCAGTTCGGGCATGTGGAGTTCCCCGTGGAGAATTGTTCATCACTACCAAGATATGCGATTCCTGCTATACGAAGGAGGAAACCTTGCGGAGTGTTGACCACTCCATGAAGCAGTTGGGGCTTGACTATGTGGATCTGATGCTGATTCACTGGCCCGTAGGCAATCCTACCGTCATGTGGCACACGCTCGAAGAACTCTATGAGCGGGGTATGTTCAAAGCCATTGGCGTATCAAACTTCTATCCTAACACGTTCCCGAAGATTGTGGATGATGCAAAGGTGATACCCGTAGTGAACCAGTGCGAGACCCATGTGCTCTATCAGCAAAGGAAGATGCTGGAATACCTGAAACCCTATGACACAGCTTTGGAAGCATGGAGTCCGCTGGCAGAGGGGAAGCACGGCATCTTCAGGAACAAGACGCTGACGAATATCGGCGAGAAATACGGCAAGACATCTGCACAGGTGGCCTTGAAGTTCCTGATTCAGAACG